>Ga0126381_100004490_pt1 | contig 15207 bp, 12 predicted proteins | sample PanSoiMetPlot_28_FD_96465 | JGI IMG/M metagenome (GOLD analysis project Ga0126381, IMG submission 96465) | Tropical forest soil microbial communities from Panama - MetaG Plot_28 | ecosystem: Environmental > Terrestrial > Soil > Tropical forest > Bulk soil | place: Panama | collected 2016-02-17 | reverse complement strand
GAATTTTGATCCCCGACGTGCTGCTGGTGCTGACCGTCGCGCTGGCCATGTGGGCCTTCCTGCGCACGCTTGAGGAAGAAGAGGCGCATCCCGAATTCTGGGCTTTTGCCCTTGCAGCCAGCCTGGGAGTAGGGCTTTTGGTAAAGAGTCTCGTGGCGCTGGTATTTCCAATTGGCGGGGCGCTGATTTATTTGCTTTTGACGAAGCAGTTGTTTCTCCGCCGCACCTGGCAGCGACTGCATCCCATCCGCGGTCTATTCATCGTTTTTCTGATCGCCGCGCCCTGGCACGTTCTGGCCACGCTTCGCAATCCTCCCTATTTTAGTTTTGCGCTGCGCAGCGGGCCTGGTGAATATCACGGCTTTTTGTGGTTCTACTTCATTAACGAGCAGCTCCTGCGGTTTCTCAACCTTCGTTATCCGCGCGATTACGATACGGTGCCGCGGCTGTGGTTCTGGCTTTTTCACTTGCTATGGCTGTTTCCTTGGAGTGTCTATTTCCCGGCCCTGGCGAAGCTTTCCTACAAACCGGCCGACCGGGCTGGCCGCACTCGATTGCTGACCCTTGGTTGGACGGGATTCCTCCTCCTTTTTTTTACGTTTTCGACAACGCAGGAATATTATTCAATGCCTTGCTACCCTGCGCTGGCCCTAATGCTGGGGTCCGCCATGGCGGCAGGCGGAGATTGGATTCGCCGCGGGACCCGCGCGCTTTCTGCAGTTGTCGCCTGTGCCGCTATCGCCTGCTTTGCCATCTTGCTGCACGTCAGGCATCTACCGACTCCGGGGGATATTTCGACGGCGCTCGTACCTCATCCGGGCGCTTATAAACTCTCACTCGGCCACATGCAGGACCTGACTCTCGATTCTTTCGCCTATCTCCGGTTGCCTCTGGGTGTTGCTGGGGTTGCGCTTCTGGTGGGCGCACTTGGAAATCTGCGGTGGACCGGACAACGCGCGTTTCTGGCAAGCGCGCTCATGATGGCGGGCTTTTTTCATGCGGCCCGGCTTGCCATGGTGGCGTTCGATCCGTACCTGTCTTCACGCCCCATTGCCAACGCGTTGCTTCAGGCTCCGCCGGGAAAATTGCTGGTGGATCATCACTACTATACGTTTTCCTCTGTCTTCTTCTATATGAACACCACTGCTCCCTTGATAAACGGGCGATTTCACAACCTCGAGTATGGCTCCTACGCGCCAGGAGCGCCTTCCATCTTTCCAAGCGATGCGGACGTGGCTCATTTATGGGCCGGCCCCGATCGGTATTACCTGGTCGCGACAGCATCGACGTTGCCCAGGTTCGAAACACTGCTGGGGGTGGAGCATATTCACATCGTGATTTCCAGCGGCGGCAAACTGGCCATGACCAACCGCCCGGACCCGGGAACCTTTCTGCCAGAAAGAGGAATTGAGTAAACGGGAGAAACAACCGACGCAGTTCGATCCGCGTACTCGAGAGAACACGCTTGCAAACGCTGCAAGATACAGGTAAAAAAAGAAGTCCCGGTCAAAGTGGTTCATTTCTCGCTCTTTTTGCTGGAGCGCCGCCATAGCCGTAGGGGACGATTCGGCGCCAATTGCCTGGACATTTCGGTAGTCACTGGGACGAAACCTTGAGGAGGGTTCATGAAGATTGCCGTGCTCGGTGGGGACGGCTATTGCGGTTGGGCGACAGCTCTTTATTTGTCGCAGAAAGGCCATTCGGTCGCCATCGTTGACAATTATCTGCGGCGCCTGTGGGATCACGAACTGGGGGCACAAACACTCACGCCGATTCGCCCGCTGACGGACCGTCTGCGCGTCTGGCAGAATCTGACAGGCAAAACCATCGAGACGTTCGTCGGCGACATCTGCGACTTCGATTTTCTGTCTTCGACACTTAAGTTATTTGGGCCGGAGGCCATTGTCCACTTCGCCGAACAGCGCTCCGCGCCGTACTCGATGATCGACCGCAAACACGCCGTGTTTACGCAAGTGAACAACGTCGTTGGAACGCTGAACGTGCTCTTTGCCATGCGCGAGCTCTTGCCCGATTGCCATCTCGTCAAGCTCGGCACCATGGGCGAATACGGCACGCCCAACATCGACATCGAAGAAGGCTACATCACCGTCGAGCACAACGGCCGGCGCGACACCGTGCCTTTCCCGAAGCAGCCTGGTTCCTTCTATCACCTCTCCAAAGTGCATGACAGCCACAACATCATGTTCACCTGCAAAATCTGGGGAGTTCGCGCCACCGATTTGAATCAAGGCGTGGTCTATGGCACGATGACCGAGGAAACCGCCCTCGACGAGGCGCTTATCAATCGCTTCGATTACGACGACGTTTTTGGAACGGTGCTCAACCGGTTTTGCGTGCAGGCGGCCATCGGCCAGCCCCTAACGGTATATGGGAAGGGGGGCCAGACGCGAGGCTTCCTGGATATTCGAGACACGGTTCGTTGCATTGAGATTGCCTGCCACCATCCCGCGGCCAGGGGTGAATGCCGCGTTTACAACCAGTTCACCGAACAGTTTTCCATCATGGATTTGGCGCGGCTGGTGGAAGCTGCCGCGAAGAAAATGGGCGTCACCGTCGAAGTTGACCATATCCCTGATCCGCGGGTCGAAGCCGAGCAGCACTACTACAACGCAAAACATTCAAAGCTGATGGATCTTGGATTGCAGCCGCACTATCTCTCGGATTCCTTGCTCGATTCCCTGATGAACATTGCCATCCGGTACCGCGATCGTGTGGATGCATCGTTGATGCTCCCGCAGGTAAACTGGCGCGAGCCTAAGAACGAACGCCGCTTGCAAATGAGCATGCCCGCAAAGGCGAATGGCGTTGAGGCGCCGGCAGAAGCCAAAGCCAAGAAGGCGTAAAAGATCTATGCTGACCTCCGCGCCTTGAACGCGTTGATCTGATCCGCAACGCGAAGCGCAAAATCCAAATCAAAGGGAAACACCGCGGCGTCCCGCGCGGCCTCTACTTTTTTCATGAACTCCTGGATGATGCGGTCACTGCCTTGAAACAGGTTGATGGATGCAATCCGCCGGCCGCCGTGCTCGAGCCACACCAAGCGTTCCTCGGGCCGCTCATAGGCACATCGCACTTCACAAATCTCTGAGCTTGGAACAGCAAATTCGCGGATGGCAAATAAGTGTGAGCCCAGATTGTCCATCGTGGGAATGCCAGTTGGATCGGGCCGCCCCAGAAAGAAATTTCCTCCAAAGCGCAACGCTGCGCCCGGACCAAAGTTTCTTTTCCAATTTTCCACTTCGGGGTGAAGCAAATACTCGAAATGGATGGCCAGCAATCGGCGCTTGGTCCGGGCGAGCGCCTGCAGGCGCTCTGTATCGGCTGCTGATCCATACCAGGGCTTCTCCACAATAACGTGCGAATCGGCTTCCAGCGCTGCCCGGATCATAAGAGACACGTGCGGGCCGGGCGAAACACAAAGCCAAGCAATTTGGGCGCGGCTCGCTTTTATCGCTCCCGCAAGGCGAGAGATATAGTTTGGCGGGGTCTCGAATGCCCCCTGCCGGGTTTCCTCAATCGCTGTGACCGTTCTTCCCTCTCCGGCGATGATGGGCTGCATCTTGTTCGCCCAGCGCCCGCGTCCGAGGATTACGTATGCCGGCAACTCACCCATTGCCCACACTCCCTTCGCAGCCCCGTCGCGCGACCGCCTTGCCGATGGGCGATGCGGCGGATGTGCTCTCGATAGAAGCCACGGTGAGAGTTTTATCGCTGCGAGTTTGGCACTTGATTAGGCTCTACGGGCACGAGCATGCCGCCGCGAATCCAGTAGTCGACGTTGCGCCAGCGAATGCGCCTCCGCCCAAAGCTCAGCAGCCAGATGATAAACGCGGTAGCATCCCAAACAACGATTAGTGGCAATTTTTCCCAAACCCCCCTTTGCTTCAAACCCCACGACCCCACCAGCAAGGTGATCGCCAACCGAAACGCCACGTAAGCACCACAATAGGCAACGCCAATGCCGTCTCCTGGATGAAAGCAAAGCACTGCCAGGCACCACGGCAGCCCTTGCGTGAATGTGAGGCCCAGGTGGCCCCACGGGCGCATATGCCGCATCACGGTCAACCACCGTAAGCGCTTAACGAAAAGACCTTGAAAAGAGTCGTAATCGGGGACCGTCTTGACCGCATAGGGCAAGAGTTCGACTTCATGGCCTTGCGCCGCGATATATCGGCCGACTAACAGGTCGTCGGCGGGGCGATTTTCGATCGCCTCGTATCCGCCAAATGCCTTCAGGCAGGAACGTGTTGTCACAATCGTCTGTCCGAAAGCGAACTTAATGCCATCCAGTTGCCGCGCCACAAAAATTCCAGGAAAGAAATCGCACATCATGCCAATGGACTGCAGGCGTTGTGTGAAAGTCCTGTCTTCCGCAGAAACGTAAAGGCAGGTCACGCCGCGGACCGCCGCGTTTCGCAACGGTGCGACAACCGTTCGTAAGTAATTTGGCTCCACCCGAACGTCGCTGTCGTTAATCACCAGGACTTCGTGGCGCGCCTCATTCACCATGCGCACGAGCTTGGCCACCTTGTCGTTGATGGCCTGGCGGCCTGACCCAAAGAGAATGCGAATCTGCCGCTCGGGAAAGTCGCGCTTCAGCTTCTCCAGAACCGGCACCGAAGGGTCGCTCTCTTCCCCCACGCAAAAAATCAGCTCGTATTCCGGATAGTCCTGCCGGCAATAGCTCGCCAGGTTTTCGTAAGCCTCGGGATCCAGTCCGCGCAAAGGTTTGAGGTTGCTCACCGGAGGAGTGAAACCGGAATCCGGACGCAAACGCTCTTCCGCGTGCCGGAAAAACCGCCACGTGCTAAAGAGAACCAGCAAATAATAGATCAACGGCGAAGCGGCGAGGATAAGAAAGAGATAACCGGCCGGCAAAATCATTGCACCCCTTGCGCGGATACGCCCCCGCACATATCCCGTTCGTTAAACTGTTTCATGGCGAAGAAAAAGAATAGCAAAAACCGACCGATTTCGCCCTTCAGCGCTTTAGATACGAGCCCGACATCAAGTAAAATGGTCAGGGCAAGTTTCTAAGAACGCCAAGAGCATTTCGCGCGGGGGCAATCCTCGAATCGCATGAAAGAATCTCCAGGTCTACACCTGAAAACCTACATTTTTATTTTCTTCATTGCTTTGTTCGCTCCGCTAGGCAATGTCCTGCTTGGCAAAGGAATGAAAACCATCGGCTCCGCACGCGACTGGGAGCCGCGCGAGCTTTTTCACATCCTGATGGGAATCCTCACGTCCGGCTACATCTGGCTTGGAATCGCCTGCTTGCTCGCCTTTTTCATAGCCTACATGCTCGTTCTCACCTGGGCGGACTATAGTTACGTTCAGCCCGCATCCTCGTTTTCTTATCTCGTGGTCGCCGTTCTCGGGCTCTTGCTCCTCGGTGAAAAGGTAAATGTGCTTCGCTGGGCGGGCATCGCCGTAATTTGCGTTGGCGTCTTCATTGTGGGTCACACCCATCCTCGAACTACGGAGAAGAACTAAAGCGTGCTGGAATTCATCTTCTTATTCTTCATCGTAGCGGCAGGAACCGGGGGCGAACTCTGCGTCTCCCGCGCCATGAAGACCTTGGGCGAAGTTCACGACTTTCGCCCCTCGGCCTTGCTGCAATTCGTGTGTCGCGCCGCGCGAGTAGGCTGGATGTGGATTGGTATTGCCTTTATGACTTTGGCGTTTTTTTCTTTGCTCGCGATGCTTTCTATGGAGAACGTGAGTTTCGTGGTTCCCATCACCGCGTTGAGTTATGCCGCCGGGGCCATCGGCGCCACGTTATTCCTGCGCGAGAAAATCAGCCGCCAGCGCTGGCTGGGCGTGCTGGTGGTGTGTATCGGGGTTACGCTTGTCTGGCTCAGCCGCCGGTAGGCGTCTGGGGCCCGCAAAAAAAAGCGGGATTATTCTTACTGATCCCTATAAGTCAAACTTGAGACTTCTATGGTTTCTGTGGATCCGCCTGGGTGGCCGTGCCAATCTTGATGGTCGAGCCGAACCGCTTGTAGTTCGAATAGTGCACGGCGATTCTCACATGCACATCGTCACCGGATTTAAAGTGCAGCACATCATCTGCGCGCGTGTAAGTCGGGAACCAATAGTGGCCTTCGATATTCTCGCGGTAGTTCTCAAAATGCGCAAAAGCGTAGTCGTCTTTCTTCCTGATCAACCCGGTGGAGGTGCCAGAGGTTTTGACAATCTGAAGGTCCTTGTCATCCACCCACACGCGCCCTTTGAAGTATCGCTGGCCTTTCTCCAGTTTTCTGGGTTCGAGGTCGAAAACGTAAGTGTTGAGTTCATCGACGTGTTCGCGACCCACGTATTTCACATCATAGTTCGGGAGTTCTGCCGACGTCATGACAAAAGGCCACACCTTCTCGATGTCGTCGAAGTCCTCTTTTGTAAAGCCAATCCTGGTAATTGTCGGCACGGGCGCGAACGTGTCGTGTTCGTATCTCTTGCCTTCGGGGGTAAACAGGATATCCGTGGTTTTCCGGTATTCCCCGTCCACCTGGCCATCGGGATCGATCGTTTGAAAGGTAACGTCTTGCGTGTACGTGAAGTTGCCGCGCTCTTTCCGGAAATCTTCCTCCCGCTGCGTGAATTTCTGGATGATTTCGTCCACCGGCAGGGCGGGCGGCTCATTGGTGATATGGGAGGCTTTCTCGCGCGGCCCGGCTGACGATTGAGCCGCTGGTGTCGCCGTTGCCGCGGCTAGTGCTCCCGGAGGCGGACCAGGCAAAGGCCCACGTGTCTGCGCCGCAAGGGGTATGGGGAGAATCGTCATGGCCGCCATCAACGTAATCCGCATCGCTGCGCTTCTCAGGCAACTTACAACGGCTGAACGTTCAAGCATTCCCGTTTTCTCCTCAAGCCCTTCTTCCATTGTACTGTAAGGTTCGATGCGAACTTCGCCCCCCGCGTGGCCAGTGTTTCGTCCCAGCATATCTCCTTTTCGTCGTGGTAAACGGTCTATTTCGTGATACTTCATGGGCGATTTTCTGCTTCTGGCATTACAATCAAATGCCCTGAATCATGCCGTCTCATTCGGAGGAAAATTGAACGCCTACGCGAGCGCCTATGGGCCATCCGCTTCTTGACCTCAACAACCGGACCGCCGTTGTCATTGGCGGCACCAGCGGCATTGGACTTGCCTTGGCCCGTGGCCTGGCGCAAGCTGGCGCGAATGTCGTGGCCACGGGTCGCCGCGAGGAGTTGGTGAAAAAGGTTGCCGCCGAAATAGCGGCTCTTGGCCGGCGTTCCCTCGCGCAAGCTTGCGATGTCACCGACAACGCCAGCATTGAGGGCTTGCTCGAATCGGCTTGCAAGGAATTTGGCAGCGTCCAAATCCTCGTCAATTGCGCTGGCCGCACCAAGAAAATGGCCACCCTGGATTTCCCGGAACCCGAATGGACTGCCATTATCGAAACCAACTTGACCGGGACGCTACGCGCCTGCCGCGTTTTCGGCCGCCATATGGTTGAACGGCGCTACGGCCGGATCGTCAACATCGCCTCGATCTCCTCGCTGGTCAGCCTCTATCAAGTCGCTGCTTACAGCGCCAGTAAGGCTGCGGTCGCTTCCCTGACCAAGAGTCTTGCCATTGAATGGGCCCCGTCCGGAGTTTGTGTGAACGCTCTTGTACCCGGTGTCTTTCGAACCGACTTGAATGCCGGACTGCTCGATGGCACCGAGCGCGGCAAGGAGTTCTTGGTGCGCACTCCCATGCGCCGTTTCGGCAAGGTCGAAGAACTCGTCGGGGCAACCGTCTTTATGGCTTCCGACGCTGCCAGCTATGTCACTGGCCACCTGCTGGTCGTGGACGGCGGGATGCTCTGCAGCGGTGTGAATCAATAGTTTTCTTGTTAGCTGCTCTTGGCGACCGCTTTGGCAGACGCGATCTTCTCCCGCGCCCGATTGACGGCCGCAACAAACTTCCTGGCGTTTTCAACGATGATTTCAGGCCGGTTGGCCTTCAGCGCCTCCGCCTGCACCAATTCTCCCCCCACGCCCAAAGCCACCGCGCCGGCCTCGATAAATTCACCAGCCGTGTTGAGATTCACACCGCCCGTCGGAACGAACGGGATTTGCGGGAACGGTCCTTTCAACGACTTAATGTATTTCGCCCCTCCCACCTGCCCGCACGGGAAAACCTTCACGAAATCCGCGCCGGCTTCCCAAGCCGCCATGATTTCCGTAGGCGTTAACGCGCCAGCCATCACTAGTTTCCCTTCTTTCCTGGCAAGTTCAACCATCGGCACGTTCAGTCCAGGGCTCACCAAAAATTGTGCGCCCGCATCGAGGCACCGTCGCGCCGCTTCTCGATTGAGTACGGTTCCCGCCCCGACCAGAACATCGGAAACGCCGCTCTTCGTCAGTTCGCGAATTACCTCCACCGCTCCCGGCACGGTCATGGTAATCTCGACGATTGGTATCCCGCCTTCGCAAACAGCATCCGCGGCCATTCGCGCTTCTCGCGCCGACGCGGCCCGCACCACGGGCACGACGCCAGTTTCTTGGATCCGCTCTCGAATTTTTTCTTTATCCATTCGCCTCAACCTTCAACCGTGTTCCGGCACCGCCTTCACCGCGCAATCCGCGCCCCCACTCCCTTCATGACCTGCATTACCTCATTGAATGTCACCATCGAGGTGTCTCCGGGAGTCGTCATCGCCAGCGCGCCATGCGCGGCGCCGCACTCCACGCACCACTGGGGTTCTTGCCCGGCTAAAAAACCGTAAATCAAGCCCGATGCAAACGAGTCCCCTCCGCCAACACGGTCAAAAACCTCGAGGTTCTCTCGGTTTTTCGCTTGATAAAACTTCCCATCGCAATAGCAAATCGCACCCCAGTCATTCCGCGTCGCGGTTCTCGCTTTTCGCAGAGTCGTGGCCACCACCTTGAACGGATAGTCCTTCACGACTTTCGCAATCATTTGCTTGAAGCCCTCGACCTCAAACGAGGAAAGATGCTCGTCCATTCCCGGCACTTCGTAGCCCAGCGCTGCCGAGAAATCCTCTTCGTTCCCCAGCATCACGTCCACGTGCGGAGCAATCTTCCGATTCACTTCCTGCGCCTGCTTCTTGCCCCCAAGCGATTTCCAGAGTGACGCCCGGTAATTCAGGTCGTACGACACAATCGTTCCGTTTCTCCGCGCCGCTTGCATCGCTTCGAGCGCCACTTCCGGCGTGGTCCCGGAAAGCGCGCAAAAAATCCCGCCCGTATGAAACCACCGAGCGCCGTGCTTGCCAAATATTTCGGCCCAATCAATGTCTCCCGGGTTCAAATTCGACACCGCCGTATGGCCACGGTCATAACTTCCCATCGCTGCACGCACGCCAAATCCCCGCTCCGTAAAATTCAGCCCGTTGCGCGCAGCTCGCCCCACCCCGTCGTGTTCCACCCACCGAATCAGCGCCTGGTCGACGCCGCCTTGATAAATCAGGTCCTGTAGCAGTCGCCCTACGGGATCATCCGCAAAAGCCGTCACCACCGCCGTGTCCAGCCCGAAGCATCGCTTCAACCCCCGAGCCACGTTATACTCGCCGCCCCCCTCGCACACTTCAAAGCTTCGCGCTGTCGCGATCCGCCGCTCGCTCGGATCGAACCGCACCATCACCTCGCCCAAACTCACCAAATCCCACCGGCACTCCTTTTTCGCCTTAATCGTCAACGCCATGCGTTCCCCCAGACTCGGCCGCGCTCCGGCAAAAACCGTTTCTCTCTCGATGCGATTTTCATTCGATTCGTGCTGGCTCGAGCTGCGGCGCTATCAAATGGATCGCACCGAGGGCCACGACATAGGTGCAGCCAGCGACGAAGAAAGGAATGGTATAGCTTCCTCTGTGTTGCAGCACGCGTCCCACGACCGTTGCGAAGAACATTCCTCCGATTGCGCCGGCCATGCCGCCGATTCCCGTAACCGACCCCACCGCCCGGGCCGGGAACATGTCGGATGTTATCGTATACAGATTCGCGGAAAATCCCTGGTGGCAGGCTGCCGCAAGTCCTATCAACGCGACCGCTGACCATGTACTCTCCACGCGATAGGCAAAAACCACTGGAATCACACCGACCGCGCAAAGCAACATCGCCGTCTTTCGCGCCGAGTTGATGCTGCTCCCCCGCTTAATCAGGAAGGAGGAAATCCACCCTCCCGCCACACTGCCGACATCCGAAATGAAGTAAATCACCACGATCGGAAGCGTTATGCCCGTCAGGTTCAACCCATGGCGGGTTTGCAAAAATGCCGGAACCCAGAAAAGATAAAACCACCATATGGGGTCGGTCAGGAATTTTCCCGTGGCAAAAGCCCAGGTCTGGCGGACTGGAAACAGCTTCGCCCACTTGGTTTTCCCTATGGGCGGCTGCGGGTCGCTGCGAATATAGTCCAACTCCGTCCTCGAAAGGGAGTGGTGTTCTTCCGGCTTTCGATAGATCAGGAGCCAAAGAATCAGCCAGATAAACCCCAGCGCTCCCACACCCACAAACGACCCGCGCCAGCCCCACCGTGCGCTGATCCAGCTTACCGCCACCGGCGCGAGCATGGCGCCCGCGTTTGTGCCGGAATTAAAGATTCCTGTGGCTAACGCGCGTTCTTTTTTCGGAAACCACTCGGCCACGGCCTTAATACTTGCAGGAAAAACAGCCGCTTCTCCCAGGCCCAATGCAACACGGGAGGCCGCAAAGCTCCCTAAAGAAGTTGCTAGCGCCGTTCCCATCGAAGCGATGCTCCAAAAAACCATCGCGATGGCATAGCCCAGACGAGTTCCCAGCGAGTCAATAAATCCGCCAGATACCAGCATTCCCACCGCATAGGCCGCCTGGAAAGCATCCACCAAATAGCTGTAATCAATTTGACTCCAGCCTAGCTGCCGTTGCAGCGTGACGTTCAGCACGCCAAGCACATTTCGGTCCATGTAATTCTTCGTGGTTCCAAGCAGAAGCAGGGCGCAAATCACCCATCGAAAATATCCAATGTGCGCGGGATTGGCAGATGTGTTTGTCGGTGTTGTTGGCAGCGCGTCAGATGCAGAAGTTGGGTTCGCGGGATCCATCAGGCTACCAGCTATGCATCGTTCCGTCGAGTTTCCGGTTGATCGGCAAATACGCCCGCTTGTAGGGATAGTTCGCCGCGAGGGCCTCATCAAAATCCACTCCCAGCCCCGGCGCATCACCCGGATGCATCATCCCATCTGAGAAACTGTACTTGTGCGGGAAAACTCGATCCGTCTCTTCGGTATGTCGCATGTATTCCTGAATCCCAAAATTGTGCACGCTCAAGTCAAAATGCAGGGCCGCCGCCATGCACACCGGACTCATGTCCGTGGCTCCATGGCAACCCGTCCGCACGTGATACAGTTCCGCCAAACTCGCGATCTTTCGCACATGCGAAATCCCCCCCGCGTGCACGACCGCCGCTCGAATGTAATCGATCAACTGTTCCTGGATGAGCTGCTGGCAGTCATAAATCGAGTTGAACACTTCCCCCACCGCAATCGGCGTCGTCGTATGCTTGCGAATGAGCCGAAAGCCTTCCTGTAGTTCCGCGGGAGTCGGATCCTCCAGCCAAAACAAATGGTACGGCTCCAGGCTCTTCCCGACGCGCGCAGCTTCGTTGGGCGTCAACCGGTGATGCACGTCGTGCAATAAGGGCAAATCCTCTCCAAATTCCTGGCGCAGCCTCGCAAACAATTGCGGCACAAAATTCATGTACAGCTCGGAACTCCACACATCTTCCTGCGGCCAGTCTTTTGTCGCGGGCTCGTAGTACATCTTCCCGTGCCCCACGCCGTATGTGCTCGGGATCCCCGGAATCCCGCTTTGCGCGCGAATCGCCTTATATCCGAGCTTCTGGTAGTGCGCTACTGCTTTAACGGTGTCCTCGATGTCCGCGCCGCTCGCGTGCCCATACACCAGCACACCCTCGCGCGACGCGCCTCCCAACAACTGATACACCGGAACGTTCAGCGCTTTCGCCTTGATGTCCCACAGCGCCATGTCCACGGCCGAAATCGCGCACATCGTTATTGGCCCGCGCCGCCAATACGCCCCTTTGTAAAGGTATTGCCAGGTATCCTCAATCCGCCGCGCGTCCCGCCCAATCAGCAGCGGAATCACGTGGTCGGTCAAATAGCCGGCCACCGCCAGCTCCCGCCCGTTCACTGTCGCATCCCCAAGCCCGTAGATCCCATCTTCGGTCGTGATCTTCAGCGTCACGAAGTTCCGCCCCGGGCTGCACACCATCACCTTCGCGTCGGTAATCTTCATCTCCATGCCGCCGGTGTTGCGAGGATACCGCTCCCTGGTCTGAGCGTAGCCCATGCGACGGTGCGCGTCTTCATCTTAGAGAGGAACCTTCTCTTGTCTTTTTTAGCGCCTCTGCTTTTCATGGTCTCTTCTGCCTTCTGATCTCCACATCCTGCGAACCAAGACATATATCAGGTGCCCCACTTAGTTTCAAATCTTAAGCGTTCAAATCCCCGCGTTTCCCACTCCCAAACGCTTCCGTTTTATGCCTTTCCTGGGCTCAACTCTTCCGTTCTTAAGTGTCAGTAATGACGTGAGCACACATGCTTTACCTGCTAATTGCCCTAGTACTATGACCACCCTATTCTGAGCGAGCAGAAGGCATCCTCGAAGGATTAGCGCGCACAATTCTCTTTCGTTCGCGACCAAGTCATGGTTGCCATCCCAGCGTGCAGCCTTATGCGGGCGGAGCAAGCCCTAAGGGGTCACTCCACCGGAGATTCGAATGACCGACGAGGGTCTGAGGAGAATTACCGTGAGGAAATTTGTCCCCGAGGCTTGGGTGTTTGCCAGCCTTCTTATCATTGCCCTGTTTGCAAGTTCCTGCAGCTTAAAGCGTCCTTCTGGCACGACCGGCGGCGGTGGTGGTACGGGAGGAGGGGGTGGAACGGGAGGAGGGGGCGGGACGGGTGGTGGCGGAGGCACATCCGGCGGTCCTTTCACCATTGGCGGCGCAGTGGTGGGTCTGACCGGGACCGGTCTTGTCCTTCAGGATAACGGTGGCGACGACCTTCCGATCACCGCGAGCGGCACCTTTACATTTAAGACCGCGATCACCAGCGGCGCCACTTACAAAGTCACTGTCAAGACGCAACCCACGACTCCAGCGCAAAACTGCAGCGTGACCAACGCGACTGGAACTGCACTAGCGAACGTCACCAATGTCCAGGTTACTTGCGGCAACATCTTCCCCCTTGGCGGAACCATCTCCGGACTCCTCGGCACGGGTATGCAACTGCAGGACGCTACGGGCACCACTACCATCGATAAAGTTACGATCTCAGGAACAGGCAGTCTGAATTTTACTTTTCCCACTCCGCTTGCGGCGGGGTCAGCCTACACCGTAACGATCGCTACGCAGCCCGCGAATCCTGGCCAAACCTGTACCGTACTCAACGGCACCGGCACCATCAACGGCCCGGTCAACAATGTGCAAATCATTTGTCCGCAACCGGCGTTCACCATTGGCGGTTCGGTGGTAGGTCTTGTTCCCGGCACAGGCAACACCGTTGAATTGCAGGATAACGCTGGCGACGACCTTTTTGTGACCGGCAACACGAGCTTTACGTTTCCGACGCAAATTACCAACGGCAGCATATACAACGTCTCCGTGTTCTTGCAGCCCACCAGCCAGCCGCAGCCGTGCAACACGTTCAATTACACCGGCATAGCCGGCGCGAACGTTTCGAACGTGCTCGTCGATTGCCAGCACAACGACTGGAATTGGATCTCTTGGTACATCAACGGCACGAACAAAGCCGACAACTACGCCACTGCGGCATCGCCCCCTCCGATTCAGGACCTCAATACACCCGGCGGCCGCGACTTTGCCATGACCTGGAACGACAGCGCTGGCAGGAAGTGGCTCTTCGGCGGCTTTGGGTTCCCACTGCCCTCTCCTTATGGCAAACAGCTTCCTGGTTTCTTGGACGACATGTGGTTTTACGATGGTGTTTGGAATCCGTCAGACGCCGGTCCAGCCAGCGCCGGTACTTGGCCACAGCTCGAATTGACCAACGTGTTGGGAAACTATCCCGCTGCAATCGGCGGTATCGGCAAACCTGGCTCGCGCTGGGGTGGCGTAACGTGGACCGACACTTCCAATAACCTTTGGATGTTTGGCGGCCAAGGGTACCCTGCCCCTTCCAACAACCTCGACTATGAACTCCTCAACGACGTCTGGGAATTCACGCCCGGTGGCGGCTTCAATGCTGACGGCAGTTTCCCAGGCACTTGGACCTGGCGAGGCGGATCGAACTCAGGAAATGCATCAACGACTGCCACTTTCCCGGGCGCACGCTGGGCGTCAGGCAACTTCACCGATGGTACCAATGTCTGGCTCTTTGGCGGCCAAGGTGCAGACTCAGCGGGCACCATCGGGCTTCTCAGCGATCTCTGGGAATACAACATTGCGGCCGGTACATGGACTCTTCTTTTTTCGTCGAACGCTAACGTGGGCGGCCAGAAGGGAGTTTATGGAACGCAGGGTACGGCAGCGGCAGGTAACTTCCCTGGCGGCCGCCAGAATGCGACTCTTTGGGTGGACTCGACCGGAACCGTTTGGCTCTTCGGCGGATTCGGTCTTGACTCGATCGGAACCAGTGTCGCTCCAGGCGTAGGCGCAACGCTGAATGATCTATGGAAGTTCACCGGCGGCCAGTGGACCTGGGTTTCCGGCGGTGGTACAACCGGCCTAGCTAATCAAAACGGCGCTTACGGGACTCAGACTGTCGCAGCCGCGGGCAACTTCCCCGGCTCGCGCTGGGGCGCGGTGGGCTGGACCGATTCCAACAACAACCTCTTTCTCTATGGCGGCTTCGGGTACGGCTCCGTGGTCACACAACCCGTGGGCTTCCTGGACGACATCTGGGAGTATCAGGCCAGCAGCGGCCAATGGATTTGGTGGAAAGGCTCCAGCAACGTCAACGAGAGCGGCGCGTATCTCACCAACGGCATACCGTATGTGAATAACATCGCCGGAGCGCGCCGAGGCGTTGCTATGTGGCAACCTGACACCAACCGTTACATCTGGTTCTTCGGTGGAGAGGGCTTTGACTCTACCAGCGGCGCTCCTCCGGGCTACCTGAACGACTTGTGGACGTATTTGGCGTTTCCATAAACCTTTGCCCGGGGCTCTTTGGCATTGCCACAGCGATG
>Ga0126381_100004488_pt1 | contig 15214 bp, 12 predicted proteins | sample PanSoiMetPlot_28_FD_96465 | JGI IMG/M metagenome (GOLD analysis project Ga0126381, IMG submission 96465) | Tropical forest soil microbial communities from Panama - MetaG Plot_28 | ecosystem: Environmental > Terrestrial > Soil > Tropical forest > Bulk soil | place: Panama | collected 2016-02-17 | reverse complement strand
GTGCAGCAAGCGCTCCAGGTCGTCCCCGCGAAAGCGGGGACCCATACGCCGCAGTTAATCGATAGGACACGGCGTATGGGTCCCTGCTCAAACGGGCGTTGACGCCCGTCTTCGCGGGCTCTAAAGGGCGTTTACGCCCGTCTTCGCGGGCTATGGCGCAGGGACGCTCGATGAGAGGCATGCGATATCCAACGACTAGAGCGTATTCCGATTCAAATGAATCGGAATACGCTCTTGTTCTTTGAGTGGTCGTATTTTCTGCGGAAAACCGGCGTCCACTTTTCCGGAAAATGCTCTATCGCGCCGGCTCCGTCGGCAGCACCTTGTCCAGCCACTCGGCGATGACACCTGCGATCTGATCGCTGTTCTTCTCCATCATCATCATGTGGCCGTTGCCGTGGATACCGATGTCGGCAAGCTTCAGGAAAGTGACGGCGACGCCGGCCTGCTGCAGATATTCCACGGTGCAGTGATTGTAGGGCGCGTAGAACGAGGCCTCCGTGGCGAGGTAGAGAACAGGCCGGTCCCCGACCGCGACGAGCTTGCGCGCCGGCTCCTTCTGGCGCCAGCATTTGGCAAGGTCAGGCGCCTCGGCCTTCTCCTGCTGCACGAACTGGAGCGGTGCATCGGGGGTGACCGGCGGCGCATAGGCGAGCGGAATGTCGGTCAGGCCATAGCGCTTAAGGCGCGGATCGTCGCGGAACGCCTCGGTGCCCACCGAGGTCGCGTCCTGGAACGTCATGCCGAAGCGGGCCTCGCCCGGCACCACCAAGTCGTGCGCCGGCGGACCCGAGGGCTCGGCGCCCACGATCGCCTTTACGAGCGCCGGGCGCGCCTGCGCGAGCGGCCAGCCGTATTGGCCGGACTGCGAGTGAACCAGCACGATCGATGGACCGACGCGGTCGAGCAGCGCCGCCAGTGCATCGACGTTCATCCTGCCCTGGCTGTCGCGGTTCTCCATCGAGGCAACGTTGGAGGCGAAGTAATTGTCGAAGGCGCCATCGCCCGGCTGCGCATTGCCGGGCCATTGGGTATGGAGCTTCGCCTGCGGCCACAGATTGTAGCGCTCGCTCGTCGAGAAGCGCTGCATCGCATATTCGCGCGTTTGCGTGCGGGCCTGGCCGTAGACGTCCGCGATATAGGCGGAGCGCCCGCGCGCCACCTGATCCACCACGTAGACCGCATAGCCGCGGCGCAGAAAATAGATCGCCCAGCCGTCGCGGCCGTCCGGGGTGCTGATCCAGCCGCTGCCGGTCTGGCTGCCGCCATGCACCATCACGATCGGATAGGGATGGGTCTGGCGTGCCGGAATCTGGAATTGCACGTAGGCCTGCCCGACCATCGGCATGTCGCCGTTCTTCTCCACGTATTTGCCGCCGACGTAGAAATTGCCCTGGCGGGCGATCGCCAGCGGTTCGTCCGCAGCGTGGCTGATGGTCGCGCTGCCGCACGCGCCCAGAGTGGCCGCGGCGGCGATCGTCATCCAGAAATGTCTCACGATGCTTCTCCTCGAGCTTGGCGTCAGCCGACTTTCACGAGCGGCCGTAGACCGGCACCACGCCGCCGCGGCTGACCTTGTTGTCGGGCGAGGCGAGGAACAGGATCGTGGCCGCGACCTCCTCGACCTTGGGCCAGGCCGCGTGGTCGGCCTTGGGCATGGCGGCGCGGTTGGCCGGAGTATCCATGATCGAGGGCGCGACCGCGTTGACCAGGATGCCGACCTTGGCAAGTTCCTCGGCGAGCGCAACCGTCATGGCGGCGACCGCGGCCTTGCTGGCCGCATAGGCCACCATGCCGGCACCGGTGCGCCATTCCAGTGCCGGGCGCGCCGCCACGTTGACGATGCGTCCGCCTGCGCCCGCGCGCGTGATCGCGCCGGCGGCGGCACGGCAGCACAGGAACGCGGTCACGAAGTTCGTCTCGACCTGCTTGAGCAGGTCAGCCTTGGTCGTCTCGCCGATCGGCGCGGCCGCAAACCCGCCGGCGAGATGGATCGAGGCCCACAGCGCCGGGATGCCGTCATAGAATCGCGCGACCGCGGCTTCGTCGGTGAGCTCGATCGGACCGACAAGCTTGACCTGGTCATGGTCGCGCAGCGGATAGCGCCCGGCCTCGGCCGCGTGCACATAGGGTACATGGCAGACCGCCCCCGCCGCGACGAGGCCCTCCACTACCGCGCTGCCCAACGCCCCGGTCCCGCCCGTGATCACGACATGACGATTGCGATAATCCACCTGAGCCTCCTTGCGTGCCCCGGCGGGTCGCATCATCGCCGATGCAGCGAATGACGCAAGACGGCTGCGGGCGTTGTGGCGAGGCGGTAAGATCGCCAACGTTGCCGCGATCTCGGCGAACTCCCTCCCCCCTTCGGGGAGAGGGAGCCGCCGAGTTCGTGGCCCTGTTTTGCTAACGACTAGAGACAGCGCCGTGACCGATTTCGATCTGGCCATCGTGGGGGGCGGAATCAACGGAGCTGGGATCGCGCGGGATGCGGCAGGGCGCGGGCTCAAGGTGCTGCTGGTCGAGCAGGGCGATCTTGCCTGCGGCACCTCGTCCGCCTCGACAAAGCTCATTCACGGAGGGCTGCGCTATCTCGAGCACGGCTGGTTTTCGCTGGTGCGCGAAGCGCTCGGCGAGCGCGAGGTGCTGCTGCGGATGGCGCCGCATCTCATCCGGCCGATGCGCTTCGTGTTGCCGGTCGAGCCCGGCATGCGGCCGAGCTGGCTCCTGCGCCTCGGGCTCTTCGTGTACGACCATCTCGGCGGCCGCGGGCTGCTGCCGGGAACGCGCTCGATCGATCTTGCCCGCGATCCGCTCGGCGCGCCGCTGCGCGTGCAATACCGCTGGGCGTTCGAATATTCCGACTGCGCGACCGACGACTCCCGCCTGGTGGTGCTCAATGCGGTCGATGCGGCGGCGCGCGGCGCGTTGATCCGCGCCCGCACCCGCTGCGTGTCGGCCGAGCGCGCAGGCGAATGGACCCTCGTGCTCGAGACGCGCAGGCGACGCGAGGTGGCGACCGCGCGCGCCCTGATCAATGCCACCGGCCCCTGGATCGGGGATTTCGCACGCTCGGTCCTGCGCGAGGCGGAGCCCGAGCATCTGCGGCTCGACAAGGGCACTCACATCGTGGTGCGCCGCCTGTTCCAGCATGACCGTGGCTATGTGCTGCAGAACAAGGACCGCCGGATCGTGTTCGCGCTGCCCTACGAGCGCGACTTTACCCTCATCGGCACGACTGACAACCTTTTCTCGGGAAATCCCGATGCCGTTACGCCGGGCGCGGAGGAGGTCGGCTATCTGTGCGCCATCGTGAACGAGCATTTCCGCGCCGCCATCTCGCCTGCCGACGTGATCTGGGCGTTTGCGGGCGTGCGCTCGCTCTATGATGACGGATCGTCCGAGCCGCAGGACACGATACGCGATTACGTGCTCGCGCTCGACGCGCCACCCGGCAAGGCGCCGATGGTCACCATCTATGGCGGCAAGATCACCACCTATCGGCGCCTCGCCGAAGCCGTGCTCGACCGCCTTGCCCCGCATGTGGGCAAGCGTCCGGCCTGGACGAAAGGCTCGCACCTTCCCGGCGGCGATTTTCCGGTCGATGGCCTTGCCGCGCTCATCGCGCATGTGCGCCGGTCATGGCCCTTCCTGGGCGATACGCTGGCGCGGCGTCTGGTCGCCGCCTATGGGACGCGCGTGAGCCAGATCCTGCGCTCCGTCCGGACGGGCGACGATCTGGGGCCGCGATTGGGGGCTGATCTTTTTGGCGCCGAGGTGCTCTATCTGATGCAGCATGAATGGGCGCAGACCGCCGACGACGTGCTCTGGCGGCGAAGCAAGCTCGGGCTGCGCGTATCGGCCGAGGAGCGCGAGCGGCTGGCGAAGTTCATGGCCGACTCGGTTGGGCGTGCTAGTTAGACCAGCTCTCGGTCGTCATACCCGCGCTTGTCGCCGCAAGTCGGGTTTACCCGACTTGCGGCACGCTTTTGGAAATCTGAACTCGGGCAAGCCCGAGTTCAGACGGCATCCACGTCTTCGCAGTAAAAGCAAGGCGTGGATGGCCGGGACTTAAGGGCGTTTACGCCCGTCTTCGCGGGCTATGCCCGGCCATGACGAGCAACTGGTCGCGCACCGGGAACATCCTTAACCGTTCAAATTTGAACGATCGGCTTCATGGCGCAGTAATGGGAAAATGCTTCGATAATTCGCGTCGGTTTCTAGCTCGGGAGCAACGCCGGGGGATTCCGTACGATCTGCGGCAGGCTTGGGTGCGCGTCATGCCAACAAATCCTAGCAGTGGCGAAGAGGTGATCAGGCAAGCCAAGATCCTGATCGTCGACGACGAATTCTACATGCGCAAAGTCATCCGCACGCTGCTGCTGTCGATGGGCGCGACCAATGTGCATGACGTCCCCGACGGCGCGCAGGGCCTCGACGCCATCCTGACCTATGAACCTGACGTCGTGATCCTCGACTGGGAAATGGCGGGCATGGACGGCACCGAGTTCGTGCGGCACGTGCGCTCGCCCGGGACGTTTGCCTGTCCGAACGTGCCCATCATCATGCTGACCGGCCACGGCGAGCAGTGGCGGGTGGTCCAGGCGATGCGCCTTGGGGTGCACGAGTTCCTGCTCAAGCCGGTCTCGGGGCAGGCGCTGCATGCCCGCCTGGCGTCGGTCCTGCTGAATCCGCGCCCCATGGTGCGGAGGGGCGACTACTACGGGCCGCAGCCGCGCAAGATGCTCAGCGGCAAGCAAGAGCTGGAAAACATGGTGCAGCGGCTCGAAGCGCGCATCGGCGCCAAGCCGGCCGGAACGCCAAAGCTCGACCGTTCGCCAGAGCATATGATACTGATCTGATCAGAGCAGATTCCGGTCGGCCGAAGGTGCTCTGCTCGGGGAGGGCGGGGCATCGTGAACACGCTTCTCGCGATCGATCAGGGCACCACCTCGACCCGCGCGATCCTGTTCGACGCCGCGCTCACGCCGCTCGCGACCGCGCAGCAGGAATTGCCCCAGATCTATCCGGCTCCCGGCGAGGTCGAGCACGATCCCGAGGAAATCTGGCGGGTAACAGTTGCGACCGTGCGGGCGGCGCTCGCCAAGGCGGGCGTGCGCGCCGGCGATGTCGCCGCCATCGGCATCACCAATCAACGCGAGACCACGGTGATCTGGGAGCGCACCACCGGGCGGCCGATCCACAATGCGCTCGTCTGGCAGGACCGGCGCACTGCCGATGTCTGCGCCGAGCTGCGCTCCGCCGGCCACGAAGCTGCGGTGTCGGCACGCACCGGCTTGGTGCTCGATCCTTATTTCTCGGCCACGAAAATCCGCTGGCTCCTCGAACATGTCGAAGGCGCGCGCGAGGCAGCGTCTGCCGGCCGGCTCGCCTTCGGCACCATTGACAGCTTCCTCATCTGGCGGCTCACGGGCGGGAAGGTCCACGCCACCGATGCCACCAATGCGGCGCGCACTCTCATCTTCGATATTGGCCGGGAATGGGACGCCGATCTCTGCAAGCTGTTCGGGGTGCCCGAGGCGGTCCTGCCGCAGGTCTGCGATTGCGCCCACGACTTCGGCACGACCTTGCCCGAGCTGTTCGGCGCCCCGATCCGTATCCTGGGCGTTGCCGGCGACCAGCAGGCGGCGACCTTGGGCCAAGGCTGCGTTCATCCCGGCATGGTCAAGGCGACATTCGGCACCGGCTGCTTTGCGCTGCTCAACATCGGCGCCGAGCCTGTTGTCTCAAAGAACCGCCTCCTCACCACCATCGCCTATCAGCTTGCCGGCAGGCGCACCTACGCGCTTGAAGGCGCGATCTTCGTTGCCGGCGCCGCCGTGCAATGGCTGCGCGACGAGCTCAAGCTCTTTGCGCGTGCCGAGGACGTGAACGCGCTTGCGGCGGCCGCCGATCCGGCCGAGGCGGTCTATCTGGTGCCGGCCTTCGTCGGTCTTGGCTCGCCTTATTGGGACGCGCAGGCGCGCGGCGCAATCTTCGGCCTGACCCGCAATGCCGGCGCCCCCGAGCTTGCCCTCGCCGCGCTCGAGGCGGTCGGCTACCAGACCCGCGACCTGGCCGAGGCGATGCGCGCCGACTGGCCGGGCACGGGCGGAGAGATGGTGCTGCGGGCCGACGGCGGCATGGCGGCAAGCGACCTCGCCATGCAGTTCGTCGCCGATATGATCGCGGCGCCGGTCGATCGCCCCGCCGTGATGGAAACAACCGCCGTGGGCGCCGCCTATCTCGCGGGCCTGAAGGCCGGCCTTTGCCCGCAGCCGGACGCCTTTGCGGCCGGCTGGACATCGGCCCGCCGCTTCCTGCCCGCCATGGACGAGGCGACCCGCGCGCGCAAATGGGGTGGCTGGCGGGACGCGGTAAGCCGGACGTTGACGCGCGGATGAATGTAGCACGGATTGAGCCATAAGTGCATTTACACCCGTCTTCGACGGGCTACGGCGAAATCCGGGATGGTCAGTCCCGCATTGCGCTTGCGCTCCATGCGGGCTACAGCGCCTCTATGACGAGCGCTGGCGCCGAGACCGGGAAACGCGAACTGGGCCGGCGCGCGCGCCGTGCCGCCCGCGACCCTGAAGAGCCGCCGCTGGTTCGGTTCGAGCGCGTGAGCAAACGGTTCGCCGCTGTGACCGCTGTCACCGATCTGTCGCTCGAGATTTTTCAGGGGGAGTTCTTCGCGCTGTTGGGGCCGTCAGGCTGCGGCAAGACCACGCTGCTGCGGCTTCTGGCCGGGCTCGAGACGCCCGACGGTGGCCGCGTGATGCTCGAGGGCGAGGATCTGACTCCCGTGCCGCCGCACCGGCGCCCCGTCAATATGATGTTCCAGAGCTATGCGCTGTTTCCTCATCTCAGCGTCGAGGGCAATGTGGCGTTCGGGCTCAAGCAGGACGGCCTGCCCAAGCTCGAGATCGCAAAGCGCGTAGCCGACATGCTGGCGCTGGTCCGCCTCACCGGCTTTGAGCGGCGCAAGCCGCATCAACTGTCGGGCGGCGAGCGCCAGCGGGTGGCGCTCGCCCGGGCGCTGGTCAAGCGGCCGCGCGTTCTGCTGCTCGACGAGCCGCTTGCCGCACTCGACAAGAAGCTTCGGCGCGAGACCCAGTTCGAGCTCATGCATCTGCGCGAGGCGCTCGGCCTGACCTTCCTGATCGTTACCCACGACCAGGAGGAGGCGATGACGGTTGCCGACCGCATTGCCGTGATGGACCGCGGCCGCATCGTGCAGGTCGCAGCTCCGCCCGAAATCTACGAGCAGCCGAATTCGCGCTGGGTGGCCGACTTCATCGGCGAAGTGAACCTGATCGAAGGGCGGCTTGTTGCCGGGAGCCCCGCATCCGCAACGATCGAGAGCAAGGACGCAGGCCGCATCGCAGCCGCCGCCGCTCCCGAAGGCAAGGCCGGCGATACGGTCTGGGCGGCGATCAGGCCTGAGAAGGTCCGCATCGGCCGCGAGCCGCCGGCGCAGACGGGCGTCAATTGCGTGGCCGGGCAGGTCTGGGACATCGGCTACCTGGGCGACCTCTCGACCTACAAGGTGCGGCTCGGTTCGGGCTTCGTCATGAAGGCGGCGGCCGCCAACATGGCCCGCGCCCTAGAGCAGCCGATCAGCTTCGACGACCGGGTCTGGCTCAGCTGGGCGCCGGAGGCTGCCGTGGTGCTGGTGCGATGAGGATACATCCACACGCGGGTCGTCCCGGCCGAGACGAAAGCGCGCTTACGCGCGTCTTCGACGCGCTATGGCGAGAGCCGGGACCCATACGCCGTGTCCTATCGAGAGGGCACGGGGTATGGGTCCCTGCTTTCGCAAGGACGACGAGGGGAGAGGCGGAGTGACAACAACAACTCACCACTCTTCGAAACCCGCGGCCTTCGGCCGGCGGCTGGTGATTGCCATCCCGTATCTCTGGCTTGCCGTTTTCTTCCTCGTTCCTTTCCTCATCGTGCTGAAGATCAGCCTCTCGCAGACCGCGATTGCGCAGCCGCCCTACACGCCCCTGCTCGATCTCTCGGGCGGCCTTGCGGCGCTCAAGGACTTTCTTGCGGCACTCTCGTTCGATAACTACGCGCTGCTCATCTCCGACCCGATCTATCTCCTGTCCTACCTGCGCAGCCTCTCGATCGCGATCGTCTCGACCGCGCTGCTGCTCATCATCGGCTTTCCGCTGGCCTACGGCATGGTGCGTGCCTCGCGAGCGGCGCAGGCGATCCTGTTCATGCTGGTGGTGCTGCCGTTCTGGACCTCGTTTCTGATCCGCATCTATGCCTGGAAGAACATCCTCGAGCGCGAGGGCCCGCTCAACCAGATTCTCGTCGTGCTCGGCATCGTCAGCGAACCGCCGGTGTGGCTGTCGACCGACAGCGCGATCTATATCGGGATCGTCTATACCTACCTTCCGTTCATGGTGCTGCCGATCTACGCCACCCTGGAAAAGCTCGACCAGACGCTGCTCGAAGCCGCCGCCGATCTCGGCTGCCCGCGCTGGAAGACGTTCTGGCTCGTGACGCTGCCGCTTGCGCTGCCGGGCGTGCTTGCCGGCTCGCTCCTGTGCTTCATCCCGATCGTGGGTGAGTTCGTAATTCCGGACCTGCTCGGCGGCTCGGAAAACCTGATGATCGGGCAGACGCTGTGGGTGGAATTCTTCGGCAACCGCGACTGGCCGGCTGCCTCCGCGGTCGCGGTCGTGCTGCTGTTTCTCCTGACCGCGCCGATCGTGATCTATCAGCACGTGCAGGCGCGCGAGCTCGAAGGGGGCAGATGATGCGGCGGGCCTCCTGGTTCAATCTCGTCTCGATTGCGCTCGGGCTTGCGTTCCTTTATCTGCCGATCGCCGTCCTGGTGATCTTCTCGTTCAACGCCTCGGCCCTGGTCGGCGTCTGGGGCGGCTGGTCGACGCGCTGGTACGCGGCGTTGCTCGACGATCCGGACATGCTGGATTCCGTCTCCATCAGCCTGCGGCTCGCCGCTCTTTCGGCGACGCTGGCGACGATCCTGGGAACGCTCGGCGCGCTCGCGCTGGTGCGCGGCGGCCGTTTCCGCACCCGGGTGCTTTTCAGCGGGCTCACCTATGCGCCGCTGGTGATGCCGGAGGTGATCACCGGGCTCTCGCTGCTGCTTCTGTTCGTCGCGCTCGATATCGACCGCGGGTTCTGGACCATCGCGATCGCGCACACCACGCTCATCATGTGCTTCGTGACCATCGTGGTGCAGGCCCGGCTGCTCGGCTTCGACCGCGATCTCGAGGAAGCCGCCATGGATCTCGGCTGCCCGCCGGTGCGCACGTTTCTGACGGTGACCCTGCCGCTCATCGCCCCCGCGATCGCGTCAGGCTGGATGCTCGCCTTCACGCTGTCCCTCGACGACCTGGTGATCGCCAGCTTCACCACTGGCCCGGGCGCGACGACGCTGCCGATCCGCATCTACTCGCAGGTGCGGCTCGGCGTGAAGCCGGAGATCAACGCCATCTGCACCATCATCATCGCGCTGGTCGCTGTTACCGTGGTCGCCGCCTCCCTGATCACCAAGCTCGCCAGCCAGCGCGAGCGCGCCGTGCCGCTGGCCGCGCAGGTGTGAGAAGGGTGAAGATTGGAAGCGTAGGGACGGGCCATAGCCCGTCGAAGACCGGCGTAAACTCCCTTTCGGCGCCTTCCCTCGGGGCACCCACAAGGGGTGCCCCTACTCAATTCGCGCCGGCAGAACGCGGCGGCCTCAGCGGCTGCGATTCTTCACGCGCTCGAGGGATTCCCGCAGCTGATTGGCGGAGGGCGAATGCATCAGCAACACGCGCACGTCGGGGCGAAATTCCGGATCGTCCCATGGGCCCGCCAACGCGAACGGCAGCTCGAACATGGGCGCCGCCTCGGCCGCGCCCGTGGCGGGGGCCGAAACCAGGGTGGCGGTGCCGTTGAGGTTGAGATCGCGCGCCGGAATGGAGGCGGAGCCGGCGAGCGCGAGCCGCAGGGCCGGTCCCTCGAGCCGCAGGTCGTCCACGCGGACCGTGCCCTGCTCGATCTTCAGATTGACCAGGAACTGGGTGAAGGGGGTCTTGCCGCTGCGCAGTTCGTTGCCGATCGAGAGCGGGCTCTTCTCCAGCCGCTTGAGCAGTTGCTCGATATTGACCCCGACGACGGCGCCCTTGCGGCTCGTGAGATTGACGCTGCCGTTGAGCGCCTTGGTCAGCGCGAAGACGCTGTCGCCCTTGCTCTCGACCGCAAAGCCGAGCGTGCCTTTGCCTTCGATGCGGCGGAACCCGAACAGGTCGCCGAGGCATTGATCGAGATCGACGTCGGCGAACTGCAGCTGCGCCTTGAGGTCGGCGCCCGCGGATGCCTGGGCGAGCCCGAAGGAGCCCTTCACCAATCCGCCGAAGGCTTCCGATTCCCCGATCGTCACCGTGAGGTGACCGCCGCGCAGGTTGGCGGCGACCGCGGTTCGGCCGAGCTTGGCGGTGGCGATCGTCACGCGAGCGGCAGAGAGCCGCAGATCGACGTCCACGTCGTTGAGGCCGTCGAGGCTGATCGGCGCCTGCTCCCAGTTGCGGTCGCCGCCCGAGGTGAGGAGGCGAATCGCGGAAACGTAGGGCGAAAGATCGAGCGCTTCGGTGGCGAGCGTGCCCTGCAAGGCCTGCCGGGCGTTGCTGTCGAAGGTCAGCGCGCCCTCGCCGACATTGCCGTCGAGCTCGACATTGACGGCGGAGAGCGCGACATTGCCGTTCGCCACATTGGTCTGCGCCTTGAGCGCGAACCGGCCAAAGCCGCCGCCCGGCGGTGCGTGGCGGGTCGCCCAGCGCAAGGTGTCGCGCAGCGAGGGGCTGTCGGCGGCGAGCGTGCCTTCCATCCGCAAGGTGGGGCGGTAGCTGATATAGCCGTCGAAGGCGAACTTGGCGGGCGCTCCGGAGAGCCGCACCTTGAGGCCGGATTTGTCGCCCAGCAGCGCCGACACGAAATCGCTGAGGCTGAAGTTTCCGTCGATGGTCTCGCCATGCCAGCGGAAGCTGCCGCTTGCCGCAAAGGTCTTCGAGATCGAGGGCCAGGCGAGCGCGAACTCCACCCCGGACAGCGTCTCGGACAGATCGCGCCGCGCATCACGCAGCACCACGGTCCCGTCGCTGATCCGGATTTCCGAGAACGAGGCCACCCGCTCGCGCTGCGGCTGCAGCGCCCGCGCCAGCATCTCCACATGGCTCGACCAGTTCGAGCCGCCGTCGGGGTTGAACGAGATCGCGATGGTGGGACGCACCAACGACACGTCCGCGATCTCGACGCGGCCGATGAGCAGCGGGAAGAAGCGCAGCCGTACTGTAAGTTCTTCGACCGTGATCGCCGGCGCGCCCGTCGCCGAGTCGCCGAGCACGACCTCCTCGAAGGTGACCTCGCCCCGCGGGAACAGCGACACCGCCACCCCCCCGCGCAGCACTGGGTCGAGGCCGGTGACCGCGCGGATCTCGGCCTTCACAGCATCGCGCACCGTATCGGCGGGGATCAGGATCGACAGGAGAACGAGCGCGGCAAAGGCCGCAGCTGCGAGCGCTGCGGCCGCGAGTGCAAGGCGCTTTATCCCGACGGCCCCGATCAAGGACGAAATCTTCCGGTTTTCGGCGGAAGCCGGTGAACCCTACCGGTCAAGACTGCCGAACTATAGCAGCTGTAGCGAGCAAAGTCGCAACCTTCTGGCCGCCCTCTGTGTCCCTTTAATGGCCGGTCGGGCAGACCTGCTCTGGGACCTGTCCCCCTTGCGGGATCCGCTGTGATTCCTGCGGATTCACCGATAGCTGCCACGAGCGATCCGCGGCGATATTGGAGCACCGCGGTGCCGCGGGTTCACCTCTCCCCGGAGAGGAGAGGTCGAATTGCGAAGCAATCCGGGTGAGGGGGTTCGGGCATACGATTCGGGCATACGAGAGGTCGGAACTCCCTCACCCCGACCCTCTCCCCAACCGAACTCGGGCATACCCGAGTTCGGTCACTCAATACCCTGGCCGAAGTCGGATATATCCGACTTCGGATGGGGAGAGGGAGCGCGCCCAAGCGCGGTGCGCCGCGGTGCCTCAAATGGAGCCGGGCTAATTCAGCTTCGGGTCGACCCGGTAGCTCGCCTCGGTCTTGCCGCGGATGTCGTCGATGGTGACGCCGGGCGCGAGCTCGGTCAGGGTCATGCCGCCGCCCTGCTTGTCGATAGTGAAGACGCCGAGATCGGTGATCACCATGTCGACCACCCCCGCGCCGGTGAGCGGCAGGGTGCACTTGTGCAGGAGCTTGGCTTCGTTCTTGGCCGAATGCTCCATCACCACCACCACCTTCTTGACCCCGGCGACGAGATCCATGGCGCCGCCCATACCCTTGATCATCTTGCCGGGGATCATCCAGTTGGCGAGATCGCCGTTCTCCGCCACCTGCATGGCGCCGAGGATGGCGAGATCGATATGGCCGCCGCGAATCATCCCGAACGAATCGGCGCTGGAAAAGTAGCTCGTGGTCGGCAGCTCCGTGACGGTCTGCTTGCCGGCATTGATGAGGTCGGGATCTTCCTCGCCCTCGTACGGGAACGGCCCCGTCCCGAGCATGCCGTTCTCGCTCTGCAGCTGCACGCTCATGCCGGGCGGAATGTAGTTCGAGACGAGGGTGGGGATGCCGATGCCGAGATTGACATAGAAGCCGTCGCGCAGCTCCTTGGCGGCGCGCGCCGCCATCTCGTCGCGGGTCCAGGGCATTGGTCTCTCCTTAATCTCCACGGGCATCGCATCGAGGCACAGCGGTGCCGCGCGTCCACCTCTCCCGTAGGGAGAGGTCGGTTCCGGCGAAGGCGGAATCGGGTGAGGGGTTAGAGACTATCGAGAGTCCGTAACCCCTCACCCGCTTCGCTTCGGTCGCGACCTCTCCCGACCGAACTCGGATTTATCCGAGTTCGGCCATTATAAGAGGTTGTCCGAAGTCGGATATATCCGACTTCCGATGGGAGAGGTGAAGGCCGTGCCGCTTGCATGGCCCATCTCCGTTTCTCAGGCACGCTTGCGCACCGAAGTCGGATTTATCCGACTGCGGCCATCTTACTAAGTGACCGAACTCGGATGAATCCGAGTTCGGACCGTGCGCTGCTCGATGCGCTTGACGGCGTTCGGAACATGCACGATGCGCTGCACGAAAATGCCGGGCGTGACGATATGGTCGGGATCGATCTTGCCGGGCTCGACCAGGTGCTCGACCTCCGCCACCGTGACCTTGCCGGCGGTCGCCATGACCGGATTGAAGTTGCGCGCGGTCTTTCGGTAGACAAGGTTGCCTTCGGTGTCGGCGAGATAAGCATGCACGATCGAGAGATCGGCGACGATGCCGCGCTCCATCACGTATTTGTCGCCGTTGAATTCGCGCGTCTCCTTGCCCTCCGCGATCATGGTGCCGGCGCCGGTCTTGGTGAAGAAGGCCGGAATGCCGGCGCCGCCCGCGCGAATACGCTCGGCGAGCGTCCCCTGCGGGTTGAATTCGATCTCGAGCTCGCCGGCGAGATATTGCTGCGCGAAGGTCTTGTTCTCCCCCACGTAGGACGAGATCATCTTCTTGATCTGCCGCGTATCGAGCAGGATGCCGAGGCCGGCCCCGTCGATGCCCGCATTGTTGGACACGACGGTGAGGTTCTTGACCCCGGCATCGCGGATCGCCTGGATCAGCGTCTCCGGTATCCCGCACAGGCCGAACCCGCCCGCCATGATGACCATGCCGTCCCGCAACAGCCCGGACAGCGCCGCTTTCGCGTCGGGATAGACCTTCTTCACTCGCCCGTCTCCCAGTGCTTTTTTCAGGGACAGCGCCGGCCCGCTCGCTGCCCGCCGATATAGTGAAATCCGCCGTCGCGGTCCAGCGAGGCGCGGGGCCGGCGATTTGAAAGCACAGCGTTGCCACGGATGCAGCGCGCTCCCTTTCCCCGTAGGGGAGAGGGTTGGGGTGAGGGGGTTACCGGACTCTCGTATGCCCGAACCCCCTCACCCCCGCCCTCTCCCCTACGGGGAGAGGGAGCCTTCAGAGTCCGTGGCTGGTGCGTTGCTCCACCAAAACTTTGCCAGCCCGCGCGTCACCGCGCCGATGCCAGGCGCCGCGGCGGGACCGCCGCGCTCGCGATCTCGGCGATCATCTTCTTCACGATCGCCTTGCCGAAGTCGTTGAAATCCTCCGCCACCATCACGAAGGCGCCGGGGCCGCCGATCACGTTGTCGCGGTAGTATTTCTCCAGCCCGCCAGGCGGATTGGTGTGCTCGGCATTGAACAGGAACTGGCCTTGCGTGAGGATCACGAGCCCGTTGATGGTGATCCCCTTGGCGACGACCTCGTTGCGCGCGGGTCGCACCTCGCGGCCCGCATTGTTGGTGCCGTCGCCCGACACGTCGATGATGCGGCGGGGGGCGGTGAACGGCGCGCGCGCGATCTGGCCGGCCGCGAACTCGATCCCACCCGAGATCGAGGTGCGATCCGCAAACGAGCGGGGAAACTCGACGAGCTGGTCGCCGAAGCGGCGCGCGCTTGCCGGGCCGTCGATGACGGTCCAGTCGATGAGAAGCTTCTGCGCCCCGAAGCCCGACCATTCCACGAAGCTGAGCGCGATCCGCTGGTGCGGTCCGGCGCGGATCGCGTCGAGCACGCCCTTGTTGGCGACCGCTGCCACATAGCCGTCGCGCTGCAGCTGGAATTTCGGCTGATCGATGCTGCGCGATACGTCGACCGCGAGCGCCAGGAGGAGGTCGACCTCCTCGGCCGCCTGGGCGACCGGAATGCCGGCAACAACGACGGCGACAAGGGCGAGCAGGAATCGAGCTGTTCGCATCGCGGCTCAAGCTTTCGGGTCCGATCGCCGCCCCGGCGCGCGCAGTCGGCGATAAGGTCTTCCGGCGGCGGGAGTGTAGTGCGATTTTCGCAGCGCTGGAAACGGAAAACCCGCGCCCGGGTTCCGCCGCGCGGTATGGTTACGACCGCGTCACGCGTACGACATGACCTCACGCCAATTTGAAGCCCGCACCCGCAGTGAAAGCCTCGATCGGAGGGATTGATCGGACATCCGATCGGCAATTGTTAGAGCCATTAGGAGGACCCCATGTCGATGAACGCCGAACCCTTCCAGATTCCGCCCGAGATGCGGGCGTTCGCAGAGAAAAGCGTCGAGCAGGCGCGCCAGGCCTTCGACGGCTTCATGACCGCAGCCCATCGCACCGTCACC
>Ga0126381_100004487_pt1 | contig 15215 bp, 16 predicted proteins | sample PanSoiMetPlot_28_FD_96465 | JGI IMG/M metagenome (GOLD analysis project Ga0126381, IMG submission 96465) | Tropical forest soil microbial communities from Panama - MetaG Plot_28 | ecosystem: Environmental > Terrestrial > Soil > Tropical forest > Bulk soil | place: Panama | collected 2016-02-17 | reverse complement strand
CGTTCTGTGCCGCCAAATGTCCCTATTGTGACTTCAACAGCCATGTCCGCACGTCGATAGACGAAATCGGCTGGATCGAAGCCATCGAACGCGAATTGATTTGGACGGCGACTAGTCAAGGGGGCGATCGCCCCATCGTTGAAACGATTTTCTTTGGGGGTGGCACACCCTCCTTAATGACGGGCTCTTCCGTGGCGCGCGTGTTGGAAAACATCGCTCGTCTGTGGCCGATAGCAAATGACGTCGAGATCACACTCGAAGCCAATCCCGCCAGCGCTGAAGCGGCGCGGTTCGCCGACTACCGCGCGGCAGGCGTCAACCGGCTGTCGCTGGGCATGCAAGCTTTGAATGATCCCGATCTGAAGCGCCTGGGCCGGCTTCACGACTCGCGGGAAGCCAAAGCGGCGCTGTCGCTGGCGATGCGCCATTTCCATCGAGTATCACTCGATCTGATCTATGCCCGGCCCGATCAGAGCGAAGAAGCATGGCGCGCCGAACTCAGGGAAGCATTGTCCTTCGGCACCGATCATTTGTCGCTGTACCAACTCACCATCGAGCCGGGAACGCCATTCGCCATACTCTATCAGAATGGCGCGCTCAAAATTCCGGACGAGGATCTAGCGGCGGGGCTTTATGAGATAACACAGGAATTGGGTGAGGCTGCAGGCCTTCCCGCCTACGAAATTTCAAATCACGCGCGCGCCGGTTCAGAGAGCCGCCACAATCTTCTTTATTGGCGCTATCAGGACTATGCCGGGGTGGGACCGGGCGCGCATGGCCGCCTGAGATTGGGCGACAAACGCATCGCCACCTCGACTATCCGCCTGCCCGAGCGCTGGCGCGAAGCTGTGATCAAGGGCGAGAGCAGCTTTACAGATTTCATCCCCGTCAGCGACGAAGATGCGGCCCGCGAGCACCTTTTGATGAATTTGCGCCTCAGAGAAGGGGTCGATCTCACGGCCTATCAGGCGCGTTGGGCCGTCCGACCGTCTTCCGCCAAGCTCACGCCGCTATTAGAGCAGGGATTTCTTCGCCAGGATGGCGAAGTGATCAGCGCCACGGCCAAAGGCCGGCTGGTGCTGAATGAAGTCATCGCGGCTTTGTTGAATTAATCCTCAGCTGCTCTCGACCAAATCTCAGGAGCTTTTCCCCTGAAAAGTTTTCGGGGCCGGGCTCACGACACGGAATCCGTCGGGCTGGACTTCCAATATTGCCAATCCTCGTTCCGAAGTGCCGTCGGTGTTGAAGCGGAATATGCCATCGACGCCCGCAAAGCCATTCGGGTCCATCAGGGCGGCGGGCGTGAAGCGATGATAGGGCTGACCTTGCGAAAGCAACGCCACCAGCGAGATGGCGTCATAGGCCAGCGAAGCAAGCTGCGGCGGGGCCGTGCCATAGACTTCGTGGTATTTTCCGGTAAAGGCGCCGTCGGCGTCTGGCTCGGGCGCGGCGAACCAGCCACCATCCAAGGCCTGTTCCTTCGTGACGGTTGGATCGTCCCACAGTCCGGTGCCCAGCAATTTCACTTTGGCAGGGTCCAAGCCGTTGAAGGCAAGTGAAGGGGCTATGGCGCGCAGCATGCCGCCGCCCTGGGCAATCAAGACCGCGTCCGCTTCGCTTTTGGCGATGGTCGCGGATGGCGCCATCACCGCGGCAGAATTGGGCGCGAAATGCTGGACGTCTACGTTGGTCGCGCCCGCACCTTTCACGGCATCGTTAAACGCATTGGCGACTACGTCGCCATAGGGGGTCTGGGGCACCATGGCCGCGAAATCATGATGGCCTTGGGACGCCGCATAAGTCACGACCCGGCGGACTTCGTTCTGAGGCAAGAACGATAAAAGATAGACCCCATTGCCCGCCACGCTGCGCTCGGTCGAAAAAGCAAGCACCGGCACGCCGCGGTCGCGCGCAATTGGCGCCACTTTGGCGACGGATGGACCGAACAGGGGGCCGACGATGATCTCGGCGCCCTGACTCAGCAGCTTGTCGGCCGCCGCGGCGGCCAGGTCGGGCGAGCCTTCGTCCGCAGTCATCAAAAGGAGATTGCGATTGCCAGTATCGAACAAGGCTAGTTCGGCCGCTTTCAGCATGGACGCGGCGAGATTCCTGGTCGCCGGCGTGCCGCTGGTGAAGGGCAGAATGATGCCCACGCGCACTGGCGTGACACCGGGTGCCAAGTTGGGAAGCCTCAGGTAATTCGATTGATCCTTGTTCAGTGGATTGGCGGCAATGGGGGGCGGTGGCGGCGCCAAGACCGGAGGCGGCGGGGGCGGTGGCGGCGTACAGGCGCTCAAGGCGGCTATCGCGACCGCGCCTCCAATGGCACAAAGGCGGGCAAATAAGGTCTTCTGGCGAAATGAAGCGGCAAAAATCATCTTCAGGTTCCCGGGAGGGAGAATACGGTCGCGGCCATACTAGAACGCGCGATGCCAGTAAACCGCAACATCTTGGCGATTTGAGGGAGGTTAATCCTTTGGCGCCTGGCCTTTATGTCACGGCCACGCCCATCGGCAATGCCCGCGACATCACCTTGCGGGCGCTGGATGCGCTCAAGAAGTGCGATCTGATCGCGGCCGAAGATACGCGGGTGACCGCCAAGCTTTTAGCAATCCACGGGATCACGAAGCCGCTCGCGGCCTATAATGATCACAATGCGGAAAGAGAACGGCCACGCCTGCTAGAGCGGCTGCGCCTGGAAAGCCGAATCGTTCTGGTGAGCGATGCCGGTACGCCGCTAGTTTCCGATCCCGGCTTCAAATTGGCGCGCGCGGCGATTGAAGAAGGCTTGCCGGTGCATGTTCTGCCCGGCGCATCGGCTGTGCTGGCAGGGTTGACCTTGTCAGGTCTGCCTTCGGATCGCTTCCTGTTTGCGGGCTTTCTGTCCAGCAAGGCGGGCGAGCGCCGCGCGGGGCTCACCGAGTTGAAATCTGTTCGCGCCACATTGATCTTCTTTGAGTCAGGCGGGCGGCTGGCACCCTGTCTGAAGGACATGGCGGAGATTTTGGGCAAACGGCATGCGGCAGTGGCGCGTGAAATCACCAAACTGCACGAAGAGGTGCGGCGTGGAGATCTGGCAGAGCTTTCTGAAGCCTATGCGCGCGAGGATGCGCCCAAAGGCGAAATGACTTTGCTGGTGTCGGGGGCAGAACGCGGCACCGACATCGACTTCGCGGCGGTGGATGAAGCACTGGCGAAGGCGTTGGCCTTCATGCCGCTCAAGCCCGCTTCCGAGATAATCGCCGGGCTTCTGGGAGTTTCGCGCCACGCCGTCTATTCACGTGGGCTGGAAAAGAAGAATGACTGACCGCGGCAAAGCAGAGAAGCGCGGTCACCGCGGCGAGGCTTGGGCCGCCTGGTGGCTAAGACTCAAAGGTCATCGCGTTCTGGGCCGCCGCATCAAGACCCATGCCGGAGAGATCGATCTGATCACGCTTTCCCCCTTCGGTCCGGTCTGCTTTGTCGAAGTCAAAGTGAGGGCCAACGCGCGCGACGTGGCCGACGCGGTGGGCCGCGAGCAGAGGGCTCGCATCGCCCGCGCCGCCTCCCTATATCTGGCGTCACGGCCCGCCTTGGCGAAGCGCGGGGCGCGATTCGATATCGTCACCGTGGCGGGACTTCCCAGGCATCTTCCTGATGCCTGGCGGATGGATGGGTGAGAAGATGACACTGACAGTCGCGATCCAGATGGACCCGATCGAGAAGATCGACATCGGCGGCGATTCCACCTTCGCGCTCGCGTTGGAAGCGCAAAGCCGCGGCCACGGTCTCTTATACTACGGGCCGCACGATCTCTCCTTTGGCGAAGGAAAGGTCACCGCGCGGGTGCGCCCTCTGCGCGTGCGTGCCGTGAAAGGCGATCATTTCGCGCTCGGTGAACCCTTCGTTCAGGATTTGACCGCTGCCAATGTGGTCATGATGCGCCAGGATCCTCCATTCGATATGGCGTACATCTCGGCCACGCATATTCTGGAGCGCATTCATCCCAAAACGCTGGTGGTGAACGATCCCCGGGAGGTGCGCAATGCGCCGGAGAAATTGTTCGTCACCGAATTCCAGGATTTCATCCCACCCACCCTGATCACCAGCGACCGGCTGGAGATCCGCGAATTCCGCCTTCGCCATAAGGAAATCATTCTGAAGCCGCTTTACGGCAATGGCGGCACCGGCGTGTTTCGCATCGGCCCCGAGGACGAGAACCTTGGCTCGCTCATGGAGATGTTCACTCAATTCTATCGCGAGCCGGTGATCGTGCAACGTTATCTTCCGGAAGTCCGCCAGGGCGACAAGCGCATCATACTGGTGGACGGCGAATTCGCCGGCGCCATAAATCGCGTTCCGGCCGTGGGCGAAGCTCGCTCCAACATGCATGTAGGGGGACGGCCCGAGAAAACCGAATTGACCGACCGCGAACGTGACATCTGCGCGGCCATTGGACCGGAACTGAAACGCCGTGGATTGATTTTCACTGGGATAGACGTAATCGGCCAATACATGACGGAAATCAATGTGACATCTCCCACAGGCATTCAGGAGGTCAAGCGGTTCGGCGGCGGCGACATCGCCAAGAGGATCTGGGACGTGATTGAAGCAAAGGCGCGCAATTGATTACGGTACGCAAAGCTTCGGAACGCGGCGCGACAAGGACCGATTGGCTGGACTCCAGGCACACATTCTCGTTCGCAGACTACTATGATCCCGCCTTTGACAGCTTCGGCGCGCTGCGCGTGATCAACGAGGATTGGGTCGCAGGCGGGGGCGGATTTCCGGCTCATCGCCACCGTGACATGGAGATCGTGACCTACATTCTGGAAGGGTCGCTCGAGCACAAGGATTCCAGTGGCGGCGGCGGCACGATCCGACGGGGAGAAATACAGCGCATGAGCGCAGGCTCCGGCATCATCCATGCGGAATTCAACGCCAGTCCTGACAAGCCCTGTCACTTCCTGCAAATCTGGATCATGCCATCCAAGGAGGGGATGCAACCGTCCTATGAGCAGAAAGCAATTGATGCCAATGCGGTAACCAACAAATTGGCGCGCATTGCCGCGACGGATCCTCAGCCAAATGAAATCCGGCTGGTGCAGGATGCAGAGATTTGGGCGGCCAGGCTGGAGGCCGATATCGAGACCATTCACAATCTGTCGCCGGGCCGACGCGCTTGGGTCCAGGTCACCAAAGGCGAAGTGAGCGTTGGCACGGAGCGCCTCACGGCCGGAGATGGTGCGGCGGTGACGGACCAGGCGCAGATCGCTTTGCGTTCACGAACGCCAGCAGAATTGTTGTTATTCGATCTGGCTTGATCTGCCCTCCGGTCTTCGCAGCGTTACTTTTGGCGCTTCCGGCCGGTGCCTAAGCGCCTGCAAGCGCTGCTATGGCCTCCTCCGCCCACGGGCGCGCCGACGCGCGGGGGCAGGTGCCGGCCAAGATTCAATCGAGGGAGGCTAGGATTATTTTACCAGTCCAAAGCGCGATTTGTACCGCGCGTCGATGCCCGATAGTGGGAAGTAAATGAAGACGTCAGTGGTGCCGAACTGCCGATCGATCACTGCCCCGTCGCCTATACAGCAACCGGCCCGCACATAGCCCTTGAGCAGCGGGGGCAAACTACGCAGGCCCTCGCGCGGATCGATCTCAGCCTGCGGGACCAGATTCATGTTCACGAACAATTCCGCGCGAGCGCGGACTTTGACCGCGTCCGGCATGGCGTGGAAGTGATAAAGGTAGGCCAATGGCAACGTGAGTGCGCCGGGATCCGTGCCGGCCAACGAGGCACAGCCGAACATCAGGTCGATGTCGAAGCGCGCCACATAGGCCATCAGACCTTTCCACAAAAGCTGCATCGTGCCCGGCCGAGCGCGATAGCTTTTGAGCACGCAAGAGCGGCCCAGCTCGAGGACTTCCGTGCTCGCGGGCAAGCCCTTTAACATCGTCGCGATGTCGTATTCGCCGGCTGTATAGAAGCCGCCGGCCCGCAACGCATCCTTCTTGCGGGTCAGTCGATAGGTGGCCACCACCAAAGGTTGCCCGTCTTCGTCGTGGGCTTCGCGGTCGACCACAAGAAGGTGATCGCATACGTCATCATATTTATCGAAATCCCGGCCCGCTTCGCGCATCTGCGGCGACGGGATCGCGCTCATCTCTTCGTAGAAGACGGTATAGCGCAGACGCTGCGCCTGCCCGACTTCGTGGTCAGTCTCGGCCAGACGCACTTCCAGCGCGCCTGAGATGGCGAGAACAGGCCATTGCTCCAGGCGGCCTTCGAACGGCCCCGCTTCATAGATATTGACCACGAAGAGTCCTCAACACCCCTATCGCGAGAAGGGAATAGGCTCTTTCTGCGACAGAATTATAATCTAGCCCAGGGACTTGGGGGCGCGCAATGAATTGTGACAGTCATGGTTTTAGGTCGCTTTGGGACAGGTGTGCCAACGCCCTGCTTTCCGCATATGTTGTCTCCCGGCGCGCCAGAAACCAGAACAAAAGGAGCGCGGGAATCCCTAATGTACCGCAACCGACGAAAAATACCGCGTACGCGGTCATCTGCCCAAAATGGGATGACAGTCCCTCCACCGCCAGGCCGGAAAAACCTTTGAGAATTTTTCCCGCCCACGCATAACTGGACGATAATAGAGCGTATTGGGTCGCGGTGTAGCCGAGACTGGTGAGACTGGACATGTATGCCACCAGGGTCACGCCGGCCACGCTGATGGAAAAATCGTCCAGCACCATCACAGCCGTAAACAGGGCGGTGTCGGGGCCGTTAAACGCCAAAAACGCATAGGCAGCGATTCCGACCGCTTGGAGCACTCCGCCCAAAAGCAACGCGCGCATATAGCCTAGCCTTAGCGAAAAGAATCCGCCCGCTGCTATTCCGGCAAAAATAGCAGCCAAACCCGCCGTCGCGCGTACCTCGCCAACCAAATCTTTACTGATGCCGATGTCATGAAAGAAAGGATTGTTCATAGGGCCGCGCACGAAATCCGGCAGCCGGTAGGAACTGATTGCCAACAGCATCACCAGAGCCGAAGGGCCATGGGTCTTAAAGAAGACGATGAAGGGTCCCGCAATGGCGTCGAGAAATCCGTGAAAAGTCCAGAGTGGATTTTTTGCTTCCTGCTCCGCCAATTTTTCTTCGGCACGTTTGGGTTCTTCGGCCGCAAGACTGGCGCTTAGACCTACCGCCATGCCGATACCGCAAATCGTATAGGAGATGGGCCAGCCCAGATGCTGCGCCGACACGAGTATCAGCGAGTCGGTGCAGAGCATGGCTATCCGATAGCCCAATTGGTACGCAGACGTGAGAAGTCCCAATTCGTCGGCATCCGAAGCGATCTCGATCCGCCAGGCCGAGATGGCAATGTCCTGGGTGGCGGAAGAAAACGCTACCAACAGCGCAGCAGCGCCCAAAGCCACGAGCCCATGGCGCGTCCCGAGAAAGGCCATCGCCAGAAGCCCTATCGCCGCGAATATCTGGGACAGCAACATCCAGCCCCGGCGCTGCCCTAATATCCTCAGCACGGGGAGATGATCCAGCAGCGGCGACCAAACAAATTGCAGCGAATAGGTGAGACCCACCCACGAAATGAAGCCGATCGCCTTCAAAGACGTGCCTTCATCGCGCAGCCAATAGCCGAATGTGTTGCCAACGAGAAGAAAAGGCAGGCCCGACGAGAAGCCTAGCGCCGTCATGGTCAGGACTTTGGAACTGAGATATTCGCTGAACGAATAGCGGCGAGTCATGCCCCCACAGTATGGGACAGTCCGCCGCCGGAGGGAAACCTGGTCGGGAATGCCCGAGCGAAACCGTGCACAAGTCCGAACCGCTGCCGGGCTCCAAAATTGGGCGCCCGAAAACGCAATCCTGAAGGTGAGCTTGCCAAGACCTGAATGTGACTGGGACTATCCGTGCGGTTTCGAAAAAGGCTCCCCCCCGCCGTTCATTTCCGGTTTGCTGCGTGTTGAATTGAGGCCTTCGCGAATATTAAATCGCGCTGAAAACAGATGATAATTCGCCAGCCAACGGATGGCGGAATTAGCATAATACATATGCGAATCAGTGACTTACGGATCGCCCATAGATCCGCGTCAGGACCGTCACAAAAGCTTTGCATAATTGTGATGTTCGTGGCGCGAGAGCCATGTGAATTGGCCCCCACCGCCTGCAGGCTTCCGATCTGAATGGCCGATATTGCCTTGAACGAAGATGCTACTGCCAACCGTGATACGCGAGCAGAAACTACGCGGCGTGCCGGTCGTGGCGACGCGCGCTTTCACTTGCTCACTTGGATGGCCGCAGCCGCCGTCCTTTTAATCTTTGTGGGCGTTATAATATCCTTAGTAATCGGCTCGATTCCGGCCTTTAAGGCATTTGGCTTCGCCTTCCTGAAATCGAGCGCCTGGGATCCCACTTCCAACTTGTTCGGCGGCCTGCCCTCCATCTTCGGCACCTTGGTGACTTCGACGCTTGCGATGCTGCTCGCAGTTCCGGTGGGCATTGGCGTGGCCATTTTTCTCACCGAATTATGCCCCCGCCCTCTGAGGCGGCCTATCGGCATAGCCATCGAGCTTCTGGCCGGTATACCCTCGATCATCTACGGCATCTGGGGTCTGTTCGTCTTCGCGCCGTGGTTTCAGGCACATGTGCAGCAGCCCGTCATTGACGGGACTTCGGGGATACCGCTGATTGGCACGCTGTTCGGGGGCGCACCTTACGGCATCGGTATTTTTAGCGCCGGGCTCATCCTTTCCATTATGATTCTTCCCTTCATTTCGGCTGTGACGCGTGACGTATTCGAAACCGTCCCCGCCATGCTGAAGGAAGCGACCTACGGACTGGGTTGCACCACCTGGGAAGTGATGTGGAGCGTGGTTCTGCCGTATGCCCGCTCCGGCGTGATCGGTGGCGCCATGCTGGCCTTGGGCCGCGCGCTTGGCGAGACAATGGCCGTCACCTTCGTGATTGGCAACGCGCACACAATCGCGCCTTCCTTGTTCGCACCGGGCACCACGATTTCCGCCACCATCGCCAATGAATTCACCGAAGCAACGGGCGCGCTCTACACTTCGTCTTTGATTTTCCTGGGCCTTATCCTGTTCTTCATCACCTTCATCGTGCTGGCCTGCGCTCAATGGATGCTGCTCACTCTCGAGCGGCAGGCAGGTGCGAAATGATCGTTTCCAGGGGCCTGTACCTGCGCCGGCGCCTGACCAACGGCGCGTTCATTACCTTGTCGATCGGGGCCGCCTTGTTCGGCCTGATCTGGCTGGCTTTCATACTTTCGGCGCTCCTGTCCGAGGGCATAGCCGCCCTTTCGCCCATTCTTTTTACCCATTCTACGCCACCGCCTGGCCAGCCGGGCGGCCTTTTGAATGCCATTATCGGCAGTGTGCTGATGAGTATGCTTGCCGTCGGGCTGGGGACGCCGATCGGCCTTTTCGCTGGCACATATTTGGCCGAGTATGGCAAGCACACCAGTTTCGCGTTCATCGTCCGCTTCGTGAACGACATTCTCCTGTCTGCGCCTTCCATCGTCACCGGCCTTTTCATCTATGAGATCGTCGTGCTGCCAATGGGGCATTTCTCGGCTTGGGCCGGTACCTTGTCTCTGATGGTGATCGTAATTCCTGTCGTGGTGCGCACCACGGAAAACATGCTGATCCTGGTGCCCAATGGCTTACGTGAGGCCGCCAGCGCGCTGGGTGCGCCGATGAGTTTCGTGATCCGCTCCGTAACCTGGAAAGCGGCGCAAGCAGGCATCGTTACCGGCGTGCTTTTGGCCATCGCGCGTATATCCGGCGAAACCGCGCCCCTCCTTTTTACCGCGCTGAACAATCAGTTCCTTACCACCGACTTGAACGCGCCAATGGCGTCTTTGCCGGCGGTGATCTTCCAATACGCTCTATCGCCTTATGCTGACTGGCATCGCCTGGCCTGGGCGGGGGCGTTGCTAGTCACGGCGGCCGTGCTGCTCCTTTCCATCATCGCCCGCGTGCTCGAAACCAAACGGAACTGACTTCATGGATATCGCGGCCGCAAACAGCGCCACCGGCACCGAGAAACCCAAGGTCGATATTCGCGACCTGTCCTTCTATTACGGCGCCAGCAAAGCCCTGAAGGACATCACCCTGCCGCTCCACGACCGCAAGGTAACGGCGTTCATCGGCCCTTCGGGCTGCGGCAAATCCACCTTGCTGCGCGCCATCAACCGCATTTATGAACTTTATCCCCAGCAGCGCGCGGAAGGCACCATCACGCTGGACGGGGAAAACATTCTCACGATCAAGGACCTCAATCTTCTGCGCGCCCGCATCGGCATGGTGTTCCAGAAGCCCACGCCGTTTCCCATGTCGATTCACGACAATGTCGCGTTCGGCATCAAACTGTATGAGAAGCTGCCGCGTTCGGAGCTGGAGGGCCGCGTCGAGGACGCGCTCACCCGCGCCGCGCTCTGGTCTGAAGTCAAGGACAAGCTTCATGCCTCTGGGCTCTCTCTGTCGGGGGGACAGCAGCAGCGGCTCTGCATCGCCCGCACCGTCGCGACGCGGCCCGAAGTTATTCTACTCGATGAGCCCTGCTCGGCGCTCGATCCGATTTCGACCGCCAAGATCGAAGAGCTGATCGATGAATTGTCCGAGGACTACACGATCGTTATCGTTACGCATAACATGCAGCAGGCATCACGCGCGTCCGACTACACCGCCTTCATGTATTTGGGGGAGCTAATCGAGTATGGCGCCACCGAGAAAATTTTCACGGCGCCCGATAATAAGCGGACAGAGCAATACATCACCGGCCGCTTCGGCTGAGTACGTCCCAATGGCGGCCGCACGCGCTCAGGTACGCACGACGTAATCAGCGGCCTTCGTCTCATCGGCTCTCGGTCCGCGTGACAGGGCATTGAACGGGATACTGAGCAAAATCGCCACGCCTAGGTTGAGGGCCAGAGCGCTCAGGGCGGCATAGCACGGGACAGCCACGCCGAAGATGTGCAAGACGTAGATGGAGCTCCTTAGACCCAGGCTCCATGCCATTCCCGTGCCTGCTGCAATTCCACTGGCCCAGCCAACAAGAAGCGCAGTCGGGTGCAGCGCGCGTGTGAACAGCGCAACCAGCACAGCAGGCATGGTCTGACAGATCCAGATGCCGCCCAACAATTGCAATTGGATGGCATAGGAACTTTTCAGCGCCAGTACAAAGAAGAGTGCGCCTAGTTTCGCGATAAAGGAGACGATTTTGGCCACCTGAGCCTCGCGCCGGGGTGTGCAATCGGCGTCAATGAGATCTCTATAAATGTTGCGGCTGAACAGGCTGCCACACGCTATGGACATGATTGCTGCGGGTACAAGCGCGCCGATCCCGATCGCGGCGAAGGCGAAGCCCGCGAACCAGTTGGGGAAGGCGCTGAGGAACAGCGCCGGCACCGCGAAATTGTTGCCAAACCTGTCGAAGCCCGAAGCGAAGATGGGCATCGCCTTTACGCCGGCGGCCACCGCCATGAAACCCAACAGTGCAACCAGTGCCAGCGCAAAGGAATAGATGGGCAATATGATCGAGTTGCGCTCGACCGCGCGCCGACTGGACGAAGCCAACATGCCTGTGGTCGCGTGTGGGTAAAGAAACAGCGCCAGTACGGAGCCCAGCGCCAAAGAAGAATAGGCGAAGCCTGCGCCCAGATTATAGGCGTTGCCGCGGGGCAGGAGCAGCATTTCGGGATCAATGCTGGCGAAGATCTTGGCGTAGCCGCCAAGTTCGATGGGGATAACTATGACCGCGGCGATTACGGTGCCATAAACCAGAAGATCCTTCACGATCGCAATTAGGGCGGTGCCCCGCAGGCCGCTGGAATAGGTGTAAAGCGCCAGCACTACAAACGCGACCAGCAGCGGCAAGTCGGGAATCGCTGCAAGGCCAGGCAAGCTTTGGATCCCCAAAGCCGCGATTACGACCTGCAACCCGAACAATTGCAGCGCGATATAGGGGATCGTCGCGGCAATACCGGTGAGAGCCACTGCCAACGCCAGGCTTTTGGAACCGAATCGGCCCCGCACGAAATCGGCCGCGGTGATGTAGCCGTGGCGGCGCGCTACCGACCAGAGACGTGAAAAACCCACAAACAGAAGCGGATAAGCCAGCATGCCGTAAGGAATGGCGAAAAAACCGATCGCGCCGGCACCGAACATCAACGCGGGCACGGCCACGAATGTGTAGGCCGTATAAAGATCCCCGCCCAGCAAAAACCAGGTAATCAAGGTTCCGAAGCGTCGCCCGCCCAGACCCCATTCGAGCAATTGTGAAAGATCACCCTTGCGCCAGCGCGCCGCCAGCAAGCCGAGGCCCGCCACACCGGCGAACAATACCAAGAACACCGTCAAGGTGACGGGATCAGCCCGAAGCCCCATGCCCCCGATCCTGCGCTTATTTTTTTACCTGTGTGGTGGTGACCGGCCCCATGCCCACCAGTTCCAGAAGGGCGTCCTCATCCTTAGCGCCGTCCCAATGCACCGTGTTGGCAAGATCGGTGACCACGCTCCCTGCCGGCATGGGATAGGCCATGGCTGGATCGTAGGTGTCGCTCGAGCTTACCCACCAGGTCCCGGACACGACATACGCGTAACGGTCGGTGTTGTGGAAATGCGGCCGACTGAAATTTCCCGGGTGCCAGCGAATCAGAATGCCATAAATGCCGGGTTTTTCGGGATCGCCGAAAATTACCGCCTGGTCTGAACTCGTGCCCATTTTCCACTTTATGTCCTTGGGTGCGGTGAAGATGATATGGCTGGGATCAGGTACGGGATAATTATCCGCCGCGTCCACGCTGGTCGCCGCGCAAACAGCCAAAGCCGCAATCGCAAAGCCCGAAAGACGCATCGCAAACCTCCCTTTTTGCCATGGCGATGCTAGGCGGAAGACGCCGCTTCACGCAATGCGCTCTCTCGCCTGTGCTATTTGCCGAGTACGGTGAATCCGTCTTTCTCGAACACTGCCCGTGCCGTGGGCGAGGAAAGATAGGCCAGGAAGGCGCGCGCGTCGGGCTTGGCGTCCTTGGTCATGGCGGCCGGATAAAGAATGGGCGGGTGGCTGTCCTCGGGAAAGACGCCGACGATCTTCACGTTGGGCTCGGCCTTCGCATCGGTCTCATAGACGATACCCAACGGCGCCTCGCCGCGGGCGACATAGGCCAGTGCCACGCGGACATCTTCGGCATTGGCGAGTTGGCTGGCAACACTCGACCAGACGCCCAGCGCGCTGAGCGCCGCGCGGCCATATTTGCCGGCCGGCACTGTGTCGGGATCAGCAATGGCGAGTCTGCCGCCTTTAAGCGCGGCCTGAAGATCAAAATGTGGTGCAATGACGATGGGTGTTGCTGCATCCCTGGGCGCGATCAATACCAGACGATTGGCCAGCAGATTTTCGCGGCTTCCCGGCGCGATCAAACCCTTTTTGTCCAAATAATCCATCCAGTCGAGATCGGCCGAGATGAAAATATCCGCCCCGCCCGACGCCTCGATCTGACGCGCCAGAGCAGAGGATGCGGCGAACGACACCGCCACGGTTTTTCCGCTTTGCACCCGATAGTCGGCGGAAATCTCTTTCAACGCATCGGACAGCGAGGCCGCGCCGAATACGATGATGTCGGCGGCCAGGACGGGCGTGGCCCCGAGGACCAGAAAAAGGACGGCCGCACAGGCGCGCAAGTATCTCGAAAGCATATGGTTCCGAACTCGTGATATTCATTCGAGTATCACGTTTACGGCGGCGGGAAAAGCCTTGCCCGGGCACGGGTCGCCGCGTCAGGATGGCGCCATGGGCGGGTTATTCTTGCGGCTTCCTATCGGCGACACTGGCAATCTCGGACCGGGCAAGGCGCGGCTGCTGGAACTGATCGAAGAAACGGGCTCGATCCGCGCAGCGGCGGCCAAAATGAGGCTCAGTTATCGCCGCGCCTGGCTGTTGCTGCAGGATCTCGAGAAGGTCTTCGGGGGCGCGGTATTGGAACGGCGCACTGGCGGCAAGGCCGGCGGCGGCGCGGCACTGAATGGGCGCGGCCGCGATATCGTCAAGCACTTCCGTGCCGCGGAGCGGCGCACCGCCCGCGCCATCAAGGTCGAGCTGGACGCATTGAATAAATTGAAAAGCTAGGCCCTGCGGCCGGCCACTACCAAACCCAGTCCGGCCAGCACAACCACGATGCCCGCGGCGGTGGGAACCCAGACCGTGTGATCTTCCTGCGAATTGATCTGCAACGGACCCGCCTTCAGCACTGGTTTGGTTTCGGTGAAGCTAAAATGGCCGAAGAACAAAGCGGCCACACCGAACACGATCAGGACCACGCCAAGCAAAGTGAGGCTTCTCATGCGCGAGTTCTCTGTTATCGCGGAGGTAACGGACCGGAGGTGCTTGCGTTCCCTAAAACCTCAGTTCTGCATCGCCAGCCGTCGATATGACAAAGCCTCCGCAACATGAGGGCGCAGTACCGTGGTCGCGGCCGCCAGATCGGCGATCGTGCGGGCGACCCGCAACACGCGGCTATAGCCGCGCGCGGAAAGCCGCATCCGCTCCGCCGCTTCGGTAAGAAGCTTGATGCCGCCGGGCTCGGGCGTAGCGATCCTATCTAATAACTCGCCTTCAGCTTCCGCGTTGATTCGAGCCACCTCACCGTCAAAACGGGTGCGCTGGATGTCACGGGCGCGCGCTACCCGTCCCGCAACATCGGCGCTTCCTTCTCGCGGCGGCGCCAAGGCCAGATCGGCGGCGGCAACGCCTGCAACTTCGACATGCAAATCAATGCGGTCGAATAACGGTCCCGAGATGCGCGTTTGGTAATCGGCGCCGCATTTGGGGGCGCGCGAGCAGGCTTGGGCCGGATCGGAGAGATAGCCGCATCGGCAGGGATTCATCGCCGCCACCAATTGGAATCGGGCCGGATAACGCACATGCGCATTGGCGCGGGCGACCACGGCCTCCCCGGTCTCGATCGGCTGACGCAAACTGTCCAAGACGCCACGCTGGAATTCGCGGTATTAGGTAGCAACGTTCCAAAGCCCTTCTCTTGTACTTCGGGGGTCCGGGGGTAATTTACCCGGAAATGAACCGGGCGGCCCTCAGTATAGAGCGAGCATTGATCCCGCTAATTCAGCGGATGGGCGATACCAGCAGCCCCGTTTCTCTATCAGCCGCCATCTATCAAGACCTACACATTGCCGGGGACGAT
>Ga0126381_100004486_pt1 | contig 15218 bp, 14 predicted proteins | sample PanSoiMetPlot_28_FD_96465 | JGI IMG/M metagenome (GOLD analysis project Ga0126381, IMG submission 96465) | Tropical forest soil microbial communities from Panama - MetaG Plot_28 | ecosystem: Environmental > Terrestrial > Soil > Tropical forest > Bulk soil | place: Panama | collected 2016-02-17 | reverse complement strand
CATGGGTGACTGTAATAATGTGAGTTCCGCAGCCATCAGCATGAAAAATGTTTAAGAGTTCGCGCGGGCTTGCCCACAGTAACTCCGCCTTTGGACGCGAGCACACGATTTCAAGGGCGCTCTTCATAAGCGGTTCAGGATCGACGCCGGTATCCGCGATTCGGCCCGCAAAGACGGAGACGATACTCGGGGCGTCAGGATCAAGGACCTCTACAACGCGAGATACCTGGTCGAGCGTAAACACCGCGGTTACATTGAGGGAAATGCCGTCAGATGATAGCCGGCGAATCAGCTCGCCGCTGAACTCCCCCTTCGTGTTGGTAACGGGGATCTTTACATTTACATTATTTCCCCATCCAGCAATCATCCGCGCTTGCTTCTCCATCTCCTCAAATTCGTCCGCAAATACCTCGAGCGAGATAGGGCGATCATGAATCTCAGAGAGAATCTTCCGACCGAAACATTCGTAATCGGTAATGCCAGCCTTTCGCATGAGCGTGGGATTGGTCGTAAAGCCTTTAATCAAAGGATTGGCATACAGCTTCATCATGCCTTCGAAGTCGGCACCATCGGCGAAAATCTTGATTTTCAGATCTGAAACTTTGGGCACGACGACTCCTTACTCGGTTGATACGATTTCATCGATGTTACGAAAACAAATTATGCTCCGCCGCACATCTGCTGATTTGAAACTTTACCGGCTCTTTGAACTTTGCCGAAAATCCTCTTCTTTAGGCGGGAAAGAAACGAATTCGAATATCGGCGTACGATAACAGGCAGGTAGGTGTAAAGCAAATAGGCACGCGCAGTCAAAATAGCGCGTTTGTAGCCTGGGTATCTATCACGGTGGCGTCTCACCACCCGGATGGCAGAGATCGCATTCGCTCTTTGGTTAACAAATGAACTGCCTCGATTCCAGATGCGGTAGGCGAGGAAAATCTCGGGAGAGTTATAGAGTTTGCCGTGTTCTCCCATTCTGAGCCAGAAATCCCAATCGGCGAACTGAGCAAGACCGGGATCATACTGCTCTCCGACGGAGCGGCGAAACATCGCAGTTGAATTAGCGATCGGATTGGCTCGCAATGCAACATGGCGAATCTCCGCATCGGATTCGGGCTTCAGAACGTCCTCAATGGCAACGCCTTTCTCATTCACAATGCGATACCCACTGGCGCAAGCGACCCACTCTGGATGGTCATCTAGATAGCGCACCTGTTTTTGGAGCTTCTCGGGGTCGATCCACGCATCGTCATCATCGAGGATCGCAATATACTTGCCGCGAGCCGCCTCGAGCGCTGTATTGGATACGATAGCGATTCGACCAACGTGCGCCAGCGGAATATAGCGAATCCGAGAATCTGCAGACATCCACTTCTGCATGACGGTGCCAGTAAAGTCGGTCGAGCCGTCATCAACAACAATCAGCTCCCAGTTCGGCAGCGTCTGATCGACGACGCTCTGGATCGCGCCACTGATTAAAGTAGCCCGATTGAAGGTTGCCATGATGACAGAAACTATGGGGTATTGATTTGAGTCCATCAGAGCTTCCTGCCGTTCGCCGAACCGAGACTCAATGGCTCACTGAATCCTTGCTCTCGCAAATATGACTCGGCCTCTTCCTTCTTTTGCAAGGTATCGATTCCCTTCGAATAATCGTCACAAAGATAGCCGCGAAAATCCGCTCCTGTCTTCAGCACCGCGGGAAGCATGTCTCTTCCAATTTCACTGTAACTGTCCTTTTGGGTAACGGAAAGAATCTCGCGACGGAAGATGAAGATACCGGCCATTCGGTAAACATTCACGTAGACCGCCGAGTGCGGCTTTGGATGCACCGCGACCACTCGATCAGATCCATCGAGTTCGACCACGTCTGCGTCAATGTAGTGGTTCGCCTTTCGTACACGCTGCATTCCGACAACGCCTTTGCTTTGGCGCCAGACGGACTCCATAGATTTGTAATTCACTTGACTGAAGATGTCACCATAGATCACGAAGAACTCCTCGTCAAGCTGGTCCTCAAAGCTTTTAATTCCGCCAGCAGTTCCCAGTATGTTGGCCTCGTAGTGATAACTGACCTTTGCTCCCCATTGGCTGCCGTCTCCCACGTAGTTGCGCAAGACCTCGGGGAGATAGTGAAGATTAATGAAGAACCGGTCGATGCCGAACTCAAGAAATCGGCGCAGGTTCCACTCAATCATCGGAACGCCCAGCAGCGGAAGCATCGGTTTGGGAGAATGGTCCGTGAACGGCCGAAGGCGTGTACCCAGCCCCGCACACAGCACAACAGCTTGACGAATCAAGATCTGCTCTTTCCAAGCCACAGATTGGCCGCCTGCAACAGATCCGAGGCCGTAAAATCAGGACGGCAATCGTAGCGCCATGGATCGCGGCCACCGTGCCCCGTTTTCACTAGGATGGTGGATACGCCAGCCAGGTTCCCGGCAAGCACGTCCTGAGTTGTATCTCCAATCATGACACTTCTTCTAATGTCGAGATTGTGCTCCAGCGCGGCTCTCAGGATCATTCCTGGACCGGGCTTCCTGCACTCGCAAACCTGTCGGTATGCTTCGATTGTAGCATTGGGGTGATGCGGGCAGAAGTAGAAAGCATCAATGTGTGCTCTTTGCCTTTTCAATCTTCTGCTAATCAGCGAATGGACGTTCTGAACCTCCTCCGGAGTGGAGATCCCGCGAGCGACAACAGGCTGATTGGTAACCACGACGATAAACAGCTTGGCCTCGTTGAGCAGACGAATTGCATGAGCGGCGCCAGGCAGGATCCTGACTTGCTTTGGGTGATGTAGCAACTCCACTTGGCGGATTATGGTGCCATCGCGGTCTAAAAAGGCGGCTGGTTTCTTCAGTTGGCCTATCGGCATTTTCTACCTGGCTGGCTTTATATTCACTTCTCGATGCATAGAGGACGATCTGTAGAGTGCATCTACAGCAGCGTTCGCATAAATTCCGTCCAGCGATCCTCCGCATATGGTCTCCTTCCCCTGAATGGCACCCACGAAGTTTTTCCATTCCCGGTTCCAGCTCAAGTCTCCAGAGGAGAAGACATATTCTTTAACAATTGGAACGCCGAATTGCTTTCTGCGTCGCCCATGGATGAGCCGCTCTGCTCCGTAGCTTCCGCCCTTGCCCTCGATTTGCAAGTAGCCATCGCTTCCAAAAACCTCAAATGAGAAGAGATTTTTCCAGTTTGTGGTACTCACATGAAATTCAAAAGTAGTTTTCTTATTTCTCAGAATTCCGAAGGCATTATCGTCCACCTTGGTATCCCAGAACTTTGTTTCTGTCACACCGTAAGCAGTAGTGAACGCGCCAGCAAACCAACTTGCGAGATCGATGACGTGTACGCCCTGATCGAGCAGTTCCCCGCCTCCGGATATCCTTCTGTCAAACCGCCACTCCTTTTCCATCCCTTTGCGCCCACCATGGCCGTAACGGGAGCGTATAAGCAAAACATCACCAATCGCACCTTTGGAGAATATCTGGTGCGCCTTGATCAGCGCGGCGTGAAAACGATGATTGAAGCCGACCTTCACCACAACTCCCGCCTTCAAAGCTGCGCGATGCATTTTACTCGCTTCCGTGAAATTAATTCCGAACGGCTTCTCGCATAGCACATGCTTGCCATTCCGAATTGCCTCAAGAACAATCGGACCGAGATAGGCATTGGGAACTGAGATGACGACCGTGTTGACTTTGGAGTTGGCCACCAGATCGCGCCAATTACCGGCCTGCGCGCACCCATGCTGCAGCATGAAGGCTCTCGCTCTTTCGGGGTTCGTATCGGCAGCCGCAACAAGTTTTCCCAGGCGCGTCTCTCGTATCGCCGTGGCCCTCTTGTTTCCGATGAGGCCCAGTCCGACAATCCCAACATTTATTCCGTCCTTCATGAGATCCTTCGTAGGCTGTACTTTGACCCGGACATGATTTGCCGAATCGCGGCCTTATCCCAAGACTGCCATGGGTCCCAGGGAGCACTAATCAGTTTTCCGTTCAATCCATCAGATCTGCGGGAGGCCAGAAACACGACGAGCTCTGCCGCAAGATCTACAGACGCTCCACCCTCTTCGGCTCGCTTCCGGGCTTCTTTCAATTCCTTTTGCCCGGCGCGCGGACCCGCCGCGAGGATTTCGCTCAGCATCGCAGTATTGATGGCCCCAGGAGCAATCGCGTTAACACGAATTCGCTTACCGAGCAGCTCCTCGGCGAGCACTTCGGTGAATCGCACGATGGCTGCTTTGGACGTCGCGTAGGCCGAGAAGTTTGCACGCGACGCGGTCGCCCCGCCACCGGAGAAGTTAATAATCGTTCCGCCGCCATGGTCCAGAAAAATAGGAATCACAGCCTTGCAACAATACACAGCCCCGAGAAGATTCACCCGCAGATTGTGCTCCCAGGCATCGAGATCGTTGTCGATGAATTCTCCGATCGGCTCCTGAATGCCGGCACAGTTCACCAGAATGTCCAGCCCACCCAATTTCTTAACTGCGAGCTTGACTACACGTGTCACGGCCATTCGATCGCCTACGTCGCAGCGAATGCCGATCACCCTATTCTCATGATTGACATTCAGCTCTTTGAGGGCTGACGACAGTCTTTCCGGGTCTCTGCCAAGAATGCACACCTGGGCGCCGTTGGCGACAAAGTGAGACGCAACTCCGCGCCCGATTCCCCCGGAGCCGCCGGTTATCAGAGCGAGTTTCCCTCGTAGGAGTTTGCGACCCATACCGCTCTTAGAAATCTGCCAGAACTTTCGTGCCTTCGAGATCAAAATGGTAGCGCATTTCGCGCAGATTGAACTCACGCATCCTGATCCGAAATTCCTTTTGCTTCTCGGGAACGTAGAAGGTAAAGAATCCGCCTCCGCCTGCACCCGAAATCTTTCCACCGAGCGCGCCACACTCAAGGGCAGCGTCATAGATGGCGTCAAAGTGCGGGTTGCTCATTTGCGCCGAAATTCGCTTCTTGTACTGCCAGTGCTCGTGGAATTTCTTGCCGACATCATCAAGATTTCCGCTTTCAATAGCCTCCAGAATCTGATATCCGAGGTCCTTGATGTAATGCATGCTGTCAACAACATTTTTCTTGTCCTCTTTGACGGCTTTCTCCTGTTCCCGCAGGATCTGGTCGGCGCTACGAGTTTTGCCGGTGAAAAAGATCAGCATATTGCGATTCAGCTCATCTGCAATTTCGTGTGAAACCTTCGCCGCTCGAACTTTGACCGATCCATCTTTTGCGATTTCGAGAACCGTCAAACCGCCGAACGCGGCAAGATATGGATCCTGTTTCCCGATCGGCCGCTTCAGGATCTCTGCTTCGATATGAAAGTCCTCTTCCGCCAACTGAGCCAGGGGGACGTAATCACGCTTCATTGTGTGCATGGCGTGAAGGAGGCCAACTACGTAACAGCTGGACGACCCCAGCCCGGTTCCCGCCGGGATGTCCGCGAGGGAGCTGATCTCAATATTATTAACGACTTCGGTGAATCGGAATACCTCGCGAGCCAAATCGTGCTGTAGCTCGCTAACATGTTCGACCGTCTCTGATTTGGTGTACTTGACCCGAATGAGATCGTCTGCAACCGAACGATTGGAATCGATAAACATGTATTTATCGAGACCTGCCGCAAAGATGAAACCACCGTGCTTCTCGTAATACGAAGCTAGATCTGTACCCCCACCGCCAAGAGTGATGCGGAACGGAGTTCTTGTAATAATCATTTGCCAGTCACCTGATTTTCCCCGCCCTGAATTCTTCCTGCAGAAACTTGTATTGCGCACGCAATCCGTCTTCGAGGGAAGTCTTCGGTTTCCATCCCACTTCTGAGGCCGCGGAGATATCTGCCTGCGTTACGGTCGGAGTATCTTCGGCAGCTCGCTGCTTGATTTGAGGTTCCAGATGGGAGCCGGTCACGTTCTTGACGGCGCTCCAAACCTGGTCCATCGAGTAGGTTGTTCCGCAGCCGAGACGGAAAAGCCTTCCGTTCACCCGGTCATCGTGGATGCACTGAAGGTGGAAGTCATTGATGTCATCGACAAAAATGAAGTCCCGCTTGTTGTTCTCGTATCCCTCAAACAAGACAGGAGCCTCGTCCTTGAGCACCTTGATCATGAAGGCGCTGATCACGGGCGGGTTGAGACGGCGATAATCCTGGCGGGGGCCATACACATTGAAATAGCGAACCGAGACATAAGGCAAGCCAAACGCCTGCTGATACCCGATCGCGATCCTCTCTGTCGTGATCTTGCTGATCGCGTAAAAACCATTCAGTCTCGCCTCGCCTTCCTCGAGAGCTGACGAGGTGGCTAGCACCACCTTGCGCACCTTGGCACGCCTCGCGGCTTCGAACACATTTGCAGTTCCGGTGACGTTGATCTCCATCGTCTCTACGGGATCCTTTTGACACGCCACGAGGTCGTTCTTCGCTGCGAGGTGAAAGACGACATCAACGCCGTTGAAACAGTCGTGAATTTCCCTGGAACGGATATCGAGTTTGCGGAATTCGATGCCGTCTGCGATCTGATCTGGGATACCGTAGGCGAGATTGTCAAGCCCAATGACGTGATAGCCAGCCGCCAACAGACGATCCGCCAAATTGCTGCCGATAAAACCGGCCACACCCGTCACCAGTACCCTCAACAGCGATCCACCTCGAATGTGTTCTTAAGCGTCATTCTACACTTTGCGATCCACATCCTTCACCGCACGAGAGGTCGGATTGCGTTTAAACTGGATTCATCCGCTACACTGCGAAAACAAACGAAATGCGCGTTCTATACGATCACCAGGCAACTTCGATGCAGAATGCTGGGGGGATCTCCGTATACTTCTACGAACTCGTTCGAAACCTCACGCGATTTGCAGAAGTTGACACGACACTGCTCCTCGGCAAGATCGGGTCCGTACTTCCATTCGAATCGCTCGCAGGACCTCAGTCTCACGTCAATTGCTCAAGGACAAATGTTGGGCCCGGGTTCAAACGCTATGCGCTTAATGACATCCTCTCAAATGCAATCGCTCCTGCAATCCGGAAATTTGACATCTACCATCCGACTTACTATCGCTGTCTTCCGCTGGTGAAGTCGAGCGCGATAGTGGTGACGCATCACGACTGTGTTCTCGAACTATATCCGCATTTGCCCAAGAACGCGGCCTTGGGTCGTTTGGTGAAGCGCAAACAGTTTGCTCAAGCAAGCGCCATCATCTGTGTCTCCGAGAACAGTCGGAAGGACTTGCTTCGCTTTTACGACATCCCTCACGAAAAAACGCATGTGGTGCATCTTGGCGTAGCCCAACTGCCAAGCGGTACAGTTCCCGTCAAGGCGCTTGCGGCCGGGCCTTACCTTCTTTACGTAGGCTCCAGAATAATGTGTAAGAACTTTGATGCGTTTATCAGGGCGTTTGCAGCGAGCAGGCTGCGGGGAGATTTTTCGATTGTGTGTGTAGGAGGGGGGCCGCTCAGCGAAACCGAGGTTCAGCTGATCGAGAAAGAGGGCCTTGAGGCGAAAGTAGTGTCAATTCCGCGAGCATCGAGCGAAGAGCTTGGCGCTCTTTATCGACAGGCGCATGCTTTCGTGTACCCGTCGCTGTACGAGGGCTTTGGCCTGCCTCCACTGGAGGCAATGGCAAGCGGCACGGTGGCCGTCGTCTCAAACGTATCTTCGATTCCCGAGGTCTGTAGCGACGGAGCCGTCTACTTTGACCCGTCTTCCACGGAGTCCATGGTGGACTCTCTGGAACAGGCATGCTATGACGAAGCCCTGAGAAGTGAAGTTCGGAAAAAGGGAGCTGCCGTCGCAGCCAGATATACCTGGGAAGGATGCACACGAAAGACTCTTCAGGTCTATCGCGAGTTACTGTAAGCCGTCGGTTCAATCTGCCAGAGTTCAAGTCCGTTCACGGCAGAGTTGCGGAATTCAATTCACGCGGTTGATCAGTTGCGGACTGTTTCAGGAATCCTAACCATTTAGCGCAGAAATGCGCTGCGGCTCCAACCAGCGCCATGCCCACTCCGATCTGAAGGCCGATACGCAGCGGGCTCAAAATCTCTGCCCGCGGCACAAAGACGAGCGCTGCAAGAAACATGATTGTGGGCGCGAGTCCATATTTTCGATCGCTCACGACATATAACAGCCGCAGCGCGAAGCCGATACAAAGAGAGACGATCACCACGCCCAGTACCCCACCCAAAAGGTAGGCTTCGGCGATAAACGTGGATCCGGTTCCCAGACCTTGCTGAACCCTTACATTGCTCAAATACTCGGGTAGATCCAAGTTGAACATCTGTCCCGGTCTTATCTCTCCAGGGAAGAGACCCGATCCATGCAGCAGGTAGGATACGGCATGTGGAGCAAATCTCGCTCGCTCTGCGATTGCCAGTTCGGTGACTTGCAAAGAGAGTCCCTGGCCAGTAATGAAACTCAGAACGTTCGTTGTCGCCTGCAGCTCTTCATTGCTTCGCATTTGACCAACAAGCGCTGACAAGATGGCGCCAAGGCATCCGATAATAATCAATGGCGCGAATTTGAAGGATTTTCCTGTTTTGAATTTGTGGACGTACCAGATCATTACCAGATGCGTCAGCACGCCTCCCCTATCCCCTATCCCAAGCGAGAGCAGCAATGTACCAATAAACGTTATGTAGACATATTTCAGAATCGACCTGCGGGTTTCGATGAGCAGCAGAAGGTAAAAGGCGCCCGCGCAAACGAACGATGCCAGCCGAACCGGCAAACCGGCCGCTTCGTGCAGCTCGGTATTCATCAGAAGATTTGCTGCATACCCGCCATGACTCTGGATAAAGCTAACGTAGGCCCAGACCTTGTACATCTCGAATGGGAGAAGAAGATAGTAGATGAAAAGCGTGGCCTTCCTGACCCCTCTCGAGAAGTCGGCGCTGTAACTCCTTCGCGTCACTCGAAAAGCACAAGGCAGATAGATGCAGACCATCGAGAGCGCCACGCACAGTATCGTCATCGCTTTGTAGGGCTCGGCGATGGATACGGGCGTAATGAACATCATCGTCACCAGGAACGGATCCGATATATCGCCAAACAGGTATCCAAGCAGCGCTCCGCCCTGAAAGAAGGCGATTCCCACCAGAAAGAGCCAACAGGGATGCAGCCCTCCATGAAACCGATTCCAGGACCGAATGAGGAGGAAGCCTGTTAGCAGATCGAAACAGACGACCAGAAAATCCAGATCGACAATACGAAACAGATAGAGAAGAGCCGCTCCCAAAATATAGAGAAGCAGTAAAGCGGCTTCGACAAAGAACGCTAGTGGTTCCGATCTGATGTTAGAAAGCATATTTAGTCACAAAGGAAGACGCGAGTCCGCTAATTTCGCCTCGCTCTTGCCGCTCGATACCGATCGACGATAGACAAGATACCCCTCCCAGGCTGCTCGAAACTTCAATGCAGTTATCCGTCGTGAGTTCTTCATGGAGAGGAACTGAAATGCGAAATCAACGAAATGAACACACGTCCAAAACCACGCAACGAAAGCGTTCAGGTGCTTGTACAAAAAGAATATCCGGCCCCGGATGCAGTACCGGATCATAAAGTCGGACAAAGCGCCGGTAAGAGAGCTAACCTTGTGCCACAGTTTCGAATCAGGTACAAACCAAAGCGAGATGTTTAGCTTCATGCAGCGGTACATAAAATCTGCATCCTCTGCGTAGGTAAAGAACCGCTCATCGAGCAGCCCCGCTCGGGCGAAGACCTCGCTCCTGATCATGACGCAGCATAGAGGCGCAAACATGACTCTGGTTGGACTACTGTATTGGCCTTCATCCACTTCTCCCTCGCCCCTGTGGGAATTCACGTATCCCCGCCATTGGTCAAAACTACCGCCGGCAGCCCAGATGAGATTGTGCGGGTGGTGAAAGTACATCATTGGCGTCGTCATGTCGCATTGGTAATCACGCAATGCCTGTATCAATTCGCCGACAAGGGTCGGACCGAATACCACATCGTTATTCAGAACCAGCACCGCACCGCACCCATCCTGAAGCGCGGCACGAATTCCCTGGTTCGTCCCCGCGGCGAATCCAACGTTACATCCGTTCTCAATCAACTTTCCGCCGGTTGGCATGTGAGATGCAAGATAGGGGATCGTCTCGTCGCTCGAGCCACTGTCGACCACGTACAAAGTGAGATCCTTGAAGTCCTGTCCTTCGATCGAGGAAAGGAAGTCCTCAAGCACGTTGATGCTGTTGTACGTTACTGTTACGATTCCGACTTTCATCTCAAATCAACTTTGATCGCGGCACAAAGCTTCTTGTTTGTTTGGTTCATACTCCGACAAATAGCCCTCGGCTATCTCGTCATAGCGTCTTGAGCAACTCGATCCCTGGCAGCCGCCCTCCAGTTCGCGCAGTTTGGCGTTAATCGCCATGCGATACGTGCCCATGAGCGCACTGTAGTAGAAACCGCGCCAACCGTCCCGAAAACCCTGACGGATTATGTATCGCACTACAAACTCTTTGAGAGACGGAATTATGAATCCGCCTAAGCTCGACTTGGTACCTCTCTCGCGTGCCTGCTCCGCCTCGATTGATGTATACCTGTTTAGCTTTTGCAGAAAGTGTTCCGAATCTAGGTAATTGAAGTGGACGATATAGTGGGAAGACTCAGATTTTAAGGTCAGTACACGGGCGTGGCGAACTGGCTTTGGCAGAGTATGAATAGAAGGACTGAACTCGAGGTATCCATTTCTAAAGAAGCGCATCTGGATGTCCTGATCCGGGCTCCAACCCGAGTGATACAGGGGCGCTCCTGAGAAGTAATTCAGTCTTGGGATGGCGCAAACATCGGCAAGGTTCCCTTCAGCCACTTCAAGTAACCGTCGGCTAAGCGCGTGGGGAGCGATCTCGTCCGCGTCGAGATTGATGATCCACTCTCCAGTTGCTTTGCACATCGCGAATTCTCGGGCCGGTTCGACAAATCCAACGCGGGGATACGCAAAAACTCGGGCGCCAAATGACTTCGCTACACCTGCGGTGTTATCCTCGCTATTCATATCGACTACGACGATGTCATCCACCCATCTCTGCACGGATCGAAGAGCCTTGGCGAGATTTCTCTCTTCATTCAAAGTGAGAACAACAGCTGAGATCTTTGGCTTCATGTGTTAAGGCGATCCAATAGTCAAAATCAGTTATTCCGAAATCCAAGAGATTTTCATTCTGCTGCCCGCAACAACTTCCACGCTGTGCGCATCCTGATCCCATACAAAGGATATAGCCCCCCTATATAAAGGAGGAGACCGAGAACCCCATAGACGATTACTCCGGGCACGCTGCTCGGAGTATAAAAACGACAAGCGAGGTAAACAAGAAGGCCGCTTACCGATGCGACGCCCCAGACTGGAAGAATGATTGAGTAAAGCCTGAACGGCACTAAACGCTGACCGGTGCGGAATAACCAGAGATTGCTAAATTGAACAATCAGATTTGCGATCGGAAACCCAATCGGGCCGTATAGCCAAATGAGAGGTGCTCCGATTACCCAGGTGCCAGCCATCCAAATCAGAGCGTAATTGAACGCAATTTTCGACTTCCCTAATGCGTTGACCAGCCCCAACGTAGGAGTGGCAGAAGCCACAAAGAGGTTTGCGGGCCAAAGAAGGTAAAAATATGGAAGCGCGACGAGCCACTTCGCGCCATAAACCGTGACCGTGATCGGGACGATCATTGCAAGCGTGATCGTTGCGAGTGGTGCCGTAATGACGTTCGTAGCCCAGATCACATTCTCAGACAATGCAACCAGTTGCGCCGCATGATCCTGGAGCCTCGCAAAGGCGGGCATGTAAAGCCGTTGCAGGACAAACAGAACCAATGCAGGGTACGCCGCGGTCACTGTTGCCCAAGTGACATATCCGACGCCAGTGGCGCCGAGCATGATCCCAATGAGAACAGGCGTAATGCTGTCTTTCAGCAGTGAACTGACCTGCATTCCCTGGTAGGCAAGTCCGAACGAAAGGTGACTGCGAACGATGGACCAATCCCAATGCCAACCGATTCGCCATGGGCTGATCCGGTTGGCGAGAACGGCGCCCAATACCGACCGCAGAAGAAGCGCCCATGCGAACGAATAACCTCCCCAACCGCGCCATGCAAAATACACGGCCGAGAAGTTGAAAACGATCGCCTGGGTAGACTCGATCAGCGCAAGGCTATCAAACGCCAGGTGCCGCTCCATTCGAACCTGCGGGATCACCATGAAGGAGGTGGCAACAAATGACAGAAGCACTAGGCGGAACATCCAGGCATCGTGGGGCGGAAGGTGATAGCAGGCGGCAATAAAAGGGGAAACGAACCACAGTACGAGAGACGTAGCGAGCACGAAAAGCTGCTGGACAGTAAAGATTGCCCGGTATTCGACACTCTCTGGTTCCTCGTGTTGCCGCACGAGACTGGCAGCTAACCCCGCATCGCCGAATGCCGTAAGAAAGGTCTGGAAATAGAGGATGATGGCATAAAAGCCAAATTCGCCTGGAGTTAGCAGCCGGGCGAGAAAGATGCCCCCAAGGATCCGCGAGCCCTGCACTACAATCTGCCTGACTCCAATCGCAACGGCACCGCGAAACGTCTTCTCGGCAACAGCATGAGCGGCAATTCCGGTAGACACGAACTCACTCAACTCTCTTACCCCTCCTTGAAGCCGCTCCATTGGTGGTCGTGAGGGCGTAAACCAGCCGAATATTTGCCGGGGGGTGTGTTGCAGGGGCTGCCAAGTATCCCGCCATTTCTCTTCTCTCGTTTAAGGCGAGAGGGCAGATACCGTTCCAACGCCACCGTGCCAGCCTGCAGGAGATTCTTCCAAATTGTCTCATGGTAAGAGCCGCACAACAATCGCTGCTCGCCGGCTTTGGTTCTGAATACTGAAGCACAGTTCGGGCCGCGAACTCATTTTGCAATCGAGTGCTGAAGCGGGTAAGATACATCCCGAAACACCAATCGGGAGACACGATGGATTTTGTATCGCGATACCTGCGAGAAGTCGCAGAGATCGCTCAGGGGCTGGATTCGCGCCAGATCGAAGCGATGATTCAGATTCTCCTTGAGACGCGCCGCAATCAGGGACGCTTGTTTATTCTTGGGGTCGGAGGAAGTGCAGGGAGCGCAACGCATGCCGTCAATGACTTCCGGAAGATTGCCAACATCGAAAGCTACACTCCGACAGACAATGTAAGCGAACTGACGGCACGGGTGAACGACGATGGCTGGGAGACCAGTTTCTCCCGCTGGCTCGAGGGCAGTCACCTTCGGAAAAACGATGCTCTAATGGTCTTTTCGGTCGGTGGGGGAAACCGCGAGAAGAATATAAGCATGAATATCGTAAAGGCTCTCGAACTGGCGAAGGATATTGGATCGAAAGTGGTTGGCGTCGTCGGTCGCGACGGTGGATACACAGCTCAGGTCGGTGACGCCGTCGTGATTATTCCAACGATTTCTGCGGATACCGTCACCCCGCATGCGGAAGCCTTCCAGGGCGTTGTATGGCACCTGATCGTTTCCGATCCTCGCATCAAGGCTAACGAGATGAAGTGGGAGTCTACTGCGTTAGCATCAGCGACGCCCAGTTAGTATCAAAGATGAGCCCCGGTCTCCTCACATGGCATATATCCGGTCGGGGCTTCCCCAGCAGGCAATTATCCTCAAGAAGGCCCATGCTAAACTGCTGATAAAATACCGGCCCTCTGGCATACGGAGCGGAGCCAATCGCGCGGCTTTGACGGGCAGGACTGTGTCGCGCACAGATTCTTACGTCATTTATTCTCCGAACGGCTTGCCCGACACCCAGACTCCAAATCGGCCGGACTGTTCTGACCACGCTACAGGCAACTTCGCTCGATTGTGCTGGCCAGCAATCCGTCCTAATTAGCCCCATTAACTTCTCAAACGAGCGAACGCGAACTTCTGGCACGCCTTCGGAAGATGCGCGTTTCGGATCGCATCGTTCTCGAATTCAAGCCGGGAAGCGGAATAAACGAGCATCCAAAAATCGCACTGGAAGACGGAGACCGCTTTGTCGTATCTCCATTCCCTACCGTAAACGTGGTGGGAGCCGTGAACGACCAGAATTCGATCCTCAATGCGAATGGGAGGGATGTTGGGACCTAGCACCAAAGGCAGGAGGATTGAAGAAGGACGTGGATCGTAAACGCTCCTTCATAATTCGGGCCAATGATGGGGTAGTCGGCTATGACGCCAACAGAACCGCATGGGGAGCAACTTCGAAGAGCCCGAGGATTTATCCCGGCGATACCATCGTGGTTCCGGAGAGGATGTTCAAGCCTTCACAATGCACGGCGAGCTCGAATGGTCACAAATGTTTCTCGCAGTGCTTTTGGCGTCGCTTCGACCTTGGTCGGTAGAGCTGGGAGATCATCGCCTTTCGGTGCCGATGGGCTTCCGCGAAGGAATCGCTCGCCGGCATCGGTAGGGAGAGATGTGTAGAGCCGTCATCGGCGGTGAGCGCGTCATGCACCTTTCGAACTAATGTCATTCACAGATCCGTTGAGGGAGGATGCATGCGGGATCGGATCGTCCATCAAACATTGTGACTTGGCTCACATATCCTCCGAGATTCTAACAGTGCGATTTTTCGACATCGATTACGGTGTTTCCTCAACGCCCAGAGATACTTATCCCAGTCGCACAGACGCGTTATTGTACCTGGATGTTACCAATATCGAAAAAAAAACGGTTTACTTCTTTTATCTTTGTTATTCTGCCCATACCAAAGCTTCAAGTTAATGCTCGAGTCGCTCTGTGGAATCAACACTGGCTTCAAGGTCAGAAATGGTTGCATCGGAAGGCTCGGTTAAACAGACGTGTAGAAGTGTGTCGATTGGCTGATTACCGAGTTGGGCTTTTCACTCACCAACTGCTGTTCTGCGCAGCAGACAGCAAACCGGACTGCACCTCGCTCGTTGCACAGAGCCTGTCTGAAACATTGCAGCTCGCTGAAGCTGTCTTTGCACCGAGGACATTTGAACCAGCCTCCCTTCTCCTTCTTCAGGAAGGAATGGGCGCTGGTAACCTCTCCCGGTTTGGGACTTCAGTTTGCCCATGGTTCGGCACCTCCTGAATCGGCTTGTTGTTAGAGTTTTGCACTTTTCAGCTGAGGCTTCATGCATACTTCGGGTTTTTCTCAGAAGCAACAGGTCGCTGTACAGTTAGTTCAAACTTCTTCT
>Ga0126381_100004485_pt1 | contig 15222 bp, 10 predicted proteins | sample PanSoiMetPlot_28_FD_96465 | JGI IMG/M metagenome (GOLD analysis project Ga0126381, IMG submission 96465) | Tropical forest soil microbial communities from Panama - MetaG Plot_28 | ecosystem: Environmental > Terrestrial > Soil > Tropical forest > Bulk soil | place: Panama | collected 2016-02-17 | reverse complement strand
CTTTCTGCGCATCGCTGCTCGCGTACACCTCGGCAATGGCGCGCAGTTGAGAGTTCGATCCGAAGACAAGGTCAACCACGGTGGCTGTCCACTTGAGCTCGCCGGTCTTGCGGTCGCGCCCCTCCAATACGCCTTCAGACTTCTCGGACTTCTGCCACTTCGTGCCCATGTCGAGCAGGTTCACGAAGAAGTCATTGGTCAGAGTCTCAGGCCGTTTGGTGAAGACGCCGTGTTTGGATTGTCCGTAGTTCGCGCCCAGCGCACGCAGGCCGCCGATGAGGACCGTCATCTCGGGAGCGGTGAGCGTGAGCAGCTGGGCCTTGTCCACTAGCAAGTTCGCGGCATGCTGCTCGAGCCCCTTGCGGGTGTAGTTGCGAAACCCATCCGCCTTCGGCTCAAGGACGGCGAAAGAGTCCGCATCGGTCTGCGCCTGTGATGCATCGGTGCGGCCCGCCGCAAAAGGAAGCTTCACATCGTACCCTGCCTTCTTCGCAGCGGACTCGATTGCCGCGTCGCCTGCAAGCACGATCAGGTCGGCCAAAGAGATCTTCTTGGCGCCTTTTTGCGAAGCGTTGAACTCTTTCTGAATGGCTTCCAGCTTCAAAAGCACCTTGGTCAATTCGGCTGGCTGGTTCACCTCCCAGTCCTTCTGCGGCGCAAGCCGGATACGCGCCCCATTGGCGCCGCCGCGCTTGTCGCTGCCACGGAACGTCGTTGCTGATGCCCATGCGGTCGCAACGAGCTGGGAAATCGACAGGCCGGAGGCGAGGATTTTGGCTTTTAGCGCCGCGACGTCCTTCTCATCGACCAGTCTGTGATCGACGGCGGGAACCGGGTCCTGCCAGATCAGCTCTTCCTTGGGAACCAGCTTGCCAAGATAGCGAGCACGCGGTCCCATGTCGCGGTGCGTCAGCTTGAACCAGGCGCGTGCGAAGGCGTCGGCAAACTCGTCGGGGTGCTCCATGAAGCGCCGCGAGATCTTCTCGTAGGCAGGGTCGAAGCGCAGGGAGAGATCTGTGGTCAGCATGGACGGCGCGTGGCTCCTCTTCGGGTCGTGCGCATCCGGCACGGTACCAACGCCCGCGTTGCCCTTCGGCTTCCACTGGTGTGCGCCCGCAGGACTCTTCGTCAGCTCCCATTCGTACTTGAATAGGTTCTCAAAGAAGTGGTTGCTCCACTTTGTGGGCGTGTTGCTCCAGATGACTTCGATGCCGCTGGTGAAGGCATCTCCGCCAACGCCCGTGCCAAAGCTGTTCTTCCATCCCAGACCCATAGCCTCGATGGGCGCGGCTTCCGGCTCAGGACCGACATAGCTGATGGGGTTCGCACCATGAGTCTTGCCAAAGGTGTGGCCGCCGGCGATCAGCGCCACCGTCTCTTCGTCGTTCATCGCCATGCGAGCAAACGTCTCGCGAATATCGCGCGAGGCGGCAATCGGATCCGGATTGCCGTTCGGGCCCTCCGGGTTCACGTAGATCAGGCCCATCTGCACGGCGCCGAGCGGGTTTGCCAACTCCCGGTCGCCGCTGTAACGCTCGTCGCCGAGCCACGTCTTTTCCGGACCCCAATCGACTTCCTCCGGCTCCCATATGTCGGCGCGGCCGCCGCCGAACCCAAAGGTTTTGAAACCCATCGACTCCAGGGCCACGTTGCCGGCCAGGATTATCAGGTCAGCCCAGGAGAGCTTGCGGCCGTACTTCTGCTTGATCGGCCAGAGCAGACGCCGCGCCTTATCGAGGCTCACGTTGTCGGGCCAGCTGTTGAGTGGCGCAAAGCGCTGTGCGCCCCTGCCACCGCCGCCGCGTCCATCGTGGATACGGTAGGTGCCTGCGGAGTGCCAGGCCATGCGGATGAAGAGCGGCCCGTAGTGGCCGAAGTCGGCCGGCCACCAGTCCTGGGAATCCGTCATGACGGCGTGAAGGTCCTTCACTACGGCATCCAGGTCAAGAGTCTTGAACTCCTGTGCGTAGTTGAATTCCTTTTCCATCGGATTGGAGAGCGAGGAGTTCTGATGCAGAATTGCCAGATTCAACTGGTCGGGCCACCAGTCTCGGTTGCCCCTGCCGGCTGCGATATGACCGTTCGAGAACGGGCATTTTGATTCGCTGGACATGATTGCTCCTGTAAGAGTCCTGTGAATACGGTTGGAAGAGGAGGTTTCCCGGGAGAATCCCGGCAGATGTACATCGCGTTTGAGGCTAAGGTAGAACCTGGGACGTTGATACGGCCAATCAATTGTTTCTACGATGATGATTGGCGCCATCTATGATGGGAAGTTCTTAGTTCGCAGTTCACAGTTTTTGCATTCAACTTCGAACTACGAACTGTGAACTTCGAAATGTCTGAAAAATGAATCTTCAAGAACTACGCTATCTCGTTGCAATCGCGGAGCAGCGGCACTTCGGCCGCGCGGCGGAGGCCTGCAACGTAAGCCAGCCCACGCTAAGCAGCCAGATCAAAAAGCTCGAAGAGGAACTTGGTGTAACCCTGCTGGAACGTACGAATAAGCGCGTCGCGCTGACGCCGGTGGGCAGTCAGATCCTGCAGCACGCTCGGAGGGCGCTCGCGGAGGCGGCGCAGATGGAGGCAGTCGCCCGGGCGGCACGAGATCCGCTGGTAGGGCCGCTGAAGCTCGGCGTTATTCCGACGTTGGCGCCGTACCTGATGCCGCTGATTCTGAAGCCCCTGAAGCAGGCGTATTCCGGGCTGAGGATCGAGTTGTGGGAGGACCAGACCCGAGCCCTCGTCGAAAATCTGAGAAACCACAAGCTGGATGCAGCGCTCCTGGCGACCGAGACGGATGCGCCGGAGATCACGGAAATTGTGCTGTTTGAAGAGCCGTTGCTGGCTGCGCTGCCGCGAAATCACCGGCTTGCGAAATCGAGGAAGGTGGATGAGCACGACCTCACGGATGAATTGCTGGTGCTGGCCGATGGGCATTGCCTGGCAAACCAGGCGCTGGCGGCATGCGGGGCGAAGCACGGCCATACACACATCCGCGGCGCGATGCAGGGGGCGATGCAGGCCGCGACGCTGGAGACGCTCGTGAACCTCGTGGCGGCTGGATATGGGGCGACGCTGATTCCGGCTCTGGCGGCCAATTCGCTGGGCCAACGAGATATCGTCCTCCTTCCCCTGGCGGGAAGGTCTCGCCGGACGATCCGGCTGGCGAGCCGTCCCGGGTTCCCCCGGCCGCGGGCGCTGCGCGCTCTCGAAAAGGTCATCCGGAACGCGATTGGTCTTGACAAGAATTTGCGCTGAACCCGGTCCAAACCTTGCTTTTCGGGCTCAGCATTTCCCTCCAAGAACGACCTGGCATGCGCCAGGATTCGATTCGAATCCCGGGTCGGTTGTGCCCCCTTTCGCGTGAAATTTCGCTGAATTCTGCGTGCAATTCAAGCTGTGGAAAAACTGACTGAAACTATAGAAAACTCCTAGGATTTCCGAAGAAAGCCGAAGAAAATAGAAAAAGATGGATTCGGGCACCCCTTATCCACAAAAGAACCCCTTCGTAAGATTGACCCTGACTTTCAGGGTCCATAGAGTCTGTAATCGAAGAGGGACATTTCCCCCTCAGGCGTGAGGCCAGCGCCGGGCTCTCCCGACGCTGACTTCGGTGAACCGTTCGTATCCCGCTGATCCGGAGAGAGCATGCTGAAACTGAAAAAGATCCATATCCTCGGCTTCAAGAGCTTCTGTGACCGCACGGAACTGACGGTTCCGGGAACAGGCATTGCTGTTGTCGTGGGGCCTAACGGGTGCGGGAAGTCGAACATTCTCGACGGGGTGAGCTGGGTACTCGGCGAACAGAGTGCTAAGAGCCTGCGCGGAACGCACATGGCGGATGTGATCTTTGCCGGGACCCGCGACCGCAAGCCGCTCGGCATGGCCGAGGTGACCCTCACGATGGTCGATCCGGAGGCCTACGAGGGGCCCATCCCAGTGGAGCCTGAGGTCGCTGTGGATCACGACGGGCCGGCGGACTGGGATGAAGAAGAACTCCGGCGACAGAAGGCGGCCGAAGCCGAAGAGATTATCGCGTCGGAGCAGCCGGGAGTCGCGCAAGAAGATGACCTGGCCGAGAGCGCACAGCCCCAGGCTACGCCGGAAGCCTCGGCTGATTCTGGAGCCAGCGGACCGCAACCGGTTGTGCTGAAGATTCGTCGCAGAAAGTTCAACCGGACGCCGCAGAAGGGCGAGGTTGTGATTACTCGGCGGCTCTTCCGGACAGGCGACAGCGAGTATTTGCTGAACGGAAAGCTCTGCCGGCTGCGCGATATCCAAGATATCTTCATGGGAACGGGCCTGGGGCCGGAGAGTTACGCGATCATCGGGCAGGAACGCATCGGCCAACTGCTAAGCTCGAAGCCGCATGACCGGCGCGCCATCATCGAAGAGGCCGCGGGAATTACGCGCTTCAAGACAAAGAAGCGGCTGGCAGAACTGCGGCTCGAGAGTGCAAAGCAAAACCTGGCACGCGTCGACGACATCTTCGAGGAAGTCACGCGGCAGATGAACAGCCTGAAGCGGCAGGCATCGAAGGCCGAACGGTTTGCGCAGGTTCGGGATGATCTGCGCGGACGGTTGCGCATAGTGCTGGCAAGCCGCATGGCCCTGATGGATGCCGAGCAGGCACGGCTCGAACAGGAGATCGCTGCCCTCAGCGAGCAGATTGCGGCGAGCGCGGCGGAGATCGAAACAGCCGAGGCAAGCCAGCATGCTCTCACTGAGCGTGGCTACGAGCTTGATCGCCAGGGGCAGGATGCGCAGAATCGCGCGAACTCGGCAGCCGTTGAGCTGGAACGCGCGGCGGCGCGGCAGCGCAGCAATGCGGAGCGTGTAAGCGATCTCGAGGCACGCCTTGCGGCTGCGACCGGCGAGCTGGAGCAGACACGGACGCAGTTGGGCACGATTGCCGAAGAGCGACAACAGCAGAAGGCGTTTCTGGAGACCGCCGCGAGCGAAGCAAAGGCGTTCCACGAGAAGGTGGAGGCACGTCAGCACGAAGCGCGAGCTGCCGCGAATGAGGTCTTCAACGCCGAGCGCAGGCTGGAAGCGGATCGCCGTCACGCGATGCACCTGTTGACGCTTGCGGGCAATGCGCGGAACAGCACAGCTCAGGCCGAAGAGAGTCTTGCGGCACTCGAGCGCGAGGCTGACCGGCTTGAAGCTGAGATGAACCAAGCTCGCAACGAGCAGGAAAACCTGGGCGTGCAGAGCGGGCAGGCACGGTTGAGGTTCGAGTCCGCGGCAGAGACGCTGAAGCGGCTGGAGCAAGAGATCGTGGAGCTCCGCGCGCAGCTGCAGGCACGCCGTTCCGAAGAAGGCTCTGTGCGGGCGCGGGCGAACCAATTGCGCAGTGAGAAAGCGACAGCCACGGGCCGGAGAGACTCGCTCGTGTCACTGATTCGGGATCACAGTTACTCTACTGAAACAGTTCGGAAGCTGCTTAGGCCCGGAGCACTGCAAAACGGATCGACCCCGGTGGGCACACTTGCAGATTTCATCGAGGTAAGCGGCGAGCACGAGGGCGTGGTCGATGAGTTCCTGCGCGATGAGTTGAATTACGTCGTGGTCAAGAGCTGGCACGCCGCGGAAGAAGGCGTGCGCGTGCTCAAGACAAGCGTCGATGGTCGTGCGACGTTCCTGATTCATCCGGAAAATGGGGGCGGACACGGGTCGAGCGGATACACCGAGAAGATCGACGCCCCCGGCGTGACTCCCCTGCGCGAACAGGTACGGCTGCTGAACGGCTTCGGTCATTCGCTGGAGACAATTCTGCCGAAATTGCGTGACGGATATCTCGTGGAGACCGCAGCCCTGGCGCAGACCATGGCGAACGAGCATACCCATGCGTACTTTCTGACGCCGGAGGGCGAGTGCTTCCACAATGCGACAGTGACGGGCGGCAAGCCTGCGAGTGCCGGTCCGCTGGCGCTGAAGCGCGAGCTGCGCGAGACGGAGATGCGACTGGCTGGATTCGAACGCGATCTCGGCCAGGCCGAGTTGGAAGCGGCTACACTAACGCGGCAGATCGAGGAGCTGACGGCGTTGCTCGAGACACGCAGCGAAGAGCGCCGGCAGGCAGAGCGCGATGCGGCAAACCAGGGTGCGGCGCTTAGGCAGATGGAGAGCGAAGCGCAACGCATCGAACGGCGGCTGCAGGAGTGGATGACGCAGGCTGCGCGAAACAAGGAAACGCGTGAAGCCAAGCGCTCGGTCATCGAGCAGAAGCGCGAAGAGGCTGTGCGCCTGGAAGCTGAGCACGCGGCGGCCGAAGCCGCGGTCGATGAACAGCAGGGCCAGCTCGCGACAATGCGCCAGGCGCGTGAGACGCTGCAGCAGGAGGCGGCAAAGCTGACGGCCGAACTTGCCGGCCTCGAAGAGCGGCGGCGCGGCGCTGAGGCAGCCTTCCAGCGCATCGACCGGCTGTACGCCGACCTGGAGAGGCGGGTGCAGGCAATTGAGCAGCAGCGCGCATCGGCAGAGACGGAGCGCGAGCAGCGCATCAAGGAAACCGCGGAACTGGCGCAGCGCGAGCAACAGCTGAGTGCATTGAGAACCGAGGCACTGGCGCAGGCCGAGACGATCGCGGCGCAGGCACAAGAGATTCGTCATCAGCTGGCTACAATGGAAACGGAGCTGAAGACGGCCCGTGCAGCCCTGGATCAATTACGCGAGAATCGCAGCGGCAGAGCGAGCCAGACAGCCAAATTGAAGTCGGACCTGGAACACCTGGAAGGCAGCTGCCTGACAGAGGTAAACGTCGAGGCTTCGCTACTGCGTGCGGACCAGGAGATTGTTCGTATTGCCGATGAGCCGCTGGCGACAGAAGAGGATACCTGCCGAACCTTGAAACAGAAGCTCGAACAGATGGGCCCCGTGAACATGATGGCTCTCGACGAGTACAAGGAGACGGCAGAGCGACATGCCTTCCTCGAGACGCAGCGCAAGGATCTGATCGAGTCGATCGAAAACACCCAGGAGACGATCAAGGAGATCGACCAGATTTCGCGCGAGAAGTTCGACGAGGCATTCACGAGGATCAACGAGAACTTCGGGCGCGTGTTCACGAGGCTCTTCCACGGCGGGCAGGCGTTTCTGCGGCTCACCGATGCGGAGAACCAGGCGGAGAGTGGGCTGGAGATCGTCGCCTCGCCTCCAGGCAAGAAATTACAGAACGTGCTGCTGCTTTCGGGCGGAGAAAAGGCTCTGACGGCTATTTCCCTGCTTGTCGGCATCTTCCAGTACCAGCCGAGTCCGTTCTGCGTGCTCGACGAAGTGGATGCGGCGCTGGACGAGACAAACGTGGGTCGCCTGGCCGATCTGCTGCGGACACTGAGCACAGAAACGCAGTTTCTGATCGTGACGCACTCGAAGCGCATGATGCACGCCGCCGACATGATCTACGGCGTGACGATGCAGGAGCCGGGTGTATCGAAGGTCGTCAGCGTGAAGCTTGGCGGACACGAACAACAACGGGCGACGGCATAGCATCGCGAACACCGGTTTGCCGTCTAACGTATCGCAGAACTGAAGTGGAGGCCGAGGTAGTAGGGCCAGATGACAAGGGCAAAGACGCCTTTCCAAAATGTCAGGTGCAGAAAGCCGATGGTGAAGAGCCAGGCGGCGAACCAGGCGCTGCCCATGAATGTGCTGTTCTGCACAATTCGAATCTTCTGTGCGTGCTTGCCCTGTGTCTCTGCTTCCACGATGCCCCCTCTGAGTCCTGATCCCTAGTCTTTGGTCACTTCTTCTCGTTCCCGCCTAAGCAGCTTCAGCCGAGCGGCCGGCGGCGAAACTGATGACCTTGGGATTGGCCAGCCTCTTGAAATCTTCCCAGGACATGCGAATCAGTTCGCGGTGCGTTCCGGCGTTGAATGCAATCTCCCTATCCCTTTCGAGATTGACATCGGCATAAACGGAAAGCCCGAAGAGATTGCCAAAAGGAGGCATCGCGCCGGTTTCGCATCCAGGAAACACGCCCTGAAAATCGTCTTCTGTCGCCAGCGCAGCAGCCCTGGCCCCTGCCCGCTCCTTCAGGTGCAAGAGGTCGACGTGATATTTCGCTGGAAGAACAGCCATGGCCAACCTCCCATCGAGCTTTACGATCACCGTCTTCGCCAGTTCCTGACCGGGAATGTGCGCAAGTCCTGCGATGCCTTGTGCGGTGTATGCGGGTGAGTGAGTGATAACCACGTACTTGACGTTTTCGCGATCCAGGCAATCCTTCAAACTCGCGAGTGCCATATGTTACCTCCTTCGACGCGACCAAAACCCGTCGCTGGGGACCCCAGCTTCCAGTTCAGTTCAACTCAGCCGAGCGTCAACGTCTGTAGCCGAAATTTCGCAGCCAGTCCGTGCCGCCATTTCACGCCGGCTTCGTCTTCTACGCCCTTTGGTGAGCTTCCGTCAATTTACGCCCAGAACGCCCGTTCCCTGCTTGGATTTTGCCAACACCACCTCGACCGGTTCGCCGCGGCGCAAAAGATTGACCAGACTTCAGGGATGCAGATGAGATTCCCACAATGACGATGTTTGCCCCTCCGGGATCTCCTTGCGCACCGCAACCAGGTCGATCATGGCCTCCTCCTCGGCTTCCGGCGGGCTTTGGGTTACCGGGTGAATGCGCCCTGGCTATCTCAAGAGCAAGCTTTTCGCGTCCACAGATATTCTGGACGGATCGATATAGCGATTAGTGACTCCGGTCACGAGGGAAGAGCCTAGGGGGACCGGGGCGGCGTGGCACAGAATTGTCGGATCGGTTCCCCTGTGGGGGTAGGTTTCCTCGGGAACCGTCATAGACGATAATGGGAACAGGAGCGCCTGCAGCGTCCGCTGTCCGCAGGTAGAATTGCTTTGACCAAAGATATCCTCACCGTATCTCCGGGGCCGCGTATAAGAGCAGCTTTCGCGATAGCAGCCGTCGCGGACCTGTTGCAGATCGCGGTCTTTCCTCTCTTCATCGAAGGCGCCGCGTCGCCCGCCGATGACGTCCTCGATCTCGCTGTTGCCGGCGTGCTGAGCTATCTTCTCGGATGGCACTGGGAGTTTCTGCCGTCGTTTCTCGGCAAGCTTGTGCCTGCAGTGGACTTCGTGCCTTTGTGGACGCTGGCAGTAGCGAACGTCTATCGGAAATCGAAGCATTTGGCGACGACGATCGAAGCAACCGCGGCAGCGACCGGACGGTAGCAGGAGGAGGCTGCTCCTTGCTTCCACCCACGACTTCGTCATGCATGGGGCACCCCAGGTTCAAGGATCAACAAGCTCAAGCGGGGCGAAGCGGAAGTGTCGAGACGAAAATTCGCCTCCGAAGGCAGTCTTCTCTTCGGAGGCGCTTGTATTGAATATCACAAGAAGTAAGAGCGGGGGCCAGTAGCCGGCACTGGAGGTCGGTAGTGCGCAGCTACTGGCGATCCCTATGAAACGAAGCTAGCCGCGGCTTCCCCTTTCCACTGCTGCCTCGTGCCACCCGGCTCAAAGGAAGCTTCTTAACGAACTCCCGAACCTTGGTGACAAATGGAGTTTCGCTTAGTTGGGAGTCCGCCTCCGTGACAGCCGTCACAGGTCTTTGTGGAATTTGGGGTATGAACGTCTCTTAGGTTTCCTGATGGTCATTTTGCGGCTCGGGAAGTTTGACAAAGCGCGCCGCCGGCAAGAAAATCGGAGATTCAACAAACCCGAGGTAAGTCTTCCCATGACAATCGTTTTGAAGACAGATTTGGGCGCGACCCCTCTGATCGGCCGCGGCAAAGTGCGCGACTTGTATGCAGTTGGCGACGCCCTGCTGATGGTCGCGACGGATCGCATTTCGGCGTTTGACCACGTGCTGGGTACAGGGATTCCGGGCAAGGGCAAGATTCTCACGCAGATTTCGCTGTTCTGGTTCGAGATGATGCGGAGCATCGTGCCCAATCACCTGATCGCCACCGAGGTCGCCGAATTTCCGGAGTCGTTGCAGAAGTATGCTGACCAGTTGGAGGGCCGATCGATGCTGGTAAAGCGCGCAGAGATGTTTCCTGTGGAGTGCGTCGCGCGCGGATACATTGCCGGATCGGGATGGAAGGAGTACCAGGCTAGCCGAACAGTCTGCGGAATCCTGCTGCCCGCCGGATTGCAGGATGGATCGCAGTTGCCGGAGCCGCTGTTTACACCGGCAACAAAGAGCCAGGACGGAAAACATGACGAGAACATTCCGTTCGAGTCCGTGGAGAGACTGGTCGGCGAGGACGATGCAGATGAACTTCGCAGGCTGACGCTGGCGATCTACGAAAGGGCGAGCAGGCACGCGGAGTCGAAGGGGTTGATTCTGGCTGATACGAAATTCGAATTCGGCAGGACGCAGGATGGCATCGTGCTGGCCGATGAAGTGCTGACGCCGGACTCTTCGCGATTCTGGGAGGCAGAGGCATGGAGGCCGGGGGGCCCGCAGCCGAGTTTCGACAAGCAGTTCGTACGAGATTACCTGGAGAGCATTCACTGGAACAAGCAGGCTCCGGCGCCGAGTCTTCCGAATGACGTTGTGGAGCGTACACTGCAGAAATACCTTGAAGCGTTCCGGCGGTTGACCGGCCGTGATCTGGACTTGACGAAATGAACGTCATGGGACTGACGCTTGTCGACTGGATTATCGTGGCCATGCTCGCCGCGGCGGTACTTGGCGGCTTTATTCGGGGCTTCTTCCGATCGGCTTTTTCGCTCGCAGGCCTGATCGCAGGACTGGCGTTGGCGTCATGGAACTACTGGCGGTTTGCGGCTGTACTGAAACCGCTGGTGCATTCGGTCGAGGTGGCAAACGCGATCGCGTTCCTGGTGATTTCGCTTCTGGTGATGCTGATCGCCGCGATTACCGGTGCTGTGCTTGCCAAAGTGTTCGAGAAGGTCGGGCTGAGCTGCCTCGACCGGCTGGCGGGCGGGGTGTTCGGGTTCGTTGAGGGCCTTGTTTTTGTCACCATCTGCATTTTGGTAACGGTTGCATTTTTTCCGCAAACTCAATGGTTGACGGAGGCACGGTTGCCGCGATATTTCTTCGGAGCATTACATGTGAGCACTCATGTTACTCCGTCGCGCCTGGCCGAACGCCTGCGCAACGAACTGCGAACGCTGGAAGCGGAATCGCAGCAGTGGATGCATGAGGAAAAAGCCAGATAAATTTCGCGGGCTGGAGCCCGCAGGTTGTGGCAATCTAGTAGAGCAAGAGGTTCACGTGAGACGAGACCTGGACAGCCTGGTAACACAGATGCACTCAACCGGCATTCGCTATGAGGATGCGGTGAAAGAGTTCAAGCGACAGTATCTGCGCGAAGTGCTGGCTGCGAATAAGGGGAACCAGTGCAAAGCCGCAGAGGAGCTCGGTATCCACAGGAATACGCTGAGCCGCACGATGGCCGAACTAGGCATCAGCCTGGCGGAAATTCGCGCCGGTCTCAAGCGTCCGCCGCACAGCGAACGTCCTATATTTGGAGCAGCGCGCCAGGGCTTACGCCAGGGCTAAGCCAGGCTCCGCACCGGAATGCAGACAATACAAACGAACGGCGAAGCGCGAACTGCGATCGCGGGCGAATTTGCGTGGGATGGGCAGGACGCATACTTGTTCGACATCGACGGAACGCTCATGCGCAGCCGTGATCGTGTGCACTTCGACAGCTTCGCAACGACGCTACGGAAAGTGATGGGGTTTGAAGTCTCGCTCGAGGGCGTGCCGCTGGCCGGGAATACGGACACGTCGATCCTTCGCGAGGCCTGCAAACGAGCGGGGATTTCCGCGGAAATGCTGGAGCCCAAAGTCGCTGCCATTCTGCAGGGGATGTGTCACAACGTGGAGGAGCGGCGCCATGAGCTGCAGCCGATCCTGATGCCGGGCGTGAAGGAGACGTTGAGGCATCTGGCAGATCGCGGGGCGACGCTGGGTGTTGCCACCGGAAACCTGGAGATGATCGGCTGGATCAAGATGGAGCGGGCGGGATTGCGCGAATGGTTCCGTTTCGGCGGTTTCAGCGACCGGTTCCCGGCGCGGCCGGAATTGATCGGGCACGCAGCAGAGAAGGCGCGCGACTTGTGCGGCGCTTCGGCGAGCGTATGCGTGGTTGGCGATACCCCGCGCGATATCGAGGCTGCTCATGCCAATCAACTGCCGATTATTGCCGTAGCGACGGGTCACTTCACATTCGAGCAGCTGATGGACCACCAGCCTGAGGTGTGTACAACGTCTTTGGCGGATTTGCTGGCTGCTACGCGGAGCGCCGCATGAGAATACTTCGGCGAGTGACGGCGTCGAGCCTGTTGTGGTGCGTAATCGCGGCCGCACAGCAGGCTCCTGAGACGCCGTCGACTGCCGCTGCGACGAAGAGCGAAACTGAGAAGCCTGTTACGAACAAGGATCGCCGGCGCGCGGCGAAGCTATATCTTGAGGCGACCAAATTTTTCCAGAAAGAACAATACGATGCTGCCATGCGGGACTACGAGGAGGCGGCGGAGCTTGATCCAGGGAATACGAACTATTCGGCCGCAAGCGCATTGGCTCGCAGTCATGAAGTCACCTACTTGATTCAGCAGGCGGCCAAGGCGCGTATCCGCGAAGACAAGCCGGCGGAACGCGAGGCTTTACAGAAAGCCGCGGAGCTTGATCCGCAGAATCTTCAAGTTTCAGAGCATCTGCGCGAGATGGCTAAGGATGTGGCAACGTCACAAGCGAAACCCCTCTACGGACAGGGGCTCGATTCACTTGGCCCAGCCCCCCAACTTGAGCCGAGACCGGACAAGAAAAGTTTCCATCTGCGCACGACTGGAAGGCAGGCGATTGTAGAAGTCTTTCGCGCCTATGGAATCGAAGCATTCCTGGATTCGAGCGTAAAAGTTCCGCTCATGCGATTTAATCTGGACGATGCCACTTTTGCCGAGGCGATGGAATCGATCAACATGGTGACGGGTACGTTCACTGTGCCGCTCGATACACACCGTGCGCTGGTGGCGAAGAACACGTCCCAGAACCGCCAGCAGTATCAGCGGCTGGAACTCGAGACGGTTTACCTCAGCGGATTGACGCCTGCCGAGATGACAGACATCGGGACTCTGGCGAAGACGGTGTTCCAGCTGCAGCAGGCAGACGTACACCAGAGCTCTGGAACATTGACAGTTCGCGCGACGGCGGACAAGCTGAACGCATTCAACGAGACACTGCGGCACCTGCTAGACGGGCGCAGCCAGGTGCTTCTTGACGTTCGGCTGATCCAGCTTGCCCACACCAACCAACGCAATACCGGAATTCAGCCGCCGCAGCAGACCACGATCTTCAATGTATACACGGAAGAGCAGGCGATTCTGAACCAGAATCAGGCGCTGGTGCAGCAGATCATCGCGGCCGGGCTTGCGTCGCCTGGCGATACGCTGGCGATTCTGGGGATTCTGCTGGCTTCGGGTGTGGTTACGAATCCCATCTTTCAGAATGGGTTTGTGTTGTTTGGCGGCGGGCTGACTCTGTCTGGCATATCGCCGTCGCCTGTGACAGTCCATCTGAATCTGAATTCATCCGATTCGCGCCAACTGGACCAGTTGCAAATGCACCTCGGGGATGGCGAGGAGGGAACGCTGAAGAGCGGCACGCGATATCCGATCGTCACGTCGCAGTATTCGAACCTTGGATCCGCGGGCACCAATATTCCAGGACTGACAACCGCGGGCGCCTCGGGAAGCCTGAGTTCCCTGCTCGCGCAACTAAGTGCCGGGGCCCAGCAGACGATTCCGCAGATCCAATATCAGGATCTTGGAATCACCTTCAAGGCCACTCCACGCGTGATTCGAAACGGCGACGTCGCACTGTCGATGGATTTGCAGATCTCGGCACTGGCCGGATCGGCGCTGAATGGATTGCCCATCCTGAACCACCGGAGCTACTCCGGCGTGGTTACCGTAAAGGAAGGATCCGGGGTTGTCCTTGTGAGCCAGGTGGATAAGGAAGAGAGCCGCGCGCTAAGCGGGCTGCCGGGATTGACTGAGATTCCGGGCTTGAGCTCAATCACCCACACTGACGCGCAGAAGAACTATGCAACCTTGTTGATTATCGTAACTCCGCACGTGGTTCGCGAGACACAACCTGCCGGCCACACGCCAATGATACGCATTGCGCGCGGACAAACACAGTCGCAGTAGATCAGAGGGCAGGGATCAGGCGTCAGGAATGACTGGTGGGTGGCCCAGGCCTCCTTATTTTGGAGACCTGGGAGACAGATGACTATGGCGCGGAAATCCTACTGTGCAGCAACTCCGTCGGCTTTCGCCTGGAACTCCACGATCTGCTTGATTGTTTCGTAGGGAGCGTTGGCAGGGATCTGGCGTCCGTTGATGACCAGCGTCGGAACCGACGCGATATCGAGATCCTTGCTGAGTTCCATGGAAGCGTCAACAACGGCTTTCGTCTCCGGAGACGTCGCGCATGCGGCAACCTTGGCCGGGTCAAGCCCCGCCTTGGTAGCAGCGCTGTTCAGCGTAAGTGTTGCCCCATCGGGCGTTGCCAGGCCATCCTGCCCGTCGAATACAGCCGAAGCAAACTGAAAGAAGACGGTACTGCCTGCCTGTTTGTTGACGCAGACGCCGTATGCGGCCGCGGTGACGGACTGCGGATGAATGCTCGGCAGCGGATCGTTCTGGAAAACGATGCGCGCTTTGGGGAAATCAGCTACGAGCTTATCCATATTGGCCTGCGCTGCCTTGCAGTGTGGGCACTGGAAGTCAGCAAATTCAACGAGCATGAGATCCTTCGAAGCAGAGCCGCGATAGGGACCGTTGGCACGCTGCTGAAGGAGTGCGCGATGCTCGGCAAAGGGACGCTCGCCGAAGGCAATGATCTTGTCGCCGACGATGATGTGTTTTTCATCCGGAGTGGTGAAGAAGGCGAAGCGGTAGGGCTGCTGCTTGCCCGTCTTGTCTCCGACAAAGACGACGACCTTACTGATGTTCGGAATCTGGGTCTTCTGAATTGCCTGCACCTGCCACATCGCGTTCTGATCAAAGCCGAGATTCGCCTGCATGAACGCGTTTACGACTTCCTTGGTTGGCGTGGCTGCCGTGAAATCGGCCGGATCGGGCTTGGGAAACACAGGAGCCGCTGCGGCCGGCGCTGCCGGTGTCGGAGCAGCTGTTTCGGGTGTTGGGCTGGCGGGAGCCTGGTCCTGAGCAGTCGCAGTAAGGGCGGATGAGAACAGAACGGCCAGCAACGAAGCGCCG
>Ga0126381_100004484_pt1 | contig 15225 bp, 11 predicted proteins | sample PanSoiMetPlot_28_FD_96465 | JGI IMG/M metagenome (GOLD analysis project Ga0126381, IMG submission 96465) | Tropical forest soil microbial communities from Panama - MetaG Plot_28 | ecosystem: Environmental > Terrestrial > Soil > Tropical forest > Bulk soil | place: Panama | collected 2016-02-17 | reverse complement strand
CAGCACTGACAGACCAGCCTTTCTGCTACTTTCCACTCCCACACCCGCCAAAAGCCGACGCCGGCCAACCAACCCTACGACCCCTACACCGACCCCAAAGAAACCATCCTCGCCCTCACCCAGCTCGAAGACGCCGACGCCATCCAGCTCGCCCTCTCTGAAGTGGTCCTCGCGCTGGCCGCTAACCGCATCGACCCACGCCGCGCCCGCATCCTCATCTACGGCCTGCAGGTCGCATCCCTCAACCACCGTCACCGCACAGCAACCAAAGAAGAGACCCCGGAGAAGGCCATCGTCCGCGAAACCCACAGACATGAAGACGGCACCCTCATCGGCCCGGAAAAACAAACCCCCGACGCAGAAGAAATCGAAGAGCAGGAATGCCCATGGTTCCCCCCTGAGCTCTACTGCAGGTTTTTTTGTCTGCCAGCGTTCCACTGCAAAGAAGAGCCAGGCTTATCCGGTTCCACAAGGAGCATCTGGCGTGCTTTCTGCAAGTCGGCTCAGCGGAAGTGATTTATTGGACGAGTAACAGCTAACCAAGATCGGAAGCGCCTCGTGCAGGAAAATCACAGCGAAGGGCGTGCTACTACGAAGGGCGTGCTACTACTGGTCAACGCCGGGGACCGTTCAAAGGAAGCCGAATCGATTATGGAACGAAATTCAGGCCAAATTCGAACGGATACCGCGACGGAGCACCCATACTATGCTGGATGGCATTGACCACTCAAAGCTGTCACAGATCCCACTTGATCCGTCGAGATGAACGCGTCACGATGCGCCGGCCAGGACTGCAACGACGACACGGACTCTGGTCGCATTCATAGCCGTCTATCGGGGGTTACCGTGAACCACACAACAATTCAGAGCTGCAAAATGAGCTGCGCACTAATAATTTCGGCAAGCAGAGCGTCGTATTTTTAGATAACAAAGCGACATTCTAGGCAAGGCCATCAAAGCGTCGAAAGCTATCCTTGGCTAACAAGATGCAGGCAAGCGTAGGCTCGTGTCTGCGCAGCAATTCGCAGCTTTGATACCGCCTTTGTGATTAACTGAGGCGCGTATTCGGGTGGGAATTGTTGTGCGCCCGGAACAGGTAAGTACGCCTCGCCGTTGTCAAGTGCTCCTAATATTTTTAGGCCATGGCGAAGAAGACCAAAAGCCGGTACGAGTTAAGGGAAAAACTTGGCGAAGGCGGCATGGGTGTGGTGTGGCGCGCTTTCGATACAGTCCTCAATACAGATGTCGCACTCAAAATGCTGTTGGATGCGAACGACGCAACAGCGCTCCAACTATTCTATGAGGAATGCCATAAACAATCAGCTTTAGCACATCCGAACATAGTAGAGATTCGGGACGTTGGTGTTTTCGATGAGGGCGATCAGCGTCAACCATATCTGGTAATGCCACTGCTTCGGGGCAGTACGCTTGCAGCTATCATCCGCTCGTCACCTCAGCCGCTTTCAACCGAACGCTGCGTCGATATCATCTCTCAAGCATGCCGAGGCTTGCAGGCCGCACATGATTTCGGTCTTTTGCACCGCGACATAAAGCCCAGTAACCTTTTCATCCTTGAAGATGATTCAGTAAAAATTATCGATTTCGGCGTGGCTCATCGGCTGGATGTAAGCCGCACGAGAAGCCGCAAAGGCACGCTGCTTTATATGTCGCCAGAGCAGCTTTCGATGAAGCCACTTACTCGAGCCTCGGATGTGTTCTCGCTTGCCGTGGTTTGCTATGAAGTGCTTACTCGGAGGCAGCCATTTCTTGCTGCTTCCGAGGATGCAGTGATCGAAGCAATTCGGCACGTGAATCCACCTCCGGCTTCGTCAATCAATCCAAAGGTCAGCGTGTCACTCAGCCAAGTACTTTGCAAGGCGATGGCCAAAGATGCCAGGCACCGCTTCGCGAACGTCAAAGAGTTCGGTGATTACTTGCGCCGTGCGCACTACGACGATTCATTTGCAGTTTTTGATCCGAGCAAGTTTGCGCCCAGACTTGATAAAGCTGCTGAGTCATATCAACAAGGAAATCTTGAATTTGCACAGGAGCTAATCAACGAACTTGAGTCGGAAGGTTATGTCACGGAAGAACTGGAGTCGCTGGCTACGAATGTCAAAGCCGCGATCAAAAAGAAAACGATCGATCATTTGCTTGACAGCGCGCGTGCGCGCGTCCAGGACGGTGAGTATCGACTGGCTCTGCAGCGAGTGAACGAAGCATTGCAGCTAGAGCCTCGCCTGGAAGACGCTCTCGTGTTGCAGCATGACATCGAAGCGCGGCGTGCAGAGGCGGATATTGTGGACTGGCTGCGAGTTGGTCAGCAGCATCTTGATAAGTTCTCCTTTTCTCACGCGCGTCAAGCGGCCCAGCACATCCTCGAAATGAGGCCCAGAGAAGAGCGCGCACTGCAATTTCTGTCGCAGGTGGAGCGTAGAGAGTCGGAGGTACGGCGGATCCGCGAGCACAAGCGTGAGGCTTATGCTGCAGCGCTTGATGCCGAGAAAAGGAATGATATTACTGAGGCGCTCGCCAAAATGAAAGAGGTGCTCCATCTTGAGCGTCAGGCGCCCGATATGAAGGAACCGGGTCAGCTTGCGACCTATCAAAGTCTCTATAACAGACTGCACTCCGAGCACGAATCCATCGCTGCAAGCTACGCTGAGGCCAAGCAGTCGTTAGAGCGCGGAGATTATGCAGCGGCTACCCAGCTCTGCGACAAGTTTCTCGAAAAATTCCCACAACATACCCTTTTCAAAGCGCTGAAGTTTGATACCGAGCAACGCTGGCGTCGGGCAATTTCGCTTCGCCTTATTCAAGTGGAGGGGGCCATTGAGAATGAGCCAGATCTTGACCAGTGCGTGCGCATGCTGGAGGAAGTGGTGCGCGAGAGTCCGGCGGTACCTGAGTTCAGTCGCCTGCTTCAGGGCACTCGGGAAAAACGCGATCTGGTAAATGACATTGTGAGCCGCGCACACGACCTGGAGGTGCGGGAACTCTATGGCGAGGCACTGGTGCAGTGGGAAACATTGCAGATTATCTATCCGATGTTTCCGGGGCTCAGCTTTGAAATCGAAAATGTGCGATTACGACGGCAGCTAGGGAAGCGCATGGCCCGCAAGAACCACTGGATCACTGAGATCAATCAGGCATTGGAGGGAGGTGACTTTGAGGAAGGGTTGCGTCTGCTCTCGCCCGCTACTGAGGAATTTCCGGATGACGGAGAGTTCGCCGAGATCAAGGTTTACATTCGCCAGCATCAGGAATTGGCGGAGCAGGCAGAAAAACTGATTCGCGAGGGTCGCCGTTACCTGGATGAAGGCGAGCTTGCGCGCGGTCTCGAAAAACTGCGCGGGGCTTACGAAACTGGCTCGAAAGTAAGGCGAGCCAAGCCGGAACTGGTTGAAGGATTACTACGCGCTGCTCGTGCGAGCCAAAGTGATCCGCCACAGGCCCGTGCCTATCTACAGGAGATATTGAGCCTCGATCCAGGCAACCATGCGGCTGCTGGCCTGCTGCGCTTTCTTGACGATCAGGCGGAGTACCAGCAGGTGGACGAAGCCCTTTCGCAAGCCCGGCAGCTGCGCACTAATAACGATCTGAGCGGAGCCATCGCTCTCTTGGAGCGTGCATGTGCTGAGTATCCGCGCAATGCTCGTCTCCGTCAGATGCTAAATGAGATCGATGCGAGTCGCATCGAACTGCGTACCAGAGACCTTGAAGTTGTGCGCAGGAAAAGGCTGGAAGCAGACAGCATAGTCAGCCTGCCCTCTCTCAATGAGCACCTGGCGTTGGTTGAGCAAATAACAGATCGCTACAAGAATGATGAGGAATTTCAGAACGAAACGCGTATGTTACGCGCCCGTCTGCATACGATCGCAGCTACCGCAGCACCGCAGCAACAACCTCCTAAGCCCGAGACGAAGAACGGCAAAAAGGGGTCAGCCTCAGTCGGGTGGAAGAAAGCAACCATCGAGAATAAGAAGCTGTTGCGAGCAGTCATCATCAGCGTAGTAGTGCTCTTCGTTGGTGTCGCCGCTGTATTGACATGGCGAAAGGCGTCTACACATGAGCGGATTGCATCGGCTGTTACGGCAACATCAGCGCTTACAAAGCTCACGATTCGTTCGACTCCCGCGGGTGCGCACATTTTTCGTGACGGACAGGAGATCGGCGTCGCGTCGTCAGCGCTAGACGTCGAACTGCCAGCAGGACAAACCCTGCTTGAAGCAAAACTTGACGGCTATGAACCGCAATCGAAAACAATAGATACTTCTGCTGCCGGTCATCCTGCAGAGCTGAATTTTGCGCTGGCACCAGTGAGTCAGCAATTACGCGTTGTAGGCGATGGCACCTTGAGCCTCGATGGAGGCTCAGCGATGCCACTTTCAATGGGGACATTTTCGGGCGAGCTTCCTGCGGGGAGCCACGAGATCCATTGGATTGGCAAAGGCGGATATGCTGCGACTTTTCATGTGGAGATCCAGAATGACAAGCCAGCTACAGTCGCTGATCCGGTAGGTGCTGATGGTGGATCTGGGGCTGCGCTTCTGGTGAGTATCGCCTCACAGCAGGCGCACATGTACACGACATCCACGATGCCGATTTTTGTCGATGGATCCGCCCGAGGTACAGCCAACAGCGGTGGCATCGTAACCGCGCTTCCCATCGGTTTGCACACGATCGTTGCAGGGAAGGAGCCGCGGGCTCTGACAGCTAAGGTGGAGAGCGGCGCCGATCGTTTGCTGCTGATTGCCTTTGAGAATGCGCCGAGTCTAGGCACGCTAACTGTTCTGACAGATGTGGACGGGGCCACCCTTCAACTGCTGCATGGCAAAACCGTTGTGCGCCAGGGGAGAAGCACAGCAGGCAGGTTGGATATGGCTGATCTACCCATAGGCAACTACACCTTGCAGGCACCCGGGCTGTCTTCCGGAATCACTGCTACTCAACCAGTGGTGATCAAGAAAGGTCAGGACTCCACGGTAACGCTCCAGTTCAACAAAGCTCCTATGCTGCTGCCGCTGCGCGTGAGAACGCTGCCAGGTGCAAACATTCTGGTCGATGGCGACCCTGTCGGGACGACGGGGGCCGATGGTTCACTACTGCTGTCCGCGCTTTCTTCTGGCCCTCATCACATTGAGGCTCGCCGCAGCGGGAGGATCTCCGCACTTGATATCAACCTCAGCGAAGGGCAAGGGAATCTTTATGTAGCCGATCTGAAGCTCGACAAGGGGACGGGCGTCGTTACGGTGCAGTTGGATCCAGCCAACAGCACAATGAGCGTGTCTAACGCGAGTGGAGAGCAGTTGCCAGTGTCTGGGGCATATCTAAGCCTGCTTGAGGGCAGGTATCACTTCACCGCGCGTGCTAATGGTTATGTCGATCGTAGTGAGACCGTAGATGTCACAGCTGGCGGATCAACTGTGGTTAATCTCAAACTCTCTCCTCTGACTGTTGCTACTGAGACTCCTGTGATCACTGGCTGGGAACCAAACGACTGGACCGCGGATGCAAAGAGCCATACTCTGACGCATCGCAGCACAGATATCGGTCTCTACGCTGCAGAACCAAGCTATGGCCGGTATATCTTTGCTGGAACATTCGGCCACGGATTCTTATTTGGCAAGCCTAAAGTAGAGTGGGTTGCAAGCTACCATGATCCCAGTAACTACCTGCTTTTCTCGCTTGAGCGAGATGGATTGGAGCTATTCACAGTTAGCTCGGGAAAAAAATTAGCAAATGGAAACAGGATAGAGTTTTCCCAGTTGTCAAAGTACCAAATCATGTTCCAGATTTTCCCTGGACATATCATTACGTCTCTTGGTGATGGACATGGATGGAAACAACTCAGCGATTGGAGCGGATTCCCGGCGAATAGGAACACAGGCAAGTTCGGTTTTAAGGGGCCGGTAACTCTCACTAGCTTCAGCTACAACCGGTAAGGGCGCGAAAGGATGGAGGGGTTGTGTCAGCTATTGCACTGAAAATCCTGGTCAACGGCGAGAATCTCGAATCGGATTTGATCGGCCGCAAGGGCACTGTAAATCGGGTTGAGGTGACCAAAGAGCTTAATAGCCATTCATTATGTGAGATAGAGCTCACCCAGATCGCAGGCAGCCGACCGCCAATCGATCAATGGATCGGACGCTCACTCTCCCTTCAGTCAACAGCGTCAGGCACTAAACTCTTTGTCGGTTTCGTTGCTGATGTAAAGCTGACATATCAAGCATCCGGCAGCTTTATTGTAGTTATCAAGGGTGTGAGCACAAGTTACAAGCTCGATCTTGCGCTCCGTCACAGATATTATGGGCCGCTTACATTGTCTGATGTTGCGCAGCAGATGGCAGGGGATGGGGGAATCAACATCTCAGTTAAAGCAGGCGGCGGCACTAAGGCTTCATTGGACTTGGTGCAATGGGGAGAAACGGATTGGCACTTTTTGTGGCGGCTATGCGACGATTTCGGAAGCTACCTTATGGTTACCGATGACGGCGCGAGCATCGATACAGGATTCTCAGAAACAGGCCCCGACCTCGAGTGGCGCAGCGATCAAGATAATGGATTGATTGAGTTCTCAGTAGGCGGTTCGCTTGGCGCGGCCTCTATGGATGGGTGCCACTATGACTTCTCCACTTCAAAGAGCCAGACATTTCAGCAGATATCGCAGGACCCCACGCTTAGCGGCGCTGTAAATACCTTCACGAGTGCAGTCAAGCAGCAGGCGAAATCGGTCCTTAAGGCCGGATACAAATCATGGCGTAATCGGGCGAAATCGACGGACGACTATCAGACATCACTGCAGCAGGAAGCAGAGTGGTCCGTTGGTAGCCGTCTCGTATGTGGGGGAGTCAGCCGCTGCGAGGCGTTATCTCCAGGGCAGTCTGTGCAGGTTAAGGGTGTCCTCGATGGCGAGGGTAAGTATAGTATCGTGCGCGTTGTGCATCTCTGGAGACCTGAGGGATATACCAATCAATTTCAATGCAGCCCGTGGACAAAATACAGATCGCATCCGCATCCCGCACGTCCCAATGTTGCAGGTGTTTACTCGGCACGAGTCGTTAACATCGATGATCCCCAGCGACAGGGGCAGGTCCAGATTCAATACTACTGGCAGGAGCAAGGTAAAACCACATGGATTCGTCACTTGACCCCTTATGCTGGTGCTGACCGTGGACTGTTCTTCCGTCCGGAAGTCGGTGATGAAGTGCTGGTTGCATTTGAAGAAGGAGACCCGGAAAGGCCAGTGATCTTGGGTTCTGCCTGGAACATGTCAGATGCGATACCAAACGAGGACTTCTGGGGCGGAGAAACACACAACAACGATGTGAAGCGAATTGTCACTAAAAGCGGTCATCGCGTTTCGTTCATTGATAAGCAAGGTGAGGAGTCCATTGGGATTGCGACACCTGTACACGCAAAGCTGGTGCTGCACGAAAAAGCGGAGGAGACTGGCCGCCCTGCGATTGTGATGAACGTCGACAACGGAGACTTGATTTTCAATGCGCCGAACGGACGCATTCACTTCCACGCCAAGTACTGGTCGCGGGAAGTAGGCGAATAACAAGGAGAGAATATGGCAGTGTTCGATGGAAGCGTCAAGACGCCACGGCGAGTCGCAGACCCTACTACTGACAAACAAATCAGTTCGGTTTCGAGTCTGGCATTGCCGACAATCAATACGCCGGCAGCGTTGCTTTATCCCGGTACAGATGTTTCGGTGGTCCACGGTGATCAACATCTGCAAGTGAACCAGAACCGCATGATGCGAGTCAGCCTGAACCATGATGTAGGCGTTGGGATGAACGAAATCTATCAAGTGGACATGAACCGCACGATGACCATCCTGCAAAACTACACCAGAAGCGTGATGATGAATTCTACGATTGACGTTACCGGAAATTACACAAAAAGCGTGCTTTCCAACTATACAAAAATGATTACCGGTATCTCGACAAACACTATACTAAGCAGCTACTTCAAGACAGTCCACGCAGATTACACGAAGAGTATTCTCGGTAACTCCGGCAATACAATCAACGGCAGCTATACAAAGACCGTTGAATCAGATTACGTGAAACAGGTTACAGGACCAGCCACGACTACTGTAATCGGCGATTACACCAAGACCCTGAAGGCGAACTACTCGAAGACGATAACCGGTACATCCGCAATTAACGTCACAGGAACTTCTAACGAAAACTACACAGGCGATCACAGCCGCATGTACTCTAGCAACCATAAAACATATATCGTGGGCAATGATAATCACACAACTCTAGGTTCAACATTGTGGTCCAAGATAGGGCCCAAGCTATTTGGACAAACGGGAGCTCATCAACAGCAGCATGATGACACCAGTCAGGAAACTAGAGAGAGCTGGTTTAAACATACGTTGAAAGAGGGCATTGCTGTTGGAGAAAGGATTGAACTGGTTGGATTGGGTCAGTGCTTTATGCTCAACAAAATTGAGTTTGTCGGAACAGCTATGGAAGGAACTGTTGCAAGGCTGGAGCTTGGCAGCATTGCCCACGCCTACAAAATAACAGTGAATCATGGATTTGTGATCGAGAATGAAGAAAAAGCCGCCCACGAGGAGCTTGTCGCCACCATCAAGGAGAAAATCGCCCCGCTCAAGAGCTCTCTGCATGCGGTAAGGAATGATACTGCTGCCATGCATGAAGAGATCGGCGCTATAGGTGAACGGATTCAGCCGGTTAATCTCTTCCTTGGAGTATTGTTTGGAACGAACCAGTTTGCTATGTAAGTGAAAGCGTTGCGCTCAACGCGATCTGCGAGGCCGGAGGAGGACGCAATGGCAGATGGCATAAGAGTTATTTCGCAGTCGCCTGGAGAAATCTCGGTACTGTGCCCGCCCGACGGCTCGAACGCGTTGTTTCTGTATATTGGGGTGGCTGCGATTCTTGTCGCCTTCTTTCTTCTTTACAAGCAGCGCAGTTGGACGGCGTGCCTGTGTGTTCTGCTGCCTGGATTGTTCGCTTTGATACTAGGCGGCTACTCCCTCACCTCGGTGACAACGATTAATGCCTCAGCAGCGACAGGCATGCTGACTGTGCGCAATACCGTGGCTGGCATTACTGTCAAGGACACTGCCTATCGGCTGACGGAAGTGCAAGGGATCCGAGTTGGATTCATGCGTGGCGGCATGTACCTATATGCTGCCCTTGCAAACGGCGGCGCTCCGCAACTGTTGCCAACCTCCTACAGGCACGGATATCAGCAGGCTGCGGATGCTCTCAACTCTTTTCTCAATTCTCCCGAAGCAGGGATCTCTGAGGAAACTCCTTCCCAATAACTATGTTGCGGAGACAACCAACATGTCACATGAGTCTGGTTTGGCCTCAAGCGGGAAACTGCTGCTTCCCTGGCGCCGGGCTGAGTCTCTTCAAGACGCACTGGTGCTATGGATTCCGTGCCGCTTTCAGGACATGCCTGATGGTCAGCGCGTCTGGCTCAGCCTCTTTCTAGAACGATGGTTTACCGTGCTTACTTCTGAGCACGGACTTGAGGAAGAGTGCTTTATGCAGTTGGAGACGCTGCAGAAAGAGAAGAAGCTCTGCGATGGGTTCTACGCCAACCTACTCAAAGAGCGGCCGCTCATGGGACGCAGCATTTCTTCAGTGCAAGACCTGCCGAAGAGCACCACGACGGAGGAGATCGAGCTTCTTACAAAAGGCAAGGTGAAGTATGACTATCACATGATGAGCGCGTCCCGTACTTGCTGGTTTCGTGGGAGCGATACCGCGGCGTTGCGCGCTACTTATTTGGGATTTGGAGGCATGACCATACTGCTGATGCCCCGGTCCGAGGAGAATCCGGAAGATGTTAAACAGCTGCAGCAAATGATCTCCGGGCTAAGGCTTCCTGCATTTTTGCGCAAAGACGCTCGCATGGTTGCTATGGTAGAAGGTCTGGACTCGCAGAAGCCCCTCGAGCCTCCATCCTTTATTCGGAATCATCCGGCAATGGCGAATTTGAATGCCATCATGGGTCCGCAGAAACGAGATCGTCAAAAGCAGTTGCAAAGAGTGATGTTCGGGCAAAAGACGAAAGAGATTTTTGGGAGCTCAATGAAGGCAGACCCTGCGTATGTGGGCATTCCGTTTCTATTGCCCCGGCTCTCAAGCGCCACAATATTCCAGAGCACAGTCGAGGAACGTGCATCCTGGTTCCAACTCTTTGAAGTTTACCTGAGAGAAAGCCCGGAGGACGATGGCATGCTGCTTGCAACGAAGCCGGAGTTCTTATCAGGAATTGTGAAGGTAGTCGCCTCGCTGCGCAATGATGGTTATAGGTACTGGGAAGGATGACCGGAAAATCACATCAGCAACAGACTGGAACTGGCGAAAACCATAACGAAGATCCACGCCTCTACGCTCCCTGTCTGACCCTGGAGTACAGAGGCCTCAGTGCTGTCGGCGAGTACTATCTGCTAACAGCCCCTTTAGGCCTTCGGCCAGATTCGTATGACGGAATGCGCCGCTTTCTTGTCAACCTCATCTCGCATTTCGTGATGCACAAGGGCTGCGCACATGAGAGCTATGTAGCGTTGCACCAGACGAAATCTCGAGAAATTTACGAGCTATTCGCAGATCATGCTCCTGCATGGCTGCCCGAAACCATATTAGGCGTATGGATGCACCTGCCTGCTCCGCGCATGATGACCGCCGAAGCATTGATGGAGATAGATCCAGGGTCTCCGGCAGGTGCGCGAATGTATACCCTCTTTCGTGTGACCACGGGTGCCAATGCGTGCCTGGATGCAATGGCGACCATGACGGGCACTGGCACCGGCATCCAGATCGTGAGTCAGATAGGAGCAGAGCAGCTGCTGAATAATCTGAAGGATCTCTTTCTCGATTTCATCAAGGAGCGCCTCTATCGGATATTTCCGTGGTACGTTCCGTTGCTAAGGCTGAAGTCGTTGGAAGAGCCAGTCCCTGCGTTTACAGAGGAGGCGCTCACTGGCATTACCTTATATATCCGCGAGAGTCCGGAAGACGGCGGTATCCTCATCCTTTCACGTGAATCGCTTGAAGAAGTTCTTTCGCATATAGGGTGCCAACGCACCGACATAACCCAAGGGGTTTGGCAATGGAGGCTACCGGAGTAGGTTTTAGGACCTTCGTAAACTGCATGCCATTGCCAGTGATTACTGTTCAATCTCCAGATGCAAGGCGGAAAGCCAATTCCTCCGGAAGTCCGGCTGCCAGTATCTTGTCCTGAACAGTGCGAATGTCATAGTCGATGCGGTAGAACTCAACCACTCGCATGGTTGAGTCATAGATGCAATAGGCAGCGCGTGCATCACCATCACGTGGCTGCCCCACTGCGCCGGGATTCAAAAGATATTTTCGATCCGGAACAATTGCTATCTGACTTGGGAAAACATTTAGGCGTGACACTTCAACATGCCGCCAATGCGGCTCCCCAATAAAACCTCCCTGAACATGCGTGTGCCCAAAAAAGGTCAGCTGCTCGGCTGCACATCTTAATCCTATTTCTGCTTCGTGTTCGTGAAACATGTAACGGTCCTCATCATCGGGCGCACCATGCACGAGTTCGAAGTCCTCTACCAGCACCGGGCCTCGATCGAGATTGAGTAGCCAGTCGACATGTTCATCAAACAACTCGTTTCTGGTCCAACGCGAAGAGCATTGTGCAGCAGAATTGAAAGATGAAAACGCAGACGCCCCGGAGCAGGCCTTGTCATGATTGCCGCGAATCGCCACGTCTACATGGGCGCGGACCCAGGCGGTCACTTCGTTCGGGTTCGGCCCATAGCCCACGATGTCGCCGAGACAAAGAATTGCCTGATATTGCCGGGCAGCAGCATCGCGCAGAGCCGCAGTCAAGGCCTCCCAATTGGCGTGAATATCACTCAATATCAGAAAACGCAAAGTTTCTCTCTTGTGATGCGTGGTCAGGGATCTCGGACAAGAGTCTTCGCCGGCTGCTCCCTTGAGGTAGAAGTGGACGGCAGTTCGCTGGTATGGTCAGGGATGGCATCGGCAAGGGATCCATGACGGCGTTTTGTTGCATGCGATGCGCGGGATCCCAATTTGCGGCATCTCCAGCCATGATGGCGCGCGTGATGAGAATGGCATCGACTATCGTCTGCGCCGGACGATAGTTCTTCCAGAGACAAACGAATCCAGTCACTGGGTCAACGTTGATGTGTAAAATCGGGCGTGCGAAGTAGCCCTCGAGTGGCAAAGAGGGATAGTACCGAGGGTAAACGTAGCGAACCGCATGCTCTGTTGCGGTCCTGCAGTCGCTTCCTTTTCCAACCCATGCGGGCGATTCCCGCATGATGAAGCGAAATTCATCTTCCAGGCGAGTTATTTGAGCAAATATCGTGCGATTTGCGTCCGCCAGTGACTCAAGTAATTGCCATTCTGCATCCATGCGGCAATTGCGCAGATTCATATGCCAGCCTCAGCCATTGAGCACAATTGTCGATACCCGAAGGATATCGTTTGCTCGTACGCCTTGCTCTGGGAGAGGAATAGAGAAATCAAGTGACTGACCATTCCAGACAACCTGAGGCTGCCCTTCACCCTTTAGATAATCCCCTCGCTCTCTCAGTTCGAAGAGGATCTCATCAAGTGTGGCGTCGAGTGTTTCCTGCTCGTCGATATCGACGTTGAATTTTTGTTCCGCCCGAACTGTGTCGAAGAGCATCTGGTATTTGGGCATCTGTGACGTCTCCTTTCCTCTTGCAAAGATTCTGCGCAAAATAAACGTATCAGGATTAACTTATTACTCTTCGCGTTCCGGCCCCGACAAACTCGCTCACATCTGTCGGCAATCCAGGAATGGTCCATCCGCACCGGCTGCATTGACCATTGTTGTCATCCCAGCAAAAACGGCACTGGCTATGCCCGCAGCCTGCGCAAGGCCAATGCGCTACCTTTCCATCTGTAGTGCGAAGACACAGGGCGCACCGGCCGCTGTGCGCCTGCGAACCGAAACGCTCTTGCCACCAGGAGAAATCCAGAGGTAAGAGCGGGACTTGGTTCGTTTCGCAAAGACGGCATCGACCACGTTCAAACTCCCAACAGTTCTCGCATGCAATCAGGTGGCAGCGCGGACAAGAAAAGGAAAGCAGCCTGCGCAGTTGAGCATGGCAGAGTTGGCACCTTGGCCCACGCAGGCCAACCTTGAGCGCAAGCGCTCCCGTCGGAAGTGCCGCTAGCAGCAGTGCGAACCAGAAGACGCGTGGGTAAGTGACACTCGATCCCGCTATTCCAAACACGAGGCCAAGCAGGCTGGCGCCAATTGCGACAAGAGATGGAAGATAAGCATGTTCTATCTCAAGTGCAAGTATGTGCATGCCTCCAAGTATGATCAGGCCGCAGAGAAAGCCACCGGCAAGGTCGCCAATCAGTCCCCATCGCGTGGAAATAAGTTGAACTGCCGCGGCTAGAATGCCCAGCACAGCAAGCAGAAGGTTGGTACGCAGTTGCGTCACGAGACGCTTCCCGTCAGTTCATTACGCAAACTATCGCGGATGAGGATGTTGTGGCTTCCACAGAATGGGCATGCACCCCACCGGCGTACCCAGGAAATGCGCCGGTTTGGAGAAAATTGACGGCTGCACGCGCTACAGTCTGCAACCGTGCAGATAGGAAAAAGCGCGCCAGTTACTTCATTGTGAAAGGGACACTCTGCGCTGCGACGGTGTTGGATCGTTTGGGAAACGGACGATTGATCGAGATCCAGGTGTACGGAAAAGGACTCTTTTACTTCTCTTGCAGAAGCAGAAAAAGCAATTTCTACTTGAAGTCCACCAACGATGGAAGCCATGGTTGCCGTGCTTGTCCATCCATCGCGTTTATCATGTTCATCAGCCCAGCATGCATATACATCTGATTCCCACATATTTAACAGCATCGCCCGCCGCTTGCTTGTAAGTAAACAGGCAAAGCAGGCTGCCGCATCGCCTGGAAACCATGAGATGCGTCCAACGCGGGTACTTATGCCTCCGAGACCCGCATCACAGATGGGAATTCTATATCGTGCAGCAAGAGCAGCTATCTCTGTACGGGCTAGATCAGTATCTACACAACTAAAGAGCACTTCAGCCTGTATAAAGCGATCGGGTTCAACGTCTGCGACTTCAACGGGCACTCCGCTCCATTGAGTCTGTGGAAACCACGTGCGCAGTCGATCGAGAGCATATAAAACCTTACTTTGTCCGACAGTAGCTTCGCACAACAGCAGAGATCGTGAGACATTCTTTTCCTCGATCGTATCGGCATCTGCGATAAAGACCGATTCACAACCTAGAAGCCCAAGGTTCTTCACAACCTCAGAACCAAGCGTGCCCAAACCCGCAACCAGAACATGGCGAAACACGAAGCACCTCGAATGAAGAGGTTTGAAGTTTCCTCAGTATACAAAGCGCGGGGATAGTTGTGAGTTAGCGCACTATCCATTGAATCAAATAACTCTGATAAAACATTCCAGCTAAATTGGACCAAAAAACGTAGGAATGGACACATCAGATATCGCCCAAATGAGGACAATTCACAACAGAATGTGAAGTGCGCTGTGTGTGGCGCGGAATGCCTTCCAGGTATTTCAACGGAGTGTTTTGTCTGGAGTTCCAGCTTTCACATGAACATCTATCAAACGCTCTATTTCATGTCGCTTGTGGGAGGCACCGCTGGATTGCTCGCATGGGCCTCGCAGGCGCTCCTCGTGTTGCTGATTCCGCCGGGTTTCCCAGCGTGGCCAGCAGCGGTTATGGCTGCCGCTATGCTTGGCGGCTTTATTGGCGGTTTTACCGTAGCCTTTGACGAGAAATGGACAGGCAATCGTGTGCAGGCGCGCTGGGTTGCGATGGGCGCCGTGATTGGTTTTGCTGCGGGGATGCTCTCTGGTGCATTGCATTTGCCCTTGCGCAATGCGCTGCCAAGTGCGCTGCCTTTGGGCACAGTTCTCGGGTGGATAGTGAGCGGAGCTCTAATCGGTGCTGGATTGGGCGCACGTTGGCTTTCCGTTAATCGCGCACGTCTCGCCCACGGAATGGCAGGCGGAATGTGCGGAGGCTTCCTTGGCGGAATGGTCTTCGGAACCCTCAGCCAGTGGCTACCTGGCACGTCTCAGGCAGTGGCTTTCGTGCTTACCGGTGCTGGTATCAGTTTTGGAATTGCTTTCGCGCCGATTCTCCTACGTGATGCAGTGCTGCGATTCGTG
>Ga0126381_100004483_pt1 | contig 15230 bp, 11 predicted proteins | sample PanSoiMetPlot_28_FD_96465 | JGI IMG/M metagenome (GOLD analysis project Ga0126381, IMG submission 96465) | Tropical forest soil microbial communities from Panama - MetaG Plot_28 | ecosystem: Environmental > Terrestrial > Soil > Tropical forest > Bulk soil | place: Panama | collected 2016-02-17 | reverse complement strand
CGCTGTTCGACGACGGTTGACTTCGGCTTTAACCGCATCTCCACCGACCATTGCATTCCGTAAACCCGGTCGATGTTACCCACGGTGACCGACCCGCTTCCGTCCGCATTCTCGGCAAAGGCAAAATCAACGGGAGACAGCGACATCCAGTTGTGGGAAACCGGAAAGTTGTATTCCACCCCAAACGCCGCCCAGGCGCCGCGATATCCGATATTGGCCTTCTTGATCGAAGGGTTGGCATAAAACATCGGCCGCCCATTGATCTTGTCGATGCAGGTATAAAGGTGTCCGCCGAGATCGGGCAAGATGGTGCATTTCAAGTATTGGTTTTCGAGAAAGACCGCGCGCAAGGCGGGACTGGTGCGCCGGTCGGTCAGATTGGTGCGCAGCGTGTAAGGATAGTTAAAGCGATTCGTGGCGAACTGATCGAATGGCGGATTGGGATCGGGCAGGCCCTCTTCGTACACCGGCAGCGTGAGCGTGCCCTGCCACACATGCACCTGCGCAACCGCGAGGAGAGGGAAGGACCCAATCAACAGGATCGCGCAGTGCAATCGCGAAGAGATGGTCATCAGGCGGTAAGGTGCAGCTGCCGGGCAGCGTTCTCGAAGTAGACTTTTCTCAATATCTGCTCAGGGAGGTTGATACCGTAGATCTTCCAACGCCCCTGGGGCGGGATCTTGGCAGGGGCGTAATCGAAGTACTCGTCATCGCTTTCAAGAAAACGATAATAAATTTCGTAGAGTTTGTCGTTGAAGACCTGTTGCGGAAACTCATCCCCGTGTGGAGTGGCGTCGGTTCCGAAGAGAATCCGGTCCTGATGCTTGTCGAAGAACCGGCGCGCCGTGCGCGGCTGGCGTCCCAGTTCCCCGATTCGGGCCGCGATATCGACGGTCATGTTGGGGAACCGGTCGAGGTTCTCGCTCACATTGCCCAGGTCCTCGGAGAAGTTTCCTACATGCAGAACGATGAACTGAGTCTTGGGATGACGCGCCAGGACGCGATTTCGTGCTTCCAGGAGTTCCGCGTTGCTGGGAAAGTCGTGATCATAAAAAGACCAATCGGGATGGTTGTTGAGCTCCTCGTAACGCTCGTTGAATCGATCGGTAGGTGTGAAGAACGCGATCGGATCGGATACGTGAATGGCAACCGGCATATTCAGCTGGCCACAGGTATCCCACATGGGATCGAACCGGGGATCATCAATCTTGACCAGGGTGCCGGAGGTAATGTTCTCCCGCAGGTAGAGACCGAGGGTTTTGAGAATCTTGAGCCCGCGCGCTCCGTCCCGGTGCGCCTGCGCAATCGCCTCCGCCTGAATCTTCGGATAATCGGGTTGCTTGAATTTGGAGTAGCAAGGCTCGGTGAAAGTGTAGAACCGGCCGGGATGGGCTTTGTCGTACTTCGCTACGGCTTCGGCCAGGCCTTGATCATAGCCTCCCGTGAGGTTCACCATCGCGCGAATGTTCTTACGCTCCATCACCGCGAGACACTCCTCGGGCGTGCCCAGATACTGGCGCTCGGGGACGAGCGCAACTCCGTTCTCGGATTTCTTTGAAACCGAGATGTGGGTGTGAATGTCGATGCTGGGAAAACGGGAGCGCGGCACCTGGGTTTCGCGGACGTGCAGCATGCTTTTTGGCTCGTACTCGGAAAGAGGCAAGGGCGCGGGCGTACCGGAATTTCTAGCCTGTCCGCTTTCCGTGTCGGAACCGTTGTTCTGGGCACCTGCGTCGAGCTGCGACGCGCCCACGAGCATTCCGGCGCTATAGAGCCACTGCCGTCTAGTGATCACTTTTCCTCCCCGGACGTGCCGGCATGACTGGCGGGAACGTGAAGCTTAAAGCTCTGCACCACCCGATTGATAACCCCATCCTCGGAGGGAGAGTCGGGGCGCAAGCTTTCTTCGAGACAGCGAAAGAACGCGAGCCACTGTCCGCCCATCACGTGGATGGCGGCGACCTGGTTGTCGCCTAACTCCGACAAGCCCGGGCACTCCAGTATGACGTCGTCCTCTCGAGCCAGTGTACGCGGAATATTTTCCCCGACCAGCACCTTGAGCAGCCCGAGTTCTTTCTCATCTAATTCCGCCAGCAAATCGGATTCATAGGCGCGCAACAGCGGATCCGAGGAGAGGAGACACACCATTAAGGTATCGCCGTGGGCAAAGCTCATGGGACCGTGCCGAAAGCCAAGATAGGAATCACACAACGTGGCTACTGACCCGGCGGTCATTTCCAGCATCTTCAGCGCACACTCCCGTGCCGCTCCCAATTGTGCGCCGCTTCCCAGGAACACCGCTCGCCGGAATCCCAAACCCGCGACTGCCGCAAGCGTTCCCACATGCGTGCGCAGGAAGTGCTTGCCCAAATGGCTGAGTTTCTCCGAATTGGTGAGATAGCGCTCGGGCTCACCCACGAATCCCACAGAACTGGCGGCCAGGAGCAGGTTCGTAAAACTGCTTGTCATCACCAGGCTGCGATCGTTGGTGGCATCATCGAGGGTAATGACCTGCACGTTGGAATGGTCGCGGAAGACTTCGGCGAGCCGTCCTTGCTGATTGCAGGTGAGAACGAGATGCCGCACCTCGGGCTTGAGAAGCTGCGATACCGCACCTACGCTCTCCGGACTGTCCCCCGAACGCGCCAAGGAGATCACTAGCGCCGGACGGGATGGCGGCAGGGCCTCTTCCCCATAGGTAAGCAGAGTTCCGCCGCCAACCACGTCGACCGCGATACCCAGCTCGTGCCGAAGCAGAGGGCGGACGCAATCGCCGGCAAATTCGGAGCTGCCGGAGCCAGTAAGCACGATCGAGCGTGCACCCGCCGTTAGCGCACGCAGTTCGGGTGCGGCAGAAACCATCTGCGTAGCCGTATTGAGCCAAGTAAATGGTTGCTGGCAGATTTCGTGAAGAGTGTGGAAGTAACCCCTCTGTTTCTGTTCTTCGGGAGAGCGCGAAAGCAGTTCCGCTGCCTTGGGCTGGCTTTCCGAGAGGGCCTGCAACCAGCGCGCATCTGCAAGCAAGGTCCCCAGCATAGGTAGCGACAGAACTCCTTCCCCGGAATGGTTCAGATCAGAAGCAAAAGAAAGAAAAACTATAGCAAGAAAAAGAAATAAATGAAAAACATTTTCCTGTTTGCCTAACGCCCCGGTTCCATCTCGGGAGTTCGAATATCCAAGACACCCGGCTTCCCGTGCGCATTTCCGTGCCACACACTCCCGCCGAAGGTGGTGATGTAAACGGAATTCGGATCCGCGGGATCAGCAATCACCCGATGTCCCCACTTGAAATTAAATCCTGGAATGCGCGTCCAGTGTTCACCGCGATCGGCGGACCGCCACGCGGATGACTCGAATCCTGCCGCATAGAGCCAGTTGGGATTTCTGGGATCGATGGTCACGTCATAGACGTGCCGGTCGCGATCGAGAACCTGCCGCCAGCTTTTGCCACCGTCCTGGGTTAGAAAAATTCCTCCGCCATCGCCGTGCAAGCCGGTAGCGCGTGCCCAGGCTGCCAGGTAGAGTCGTTGCGGATCGCGCGGGTCGACGGCCAGGCCGTTCGGTCCATTGGTTCCGTTAGGAAGGGATACCGGTTCCCAATTCTCAGCGCCATCGCGCGAGCGGTAAATCGCGCCATCTCCATCGTTGCCAAGACTGCCATCCTCGGAGCGGCGGGCGAGAATTAGGTACAGAGTTCCCGAAGAGTCCTGGGTGAGCCGCCATGCCAACGGCTGCTGCTGCGTGATTCCCTTGTTTTTCAGACTCCACGTGCGCCCATCGTCGGTGCTTTTATAGACGCCTCGACCGAAGGCAGCGACATAGAGGACGCGCGCATCGACAGGACTTGAAGCATCGAGCAGAATGTGCGTGGGCGCAGTTTCTTCCATGCCGTTACTCGATTTTGCCCAGGTGTTTCCGCCATCATCGCTTCGGCAAACACCGCCTTTGTAGTTCAGCACGGAGTTGCGGCGCCACATTTTCGGACGCGGCAAGTCGTGGGTCTCGCTGTTCACGCTCCACACGCGTCCCCGAACTTTGGGATCGAATACCATCCAGTAGGTCGTGTTCAGCCATTCCTGAGGTACGCCGTTCGTCGAACTCTGCCAGGAGCGCCCGCCGTCCTCGCTGCGGAACAAACCGATGTCGGTGTAGGTGATGAATTGCCGATTGCGGTCAAAAGGATCAAAGTGGATTCCGTAGTTGGTGGTGACGTCGAGTCCAGTTGAAGTCCACTGCGCTCCGGGTACCCTGCGCGAGTAGACCGCGGTCCAGGTCGCGCCGCCGTCGGTTGTCTTCATCGTCCGGCCATAATCGGTGCCATATGCGAGATTAGGATCTTGATCGGCGACTCCCAGTTGCAGCGGATTCTCCGGCCAACCCGGCCCGAAGCGCTCGCTGATCCAGGCATCGTGCACATTCTCGGCCGTTTGGTTGGACTCTTTGCGGACCAGTTGCCAGGATTTGCCGCCGTCGGTGGTTTTCGCAACGCCCATCCACAGCGGGCTATGTCCCGTCAGCTGGGTAAGCCAGTGGCCGCTTTCAACCAGATGGTTATAGGAGACATAGGCTATGTCCGGATGATTGAGGCTGGTCGCGACCGTACGCACGCGATATTCGCTGCCCGGCAGCTCGAGCTTCTGCCAGCTTGCTCCTTCATCTCGGGAGGCATAGAGGCCCTCCCGTGCTGTGGCGTAAATCAGGGTTTTGCCCGCCTGGTCGAATCCCATCGAGATATTGGTCAGTTCGGCAGGCGTAGCGCGCTCGACTAAATCTGACCCGTCGCGGACAACCATAAAGTGCGAGCCGGCCATGAACAATGTCCTCGAATTCGGATTCGAGCGCGGATCGATCCACATCCGCTGCGGCGCTTCTGGCAAGGCGTTGAGTTGTTGCCAGGTATTTCCTGCGTCTTGCGAAAGGAATAAGGCCGAGGATTTATTTCGGCTGGCGGTGACAAATACGGTTCGATGGTTGTCCGGGTCGATGGCGAGCGAGGAGATGCTACCCAGGGGATCAGGATCGGCAACAAAAGTTTCATCCGCGTGATCCGGGTTCATACGAATGCCTTGGATCGCAGACGGTTGGGGATACACGAGTCCCCAGGTTTCGCCGCCATCGGTGCTGCGCCACAATCCGTGGGTTGCTGCATAGATCGTTTTTGGGTCAGCCGGATCAAACACGAAAAACCGCACTACCCCACGCAAGTTGAACATGCGCCAGGTCCCGCCCCCGTCGTGCGTGATGTAGGCGCCGGTCATATCGCAGGCGACCAGCACCGTGCTCGGATCATGCGGGCTGATGGTGGGGTGAAACATCGCACCCCCGCCTCCTGGGCCGAGGACCGTAAAACCTCCCGGCCGGGTTTGGGCGGAGGCGATCCAGCAACATGAGAGGAAAAGCAGGCACCACGCAATCGGCTTTGCCATTTGATTCTTTCGTTTGCTTTCGCTATCTTTCCTTCGCCACTTTGCGGGCACGAGCAGCAGCTTGTCAATTCCAAAGTGAGGCGGCTGCGGGTGGCGCGGGAATTACGCCAATGAATCGTAGAACATTTTTCCGGAGCATGGCCGCAACTGTCGCCGCAGCCCCGATCGCGGGAATGGGCCAGGCTTGTCCCCCAAGCGTTTCTCCCACTTTTCCGGTTCGCGAACGACTGGACCAGGGGCCATTCGAGATCGACCAGGACGAGGGCTGGCGCACTGCCTTGTTCACCACGCCTTCGGAAAAGCCACTGCGCAATCCCGGACTGGGCTTGGTCGGTTATACCTGGGAGGAGAATGGTCCGTCACTGGCGGTGCGTGCCGGACGAAAAAGTCTGGAACAGCAAATCGAGGATCTCTCGAGCGCACCTTTCGTAGATACGCTGTACATACGCTGCGACTGGCGCAATGTGCAATCGCGGCGGGGACGGCTCGATCTGGATCCGGTGTGGCGGCTCACTCTCGATGCTGCCAGGCGTCACGGCCTGCGCGTGGCATTCCGAGTCCAACTCTCGAATCCCGAATTTCAGCCCCGGCAAATTGCGCTTCCCGAATTTCTGCAATCGCGGGTTCCACTGGTCAAAATCGGATCTCTAGCCAGGCGCGGCAACGTTGAATATGTCGAGCCACGATACGACCATCCCGAGTTCCGGAAGGCTTTTTCCGAGCTGAACGAACTGCTCGCCGCAGAGTTCGACGGCAACCCGCTCATCGAATGGATGGATCTGATGCAATACGGTTTCTGGGGCGAAGGCCACACCAGCAATCTGCCGAGCCCTTTTCCCGACTACGCCACTGCGGAGCGAACCTTCCTCGAAATCACTGCGGAGCAACTCGGCGCATGGAAGCGCACTCCGCTTGCCGTGAATACCCAGCCCGATATCAGCCACGTCGGCAATCGCCGAGTTATCGATATGGCTATGCGCGGAGGCGCGTGGCTGCGCTCCGACAGCATCATGCTCGAAGAACCCATCCAGATCGACGAACTCAGCAATCGTCCGCCGTGGCTCGGCTGCATCATGGAAGATGGCGATCTGCGGCAGTATGACGTCGCCAAGCTGCAGCCGGATCCGTCCGGCGTGAACCCGATGGAAAATCGCATGTCGCACGCGCTCGACTTGCGCGCGAATTTCTGGGCTTTGTGGACCGAATCCGACAATCTCGAGAGCTACCACGAGCGTTATCCGCGTGGCTTCGAACGCCTGCACGCAAATCTCGGATATCGCCTTCGCCCGGCCTGGGTGTGGCAGCGCAAGCGCTACGGTACTTCTGAGTTAATCATTTCGGTTGCAAATCGCGGGGTTGCGGGCGTGCCCGGGGTGCTCTGGTTACAAGTCGAAAGCCCGAATGCGGAATGGAAACTGCGTGGTTCGCTTGATCCAGGACAACCCTATGGCGGGGGCAATCGCCAATGCTCTTTCCTGTTGCCGCGCGGGTATGCCGGCGCGGTTCATCTTTCCGCCCAGGTCGAGATTCGCCCAGGTATCTTCAAGCCTATTGCCTGGGCGTGCGAGCAGGAACAAAAGCCCGATGGCTCGATCGCGGTTAAAGTGAAGCCTCACGACGATCCAACCTGGCGCAAAGGGGTGTAATGTGGCCGCCAAGTTTCGCACGAGAGAGGAGTTGATGCTCAATACTCCCCCGGTTTCCCCGCGGCGCGTGATCTCGAATCTGCGCTGGTGGATCGCTGCCGTCCTGTTCGCTTCGACCGTCATCAACTACCTCGATCGGCAGACGCTTTCGCTGCTCTCGCCTTTCCTCAAAGTTCAGTATCACTGGTCGAATACGGACTACGCCTCGATCGTGATCGCGTTCCGGATTAGCTACACGATTGGCCAAACGCTTTTGGGGAAACTGATGGATAAACTCGGTACGCGTCGGGGATTGACGCTGACGGTTCTCTGGTACTCGCTGGTGTCAGTCCTCACGCCCGTGGCCAAGGGTCTCGCGAGTTTTAGAGTGTTCCGATTCCTGCTTGGAGCCGGCGAGTCGGCAAACTGGCCAGCCGCGACCAAAGCCGTTTCCGAATGGTTTCCCGGGAAGGATCGCGGCCTGGCGACCGCTTTCTTTGACAGCGGATCCTCGGTGGGCGGCGTCATCGCATCTGCCATCGTTGTGCCGATCTATTTGCGCTGGGGATGGCGTGTGGCAGTCATCATTCCTGGCCTGCTGGGTTTCTTTTGGATTCTCCTGTGGCGCAAGGTTTACCAACCTCCGCAAGCGCATCCGCTGATTTCCGATGAGGAACGGGAACTGCTCGCGCTAGATCAGGCTGATCTCGCAAACAAAGATCCCGGCCTTCGACCCAGCTGGCGCGGCTTGCTCAAATTGCCCCAGACCTGGGGGACCATCATCGCGCGAACCTTCACCGATCCGGTCTGGTTTTTTGTGGCCGACTGGTTCCCCATCTATCTGGGCACCAAGGGGGTCGATTGGAGCAGCGGATTCCTCGCCGCCGCGGTGCCGTTCATCGCCGCCGACTTGGGCAATTTCTCCGGGGGCATTGCCTCGGGATGGCTGATCCGGCGCGGATGGTCGCTGGGTGCGGCTCGCAAAACGGTCGTCGTCTTCGGCAGCATTGGGGTGATGTTTCTGATCCCAACGATCTTCACGACCACCCTGTGGATGATTACCCTGCTCTTTGCGTTCGCGACGTTCTCTTATGCGGCCTTCAGCACCATGGCGAACGTGTTGCCTTCCGATCTCTACGAGAGCGGATCCGTCGCCAGCGTCAGCGGATTCGGGGGCACTGGAGCGGGGATTGGCACCATCATCGCTTCCGCTCTCGTCGGCCACTATAGCGATGTGAGGCATGGCATGGCCACCCACGCCTTCGATCCCATCCTGATCATCGCCGGTCTGATTCCGTTCGTCGGCATGCTTCTGGTGCTGCTGTTGGTCAGGAACACGAAAGCGACCAGAGACGGGCTCGTCCGACCCATTTAGACCGCAACCGCGCGCTTTAACAACGCCGCCGAATCCTGGTCGAGATAAACCAAGACGTTCGGGTGAGTGCGCAGGATCGATGCCGGCGCCAGGGGACTGATTTCGCCGTCAAAGCATTTCTCGACCGCCTGCGCTTTGCGCGCGTCGGGAACAATGCAGAGAATTTCCTCGGCTTTGAGGATCTCGGGAATCGTCATCGAGATCGCGCGACGGGGGACCTCATCCAGACTCTCGAACCAGCCCTCGCCCAGTTGTTGCCGCCGGCAAGCATCATCGAGATCGACCACCATGAAGGCTTCCTCGGTCGCGAAATTCGCGGGAGGATCGTTGAAGGCCAGGTGTCCGTTCTCTCCGACCCCGACGAAGGCGACGTCAATCGGAGCTTTGCGGATCTCAGCGGTAACCTCGGCAATCGCAGGCTGTGGATCGCCGCTGCCGTCGAGGAAGTGGTACTGAACGATTCCAACTTTGTCGATCAAACGCTGGCGAAGATATTTCTGAAAGCTGGCAGGGTGATCGCCAGTCAAGCCGATGTATTCGTCCAAGTGAAACATCTCGACATCTTTCCAATCCATGTCTGGAACTTTTGTGAGCTCGTCGAGGAACTCAAACTGGGAAGCTCCGGTGGCCGCAATGATGCGGGCTCGACCGCGCTCTCGAACCGCGCGGCGGATGGTGGTCGCGGCCTCGATGGCCGCCGCTTTGGCCAAGGCGTACTTATCCGGGAAGACCCTCACATTCACGCTTCACCTCGATGGGGAAGCCTGAGAAATCAACTTCAGGCTTACTGTTCGTCAATAAAAGCAAATAGTGATAAGTAAAGCAAAGCAATGTGCGGTAGACTAGCACGGCAACAGCAGCGAAATCAAAGCCACTAACTTAAAGGCCGGTGGCGGCTACAGGGCGGGACAGGATCACCCAGGCATGCTGATCAGCACGGTCGAAGAGCTCGAGGATCGCCTCTCATTTCCTTCCGACGCGGATGTCCGAGCGGTGTCAGCCCTCGAGGGCGACATTCTGATCCTCGGCGCGGGCGGAAAAATGGGACCAAGCTTGGCCAAGCTGGTTCGCCGAGCCATCCAGCAAGCCGGCGTCAACAAGCGCTTGATCGCAGTTTCGAGGTTTTCCGCGGGTCAAGTTCGCTGCGATCTCGAGCAGTGTGGCGTCCAGACGATTGCCTGTGACTTATTAAGGCCGGGTGCGCTTGCCAGTTTGCCCGAGGTCCAGAATGTGATCTTCATGGCCGCTCGAAAATTTGGCACCAGCGGCTCCGAGTATCTCACCTGGGCGATGAACACATTTCTGCCGGGTTTAGCAGCGGAGCGTTTTCGGAATTGCCGCATCGTTGCGTTCTCCACCGGGAATGTATACGGCCTGGAATCCGTTTCTTCTGGAGGTGCAACGGAGAACACTCCCGTCGCCCCCATTGGGGAATATGCGCAATCGGCTTTGGGGCGGGAACGAATCTTCGAGTACGGTTCCGCGCAATGGGGAACACCGGTTACGCTGCTGCGCCTGAATTACGCAGTCGAGCTGCGTTACGGCGTGCTCGTGGATATTGCCCTCGCCGTGTTTCATCAGCGCCCGGTCGACCTGCGCACCGGGTACGTGAACGTGATCTGGCAACGTGACGCGAATTCCGCCTGCTTGCAGTCATTTGCGCTTTGCCAGTCGCCACCGCGAATCCTTAATCTCACCGGCCCGGAGACGGTTTCGGTGCGGGAAACTGCCGAAGAATTCGGGCGACATTTCCGCGTGCAGCCCATCTTCAGCGGGCAAGAGAGCCCGACCGCCTTGCTGAGCAATTCGACCCAAGCACATTCGATATTCGGAGTCCCGGCGGTGCGACCGCAGGAAATGGTCGAGTGGATCGCCCATTGGATTCGAAACGGCGGCGTGCGGCTGGACAAACCGACACATTTTGAAGTGCAGAATGGAAAGTTCTGATGGATCTTCGTCGAGAACTCGGAAAAGGACTGGTGATTCCCGCCCATCCGCTGGCGCTCGATTCTCGCCGCAAGCTCGATGAGAGGCGCCAGCGCGCATTGACGCGCTATTATCTTGCCGCCGGCGCCGGCGGAATTGCGGTCGGAGTCCACACCACCGAATTCGGCATTCACGATCCCAAAGTCGGTTTGCTGAAGCCGGTCCTCGAACTCGCCGCCCAAGCGAGTGGGAGGTGCGAAGTGGTGAAAATTGCGGGCGTGTGCGGTGAGCGCAAACAGGCCATAGCGGAGGCGGAACTCGCGAAATCTCTCGGCTATGATGCGGTTTTGCTGAGCCTGGCCGCGCTGCACGAGAAGCCGGTGTCAGTTCTTCTCGATCACTCGCGCGCGATTGCGGCCGTGATACCCGTCGTCGGATTTTATCTGCAGCCTGCCGTGGGCGGCTGCGTCTTGAGTTATGACTTTTGGCGTCGGTTCGCAGAAATTGACCAGGTTGTTGCCATCAAAATTGCGCCCTTCAATCGCTATCAAACTCAGGAGGTAGTGCGCGCGGTGATCGACAGTGGACGCGCCGACGACGTCGCCCTCTATACCGGGAACGATGACAACATCGTCTGCGACCTGCTGGCACGATTCGAATTCGGCGGCCGGCGCGCGCGGATCGTCGGCGGTCTGCTTGGACACTGGGCCGTGTGCACCCGGTCTGCGGTCTCGCTGCTCGATTCGATCAAAGCCCAAACCAGTTCCATCTCCGACCACCTCTTGGTAACGGCACAGCAAATCACTGATATGAATGCAGCCATCTTTGATCCGCAACACCAATATCGCGGCTCGATACCCGGCATTCACGAAATTCTGCGGCAACAGGGACTGCTCGCAGGGCGCTGGTGCCTGGATCCGCGCGACCAGCTTTCTCCCGGACAGAGCGAGGAGATCCATCGTGTCTGGAATGCGTATCCCCATTTGCACCAAGCCGATGATCAGCTCATTCGGGAACACCTGGAGGAATGGTTACGTTGAGTCTTATCCGAGTTCGAATCCGGCGATAGCGTAGACGCGTTCATAGTTCGAGTCGCGTCGAGCTCCGCGGACCATTCTTTTCAGTTGCCTTTGCGGCGTAAATGCCAGTTCGGTGGCCAATCGGACAGCATCCTGGTTTGCGGGAAACAGATCCCATGCCCACCCCGGCTCGCCCGCTTGTATGGCGCGGGTGAACAGTTCGGTGGCTGCGTCTCGGCTGCGAGCCAGGCAGGGGCCGAGATACGTACTCGTGCGACCCCGGCGTGAGAGCAAAAATCCTTCTTTATTCACAAAACACCTTCCGCGTTCAGCGAGCGTCCTCAGCAGTAAAGAACGATCGGCTCCGAACGCATACGCGTCCACATCGAACCAGGGAGTGAGGTCGCAAGCGGCCGCATTCTTCTGGGGCGTGGTGGCCGGTGATCCCGCTCGCCACCAGCGCTCAATCGCCTGTTCGCGGCGAAATCCCAGGCTTCGGTAGAGCGATTCGCCTGCCTCAGTCGCATCCAGTTTCAAGGTTTCGATTCCGCTCGCGCTGGCTCTCGCCAACAGCTCGATGAGCAGCTGTCTGGCATAACCACGGCGGCGATAGTCGGGATGGGTGAGGACCATGCCAATGAAGCCGAGCCGGTTTCCGTACGGCATAAGCGTGGCAGTGGCGATCACGGTGCGGTCACGTTCAACGCAGAAACAACCGCCAGGCGCGAGCTCCACCAGAAGTTGCCAGTCCTCGGGGGTTTGATTCCACCCCGCGAGTGTAGATAGGTCCCATGCTTGTGGTAGGTCGTCCCGCTGCAGAAGACGGAGGTGCCTGTCGGTGGTCATCAAGCGTTAGATCTGTTACGGATCAACCTTCCTCGCCCGCATCCCGATATTTCGATAGGACATCCTCAATCGATATCGCGCCTTCCAGCTTGCCCAGATCGGCCCGGCTGACGACTGGCAGGATCGGCCATCGTCCCAGGTATCGCAGCGCAAGGTCGAGGGGATGATCGGGGTGCAAATATGGAATCTGGCGGAGGGGCAAGACCGAACGCAAGCTGAGTTGGCCTTTCCCTTCGCTCACCAGGGTTCTAAGTTCGCGCGCGCGGATCGCGTTCCAACCGATAGGGTGCAGGCGTACCAGCAGGCCTTCGGCTGACGACCTATCGAGTTGTTGAAGCGCCTGCTCTAAAGACTGCTCCGCATCGAGCACCAGGCCGGACGCTGGACGCATCGCATCTTCGACGCGAAGGATGCTTTGCTCCCGCTGCTCCTCCATGGAGGGCAGATCCAGTCCGTCCTGTCGCGTGAGGAGATCGAAGATCGGCGTCGGCCGCAGAGTGCGCGAGATGACGTAGGCGAAAGTATTGGCGACGATTACCGGAAGGATAATCGAATAATTGCCGCTGACCTCGAGAACCATGAAGACCGAGGTCATCGGTGCGCGCAGAAATCCGGCGAAAAGCACGCCCATGCCAACCATGGCATAAGTTCCGGTCGAAATCGCCAAATGGGGAAACAACACGTGTTCGACGCCGGCGACAAAACCTCCCAGCATGGCGCCGATAAACAACGTGGGTGCGAACATGCCGCCGGGCGTGCCGCTGACGAAAGACACCATGGTCGCCAGAATCTTCAGGCCGGCCAGCGCGCCAAGCATCTGCCAGGTGAACCGGTTGTGAATCGCCTGATCAATGAAATCGTATCCGGCGCCCATGACCTGAGGCGCACCGAGGACTGCGATGCTGCCGATCACCAGGCCGGCGACGGCAGGCTGAAAGTATTGCGTCCAGCGTGGCATTGCCTTCAGGTGCGGGCGGAGTATCCCGATGCCGCCCGAGAAGACGACCGAAGCAAAGCCTCCGGCGACTCCGAGAGCTGCGTAGGCAAGCAGTTCGCTCGGACGTATCAGTTCTACGGGCGGGATGCGGAAAAGGGGTTCCGACCCAAGAAACCAGCGCATCACAACCACGCTCGACACGGTAGACAGGACGACCGATCCCAGAATTGCGGCGCTCCAGCGCCCGATGACTTCTTCGATTACGAACAGAACCGCGGAAATGGGAGCATTGAACGCCGCACCCAGCCCGGCCGCCGCTCCCACCGGGGCGATTAAGCGCATGCGATCGCGGGATAGATGCAGTCTGCGCCCCAGGGCCGATGCCAGTCCGGCGCCGATCTGCAGAGAGGGATCCTCCGGTCCGAGTGAGTGGCCGGAGCCAATCGCCAACGCGGCGGTAATGAATTTCCCCACGGCAGTGCGAAATGGAATGTAACCGTTGTAGATGTAAAGTGCAGCCTTGGTCTGGTTGACGCCGCTGCCCCTCGCTAAAGGGAAGACGTGGAGGACCAGTGCGCCGATGACCAAACCCGCGATCGTGGGCGCAACCATGAGGCGAAGCGCAGAGGCCGCAATCTCCGAGCCCAGCAGATACCTATGGCTCAACTCAATGGCGTAGCGAAAACACACCACCGCCAGGCCGGAGAAAATTCCGATGAAGACCGAAAGCAGCAAAAAGAAGCGTTCTTCCGGAAAGACGTGACGCAGAAAGGAGTGGGACCGGGCTACGCCATTCGCTTGCTTTGCGGGTGCCGAGCTTGAAATCTGTTGATCGGTGTCAAGACTCACATCGACACCGTGCGGCCTCGAGCGAGGTGTGGACACTTGCGGGTGATGGTCCGATCCACCTATTCAGTGTGGCGCCGTCCTCGGCAAGATGTCAATTTACGAGTACACCAGGCTGGAGCCCGGAGCACCCGCCCATCATCTACTATTGACGTGGGCATACCAATTGGGAGCGGATCAGGTCCTGCTTGCCCGCCGTGAGGGCCCGCAATGCCGACACTCAGATTTTCCCTCTTCTCACTGCGGACGTCTCGGCCTCCGCAAATGCGCCGGCGGAATTCGAAAGGACCTCAACAGCTTTGAAAATTCGACGGAGGATCTCATGGATTGTTCTCATCTCGATCAGATCAAGTTCACCAGCACGGACATACACGTTTGCGAAGAGTGCGTGAAGGCCGGAGATCGCTGGGTCCATTTGCGTCTCTGCCTGGAGTGTGGGCACGTTGGCTGCTGCGATTCATCGAAGAACAAGCACGCGACAAAACACTTTCACCGCAGCAAGCACCCTCTGATTCGATCGATTGAGCCGGGAGAGTCCTGGGTCTGGTGCTATGTGGACTTGCTGATGCCCGGTGAGTTGAGAGGCGAGAAGCTGGTATCCGCCTCGAGCTGAGGCTTCTGTAAAGTGCTATATAGCTTTTAGGGGGCAATGCTTTGTGCAGGGATCGCTGTGGGACCTGCGGCATTCGCATTCGCATTGCAGGGCGAACCGTTCCTCTTCGAGCTTTACTTTCTGATGGGGATCAGCTATATAGCACATAGCATTTTTAGCGAAGTTGAGGCAAGCGCGCCCGATTTTTGCCGGGCACCCACATTGCGGTCTCGGTCGAGGTAAGACTCGTCCGGTTCCTTGCCGACGTGCGTTAAGATGCTCAGGTTCTGATGCGGAGGGTTGATGCCCCTTACTTCCACCGATTGGGCGGTGATCGTTGGCTACCTGCTAGTAAATCTGGCGATCGGCATTTACTATCGCCGGCGCGCCGGCGGGAACACAGAAGAGTTCTTTGTCTCGGGCCGCGATGTTTCCTGGTGGCTGGCGGGTACTTCCATGGTCGCAACCACGTTTGCGGCCGATACCCCGCTATTTGTCTGCGGCGTAGTCGCCAAGCAGGGAATCGCTGGAAATTGGATTTGGTGGGCCTTCTGCGTCGGCGGGATGCTGACCGTCTTCTTCTTTGCCCGCTACTGGCGTCGCGCCGAAATTCTCACCGACGTTCAATTTGTGGAGAT
>Ga0126381_100004481_pt1 | contig 15232 bp, 9 predicted proteins | sample PanSoiMetPlot_28_FD_96465 | JGI IMG/M metagenome (GOLD analysis project Ga0126381, IMG submission 96465) | Tropical forest soil microbial communities from Panama - MetaG Plot_28 | ecosystem: Environmental > Terrestrial > Soil > Tropical forest > Bulk soil | place: Panama | collected 2016-02-17 | reverse complement strand
GGCGGCGTTGGCGTTGGCTTTGGGGGCGGACGGGCGGGGGCTGGGACCCTGAGTCACCAGGTACACGGGCACGCCGATCGCGACGACGAGGCACAGGCCGATGACCGGCAGCCTCAACGTCCCGCGGGGCACCCCAGGTGAGGAGTGCCGACCTCCCCCCATAGGTGAAAGTGTAAGCGTCAGTGATACGCCTGTCCGTTCTGCTGAAAAGTCCGCCGCTCAGCCGACCGGAGTGAGGATCTCCATGACGTGGCCGTTGGGGTCGTGGAAGTACGCACCCCGGTTACCGGCCTTGCCGTGGTAGATCTCGCCCGCCTGCCGGCAGCCGGGGTCGGCGTAGTAGGTGATGCCGCCGTCGCGGATGCGGGCGAACGCGGCCTCGAATTCCTCTTCGCCGAGCATGAACGCGTAGTGGTTTGACCGGACATTTCCGGATCGGGCATAGTCCAGCGTTACCCGGTTGGACAGCGTGACCGGCGTGAAGCTGGCCGCCGGCGGGTCGACGGGCAGGCCGAGAATGTCGGCCAGGAACTGCGCCGAGGCCCGCGGGTCATGAGCTGGGACGATGGTGTGGTTCAGTTCGATGGACATCGCATGTTCCTTCCGTTACCGGCTCATCCGAGCGTAGACGCGTGCCGACAGGGCGCCGAAGACCAGCAGGATCCCGGCGCTCCAGCCCAGCGAGACCAGGACGTCGTGCGCGGCCGGGCCGCCCAGGATCAGCGCTCGCTCGGCGCTGGCCAGGGCATTGACCGGCTGATGGGCGCCGAAGGCCTGCAGCCAGCCGGGCATGGACCGCAGCGGGACGAAGGCGCTGGAGGTGAACACGAGCAGGAAGACGATCGGCACGCCCAGCGCCTGGGCTGCTTCTGGATCGCTGACCCGCAGGCCAACGGTCACGAAGATCCAGGACATGGCGTAGGCGAAGATGACGACCAGGCCGAGTGCGGCGAGCAGGCCGCCGATGCCGTTGGCGGCGCGGAACCCGACCGCGAACCCGACGCCGGTCATGACCACCACGACGGCCAGGTTGCGGGCCAGGTCGGCGGTCGTGCGCCCGGCCAGCACGGCGATGCGGGCCATGGGCAGGGTGCGGAAGCGGACCAGGATGCCCGAGCGCAGGTCGGCGGACAGGCCGACCGCCGCGCCGATCGCGCCGAAGGCTACCGACTGCGCGAAGATGCCGGGCATCAGGTAGTCGACGTAGTTCGTGCCGGGCACCCGGATCGCGCCACCGAACGCGTACCTGAACAGCAGCACGAAGATCACCGGCTGCACGGTGGCGAAGATCAGCGCTTGCGGGGTGCGGAACAACGTCTTCAGGTTGCGGCCGGTCACGTTCACGGTGTCGGACAGGGCGGCGGCGTAGGTGCTCATGCTGTCTGGCCTCCTTCGGCGGGCATGTGTCCGGTGAGGGTGAGGAAAACGTCATCGAGGGTGGGCTCGTGCACCGCGATCGTGACGGGGTCGGGGGCCTGGGCGGTCACGGTGCGCAGGACGCCGGTGAGACCGCCCGAGCCGTTACCGGACCGGATGCTGATCTCGGTCCCGGCTCGTTCGGGCAGGTAGCGGCCGTCCGCTTCGGCCAGGGCGACGGCGGCGCGGGTCGCGTCGGGCTCGCTGCCGAAGCCAAGGGTGAAGACCACGGTGCCGAACCGGGACTTGAGCTGAGCCGGGGTCCCCACGTCGACCGCCCGGCCCGAGTCGATGATCACGATCTGGTCGGCCAGTGCGTCGGCTTCCTCCAGGTACTGCGTGGTCAGCAGCACGGTGGTGCCGTCCCGCACCAGGGCGCGGATCGACTCCCACAGGGCGAGGCGGCTCTCCAGGTCCAGCCCGGTGGTCGGCTCGTCGAGGAACAGGACCGGCGGACGGTGCAGGAGCGCGGCGGCGACGTCCAGACGCCGGCGCATACCGCCGGAGTAGGTACGGGCGAGCCGGGCGGCGGCCCCGGTCAGCCCGAAGCCGGCCAGCAGCTCATCCGCGCGGATCCTGGCCTGCTTGCGGGTGAGCCGGGACAGGCGGCCGATCAGCGCGAGGTTCTCCCGGCCGGTCAGATTGGGGTCCACGGCCGCGAACTGCCCGGCGAACCCGATGCTCGCCCGGACGTGCGGCGCGTCCGCGACGACATCGAGGCCGCACACGGTGGCGCGCCCGGCATCCGGGAGCAGCGTGGTGGACAAGATCGAAACGGCGGTGGTCTTACCGGATCCATTCGGCCCGAGCAGACCGAGCACCGAGCCGGGCGGCACCTGGAAGCTGAGACCGTCCAGGGCCGTGACCTGGCCGAATGACTTTCGCAAGCTGGCCGCTTCTATGACAGGGCTGCTCATTGCGTTCTCCTTTCCTCCGAGTCAGATTAGATATCTAAGAGTTAGATGTCAAACTATTAGATCTGGTAAGGTACCTTCCATGCGACCGTTCCGGGTTCCCGTCGGCCTGCAGCTGAGCCAGGCCGCCCGCACCGTCAGCAGGGCCTTCGACGAGGTCCTTGACGAGGCTGGGGGCTCGCTGCCGGTGTGGCTGATCCTGCTCAACCTGAAGATCCGCCGGCCGGAGAACCAGCGGGAACTGGCCGAGGCGGTCGGCGTCCGCGAAGCGACCCTGACCCATCACCTCAACGCCATGGACACGCGCGGCCTGATCACCCGCCGGCGCGACACCGGCAACCGCAGGATCCACGTGGTCGAGCTGACCGAGGCGGGCGAAGCGGCTTTCGTGCGCCTGCAGCAGGCCGCCGTCGCGTTCGACGCCAAGCTGCGCACCGGCCTCTCGGACGAGGACCTGGACACGCTGGGCGGCTTGCTGGGACACCTGTCGGCCAACGCCGGCCGCGCCGCCGGAGACGGCGGCATGCCCTGGGCCGGCCTGGCCGAGCGCCCGCCGGCCGGGAGCTAACCGCTCTCCTAAACCTTTGATATCTTAACCTTAGATGATGAAGGGCTAGCCCGTTCAGCCATGTTCGTGGGTGATGTCGACAACGCAGAAGCGGTTTCCGTCGGGATCCGCCAGCACGATGAAGTCGGGATCGGCAGGGAAGCTGTCCCAGTCCACCCGGCTGGCCCCCAGCGCCACCAGCCGCTTCGCTTCGGCCTCCTGCTCCGCGGCACCGCTCACGTGCAGGTCGAGGTGGAGCCGCGGATGCTGCTGCGGCGGCGTCGCGCTGGTCTGCAGCGCGATCGCGTTCGAGATCTGGCCGCCCGGCGGTACCAGCAGCCTGGCCCAGCCGCCGAACCCGTCCCGGCGCACCTCATACCCGAGCGCCGCGCACCAGAACTCCTCGGCCCGTTGCGCGTCATTAACGCCGAGCACCACCACGCCATACGTCAGCACGCCGCACCAGCTTCCCTCGTCACCGCCGCCCGGGAACCCCGCCCGGACCGGCACCGTCTAATAGACGTAGCATGCCGCAACGGAGGTCGCGATGAGCGCAGTAGCAGTCCGCCGGCTGCCCCGACGGAGCGTGGCCGCGGCCGCGATCGCCCTGCTCGCCGTCGGTTGCGCGTCAACCGCGACCGGGACGAGCACTCCGGTGCTGGTCGCCCGCGACTCCGCCAACGGCAAGACCGTGCGGGTCAGCGTCGGCGAACGGCTCGAACTGATCCTGGCCAGCACCTACTGGCAGGTGAACCCCAGTTCAGCGCCCGCGGTGCTGCGTCAGGACGGCGGGACCATCCTGCTCCCCCGGCCCAGCGACTGCCCGACGACGCCAGGCCTGGGCTGCGTCCCCGAACAGATGACGTACGTCGCGCTCAAGTCCGGCACGGCGGTGATCACCGCCAGCCGCACCACCTGCGGCGAGGCCCTGCGCTGCGGCCCGGACCAGAGCCACTTCCGGCTCACCGTCATCGTGGGATAGCGGGCTGCTGGACAGCGAGGATCGCGACGTCGACACCGTCGTCGAGGCCGGTCAGCTGGTAGTAGTCGAAGTACACCCGGGACTGCGCCCGGTTCCCGGCCGCGACGGCCACGTCGGAGAGCGCGATCGTGACGGACTCCCCCGGCGCCAGGGTTACCGGGGTATCCTGCGGCGTCGCGGCCCAGTAGCTGCCGTAGCGTGCGTCGGTGAGCGCCTGGAACCGCCACCCGGCGGCGCTGAACGTGATCGCGGCCACCTGGTCCTGATCCACGAGCGTCCCGAAGTGCACATAGAACACCGAGCCCTGGACGGGCTGGGTCTCGCTGGCCAGCGTCCCTGGCGTGAACGTGACCGGCGCGCCGCGCGTGTTCGTGATCGCCAGGCTGAGTGACGTGGTGGAGCCGGCCGTGACGACCGGCGCACCGCCGTCACCGGAAAGCTGGAACCGCAGCAGCGCCGGGTTCAGCCGCAGCCAGCCCTCGGTCAGCGACTGCGGGCTGTACTGCCACACCGCGCCGGCCGTGGGCTGCCGCAGGTCCGGGTCCACGGCCCACGACGTCGACGTCCCGTCAGATTCCTCCGTGATCCAGGACCAGTCGTAACCGGTGATGGCCGGCAGCGGCACCGCCAGCCCGCCCGCGGCGCGGAGCAGCGGGAAGACGCCGAACGTCAGCTCCAGTCCGGCCAGCGTGTCGGTGTACTGATCTGGTGGGATGGCCAGCGTCTGGGTAGGCACGATGCCCATCGTGGCGTGCACCGGCGCCCGCGGATCCACCAGCATCAGCAGCTTGGTCTCCGACCTGGGGGCGGCCGGCGTGGTCTCGGGCGTCGCCTGCGCCTGCAGCAGCAGGTTGTCCGGCCCGGGGATCACCACGCCGGGGTCGGCGCCGTTAGCGGCCTGGGTATAGAAGATGCTCGTGTCGTAACCTTCGTTACCGGACTGCTTGAAGTAGCCGACCAGTCCGTCGTCGAGCCGCTGCAGGTCGCCGATCACCACCGGGAACCCGACGCCGCCCGTCTTGTGGTCGGTGTCCGCGAACTGCGGTCCCGACAAGGTGGCGAACGTCTGGTCCAGCGCCGCCAGCCCCTGCCGTTCGAACCGGAGCGACGACTGGACCAGCGCGAGCGGCCGGCCGACGAGGGTGGCCAGCCCGGCCTGGCTGGCCGGCGCCGACGGCACGATCTGGGTGATCGCGGTGTCGGCCGCCTGCCAGAACGCGCGGAACCTGGCCGGGGTGGCACCGCCGAGCGCGAGCGCCAGCTCCCGCAGGTGCGGGTTCTGGTGGGCCATCACGGTGGCCAGATCCGCGTCAATCGTCGCCTGATCCCCTGGTGTCGCCTGCCACACGATCCCGCTGCCATCCGCGCGCAGCGTGAGCGAGCCGAGCGGGTCGCCTTGCGCGGTGTACAGGAAGAACCCGACGGCCAGGTGGTCCGGCAGCAGCCACCCGCAGACCGGCGTGGTGGCCGGGTGCACGTTCATCTCGTCGTACTCGGTCGTGTCGGCGGCCAGCCACCGGTACAGCAGCCGCGACTCCTGCGCTACCCGGGGCTGAAGGTAGATCACGCCGGGCGCGACCATGCTGTCCGCGGTCCTGGCCACCAGGCTGTCGGCGATGTACAGGTTGCTCACCTGGACCGGCCGCTTGCGGCCGAACGGGTCCATCACCCGCAGCACCAGCTCGGTGTACCCGGCGCGCACGCCGCTGTAGTTCCCGTTGAACTGCGGCGCCAGCGGCGGGATCTGCGCAAGCGACGTGATCACCGACGATACCTGCTGGGTGGCCGAGCGGAACGGCAGCGGCGCCTTGGGCGACACGCCGATGGACAGCTGCAGGCTCGCCTCCCTGGTCAGCAGCGCGTCGTTGAACCCGGTCAGCCCCTGCATGGCGATGTCGGTGCGGGCGAGCTCGTCCGCGATCGCCTGCAGCGTCGGGTCCAGCGTCCCCTCCTTCGCGAGCTGGTTGCGCAGGTTGTCGGCGGCGGCGGTGGACAGCACGGCCTGGCCGGTGTAGCCGCAGGTCCCTGACCGCGGGTTGCCCGGATCCCAGTCGATAGCCCTCGGATCGACCACGATCCCGCCGTCGCCAGGCGCGTAGGTGATCATCCGCGGGTTGCCGGGATCGAGCTGGTAGTTCGCGGTGAAGTAGCTGGCCGGGTAGTCCGCCGTCGCGCCGGCCGGCGTAACGGTATCCAGCAGCGGGTGGAAGCGCGCCTCCCAGAGCAGCGTCAGCGACATCCACGGGTTGGCGCCCGTCCATGCGCTGACCTCCACCGCGGACGGCGCGACGCCGGCCGGGCTGTTGTAGTGCTCCGGCTTGCCGTGCTCCAGCCAGGCGATCTGGTCCGCCGCCAGCACCTGCTCGGTGAGGCCGCTGACCGCGGCACCGATGACCGTGTCGAGCAGCGCCGCCTCCTCGATCAGCGTCGTGATGGCCGGGTACGGCAGCTGGTTCGGCTGCGCGGGGGCCAGCCCCGCGTAGGTGGCGGCGCGCAGCGTCGTGCTGCCGATGTTCAGCGCGGACAGCACGTCGTCCACCAGGCGGCAGACGAGGTACCCGGCCGGGTGGTACCGGCCGTCGCCGCCGTACCTGACCGCCGGCGCGGCCGCGTCGCCGGCCAGCAGGACGACCGGCTCGGTCGCCGTGTAGTACCGGTTTGCCGGGGTCTGGGACAGCGTCAGGCCCCCGGTCAGCATGCCCTCCACCACGGCCTTCTGCGTGGCCGCCGCCCCGGCCGTCACCTGAGCCCGGTCGGTGATCGGCTGCTGGAGGCCGTACTGCGCGCTGAACGAGGCGAACGCGGCGTTCTGGTTCTGCGTGGTGACCTCGAACAGCCGGTACCAGCTGGAGAACAGCTGCCATTGGGCCTGCCAGACCTGCGCGGCGGCCATGTCGGCGTCCTGCTGGCGTGCGTTCAGCAGGTTCAGCGCGTCGGCCAGCGGCAGCGGCAGGTCGGTGACCTCGTCCGGGCCGCGCATGATCGTGTAGACGGTCCCGGCGTCGGTGCCGCTGAACTGCAGCTCGTGCAGCGCCTCCTCGAGCAGCGCGAGCTGCCCGGCCGCCGGGGTCGCCACCTGGGGCAGCAGGCCGGTCAGGTACAGGGTCAGCAGCTCCTCATAGGCCGTGGTGTCCGGATGGTTGACGCCGCGGAAGTAGGCGGCGAGCGCCTCGGCGGGATGGTTGCCGATCGCGACGTCGCCGGCCACCGGCTCCGGCTCGTCGGGCAGGTAACGGGTGGCCGGGTTCCACGCGATGCCCTGGACCAGGCCGCTGTACAGCGAGTACGTGACTGGCCCAGGCGGCTGCGTCGTGCTGGTCCAGCCCAGCTGAGCCTGGAGCTGTTCCACGGTCAGGCCGGAGCTGAGCGGGTCGCTGCCTGGCGTGTCGTACCAGCCGGTGACCACGTACAGCAGCTCGGCTGGCACCGCCGTCAGGTCGGTCAGGTCATCGCGGAACCCGAAGCTGGACCGCGAGTTCGGGTAGAAGGCGGCGAACGCGATGTCGCCGGTCGCGACGGCGTGCAGGTCGGAGCCGGCCATGGCGGACAGCGTCTGCGCCCGGCTCTGCACCCTTGGCTCGGCCCACGAGGAGGTGAAGACCTCGTAGCTGCCCAGGTAGCGGAAGCCGCGCTGGGTCGCCGCCGACCCGGCCGCGTGCGCGACGGCGCCGCCCGCGCCTTCCGCCACCGGCACCGTCGGCGCCGCCATGCCGCCTGGCGCGGTCGACGACAGCGCGTCACTGCTCACGATCCAGTGCTTCGAGCTCTGCCCGTTGCCCACGATCCGGGTCACCAGCCACCGGTTGGGCAGTGCGGGGAACGTCATCTGCCCGGTGGTGCTGTCCGCCCGGGTCAGCGCATCGGGCATCGCCCAGTGCAGGTGCACGCCGCTTTCCAGCGGCCACAGCGGGCTGACGTCGGCGTCGCGGGTGACGTTGATCCCCAGGTAGGCGGGATGTGCGTCGGTCGTCTGATTGCGGTAGTCGGTCGACGCGCCCGCGAACGTGCGGGCCGGGCCGTGCGCGTCGACCGTGCCGACGCAGTAGGCCAGGACGTCGATCGGGACGATCAGGCCGGTCATTGGGTGAACTCCACTTCCACTACCCCCTTCGTCAGCTCGAGCGCGAACTCGGCCGACGTGAAGCCCTGCGGGAACGACTGCGCGAAATCTGTGCTGAGCCTGGTCTTGACCGCGGCCGCCGTGTCAGCGACCCGGACCGTCCGGCCATCGCCGCGCACCGGGACGCACGTCCACGGATGAGTGCCCTGCGGGTCGCACGGCGTCTTGGTCACCACCGGGCTGGTGGTGTACTGCTGGCCGGGCGCCACCTGGCCGGGGCCGCCGGTGACCGAGCGCAGCGTGGTGTAGTAGCCGCCAGCTGCCCCCTCGACGCCGTGGTGCAGCTGCTCCGGCGGCTCGCGCAGGTACATCGACCCGACCACGTCGTTGAACAGGCACAGCATCGTGTCCTGGGACAGCTGCGCGATCCGCACGATCCCGATAGGGTCGCTCGCCCCGGTGTCGCGGTAGCCGCTGACCCGCAGGTTCGGCCAGCCCGCGACGGCCTGGGACCGGAGCAGGAACCCGCTCACCGGCGCACCTGGGGCACCGTCGGCCAGCATCCGGTTGGCGGCCTTGCCGCCCGCCGCGGACCGGGCCAGCTGGCGGATCCGGGGTGCGTGCGCCGCTTCAAGCGTCTGGCCGGAGACGCTGGCCCGGCCGATGCTGAACGCGCCGTCGATCAGCGCGTCGATCCAGCCGTCGTCGATACGGAAGAACCTGATCGACTCCGGCGGCAGCATCCGCTCATCCGGCACCAGGTAGCTGAACGGGACGCCCTGGAGCGTGACCAGGCCGCCGAACCAGGACACTACGTCCGGCGGCAGCGGCGGCGGCTCATCGGCGCTTACCGCGGCCCGCTGCGCCATCAGGCCGGTGAAGACCGGTGCGCCGCCGAGCCGCTCGATGAGCAGCGCCTGCTCCGCGGCCATGGCCTGCTGCAGGGTAACGGTCCGCTTCCACTGGTAGAGCTGGTTGGCCATGCCGGAACTCTGCAGCGCCAGCAGCTGGCCCAGCTGCCAGGCGCCGCCGTAGGACACGTCGAACATTCCGGTCTGCGGGTTGTACGCGTTCGCCGCGTCCGGGCCGGAGTAGTAGGGCGGCGACGTTCCTGACGGCACCGCCAGCGGGACGAACGGCCCCCGGTAGAACGAGACGGTGCTGCCGCCGTGCCGCAGGTGGTGATCGGCCGGCAGGTAGCCCATCAGCAATGCGTTCTGCATCAGCACCGTGGCGTTCGCCGCGGTCACCGAGCCGGCCGCCTGGGCGGACATGGCCTGCACCACCTGGGTGGAGGTCGGGACGTCACCGGTGACCGGCAGCATGAGCGTGCTGACCGTCGAGCCGGCGTTCAGGCCCTGGAGCAGCTTCTCCAGGGTCTCGTCCATGTCGTTCACGGTGAACGTCCAGGACTGGTAGACGATCAGCCGCACCGTGGTGATCGCGGAGCCGATCGCGGTGCTGGGCGTGCCGTCGGCGGACGGCAGGTAGTCCGACATCCCCTCGAGCGAAACCAGGAACGCGCGCGCGACGCCGTTCGAGGCCGGCACGCGGTTCGCGATCACCACGGCGTGCTGCTCGCTGGTGGCGGCGCTGTCCGCGCCTGACGTGGTGTCCACCTCCCTGATGTGCGCGAGGAAGTCCAGGTCGGCGGCGGCCGGGGCGATCTGGCTGAACGTCGCGACGGGCAGGTCGATCACCAGGCACGGGTCGTCAGGCGTCTCGCCGTACTCAAGTTCGCCGAGCAGCGCCTTGCCGTAGGACAGTGTGGTAGCGGGCAGCGTGCCGGTACCGGTGATCGTCGATTCCTGCACCCTGATGACCGTGCCCTGCTGCACCAGGTCCTTGGCGGTGGCCGTGGTCAGCGCGGGCGCGCCGTCGTCGTCGCAGACCAGCACGGCCAGCCAGGGGGCGTCCGGGTGCCCGGCTCTGGCGCCTGGGGTGTCGATCTGCCGCTCCCAGGGCAGCGTGCGGCGGTTGAAGACGACATGCGCGAACACGCCGTCGAACTCGCCGTTGGCCAGGTTCGGCGGGAAGACCGAGTCGATCTCGGCCGGCGCGATGGCGAACCGCTCACCGCTGACCACGAACGTGGCGGCCGCCGAGAACGTGCCGGGGTCCTGCTCCTTGATCGTCTGCGTCGCCGACAGCAGGTAGGTGCCGTCGCGCAGCGGCGGGATGGCGTTCTGGATGAATACGACGTCATTGGTCGTCATGACATGCTCCCTCTGCGTCCCTGCGTGTCACGCGGCGGCAGCGGGCCCGCCGAGGAGCCTCAGCCGCGGTGGTGCCTCCAGGTCGGTGGATGACGGGCTGGCTAGCCGCGCCACGTTGACGGTCGTCGCGACGGCCACATCCTGGCCGCTCAGTGCCTCGAGCAGCGCGGTACGGACTCCGGTCACCGCGGGCGCGGCGATCGTGCCGGCCACCGTCTGATCGGTGAACGGGTCCGACGCCGGCGGCACGCCCGGGCTCCAGGAGAAGTTCTCCAGTGCGTCGAGCGTGAACAGCAGCGACTCGACCGGCACCGGCAGCGTACGGTCCTGCCGGTCGAGGTAGGGGATCAGCGTCAGGCCGGTGAGCGTGTCAGGTATCGTGCTCTCGGTCAGGACGGTCGACGGGTTGACCTGCGGGACGCCGTGGCCGCCAGGATCGAACGGCTTGTTCTCCCACAGCGCCTTGGGCGCGCCGCTGAACTGCCGGTAGGCGTGCAGGACCGACTCCTCCGCCGAGGCGAGGGACAGCGTGAGCACCGGCGTGAAGTCGGCCGGCTTGACGCCAGCCGGCCCGGCGCCGAAGTCGGTGGCCGGGACGATGAGCTGGCCGTTGGCGTTGTGCGGCTGCTCGGAATCGGGCGCGTACGCCAGGTTCACGAAGCCGGGCCGCTTGGGGTCCGGGTCCGGGTCGAAGACCACGTCCTTGTTCGGTACGACGGTCAGCACGGAGCACTGGAACGTCTCGGCGGACACCAGGTAAACCGGGCCGTCGGCGGTCGGGTCCAGCGTCCGGGTGAGACCGCTGGTGACGTTGATCTGCACCACGGCGGCCTGCTGCGCCGGGTCGGCCCGGGAGGCCAGCAGTCCGCGTACCACCTTGGGCTGCTGTTTCGCGGGCTGGCCGGGCAGTAGCTGCTGGACGAACTGCGGCCAGGGGATCGACGTGTCGCTGTGCTGGGTCTGATCGCCGAATGTGATCGTGAACGAGATGATCGACAGGTCGACCGTCGCCTTGCCGGCGAACGGCGGGCCCCACAGCTCGATGGCCACGCCGATGTGGATCGTCACCGAGACGCTGAAGAACAGCAGGTCCACGGTGAACCGGGCGCCCAGGTCGATGCCGCCGTCGATGTAGTAGTGGAACGGCGAGAACGTCAGCAGGAAGTCCGCCCAGTAGGTGAACCAGGCGGAGATGGCCCCGCTGTTCCAGACCGCGCTGAGCTTGCCGCCGGCCATGATGACGTTCGAGGTGAGCGCGAAGTACAGCTCGCCGGTGACGCTCAGCTCGGGCACCACCTGCCAGTTCAGGCCCACCCTGGGCACCACCGGGTAGTAGCCGGGCACGGCGAAGTTCGGGTTGTAGCCGCCTAGCGTGAGCACGGTCTCACCCGCGTGCTCACCGGAGAACCACAGGTAGAAGGCGAAGCCGCCGGTGAGCCTGGCCTGCCGGGACAGCACGAAGCTGTTGTTGGTGAGCTGCCCGGCGATCGCCAGCAGCCCCTTGCTCGCCGAGAACGCCACCTCGATCGCGAGCTGGACCTCGGCGATCGGCTGCGGGTCCAGCGGCGGGATGGTGAGCGTGGACAGGCCGAGCAGCGCGACCTCCACGTCCGTGCCCAGGCTGATGGTGAGCAGCGCGAACGTCTGGATCAGCTCGAAGCTGGTGAACTGCAGGCCTGCCGCGAACCAGTAGTCGCCGACGCTGGGCGCGACGACACCGGACTGGGCGAGCCGGGTGAGCACGTCGGCCACCTGGCCGCCGACCGGCTTGGACGGGTCCATGGCCGGCGCGCCGTTCCCCTGCGCCCACTGGACCAGCGGGAACGTGGCGACCCCGGACACGTCCGGGATCAGCAGCTTGCGGTTGAACCCGACGCCGGCCGCGATGCCGGTGACGAAGAACGGCGGCGGCCCGCCGATCGGCGCGTTGAGCACGCCGTACAGGAAGAACGACGGGTGGTCCTGGTACTGCGCGTAGCCCGCGAACGCCGACAGCGACAGCTCGGGCGTCCTGACACTGAGCACTCCGGTGAAGTCCAGCGGGTCCAGCGTCCCGATCATGCCGCCGAGGATCGACACCGGCCCCTCGCTGAAGCTCACCGCGAGCCCCTGGATGGTGAACTCCAGGGCCGGGTCCTTGATCGGCGAGCCGACCCCGATACCGATCAGGTCGATCTCCAGGCCGCCGGTGTTCAGCGCCAGGTTCGCGACGACGAAGACCGCGCCGTTCTTGTACGTGAACCCGACCTTCTGCACCTGAACCGGCCCGAACGTCTTCTGCACCTGGATCCACATGACGGGATCGGCGGCGGGGGTCGCGGCGGCCGGGGCCGCCGACGGGCGGATCGCGAGGGCCTGGCTCTGCTGCTTGGGCACTGGCGGGCTGGTGACCAGGATCGAGATCGCGCCGAGCTCGAGCTGGGCGCTCATCGAGAAGCCCTCGGGGATCGCCGGCCCGGTCGTCCCGGTGGCGGGCAGCGTGAGCACCGGCTTCGGCGACATGCTGTTGATGAACAACACGTCGTCGGCGGTCAGCGGCGCCGAGGCCACGATCAGCTTGAGGTCTTTGATGCCAACCAGCGCGTCGGATGGCAGCGCCTTGCCTACCAGGGGCAGGTCGGAGATCGGCAGCTCAATGGCGATGTCCATCGCGAACAGGAACTTCTGCTTCCCGTCCGTATTCAGGTAGGCCAGGATCGCGTCGGCAACGTTGATCGTCAGCCCGTCGGGCAGGCTCGCGGCGACCGTCGGCGCGATGCTGTGGATCAGGTCCTTGACGTTGATCGTGCCGGCATCGCCCTGGGCGAAGTACTCGCCGAGCAGCCCGTCGGCGTTGCCGCCGGGCGAGGACTTGGACGCGAACCGCACGTCGAACTCCAGGCCGTTCAGCACGAACGAGCCGAAGGCGTCCTTGGTGTCCGGGGGCCCCCAGTTGAGCTGGAAGCCGAACGAGAACCTGGTCAGCGTCAGCACGCCCGGGATGATCTCCCAGTTCAGCTCCGGCACCAGCGGGTCAGACTCGTTCGCGAGCTGCAGGGTCAGGCCCAGGTTGGTCAGCTTGGGCGCGGGTGACAACGTCATGCCGAAGTTCAGGTTCGTCATCACGAAGTGCAGGCTGTCCAGGCCGCCGGCCTTGATCATCGAGGCGAGGTCCGCGTTCTGGGTGAGCTGCGCGAGCTGGCTGAGGCTGGGCAGCGGGATAGCGGGCGAGATCACGTCGAGCCGCCAGTCGGCGAGCGGGCCGTTGCGGCCGAACATGACGAGGATGCCGGCGCCCCCGGGCAGGGTGAGCGTGCCGGTGACCGTGCCGTACGCCGCCGGGGTACCGTCGATCGTCAGGCTCATCCGCAGCGCGGTCAGCTCGACGACTTCGGGGATGAGCGGCCATGTCTTGGTCGATTCCAGCGCGAACGTGAACTCCTGCAGCGCGAACGCGCCGGCGTTGACCGCGATCCGCACGTAGGTGAACTCGAAACCGCCGATCTCGTCCAGCTTGGCGGGCAGCAGCGTGCTCATTTCCCCGGACCCGCCGTCCAGCAGCGAGGCGATGTCGTTCAGCACGGACAGGCCCACGTTCGGGAACGCGGTCAGCGACCAGACCCCGGTCGGCGGGGACGGGATCTCCGCGGTCAGGGCGAGTGAGCCGAGCAGGAAGTTGCCCGCCACCGAGCCGGTGCCGGGCAGGACCAGTGCGCCGCTGTCGTCGTAGGTCAGGTCGAGGGTCACGATCACGTCGGTGAGCTTGACCTTGCCGTCGGCAGCGGTCCACAGCGGCTTGGCCGGGTCGGCGATGTCCGCGACGTCGAACGACACCGACGACCATTCAGGGGCGTCGCTGTACAGTGTCATGTCGAAGACCTTCAGCCCGAGGTCCTGTGTCCCGATGATCTCGGGGAACGCGTCGAGGAAGGCCAGTCCGGGGGTCAGCCAGGCCAGGTCGTCAAACGTCCACGGGTCGCCGAGCGGCGCGATCCGGTAGCCGGTGACCGTCGTCTGGATCTCAGCCAGCAGGCCCTTGCTCCCTGACGGCGGCGCCACCTGTCCGTCCACCCGGGGTGCGATCGTGGTGGTCAGCAGCCCGGAGCTAGGGGTCGCCAGCCCCACCACGCCGTACCTGGGCGAGCTGAACGTCAGCGGCACCCGGACACCGGGGATCGTGACCGAGGCCGCGCCGCCGGTGACCGAGATCGGGCTGAAGAAGCCGGCGGGCAGGACGGAGAATCGCGTGCGCAAGGTGGCGGTATCCGGCGCGGTGAACAGCGCCTCGATCGCCACCTCCCCCAGGTTGTCGCCGAACGTGACGTCGAGGCCGACCGTGGCGTCGTGGCCGGAGATCGTGAACTGATTCCCGGTCACCGAGGGCGGGAGCTTGGTGTCCAGCATCGTGAACGAGGTGATCTGGAGCTGCTCGGAGAACAGCGTCAGGAGGCTCACCGCCGTGGTGCCGTGCAGCGTCGCCTCGTCGAGGTTCAGGGTGCCGTCCTGCGAGGTGCTGGCCTTGAGAGATCCGAGCAGCGCCTGCAAGACGGCCGAAGGTGTCGGTGGCATGGTGTTCTCTTTCCGTCGGTTCCGCCGGTTCCGTCAGACAGGCAACTCGTTGCCCAGCTGGTATACGCCGCCCCAGTCCAGCAGCGTGATCGCGCTGGTGCCGATCGCCTGCCGCCGGCTCAGCACCTGGTTCGCCGCGCCCGCGGGCTGGGGCGCGGCAAGCGCGGCAAGCGCGCCCCTGATGTTCGTCCGGAACATCGCCAAGATGTCGGTCTCGGGAAGCATGAACCCTTGCTTCAACGGGCTGGGTGGCGGGTTGTTCGTCGGGTCGACCTCGACGGTGAACGCCCGCGACTGGTTGTGCTGCGCCAGGTAGTCCGCGACCGAGCCGGTCGCCTCGTATTTGACAAGTTCCAGCGGCGATCCGAGCCGGTAATAATCGTTGTCAGGAGTCTTGATGAGCAGGCGCAGCGCCTTCCCGAGCTCGGTGAAGTCGGTGCCGACCCGCTTGGAGTTCCACGCCTCGCCTGGGTACAGGATGAGCTGGCCGAAGGCGTGATAATCGATCGACGCCCCCAGGTTGCCGAGGCCGGCGACATACTGCTGCAG
>Ga0126381_100004480_pt1 | contig 15234 bp, 12 predicted proteins | sample PanSoiMetPlot_28_FD_96465 | JGI IMG/M metagenome (GOLD analysis project Ga0126381, IMG submission 96465) | Tropical forest soil microbial communities from Panama - MetaG Plot_28 | ecosystem: Environmental > Terrestrial > Soil > Tropical forest > Bulk soil | place: Panama | collected 2016-02-17 | reverse complement strand
TGCGTGGATTTCGACCACGCGCCCAACACCGTCGGCAATGCGATCGAGACCAGGCAATGGGTGCTGGGCCATGGTTTTCACTCGCTCATCGTCGTCACCTCGAATTATCATATGCCGCGCGCGATCGCCGAGATCACCCATCAGTTGCCCGACATGGCCCTGATGCCGTTCCCGGTGATCGCCGACAAGGTGCATGGCGAGCCGTGGTGGGCGCGCGCCACGACCGCGAGGCTGATGTTCTCCGAGTACCTCAAATATCTGGCGGCGACCGTGCGTATCTGGTTCGATCGCCCGTCCAAGGTCGAGCTTCCCCACAAAAGCGGATTCCACCTGTACTGAGAACGCCTCAATCCGCGGCTGCCGGGTCCTGTCGTGAAAGTCTTGGTTCGCTCCATACTGTTCAATGCCCTGTTCTATCTGAACCTGATCGTGCATCTGTTCGCCGCGTTGCCGACCCTTGTGCTGCCGCGCGGCGCGATTCTCGCTGTCGTGCGCTTCTGGGCCCGCACCAATCTGTGGCTGCTCCGCATGGTCTGCGGCATCACCGCCGAGTTCCGCGGGCTCGAGAATATCCCCAAGGGACCGCTGCTGGTCGCCTCCAAGCACCAGTCGACCTGGGAGACCTTTGCCCTCATGCTGCTGTTCGGCGATCCGGCCTTCATTCTCAAGCGCGAGCTGATGTGGATCCCGTTCTTTGGCTGGTACGCCTGGAAGGCCGCAATGATCCCGGTCGATCGCGGCGCGCGCTCGCAGGCGCTCGCCGCGATTGCGGCCCGTGCGCGGACCGAGCTCGCGGGCAACCGCCAGATCATCATCTTTCCGGAGGGAACGCGCCGCCGGCCCGGCGCCGAACCGGCCTACAAATATGGCGTCGTGCACCTCTATGCGCAGACCGGCGTTCGCTGCCTGCCCCTTGCGCTTAATTCCGGCCTGTTCTGGCCGCGCCGCACGTTCTATCGCCACCCCGGCAAGATCGTGGTCGAATGCCTGGACCCGATCGCGCCTGGCCTCGACAAGCGGGCCTTCTCCGAGCTTTTGCAACAGGAGATCGAATGTGCCACGGCGCGCTTGATCGAGGAGGCGCGGCAGGGCGGCCAAGGCCGCTGACCGGGTGCGCCGTTCAGGCGGCGCCCGCTTCGTGGACGCCCTTGAGGCGTTGCGCGAGCAGATGCAGGTCGGATTCGCCAAGCCCCATCGCCTCCATGGCGGCGACGGTAGCCAGAACGTAATCGCGGTTGGCGCCCGATTGGCCATGGCCCTGGCGGACGAAGTGCAGTTGCTCGGCAAGCGGAAGGCGTCCGGCATACTGCACGTGGCTGCGGTCGACCATGTAGCAGACCGCCGAAACGGATCTCGCCGAATCGCCCATGAGCCATATCCGGCGCACGCATTCCCGATAGACCGATGTGACCTGCTCACGCGCGCGTAGATACGCCAGCGTGTGGGCCCGTTCGGCGGAAGCGACCCGGAACGCGATGCCCCGGCAGATGCCGCCGAGGTCGAGCCCGAGCACCAGGCCGGGGCGCTCCGGCGTGCCCCGGTGCACAAACGAATACACGCAGAGCGCCCGGTGCGCGCCGGTCAGCCGCGCCTCCAGGCGCTCGATGAAGTCAAAGCCCGGCCGCCACATGAGCGAGCCATATCCAAACACCCAAAGGTCTTCGGGGGCATGTTCGAGGCTCGCCGACATGAAGGAAAACGCCGTAACCGGTTTCGCAACCCGCTTCCGGCACCTCGCCTAACAGGCCGCTTCGGCCGGAGCAACGTCCGCGGGATGGCGCGAAATCGGGCAGCGTCTTTGTGTCCGGATCAAGGACATGACACTCATGCAATGACCGCAATTGATCCGTGACTTCGAAACGCCGTAATCAGCCGGTTGGGAAGTTCATTGAGAACGGCCATGACCGCCCAGCCGCGGCGGCAACCGTTGCGAGGAGCCCGATGTCCGACTCGGCAGTGCCTGCGCGCCGGCGGCGTTGGCCGGTGTTCGTGCCGTTCGTTGTGGTGATGGTCCTCGCCGCGCTGTGGACGGGAGGGTGGTTCTACCTCGCCGGCAAGGCGCGCGGCATGATCGACGATTGGCGCGCCGGCGAGGCGAAGGCGGGCCGCGTCTTCGACTGCGCCACCCGGTCGATCGGCGGCTTCCCGTTCCGCATGGAGGTGCGCTGCACGCAGCCCGGCGTGGCGCTTGCCGGAACGACGCCGGTCGCCCTCAAGGCCGCGGATGCGCTGGTGGCCTGGCAAATCTATCAGCCAAGCCTTTTGATTGGCGAATTCACCGGTCCTTTGTCGCTCGGCGATGCCAGCAAGCCCGCAAGCTTCTCGGCCAATTGGCGGCTTGCGCAGGCAAGCGCTCGCCTCGCGCCGAGCGGCGTCGAGCGCACCTCGCTGGTCTTCGAGGCGCCGGCGCTTGCGCGCATCGAGGCGGGCAGCAATGTCGAGGTACTTAAGGCCGCTCATATCGAGCTTCACGGTCGCCCCAACACCGACTCGCGGCCCGATCGTCCGGCTATCGACATGGCGGTGCAGCTTGCCGCTTTTTCGGCGCCAACCCTGCATCCCATTTTCGCGGAGCCGCTCGACGCGGACGGCACCGGCGTGCTGCACGCGCTTCCCGACCTGTCGCCCAAGCCGTGGCCCGTCCTGCTCAAGGAGTGGCAGGCGCGGGGCGGCAGCCTGGAGATCAGCAAGCTGCGCGTGCAGCAGGGCGATGTCATTGCGGTCGGTGCCGGCACGCTTGCGCTGACCGCGCGCGGCGGCCTCGACGGCCAGATGCAGGTCACGGTCGTGGGGCTGGAAAAGGTCCTGCAGACGCTCGGCATCAACCGGATCGTCTCGGAGGGAGACATCGGCTCGGCGCTCGGCGCTCTCAATCGCGTCATGCCGGGCCTTGGCGATTTCGCTCGCCAGAACGCCGGTGCCGGGATCGTCGCCGGCCTCGGCGCGATTGGGCAGCGAACCATTCTCGAAGGCAAGCCCGCCCTCACGGTGCCGCTCCGGTTCGATGATGGCGCCGTTCTGCTTGGCCCGGTGATGATCGGCCGAATGGCGGCGCTGTTCTGATCGGACTGACGAGAGGGCAGAGCGATCGAGCCGACCTGTGTCAGTTTTTCTTCTTCTCCGTCGTCGGCAGCCCCGGATGGCGGCGGCCGAAGTCCGGCGCGGGCGAGTCCTGGCCGACCGCGACGATGCCCTTGCGGATCGCGCGGGTGCGCGTGAAGTGGTCGAACAGCGCCGCTCCGTCGCCGCGCCGGATCGCGCGCGTGAGCGTGGAGATATCCTCGTTGAAGCGGCCCAGCATTTCCAGGACCGCATCCTTGTTGGCGAGGAAGACATCGCGCCACATGGTCGGATCGGACGCCGCGATGCGGGTGAAATCGCGGAAGCCGCCGGCCGAGAACTGCAGAACCTCCGAGCGCGAGACTTGCGCGAGCTCGTCGGCGGTGCCCACGATCGTGTAGGCGATAAGGTGCGGCAGGTGACTTGTCACCGCCAGCACCAGATCGTGGTGATCGGGGGTCATGATCTCGACATTGGCGCCAAGCGCGCGCCAGAAGGCGGCAAGCTGATCGACCGCTGCCGGGTTCGTGCCCTCGGGCGGGGTCAGGATGCACCAGCGGTCAACGAACAGCTCGGCGAAGCCTGCATCAGGACCGGAATATTCGGTACCGGCGACCGGATGTGCGGGAACGAAGTGCACCCCTTCGGGAAAATGCGGCGCCATATCGCGCACGACCGAGCCCTTGACCGAGCCCACATCCGACACGATTGCTCCCGGCTTGAGGTGGCCGCCGATCTGCCGGGCAACACTCCCGCTTGCGCCGACCGGGATCGACACGATGGCAAGATCGGCGCCCTTGACGGCCGAGACATTGTCGGGCGCCACCTCGTCGGCAAGACCAAGCTCGGCCACGCGCTCGCGTGTCTCCTCCGAGCGGGCGGTGGCCACAATCGAGCGGACCACGCCCTGGGCGCGCGCGGCCCGTGCGATCGAGGAGCCGATGAGGCCTGTGCCGATGAGCGCCAGGCGCTCGAAGAGCGGCTTGTCGGGGGTCACGCCTTGCGTCCGGTGAACTCGGCGAGCGCATCGACGACCAGCCGGTTGGCTTCCTCGGTGCCGACGGTCATTCGCAGCGCGTTCGGCAGATGATAGGCCGCGACTCGGCGCAGGATCAGCCCGCGCTGCAACAGGAACGCATTGGCGTCTTCCGCCGTGCGGCCTTTTGTTTCCGGGAAATGGATCAGCACGAAATTCGCCACGCTCGGAGTGACCGCGAGCCCGAGCTTGCGGATTTCCTCGGTGAGCCAGTCGAGCCACTTGCCATTGTGGGCGCGCGCGGCTTCCACATGCGCGGCGTCCTCGATCGCCGCGATGCCGGCCGCCATCGCGGCGGTGTTGACGTTGAACGGTCCGCGAATCCGGTTGATGGCGTCGACCACGTGGGCGGGGCCGTACATCCAGCCAAGCCGCAGCGCCGCCAGGCCGTAGATCTTCGAGAACGTCCGGCACATGACTACGTTGTCGGAGGTGGCGACGAGCTCGATGCCGGATTCGTAATCGTTGCGCCGCACGTATTCGGCATAGGCCGCGTCCAGCACCAGCAGAACACTCGACGGCAGCGCGCGATGGAGCCGCTTGATCTCGTCGAACGGCACGTAGGTGCCGGTCGGGTTGTTGGGGTTGGCCAGGAACACGATCCGGGTCCGCTCGCTCAGCACCGCCAGGATGGCATCCACGTCGGCAGTGAAGTTCTTCTCCACCGCCGGGATCGGCTTGGCGCCCGAGCCGAGCGTGGCGATCGGATAGACCAGAAATCCGTGGGTCGTGTAGATCGCCTCGTCCCCATCGCGCAGGTAGGCGTCGGCCAGGAGGTTCAAGAGGTCGTCGGAACCTGCGCCACAGACGATGCGCTCGGGGTCGAGCCCGAAGGAGCGTCCGATCGCGTGGCGCAGCTCGGTCGCGGCGCCGTCCGGATAATCCTGCAGGTGGCCGGCGACCGCGCGGAACGCGGCGATCGCCTTCGGGCTGGGGCCGAGCGGAGTTTCGTTCGACGACAGCTTGAACACCCGGCTCACGCCTGGCGCGCTGCTCCTGCCCGGCACATAGGGATCGATGGCGAGCACGCCGGGACGAGGTTGCGGAAGCAGCATCGACATCGTCATTTGCTTTCGCTCAAGGGCTCCCGCCGCGCGGGCGGGCGGCGACCGGTATCACAAAAGTTCCCCGGAAATCGAGACTTCCCGCCGCTCTCAGGCCACCCGATAGCGTCTTGCATGGCTTCCGACCAAGGCGGAAGCCCGCACGGAGGCGCCCGCCTTGACCAGCGCTTCGTTAACGGCCGCGATGCCGCCGCCCTGCGGCATCGACAGGAGCAGCGCCGCCCCGTCGAAGGCCCGGTCAGGCGCCGCGACGACCTCGGCGAGCGGGGCGAGCGCCGCCGCCGCCTTGGCGCTCCAGCCTGCGACCCGCATGCTCCAGACCTCGATCTCGGTCACCAAGGCGTCGCTCGCCACGCGCGACACGACGAACACCGGCAGCGCCGCCGGATGGTCGGCGCGTTCGATGAAAGGCAGCCGCGCGATGATCTTGGGTGCGCTGTCGAACTCGAGTGCGTTCCACCACGCGCCTGCGCCGGGCGTCGCCACCGCCGGCACCAGGCCGAGGTCGCCCGCGGAATCTGATACTGCCGCAACGACCGCCGCCGCCCCCATATGGGCCACGAACGGCACCGTAAAGCCGAAATGAAACCGCGCGGAATCGCGCATCTGCGGCGAGCCTGCCGAAATGTCGGCGTGCACCGAGAACGGCGCCTGTACGAAGGTGAAGGTCGAGATGATGATGCGCCAGATGCCCTCGGCGGTATCGAGCGGCAGGATGCCGGTGTGCCGCTCGACCAGCCGGCGCATCATGTCGGCCTCCCGCGCGGGCCGGAACGCGGAGCCTTGCTCCTCGGTCTTCTTGACCTTGATCAGGCGATCGATGATCTCGCTGCGCTCGATCAAGAGGCGATGCATCGCTTCGTCGATGCGATCGATCTCTCGCCGCAGCTCCGCCAGCGAGGGCATGTGGGAACGGGACTTGTTCGCCATGGCGCCTGTCGAGCCCGCATCTTTCGTGCGGCATTGATAGAAGCGCTGCGGCGCGAAAGCAAAGAAAACATTGACAGCAACCGGCGAGGGCCTATCTAACCGGGTTTCAGCCGCCCCCATCTGCCGGTTTCCCGATCGGCGGCGATCTGCATGGCCGGCGCGGAGCAGGAAGATGGCCGAAGTCGGCGTCACGCTCGACACCGCAAGCCGCGCGCGCGAGGCCGACGATCCGCATTCGCATGTCGTCCAGTTCAGGGCCGAGCAGCCGCTCAGGCTCGATGCCGGCGTGGCGCTTGCACCCTTCCAGATCGCCTACCAGACCTACGGCACGCTCAATTCCGCGCGGACGAACGCGATCCTGGTGTGCCATGCGCTGACCGGCGACCAGCACGTCGCCAATATGCATCCGGTGACCGGCAAGTCCGGCTGGTGGGAGACCATGGTGGGGCCTGGCCGGCCGATCGACACCGAGCGCTATTTCGTGATCTGCCCGAACGTGCTCGGCGCCTGCATGGGCACCACCGGGCCTGCCTCCACCAATCCCAGGACCGGCAAGCCCTGGGGCCTCGAGTTCCCGATGATCACCATCCGCGACATGGTGCGCGCCCAGGCGATGCTGCTCGATCACCTCGGCATCGACTCGCTGTTCTCGGTCGCCGGCGGCTCGATGGGCGGCATGCAGGTGCTGCAATGGGCGGCGAGTTATCCGCAGCGTGTGTTCTCGGCGCTGCCGCTCGCCTGCTCGACACGGCATTCCGCGCAGAACATCGCGTTTCACGAAGTCGGCCGCCAAGCCGTGATGGCCGACCCGGAGTGGCAGGGCGGCCGCTACTTCGCGGCCGGCACCAATCCCCGCCGCGGGCTGGCGGTTGCCCGCATGGGCGCGCACATCACCTATCTGTCGGATGCGGCGCTGCACCGCAAGTTCGGTCGCCGCTTCCAGGATCGCGACAATCCAACATTCACGTTCGATGCGGACTTTCAGGTAGAAAGCTATCTGCGCCATCAGGGCATCAGCTTCGTGGAGCGGTTCGATGCCAATTCGTACCTCTATCTGACCCGCGCGATGGATTATTTCGACCTGGCGGCGGACTATGACGGCGTGCTGGCCAATGCCTTCAAGCACACGCCGACGCGGTTCTGCGTGGTATCCTTTACCTCGGACTGGCTGTTTCCGACCTCCGATTCGCGTGCCATCGTGCATGCGCTCAATGCGGGCGGTGCGCGCGTCTCCTTCGCGGAGATCGTCACCGACAAGGGACACGACGCGTTCCTGCTCGACGAGCCGGAGCTGTTTGCGATCGTGCGCGGCTTTCTCGATGGCGCCGCCAAGGCGCGCGGCCTGCCGACGGTGCCGCGATGATGATGCTTTCGCGCCTCAAGCATGACCTCACCATGGCGGAAGCCGCCCGCACGCCGGGCGGCGCGCGCGTTGACCTCGTGGTGGTCGCCGACATGGTCGAGCCCGGCGCCAAGGTGCTGGACGTCGGCTGCGGCGACGGCGAGCTGCTGCGGCTGTTGGCCGAGACCCGCGGGGTCGACGGGCGCGGCATCGAGCTTTCGCGCGAGGGCGTCAACGAATGCGTCGCCAAGGGGCTCGCCGTCATCCAGGGCGATGCCGACACCGACCTCGCGGACTATCCGGACGATGCCTTCGACTATGTGATCCTGTCGCAGACCCTGCAGGCGACCCGGCAGCCGCGCGTGGTGCTCGAGCACATGCTGCGGATCGGCCGCCGCGCCATTGTGTCATTCCCGAATTTCGGCCATTGGCGCATCAGGATGCAGGTCTTCTTCCGCGGGCGCATGCCGCGGACCGACAACCTGCCCTACGCCTGGTACGATTCGCCCAACATTCATTTCTGCACCATCAAGGATTTCCGTGAGCTCTGCCTGGTCGCCGGGGCCAAGATGGAGAAGGCGGTGGCGCTCAATCCCTGGGGGGCGCCGCTGCGGCTCAATGCGCCATGGTGGTTCTGGAACATGCTGGGCGAGCAGGCGGTGTTCCGGCTCAGCCGGCGCGCCTAGAGCATGATCCCGAAAAGTGGATACCGGTTTTCGGATAAGATCATGCTCCCGCTCTAACGTGGCGCCATTCAGCGCGGCAAGCCAGCCCGGGCGAGCGCGATGAGCTCCGGCCGATATTCGAAATGCATGCTGTCGAAGTGATACCACTTCGCGCCCCGGATGAAGCCGTTGCGCTCGAAGATTTCGCCGATGGCAGGTCGAATCCGGTTCTTCCAGACGATCCTGCCGTCCTTCCAGATGACGGCCCTTTCGTGATGGCCCGCGAGAAATTCTGGATAGGCCGCGACGAGTGCATGAAGGGCCGGGCCTGCTTCGGCTGTCGACAGGCCGGCCGAAATGAGGATCAACGCCAGCGCGAATGCCCGGATTTTCATTGGCAGCGCACCGCATCTCCCATAGCGATGTCTCCGGACGCGACCACCTCGGCATAGATTCCGCAATCGGCGTGACCCCAGGTGCGCACCAGAGTGTCCGGAATGAATAGATCGCGCTCCCCGGTCTGCGGATCGACATTGGTGGCCGCGCAACGCACGATGCGCTTGACCACCTTGAGCCGGGTCCCCGAACCGATCGTGATTTCCCGGCCCACCAGGTCGAGCTCATGCCAGGCCGGCCAGCCGGCGAGATAGACATTGGCGCGGAACCGCAACGGATCGACCGGCGCTCCGACCGCTGTCTCCAGAGCCGCGACCGAGGCGAGGTTGATGATCGACACGACCTTGCGGGCGACGTCGGAGAAGCTGAAATTCGGCGCCTGGAGCACCCGCGGCCGCCCCCGTAGCTCATCTTTGCAGAATTCGGCAAAGAATTGCTCGATCGCCTTGCGGCCCGTGGCCGTGCCAAGGTCGCCGCAGGCGGCCTCCTGCCCATCGAACGTAATGCTCAGGGTGCGGCTTGCCTCGTCATATCGCGTCTTGAGCATGGCCAGCCGCTCATTGCGCATCAGCATGAGATACTGGGTCTTCGGCTGATATTTCGGCTGCCTCGGATCGAAGCCCGAGGGCCCGTTCTCGATGGCGTAGAGCCGATCGCCGGGCAATGTTGCACCGACCGCCAAGTGCGTGCTCGCCAGCGCCTGCGGGCTCAATCCCTTCACCGGATACCGGTAGATCCCCCGGACGGCCGCCGCCTTGACCATCGTCAATTCCATCGGGCGGATTTCCGCCTACAACCTCTTCCACCGATGCGGCGGAGCCACCACATCCCTAACGCATATGCCGCAAGGGTATGCCCTGGTTACGGCGGGCCGATCGCGACTTCAGGTCGGCGGTGCCCGCAAGTCAACCCCATGACGATGTCCTTCCGCGCCGCGTTGGGCGGAAGGGGCAGGCCGAGGGAAGGGACGAAGATGGATTTTGAAAAATATACCGACCGCGCTCGCGGTTTCATCCAGTCTGCGCAGTCGCTGGCGCTGCGCGAAGGCCACCAGCAATTTGCTCCCGAGCATCTCCTCAAGGTGCTGCTCGACGATCCGGAGGGGCTCGCCGCCGGCCTGATCGACCGCTCCGGCGGCGATTCGCGCGCCGCGCTCGCCGAGGTCGAGAAGGCGCTGGCCGCCATCCCGAAGGTCTCGGGCAGCGGCGCCGGGCAGGTCTATCTTGCGCCCGCCACCGCCCGCCTGTTCGAGCAGGCCGAGAAGATCGCCGAAAAAGCGCGCGACAGCTATGTGACGGTCGAGCGCCTCCTGCTTGCGATCGCGCTCGGCAAGGACAGCGAGGCGGGGAAAATCCTCGCCCGCGCGGGCGTCACGCCGCAGAACCTCAATGCCGCCATCGAGGCCTTGCGCAAGGGCCGCACCGCGGACAGCGCGTCGGCCGAGAGCGCCTATGATGCGCTTAAGAAATATGCGCGCGACCTCACCCAGGCGGCCCGCGACGGCAAGATCGACCCGGTGATCGGGCGTGACGAGGAAATCCGCCGCACCATTCAGGTGCTCTCCCGCCGCACCAAGAACAACCCGGTGCTGATCGGCGAGCCCGGGGTCGGCAAGACCGCGATTGTCGAAGGCCTCGCCCAGCGGATCGTCAACGGCGACGTGCCGGAGAGCCTTCACGACAAAAAGCTCCTGGCGCTCGATCTCGGAGCGCTCATCGCGGGCGCCAAATACCGTGGCGAGTTCGAGGAGCGCCTCAAGGCGGTGCTGCAGGAGGTGACGTCCTCGGAAGGCGCCATCATCCTGTTCATCGACGAGATGCACACGCTGGTCGGCGCCGGCAAGGCCGACGGGGCGATGGACGCCTCCAACCTGCTCAAGCCGGCTCTCGCGCGCGGCGAATTGCACTGCATCGGGGCGACCACACTTGATGAATACAAGAAGCATGTTGAGAAGGACGCGGCGCTCGCCCGGCGCTTCCAGCCCGTGTACGTGAGCGAGCCGACCGTGGAAGACACGATCTCGATCCTGCGCGGTCTGAAGGACAGGTACGAGCAGCATCATGGCGTGCGCATCACCGACAGCGCGATCGTGGCTGCCGCGACGCTGTCCAATCGTTACATCACCGACCGCTTCCTGCCCGACAAGGCGATCGATCTCATCGACGAGGCGGCCGCCCGCCTCAAGATGCAGGTCGATTCCAAGCCCGAGGAGCTCGATTCGATCGACCGCGAGATCGTTCGCTTGAAGATCGAGCAGGAGGCGCTGAAGAAGGAAGGCGATCCGGGCTCGAAGGAGCGGCTCAAACGGCTCGAGCAGGAGCTCAAGCGGCTCGAAAAGGAATCCGCGGACATTACCGCGCGCTGGAAATCCGAGAAGGAGAAGCTGTCGGAGGCCCAGAAGGTCAAGACCGAGCTCGATCAGCTGCGGGTGGAGCTCGCCAATGCGCAGCGCCGCGGCGAGTATCAGCGCGCCGGCGAGCTCGCCTATGGCCGCATCCCGGAGCTCGAGAAGAAGCTCCAGGCGATGGAGGCCGGCGAGGCCAAAGGCGCCATGGTGGAGGAGGCGGTCACCGCCGATCACGTGGCGCAGGTCGTATCGCGCTGGACCGGCATCCCGGTCGACAAGATGCTGGAGGGCGAGAAGGAAAAGCTTCTGCACATGGACGAGAGCCTGGCCCGCCGCGTGATCGGGCAGGCCGAGGCCGTCAAGGCGGTGTCGACCGCGGTCCGCCGCGCGCGCGCCGGGCTGCAGGATCCCAATCGGCCGATCGGCTCGTTCATGTTTCTTGGGCCCACCGGCGTCGGCAAGACCGAGCTCACCAAGGCGCTGGCCGAATATCTGTTCGACGACGAGCGTGCGCTCATTCGCATCGACATGTCGGAATACATGGAGAAACACGCGGTTGCGCGCCTGATCGGCGCGCCTCCCGGCTATGTCGGCTATGAGGAAGGCGGCGCGCTGACCGAAGCGGTGCGGCGCCGGCCCTACCAGGTCGTGCTGTTCGACGAGATCGAGAAGGCGCATCCGGACGTGTTCAATGTCCTCCTGCAGGTGCTCGACGACGGCAGGCTTACTGACGGGCAGGGCCATACCGTCGATTTCCGCAATACCATCATCGTGATGACCTCCAATCTGGGCTCCGAGTTCCTGGCCAACCAGCCCGAGGGGCAGGACAGCGACGCGGTTCGCGATCAGGTCATGGCGGTGGTGCGCGCGCATTTCCGGCCCGAGTTCCTCAACCGGATCGACGAGATCATCCTGTTCCACCGCCTGCGGCGCGATGAGATGGGCAAGATCGTCGACATCCAGATGGCGCGGCTCGCCAGGCTGTTGGCGGACCGCAAGCTCACCATCGTGCTCGATCCCTCCGCGCGCGAGTGGCTGGCCGAGCAGGGCTGGGACCCCGCCTATGGGGCGCGCCCGCTCAAGCGCGTGATCCAGCGATCGGTGCAGGACCCGCTCGCCGAGATGATCCTGTCGGGGCAGATCAAGGACGGCGAGAAGGTGAAGGTCTCGGCCGGCAAGCAGGGGCTCACGTTCAACGGCAAGCTTCTTGCGGCGGCGTAAGGCGCTTTTCGGTCGCTGAAGCTAGCGCGCGGGGTCGCTCGTCTGGGCGACGCGCGCGGGGGGCGCGGCGCGGGCAAGCATCTCGTCGAGCTTCTCGCGCTGCTCCTCGAAGCTTGTGAGCAGCGGCCCTTCGAGCACCCGGCCGCGCGGCAGCTTGACCTTCATCGGATCGACGAAGTTGCTGTTGATGATGATCTCGTAATGCACGTGCGAGCCGGTGGAGAGGCCGGTCGATCCCACGTAGCCGATCACCTGACCCTGACGCACGCGCTTGCCTTCCTCGATGTTGCGGGCGAAGGCCGACATGTGGCCGTAGGCGGTTTCGTAGCCGTTGGCATGCCGGATGCGGATGTAGTTTCCGTAGCCGCCCTCGGGGCCCTTTCGCTCGATCACGCCGTTGCCCGAGGCGAAGATCGGCGTGCCATAGGGCGCCGCCCAGTCGACCCCCGTGTGGGTTCGATAAATGTGCAGCAGCGGGTGATTGCGGTCGCCGAACCCTGAGGTGATGACGCCTTCGGAGACCGGTTTGCGCACCAGGAATTTCTTCGCGCTCTTGCCGGTCTCGTCGTAGTAGTCGACCGAGTTGTCGTCCGGCGATTGGAAGCGATAGAACTTCTTCACCTCACCGCCGGCCGTGAGCGCCGCATAGATTACGTCAGCCTTTTCGTTGCTGGCTTCGTCCTCGCCCGCAAACAGCACCTCGATCGCGTCGCCGGGCTGAGCCTTGCGCTGGAAGTCGACATCGTAGGAATAGATCCGGATCAGATCCTCGATCACCGGGCGCGGGATCTGATTGCGCAAGGCGGTCTCGTAGATGCTGTCATAGAGCTTCACGCCGGGGCCGCTGTCCGCGTCGCCTTCCGAAGCCTTCGCCATCTCGGTGCCGCCGCCGCCGCCGCTCTGCGCCTCGATCGCGACATACTTGCCCATGTCGGAGAGCGCCACGGTGGCGTCGGCGCCGTTGTCGGCGACGACCGCGACCCGCATCGGCTGGAATTTCTTGGGATCGCTCGTCGGCCCTAGCAGGATGCGCAGCTTCTGCCCCTCCTTGACCCCGCCGTCGCGACCGCGCGCGCCCAAGGCCGCCGTGACGTCCTTGATGTCCTCGGGCCGGGCCCCGAGATCGCGCAGCACCGAGGCGACGGTTTCGCCCTTCTTCAGCGCAATGGTCCGCTCGCTCCAGGAATTGCCGCCCGTGACCTGCGCCGCCGTCTTGGACAGAAGCGTGATGTTGGCCGGCGCGATGCGCGTTTCGAAGCCCTTGTAGGGATCGATCGCTGCTTCCGCTGCATAGGACAGCTTGGCGCCCGCCGCGAGCGATGGGGTGGGGGTGCCGGCGACGCGCGTCGCCGCATCGCGAATGCCGATGATCACGTCATCGATCGGCAGCACCGCGGCGAGCTTGGCGCGCGGCAGGATCGGCGCGAGGTCGCGCGTGACGAAGGAGACTTCCGCATCGGGCTCGGCGCCCGGGTCGTCAGTCGCCGCCGTGGCATCAGACGCTTCCCCCTCTGCCAGCATCTTTTGCGGATTGAAGGGCGGGATATTGGCGGACAGCTCGGTGACCGACAGCGCCAGGTTGCCGGCCACCCGCACGAACGGCCGCACCCGAACGAGCTCGCGGTTGCCCACATGGGTGGTGGTGCTGACGCGAATGACCTGGCGGTGGGATTCGATCTGGCCGGCCGGCGGCAGACGGTTGCTCTTGCGTGCCGACGTCGGATGTTCGGGAACGCTGCTGACGGGGCCGCGCAAGGCGACCTCGCCGCGCTCCGGGACGGTTGCGAAATTGGTCTGCCCGTCGAGTGCCGCAAAAACGGCGCCCCCCATCAAGGCGGCGCCGCAAAGACCTGTCAGGATCGTCCCGCTGAACCATTGGACCGAGATGCGCCGGCGGTCGATCTCGCCCCGGGTCTCGCCATCGACCGAAAGCGGCGGCTCGTTGCCGAGCTCGAGCCGCTCGGCCTCGATATTTCGGAAAGTGGTCCGCCGTTGACCGTGTTCCAAGACCGAATGTCCCCTCCGTCCACGCCAGCGAGCGGTGGCGGCGCCGCGAGGCGCCGCTGGATTGCAAGCATGCCACTCGATTCCGCGTCTCGAAACCGCCAGACGACGCCAGGGTCCATGCGGTCCACAAGAGACCGGGCCCAAGCCGTTCCTGCCGATTTCGGGCAACGCTTATGGGTCAGCGATATTGTGACGCAGGATAGCGTGACGACTACCTTGACCCTGGCGCGGATAACCCCCGAATTGACACCTCCCACCAGAACCTTAAGAACGGCGGAGGAATGTGGCCGCAGTGCGGCGCTGCTCGGGGGCCGCACAGTCTTTCGCCCTCGATAACGCCTCCCGATCGGCGGGAGCTTTCTCGTGTGGTGGGGTTGGGGGCGGCCCGGCGGACCGAGACGGCGGAGCCAAGCAAGGCCATTTTTCCGACGCTGACTGGTTGACAGCCGTCAGGGTTAAAGACTATATAGGTCGGATACGGCGCGCCGTCCGCCTTCGGCGTGATGGTGCGCCTTCGAAGCACCTCACTGATATTCGGTGACCAAGCTTCCGATATCTGCATCGGAAGCGTGAGGCTTCGACGGCCCTCCGGCCGCTCCGGAGGAGGAACCGAAAGGTTCTGGGCTGTTTGACAACTGAATCGGAAGAAAGAGAAACGTGGACGGCGGAGTCCCTGCGGGCTGCTTCGCAAAGGTCGACCTTCAGTGGTCGATCGATGATGAGGCGGCCGGACGAGACTTCGGCGGTCGACGTTTCAGGTCAACACCCGGTCACGCAAGTGACCGGTGACGGACCTCGTCAAAGGTGATGCAACTGGATCGCATCCAGGCGCATCGCCGTGCGAAACGTGATCGGCCGGGAAAAAAGTTCTCATCCAACTTGAGAGTTTGATCCTGGCTCAGAGCGAACGCTGGCGGCAGGCTTAACACATGCAAGTCGAGCGCCCCGCAAGGGGAGCGGCAGACGGGAGAGTAACACGTGGGAACGTACCCTTCGGTTCGGAACAACCCAGGGAAACTTGGGCTAATACCGGATACGTCCGTAAGGAGAAAGATTCATCGCCGAAGGATCGGCCCGCGTCTGATTAGCTTGTTGGTGAGGTAACGGCTCACCAAGGCGACGATCAGTAGCTGGTCTGAGAGGATGATCAGCCTCACTGGGACTGA
>Ga0126381_100004479_pt1 | contig 15236 bp, 24 predicted proteins | sample PanSoiMetPlot_28_FD_96465 | JGI IMG/M metagenome (GOLD analysis project Ga0126381, IMG submission 96465) | Tropical forest soil microbial communities from Panama - MetaG Plot_28 | ecosystem: Environmental > Terrestrial > Soil > Tropical forest > Bulk soil | place: Panama | collected 2016-02-17 | reverse complement strand
GTAATGGCTGTGGGTGGACCACAAAAGGGCTGGCACAAAAGGGCCAGGCAATGTGCCCAGTGTCATTAGGCGCATTACCTGGCCCCGTCGGTTAAGGCCATGGCCTGTAGTTTATGACCGGGTGACCCCGTACGTACATAAGGGCTGCCTGTAGCGCTTCGGGCGCACTGCACCGGGCGCCGAGTACTTTAATGCGGTTGCCCTTGGGGGCGTTCCTGTCTATTACCCGGTACTCCCAGTTGGCGTCACCTGCTGTCTTAATGGGGTGCTCGATGAGTACTATCCGCGTCTTCTCTGTTCTAGGCACTTGCTCGTGCTTCCTTCCTGGCCTTGGCCCTGGCGTAAACGGCCCTGTTGAATCCCTTCCTGCATTCCTGGCATGGTATCTGGCCCGCCCGCTTTTCCCGGTAGTATCCGCGTTCGGTGCCTGGACTGTCGCCGTGGTACCCGCCGTGTTCGATATTGGCTATCTGGCCTAGCCGCCAGCCGCGCCGTTCCCGTGGGGTCATGCCGCCGAACATGCCGCTGTCGGTTCCCGTTTCCAGCGCAAAGTCCAGGCAGGTCTGGCGTACGGGGCACGCCAGGCACATTTCCCGCGCGTGCGCGTATTCGGCTGCGTTCTCGCGGACGGGGAAGAATAGTTCTATCGGTTCCCCTAGGCAGCGTGCGTTCTTCATCCATTCGGGGGTCACTGGTCTTCCATTCCGGGTAGGGGCATCTGGTCGGGGTTGCTGGCGTGCTCGAAGGCGTAGAGCAGGCGCCTGGCTACGTGGAGTTTCCTGGCCGCGTTCCACCACACTTCACATTTGGCGTACACGTCTGTTCCCGCTGACTTGCATTTGGCGCACAGGGGTTCGTGCTTGTGCATGTCTGCCGTATAGCTGGCGACTTCGGCGCGAAGGCTGCGGCGGGTCTCGCGCTCCATGCCTGGCAGGGTCCTAGACATCTATGTATCTCCCTAGCTGCCGGTGCTGGTGTGGCCCCAGGCGGTCCCCAGCGCCCGCGTAGCGGGTCAGGGGCCAGGGGGTGACCTGGTTGCGTCCCTCCCCGTCCATCGATAGCTCCACGGGCACTACCTGGCCGGTGCTGAGTAGCCAGCCAGGGGCGTAGGTTGCGGCCAGGGTGTAGGTCTGCCTGGGACGGACGTAGGCGCCCTGGCGCCCGTTGGCCATCTGCCAGCCCAGCTTCGGCCACAGGGTCGCTTCCAGGCGCCCTGGCGCTACCTGGACGGCGCTGGCGGGGATGCCGGAACGCCTGGCCGTCCGGTCGAGTTCCATGTGCTGGGGACCTATGACCCTGATCCGCCGGTAGTGCCGCTTCTGGCGTATCACGAATGGTGTCGCGGCCTGGCTGGCCTGGTCGCACATAGCCGCGCCATCACTATCTGTGATATAGCCGTCAGTGTCACACGCAACCATATGGCTATCTCCCGTAGCACGAATAGCACGGCCCAGTGCCACCCGCACATACGACTCAACGAACGCCAGGACAGCAGGGTAAGCATTGTCCGACTGGTTGACTGCCGCCACCTGGTAACGGGTTCCCCCGAAGTCCACGATAGAGCAAGGGACATCTTTACCATGGTGCCATCCCTCTTCATATCCCCATCCTTGTATTGGCGATGGCCCTAGCTGGATTACCTCAAAGCCGCGCTGTGCCCATTTACCGACAGCGGAACGTCCCCACACGCGGTGTACCAGCTGGGCTATTGGCGGTGTACCTGGCGCACCGTCGGCCTGGCTGTCGATGCACCAGCGCGCCCACGGCATCAGCGAGTAGCCGAGACGGTGCAGCCACCCTGGCCCGATGGATTCCAGGACGCCAAGGTCCCTGCATTCTTTCACGTCAGGTCCGGCGAGCGTTGTCGTGAAGCGCCCCACGGGATACCAGACGCTGCGCCCTATCCGCACGGGGACAACGGGGGTATCTGTGTTAATGGTGCATTCGGCGATCACACCCCAGCGTGTGCAGTTGAGCCATCTGTGATCCAGGGGCAGATTGGCGAAGGTTGCCTGGCGCCCTATCGGCAGGGGCATGTCCCGGCAGGCTGTGGTGTATGCCTTCTCTATGTCAAGTTCCGTGTAATGGCCGTACCTGAATCCCCCGGCTTGCCAGCACTGGCGGCGCCCCCCGTAGATGGCTTTACGGTCATGGTCGCATTCTGTGTCTTCGGGGCGTATCAGTATCCGTTCCGCTGTCGGTATGTGCCTCATGGCGTTCCATCCGCTGGCTGAACCTGTCAGGTTCCAGCGGCCAAGGTCTTCCCGGTCCCACCAGTCCATCAGCGCGAGCATGGCTGCGTGGAGTATGGCTGTATCCATCCGGCAGCGGTTCAGCCACTGCTGTTCCGTGTCGGTGTCTTTCGGCAATGGCGGTTTACGCATGCCCATCGCTTCTGCGACCTTGGCCAGTGGTTGCTGGAACCATGACCAGGAGTCGGACAGGGTTAGCACGCTGTCGCCCCTGTTCAGCCTGACGAATGGTGACCCTGTGCCGACAGCGAAATCGGTTACCGTCCAGCCCAGGGCCATCAGCCCATCTGTGAGGTTCGACGTGCACAAGTCGAATCCCAGGTTATGAGCGTATGCCCATACGGTGCGCCTGGCCCTGGCCACCTTGTGTACCCAGGCGGCCAGGTCTTCAGGGGTGGTTCCATGTTCGTCTATGTCCAGTGGCTTCACTCTTTTGGCTGTGCGCCTGTCGGTGAAGCTGGCGGACCATAGCCGCATGGTCATGATTTCCAGGTCGCCTTCCGTCCTGGCGGTAGTTTCGGTGTCGAATGTCAGCAACGCTGGCGGTGACCAGGATTTATGGTTTGGCCTGAGGTAGTGCACGGGCACGTCCCTGTGCGGCTTGCTGGCTGGCATCAGGTCGCCTTCCCCCACTGTCCGGCCATGGCCCTGGCGAGACCAGGGAATGTCCTGGCGCGGTCCCTGGACCTGTCCTCGCTGTCCGGCAGCTGGTACGCCAGTGATGTCCACGGCGGGCCGACGGGGTTATCCGCCGTCAGTTTCGGCAGTCCCTTCAGCCATAGGCAGGTCGCCCTGGCGTAAGGGTCGCCGAACATATGCGGCTGCACTATCTGGTCTGGTGCCCTGAAATGGCGGGTGATTGCGCCGATGGGGTTCTCTATGGCTATCTTCGGTATCGGTGCCGCCATCAGGTGACCCACGAATGACAGCGCATCGTACATGGCTGGCGTGCCGTCGTGGTACCTGGCGCCAGCACGACACAGGAACGTGCAGGGCGGGAACGCAATCATCATGTCCCATCCGCCGTGGAGAACGGTGCGTACGTCGCATTCCCAGTGGTTGCCTGGCGACTCTGATGGCATAAGGTCACAGGATATGGCGTAGTGTCCTGCCCTGGTGAAAGCGTCACGTACGCGGCCTGAGAACTCGCAGGCGATGAGCACCCGCATCATAGCCCGCATCCTTTATGGCATCCGGAATTGTGGCTGGTGCAGTGGCGCCCCCGATTGCAGCCAGTGCAGAAACACAGGCACTGACCGACCAGGGTGCACAGTATCTTGGGGGTGTCTTTCGGTTTGCTCATGTCATACCGCCAGTATCGCGAAGGGGACTGCGGACACCAGCTGGTGCCCGTACTTGTTGGCGAACGCTTCAGCGTCATCTAGCACAGCGTCGGCCAGGTCCGCCGTGTTGTCAGGCAGTACCAGCGGCTGCGCGCTGGTACGTATCGTGGTCTGTTCCTGGCCGCTGGAATCTATGAACGTGTAGGAGAATTTGACGTGCCACAGCGGGTAGCTGGCCATTTCTTCCTGGTCCCTGGCGTATGGCGGAATGCTGATCATGTCCGGGGTTATGGTGGCGCCAAGGGGTGCGCCCTGGAAGGCTTCGGATGCGTTGACTTCACGCCTGGCGTAGCCGTACAGGGTTGATATGGCCGTGTTCTCGCGGAAGCCTATGGACTGGCCGAAGTCGCTGGCGACCTGGTTGGCCAGTTGCACGGTGTCGGTTACGGTCAGGCCGGTACGCGCAGCGTCGGAGATGAGGTTCCACCAGTAGCCGAGTGCTGCGCGTACCGTGTCGTTAAGACGCGCCATGACCGTCAGGCGTTAATGGTGTCCGGTTCTGGCGCGTCACCTGGCGGCGCGTCAGAAGGCGAACTGGCAGTGCCTGGTTTCCGTCCTGATCGCTGTGCAGGCTTCGGTTTCGATGGACCAGAGACCGCACCATTGGCAGCGGCCGATTCTGGTCGCGTGTCGTTGGCGCGTATCTGGTCGAACGCCTGGCCGTACGCTTCGGCGAGTTCTGGCGCCAGGTCGCCTGTTACGCCAGCCGCAAATTCTAGCGCGAATCCGGCCAGGCACGTTGGCCCAACTGTAATGGTGTCGCCCGTGTCTAGGTCGGTAAACATGGCCTTGGCTTGTTCCTGGTCGCATATTCCGCATGGCAGTTGCGCCATCACTTTCCTTCTTCCGGTTCGTACTTCGGACATGGGCAGTAGCCCATGATCGGGCGCTTATCGCGCCCCCGCCCTATCCACCCCACAGGGATTCTTTTGGCGCAAGGGTGGACAGGGCGCAAAGTGTGCATAGCCCACTGGTGGCGGCAATGCTTGCACTTGGGGTGCGACATGGCTGGCTGGGGTTGTGGTTTACGGTGCGAATGAGTCGGTGATGCGAAGGTGCTGCGGATAGTAGCCGTTCTCTGTTGGCCGTTCCGCCTGCATCCATTCGACTTCAACGGGCATCCAGCCCTTGGCGTATGCGGCCGCTATCTGGCCCACGATGGCCACTGAGCCGGTGGTCTTGATGTACGTGTCTCCGGTCTTGTGGTCCTTCAGGGTGACAACCAGGAACATGCCCAGCCCGCCCTTGAAGGTTGACGGCCGTCGCGTGACCTTCTCGATGCGCAGGGTCTTACCGAGAATGTCTTCCACGCTTGACGTTTCCCAGGGCGCGTCCAGGTCGTCCCAGGTTTCGGCGGACAGGATACGGGCCAGGATGGCTTCGGTGCCGTCTTCCAGTTCGGCGGGGATCATGGTTGCCATTTCGGCGAACTGGGCCAGCAGTTGCTTATTGGTGATGGTTGCGACTTCTGCTGACTGCTGGTGGTCCACGTCCTGGCGGGCGGGGGTGCTGGCGTTAGCCATTGGTGTTTCTCCTCCTGTGTGCTGGCCGCTGCGCGGGTTTACGCAGCGGCTGGTAGCCGGGTAGGGGTTTAGCTGGCACGGGACGCAGGGCGCACATGTGGCCCCACAGCGCGCGTGCCAGGTCGGTGTTATCGATGGGTTCCGATTCATCGGATAGCGGCCTGGACGGTGCGAAGATGTGGCCGCATACGGCGCACATGATGCAGGCGCCCATGTCGCTTGCCGTGCATGCGATTATGGCTGTCCGCAAAACGGAAGCACCCCCCCCGCTCATGCCGGGGGGGGTGCTTGCCTGTGGGTTCATGGCGTCTAGGCGCCTGGCGCCTTGCTGGTGTCCTTCCGTCCCTCGAAAGGACGTGCCGAGTAGCGGACGGCCAGGAACGATTCGGCGGGACTTGCGTCCGGGGATGCGACCGGGCCAGCGTCTGTCTGGCGGTACCTGGTGACGGCGCCGGTCCTGACGGTGATCTGGCCCTTGGGGGAGTCCACGTCGGCGTGGGGCATGTCCTTGTCCGCTGGCCTGTACTTGGCGTACCTGGCGGCCAGCTTCGAGAACTCGGCGCCCATGTCCTCAGTGGCGACCACGAACAGTGCCCAGTAGGGTTCGATTCTGACGCGCTTGGCGGTGCTGTCCGCCTTGGCTGCGTACCGGGCGACCGTCTTCATCAGGGAGTGCTCTAGCTCCTTCCTGATGCGTTCCGGTATCTCGGCCAGCACGTCAACGCGCTTGGCTGCCGTGACCAGCTTGCTGGGCATGGCGACCGTTGCGGGTGCCCCGTCCCAGTCGAATGCCGGCTTGGCGGTGTCAGCGGTGCCAGCGGCTGACGGTGTTACCGGCGGTGCCGCTGGCGGGGTTGCTGGTGGTTGTGGCTTGGGTGCCATGGTGCCTTCCTTCTGTGGTGGCCGTGCGGTTCGGCCTGGTGTTCCGCGTGCCTGGCGGGGGGTTCGCGGCGTACCCGCCAGGCTTGGTGCCCTACGCCTGATCCGGGTTACTGCGGAAATCGGTGTCGCTGGGGTTGGTTGTGCGGGTGAATATGGTGCGCCGCATTCTGCGCAGCGTGGGCATCAGGTCGTTGTACGTGTAGGAGTACATGGCGCCGACGCCAGCCAGTGCCTCTACCTGCGTGATGATGGATGAGATGATGTCGAGCGCTTCGGCGGCCAGCCCTGGCGCGTCCGTGTCGTCGCCGAGGGGGAAGAACGCTGATGCGTAGCCGGACAGGTCGTATCCGGTGCTGGTGTAGTGCACGTCTACCGCTGGCTGGCCGTCGTGCATGTACGCCAGGGTGACTATGGCTTCCTGGCCCGTGTACCTGTTGGTTACCCTGTCGCCTTCGGTGTAGGGGTGATCCATGGGGTTGGCCCTTCTGTGGGGTTGGCGTTGCCAGTCCATCTAGTATGGGGGGCATACCCCCGTCTGGTCAAGAGCCGGATATGGCTGGTCAGTATGGTTCGCCGGTAACCACGTAGGCCACGTTCTTGGCGGCTGCGTTATGGTTGATGATGCGGAGGACGCATTGCGTGCTAGGCAGCATCAAGTCCGAGTCCCCGTTTCCGCTGGCGCCCGTAAACTGATCGAACACCCGCCCGATGGACAAGGCGTGAAGCGAGTCGTCGGAAGCATCGACGGAAACCTCGCAGTCGTTGGTGTTGCTGGCCGAGTCCCAGTGAATATGGGCGCGTCCCCAGTAGGGCGGAAGCTGGTCTGTCTGAGTTGCGCCAGCGCCAAGGGCGTTAACCAGGTGCGCGGCCAGTATCCCCGTCTGGAAGTCCGCCGAAGGCACGTTCCGGCCGCTGGCCGATACCGGGCTAAGCGTGGGCTTCATGTAGTCATAGGCGTATGGCCTGCCTGACTGGCTGAACACGTACTGATACTGGATAGGGTTATTACCGGCCTGGTTGGTTATCCGGAGAGTCATCTGGTTACCCCTGGTTGGCCCCTTCCCGTAAACGGTAATGAAGTTGTTGGTTGACGCGTCGGGGGGCCAGAATACGTACGCTATCTTGTCCACGACTGTTCCGGAAGCCTGGTCTATGAACAGGATTTCAACGGAGCATTGCGCGTTTACGTTGGCTATGGATGACCCTATGGCTACTTCCAGTTCATAGCCGATGTTGATATGGGTAAGCGTGGCCGTCACATTGTTGTTAGGCAGGAGTAGCGTCGGACCTGTCACGGACAGGACGGACTGGCCGTGGAGCAATGGCACCCCACCTGGCGCGCCGCCAGGGTCACCGTTGGCGATGGCTGACGCTATGGCTTCAGGTCCGGCCCAGTCGGTATGGTCCAATGCGGCCATGGCGCGCCCCCTACTGCCTACCGCTAACGGTGTGGTGCTGGTCTATGTGCCTGTCCAGGCGTTCGTCTAGCTTGCCTATTTCCTTCAGCACTTCCGTACGGTGTGTTTCGGATTGGCGCATGAAGCCCAGGACGGTTCCCGACAGCACGCCGATGCGGTAGGCCAGGGCGATAATGCTTCCGATCATGCCCAGCGTTAGTACGGCAGCTGTGGCGTAGCCAGCGGTTTGCGCCCCGTTCACTTGGCCTTCTGGCCCTTCCACGCTTTGATCCCGTAAACCGCCAGACGTTCTATCGTGATAATGCTGGCGAGTATGGCGGCTATGATGGTCAGGTCGTGATACATGGCTATGGTTTCCCCCCTATGGCGGCTGACTTGGCGTGATCGGCTTTGGCTGTGGCCGCAACTTCTGCCATGGCGTCCCTGTGCGCCTGGATATTGGCTGTAGTCTTGCTGACGGTCGCCAGCAATTCCTTCACGTTCACAGGCGGCTTTACTGCTGTCATGGCTATCCCCTACGTGGTCCCCGGTATGACTGCGCCCTGTGGTGCCGCTGGCCCGCCTGGCGGTGGATTAGGCAGTGGCCCCTTGGACTTGATTGACAGGATCACCCACGCGTCATAAGGCGTATAGCCGATGTTGACTAGTTCCTGTATCGCCGTGGGTTCATCCATGATGGCTAGCTCGAATGCGTCAGCTATCTGCGCTTCGGTCAGCGGCTTGACGGTGATCGAGTTCTCTACTTCCCACGATGCAAGTATGCCTTCTATCGCATCGGGTGCTATCCCTATCTGATTCAGGCTGTCGGTCGCCGTGGTTACGGTTATCTTGCGGTTGGCGAACAGGGTACGGATACGGGTAAGCGCGTTATTGACTGCGGTAAATGCGCGCTGCGCATCCTCGAAGTCCAGCATGAATTGCGCGGCCTGGGGGGTGACGTGGAAGCCTTCCAGTATCTGCGTGGCTTCCGGTGCCGTAACCAGTTGCTGGTAGTACGCCTGAAGGACCATGTTTATGGTTGCGCCGCGATAGTCGCTGAATGCTTCCGTGTGCGCTTCCGCCAGGTACATGGCTATGGTGTCCTGATCCATGCCAAGCTTGGCGAACATGCTGGCGGCTTGAGTGTCGTCTATGATTCCGTGGGACAGGAACAGGGTGATGGTTGATTCTGGCGGCTGGAACAAGGCGAACTTGCGGTAAACGTCCTGCCATTTGTTCCGCCAGCGTCCCTCATGGAACGCCTGCGCGAAACTGGTTACGTCAGCGCCAAGTCCGTCCCATGGCATGAATCCGCGGTTGGCCATGGTGATCGCTTCGAGCGGGGTTGGCGCTTCGCCCCTGGTGTTGAACAGCAACTGCCAGAACTCCGGGGCGCCGCCGAACCTGGCGTACAGGTCCTGGGATTCTTCGGTTGTGACCTGGCCGACCAGCCTGGCTTCCAGCGCGTCCGTCGGGGTTGGCCATTCGGGCGCCAGCCCTTTTATCATGGGTATCCATTTGTCGGCCAGGCGCCCTTCCCTGATGCCCTGGTCGAATCCGATGGCGCCAGGTGACCCGCCGTTCTCCGGGATCAGGCCGCGCCGTAGCGCAACCACCAGTTCGGTCGGTGATGGCGCGTCACCGGCCAGGCTGACCATGGTTGCGAACGTGGCCGTGTCCACGCCTGACAGGCTGGCCAGGTGTTCCCCCTCACCCTGGCCCAGGAAGCCGCGCACGACTGCCTGTGCCGCGTCCTGGGGCGACAGGATGGCGTGCTCTAGCTCCGCTAGCACGTCTGCCCATTTGACGTGGAGGCGTGATTCCCTGATGGCCTGGTCGAAGCTGGTACTGGCCGCGCCGGTCCCCTGGCGGGGTATCAGCTTCCGCCGTAGCGCTTCGGCCGCTTGCTGCGGGCCGATTGCGTCACCGGCCAGGTCGGTCATCAGCTTGAAATGGTCAGCGCTGACACCCTGCACCCTGGCTTCGGCTTCCGCTTCGCCTGGCGCGAGGTAGGTGCGCAATACGGCCTCGGCCAGGTCCGCTGGCGACAGGCGTATGGTGGCGAGTTTCAGGAGCACGTCAAACCGGCTTGGGTCTATCCCCGATTTGGCGGCTTCCGTTTCGGCGGCGCCCTTATCCATGAAGGTCTGGACTACAGCCCTGGCGAGTATGTCAGGTGTCAGTACCATGTCGGGATGGCTGGCCAGCGCGTCTTGCTGCAGGGCGGTAAACGCGGGGGACATCATGGCCTGAAGTACCTGGTTGATAACACCCCAGAACAGCAACTGCTCCAGGATGCCGTTACGTCCGACGACATCCGACAGTCCCGGCATGGTCAGCCGCCAGGACTGTAATTCTCGGACAGGTTGAACACTTCATCTAGTGCCTTGGCCTTGACGCGTATGGCTTCCGTGACATTCTTCTGGTTGTACTGGCCGTCCGGTATGAATACGCTTCCTTCCTGGCCCTGGTTGGTGACGAAATATACGTAGGTCCCGACTACGGTCTGACCTGAGTTGTTGTTAATGGCCTGGTCGGTTACCTGGCCGGTAACGGTCCAGCCATGCTGGCTACCTGCCATCTAAATCTCCTTTACTAGCCTGGTTATCTCGCTGGCTACATTGTTGGCGGCTGCGCCGACGGTGCCGGATAGTTCCCTGGCCCACGCTTTAGGGTCCAGGTATGCCTGGCCTATCCACGCTAGCGCGGCTACGTCGAACACTGGCGATATCAGGTCCTGCCATTCGCGTCCGGCCTGTTCGACCTGGCTTCCGCCGTTAGTCCAGAACTGGGACCACTGGCCTTCCATCGCGCTAAGCCGCTTGCTGATGTCCATGACCACACCGTGCAGGTCATGTGGTTTCGGCTGGCCGAGTATGGGCGCCAGTAGTTCATCCAGGTAATGGCCGACAGCCTTATCAATAGACAGATGGTCTATTATGTGCTGCATGATGGCGCCGAGAACAAGGCGTACCAGTGGGTCTTCTATGGTGGCCAGGTCAAGCACGCCTGTCACCAGGTCGCCGACAAGGCGCCGCACGATGGGGTTCATGTTGACAAGAAAGTCAGCGACCTTGGCTATCTCGCTGGTCCGGTCCTGGTATCCGGTCCTGTAGCCGCTGACGGCTTCCTGCTCTATGTGCCTGTGCATGGCGCGTATCTCGCGCTTTGCCTTGGCTTCCGCTGACCTGACAGCGGCCAGCGCGTCCTTCAGCACGATAAGGGCTTCCGACCTGGCGTATGCCCTGGCCAGCCAGTAATACCGTTGGATATGGCGTAGTGCCATCTGGTAGTTCTTGGCTATCGTGGCTGACAGGGTTACGTACACCCATTTGATAAGGCGTTGCATCGCGGCCAGGCGCCCGCGTATCAGGTAGATAACTACCTTCCTGAGTTTGTCCGCTATCGCGTCACCGACTGACCTGTCCAGGTGCGTATAGATGTCCAGTGCCTTGGCCATGCCAGCGAAGACACCCCCGAACTGTGCGGCCAGTCCGTGTATGGCGCCGTTCAGTGCCTGGGCAAGCGCCCATAGTTCCGATTTCTTCCCGCCCTTAGATTTGGCTGCGCGCTTCTTGGCGGCCTGTCCTATGGCGTAAAGACTCTGCTGTATGTTCATGGTCGCCAGTTTGGCCTTCCTATCGGGCGCAGCCTCATCTCCGTATAGACCAGCGACCTGGCTACCTTCGCGATATCCCTGGTCGCTGCGCGTATGGCTGCCTCACCTGGAATCGTCGTGTTAAGGCCGCCGAACGGGGGAACGGGTCCCTGGTTGCCCAGTGGCTGGCCCGATGTGAGCCAGGACTGCATGGAGGCGCCGTCGCCAGTAGGTCCATTTATCCACCAGCCGATTTCCAGCCAGTTGGCGTACGGGTATGCGTTGCCGTTGGAATGGGGGTAGCCAGTTGACGCTATGACTTCGCCCCTGTCTACGTGCTTCCCTTCCTTGGTTATGTCGATGAAGGTATGGCCGTAGTAAATGGCCGTGTTGCCTAGTACGGGGGTGTCCAGGGTTAGCAGGGGGTATGTTTCGCCGAATCCCGTCGGGTCAGGTCCGGCAGCCGACAGGGTGCCCGGTTCGGCAGCGACCACGGTTACCGCGTGAGGGGACATGTCTTGCAGGTCCCAGCCCTGGTCTATTCTCCGGTACTGGTTGCTGTCCCGCGTCGGGAACGGCCAGGCGGGGATGGCATGGGGTGTCGGCATGGTTACCCCGGTTCAGATATGGCGTAGTTATCAAGCAGTATCACGTCTGGTTCTTCAGGGTCCGGCGCGTGGCTGAAGAACGTTACCTCTACGGTGTGGGGGAACCGGCCTGTGTTGTATCCGATTACCGACCAGTCCCCGGTATCGTGCATGTCCTCTACCGGGTACGCGGAACTGTTGCCCGATCGCACGATAAACGCCGTGGCTGGTTTGGGGATTATGGCTATCGACCTGGCGCCGAACTGTATTCCCACGTTCCCCTGACAGCCTGGCGGGAACGTCCATTCGATACGCTCCACAACGCCTGTGTCTATCTGCGTCAGCGTAACCAGCGGGGACGCCTTAGCGGTCCCCGCTGGTATGGTCACGTCAAAATGCCACGCCAGTGTACGCGACACCCGTTACCCCGCATATTCGCTGTCGTCGCTGTCCCCGTACAGGTCGGACGCCAGGTAATACCACAGCACGCCAGATATGGTGCCCCTGGTCGTCTGAACATGGAGGCTATTGGTTATGTCTACGCCAGGTTGCGGCATCGGCTCAGTGTCGGCCAGGCCAGCGGCCATAGATATAAAGCCGACAGGCTGTGAACCATCAAGAATGGTCGCAGACTGCTGGCCCACTGCCGTTACCGTCAGCTTCACCCTGTACACGCTTCCCGCCACAGCGTTACCTATGGCCTTGGCCGCCAGAGTTTGCGAAACCAGGTCTACTTCTACCTGCGTCGTAAATGGCCCGTAGGTTCCTACGGCGCCAGCGTTGACAGACTGGTCAACCTGCGTGGCGCCCAGCACCAGCTGGACGTTATCCGCATCGCCAGCGCCAGGCGTCCCCGTGAGTTCCAGGGTCCATGAGACCTGATAGGTGCCGACGGGGAGAACGGTCGAGGCGATAGTGGCGCCAGCGGCTGGCGCATTGGCGGACTGGTCTACTGACACGTCCTGGGATGAGAACGCGTCTATCATGCTCCACCCGCATAGCACCACAGGTCCGCCAACCAGGCTGGCACCAGTGTTAGCCTGGCCGACGGACACCGTGAGCGTACGGGCGCCCTTGCGCCCCACGGCGCTACTTCTTGGTCTTCAGTTCGGCCACGATGATGGTCGCCTGGATGGCGGCGCCAGCGCGTGCAACCGAATCGGCGAACGACACGAACAGGGCGCGCCGGTCGTTGGCCTGGAACACCGGAATGTACGGAAGGTTGTGGTACTCCGACATCTTTACGAAGTAATCCGTGAGTTCCAGCGTCTGGCTGGTGCCGGGACCGCACATACGCAGGTTGCCCGTGGCTACGCCCTTGATCCCGACCAGGGCCGGTGCCGGGTTCACTTCGTACCCCAGTACGGCGTACGACTTGTCCGCGTGCAGCTGGTCTTCCGTGTTGGTGATAACGGTGTCCGTCCATGCGCCGACGGCGATGGCGGTATTGGCGACCTGGATGGCCTTGATGAACTTGATGTCGCCGCGCAGGTCACCCCAGCGGTACAGGTCAGCGTCGGTGCCCCTGATGTTGTCATAGTGAATGACAAGACCAGCGGTGATGGTCGTGGCGGCGCCGCATTGGCCCTGGACGTTCAGGGTGTCCTGTTCGTTCAGTTCCACGCTGGTGGCTTCGGGCACGGCGAACTGTGACGGGTTCTCGTTCGGGAAGAACGTGAGCCCTGTCACGTTGTCGTGCAGGAGCGGTGAAGTGATGCGGAACTGGTTACCGGCCGCATCACTCTTGGTGATGAAGGCCATCAGCTGTGCCTTCGATTCGCCGACAGTCCCGCGTACGATCAGGCTGTCACCTGTGGTGGCTGCCAGAGTCGTCGGGAAGGCGGACGCACCGGCCTGCGTGCTGAAACACAGAACGGTGTCTACTGCGTCACCCATGTTATAGCCCCCTTAAAGGCTGCGTAGGTTGGTGTTCGACCTGGCGAAGCCTGGCGGCTACTTCTGGTACTTGTGCATCGCCAGGGCGAACTGGCGGCTGCGCTCGATGTTCTGGTCGATGGTTCCCCTTGAAGGCAGGGAGCCTACGGCTGCCTTGATGGCGGGGAACAGCTTGGCGAACGCCATCTCCATCTTCGGCTGCGCGGCGCTGGCACCTGAGGCAAGCCGCGGCGCGCCCTTGTTGATGGCGGCTGACTGCCACGCTTCCTTCGTGACAGCGGCGCTGTTGCGGGCGAACTTGTCGCCAGCGGCTGCGGTGTTGTTGAGCCACAGCGGCTTCGCGGCTGCTGCCAGCTGGCCTGGTGCTACGGTGACGCCGTTAACGCCGTCGGTGTACGCCTGCGTGGCGCCCCCTAGCCTGGTCGCCCAGGACTGCGCGGCTGCGCTGGGATTGTCAAGCTTGGACATGATGCCCCCGTGTGACTATCGGCGGGGGCGCCCCTGTGGCCCCCGTGTCTGTAGCCACTGATCGTAGTACGGTCCTGATTTGGCTGCCATTTGCTGTGCAGCATTTTTGGCGCGGTCCAGGTTGCATTCCAGGCACCATACGGGTTTAGTCAGGGGAAACCGCCCTGTGATCCTGATTCCGCATCCTGAGCAGTCCCTTTCGCGTACTGCGTACCCCACGTTAAGACCCCCTTAATGGCTGGGGGGGGCACCCCCCCCATAGGGTGCCCCCCCCGCTGGCGCCAGCTACCCCTTTAGCTGGTTTGCCAGCGTGGCAAGACGGTGCGCGATTTTCTCAGCGGCGCCGCCTATGGACGTGACATCGGCCCTGACCCCCCTGATGGTCGTGGCTGTCCGGCTGGGGTTCCAGTAGTCCTCGAAGACCAGGGAACCGTCAGCGTGAATCCCCAGGTCCGACTCAGGAAGGCACTGAATGGCCGCTGGCGCGTGAAGGGCGCGCAGCCCCTGGATATGGCTGGTGCCGTCCAGGGTGGCTATCCAGCGGTATACGTGGCGATCCCCGAACGCCTGGTTGAACGCATCCAGGTTGGCGCGGTCCACGTAGCCGGTGAGGTAGTCCACGCCAGCGGCATGCTTACGGTCGTATTCGGCGACCGCCTGGGGAATGGTCAGGGCGCCCCGCTCGATGTCGAACACGGTCGCCTCCCCGGAAGGGTCGCCTAGTCCACGGTCAATCAGGATAACCGTGTTGTCGGGGAACTTCTGGCGGAACGCCTTGGCGTCGGGAACTAGGTCGGAGTAGGTGGCCAGCAATTCGGCTACAGGGTCAAGGTCGGACAGGTTATCGGAATCGAGCATGAAGCGTACGCCCATGGTTCCCCCTGAAGGGTGGCAGGTGATGTAACGTCGTACCAGTAATGTACCCCATACCAAGCGGCGCGCCAGCAACGGCCAGAAAGGAAGCAAAAGCCAGTGCATGAAGTCACGTTCACAGTTACCTGCACCTTCACTAACGACCAATGGCGTCAGTACTGTGATGAGGTGCCGTCACCAGGTCGCCCGCCTATAACTGGATACGCGCCAGTCGCCAGGCAGATAGCGGATTACGCAGCAGTCGATATCCGCCATACAGACCTAGGCGATTACGCGGAGATTAGCGTTAGCGGGGCGCGCCATATTACACGGTAATTCCCGCCAGGTAGCGCGCCATTCTCTAGGGGGTGGCGCGCCCTTTTGTGGTCCACCCACAGCCATTACTGTCGGTAGCCAGGCGCCTGGTCACCCTGCGTG
>Ga0126381_100004478_pt1 | contig 15242 bp, 15 predicted proteins | sample PanSoiMetPlot_28_FD_96465 | JGI IMG/M metagenome (GOLD analysis project Ga0126381, IMG submission 96465) | Tropical forest soil microbial communities from Panama - MetaG Plot_28 | ecosystem: Environmental > Terrestrial > Soil > Tropical forest > Bulk soil | place: Panama | collected 2016-02-17 | reverse complement strand
TTGTCGATCGATCCGAACGACGAAGCCACAATGTCCTTGATGTCGGAAAACCCGCGCTGGATCGCGCTGTCCGCAACGCTCGACAGCTGCGTCTCGACAGCATTCAGCACCTCGATCGCGTCCTCCGATTGGTCGGAAGCCCGCGTAGCGCCTTCGCCGAAGATGCTCATCAGCTGCCGCAGCAGACTCTTGTCCTTCACGATCCGGACATAGCTCTCGATGTTGAGGTTGCGCGGAATCCCCTCAGTCAAAAATGCCAGGTATGCAGGCCCACCGATGGAATCCAGTTCCCTCTTCTTCGCCAGCACCTCCCGGACCGTGATGTAGTCGACGCCCTGCCCAAGCGTGGCTAGTTCAACAATCGCGCTGTAGATACGCCGATGCGAATCCAGCGAAAAGTCCTCAGCTTGCAGCCGCATGGTAGCGTCGTTGATCGCAAGTGCATCAAGCAGCATCGCGCCAAGAATCGCTGTCTCGGCGTGAACGGAGGAGGGAAGGCTGTCGTCGTGAGAGGTTAGCTGTGCAAAGGAGGCCATGGAGAACTCTATTCATTCTCCGCGAACCCCCCCACACACACAACAGAAGAGCAGTGCGGAAATCGTCGCTTCTCTGTGAATCGATGGTTCTTGTGGCGCGTATTCCACAGAACTTCCGAGATTTGCACCGCGGTTACTTCTTGCGATACTCCTGAAACAACTCCGGAAACTGCTGCTTCAACCCCGCGATCTTCGGCACATCGCAAACGAGAATATAAGGGTTGTGTGGATTCTTCTCCGCATAGTCCTGGTGATACTCTTCGCCGTCGTAGAACTTCTCCAGTGGCACAAGCTGTGTCACGATCTTCTTCGGGAATACGTGTGCCGCATCAAGCTGCACGATATAAGCCGCCGCAACCTTCTCCTGCTCCGGAGTCGTGTAGAAGATCGCCGACCGGTACGACCGCCCGATATCGTTGCCCTGCCGGTTCAGCTGGGTAGGATCGTGCACCACCGAAAAGAAGATGCGCAGCAGCGTGCCATAGCTCACCTTCGCCGGATCGAAGACAACCTTCACTGCCTCAGCATGATCGGTCACGCCCGCAGAAACCTGGCTGTAGTTAGCCGAAGTCGCCGTCCCACCCGAATATCCTGCCGTCGTTGCCGTTACCCCGCGCACACGTTGAAACACACCCTGCACGCCCCAGAAGCAACCACCCGCAAATACCGCGGTCTCACTGCCTGCGGTCTGCACCTTCTCATCCAACGCTGGAGCCGGAATCGGCTCCGTCCTGCTCTCAATTCCAAGTGCCATTCTTCGAACTCCCATCAGGAGCAGCCATAAGATCAGCGCTCCGAGCAGAACGCCGGGAACCTCCCGCAACCCGCCACGTCCCATCGTTCCGCTCCCAGACTGCAACAGGCTTTAGATGCCGCTCAGCGCCGGTCGGTTACAATGCCGCGATCAGGCGACGCTTACCTGCTGCCTTCGCCCCTGGATCTCGATGTACACCAGCAGCAGGCTAATCGCCGCCGGAGTCACCCCCGAAATCCGGCTCGCCTGCCCGATCGTCTGCGGCCGCACGCGCGTCAGCTTCTCGTACATCTCGCGCGAAAGGCCGCTCACAGAGCTATAGTCAAACCACTCCGGAATAAGCTGCTGCTCAGCCTTCTTCAGCCGTTCCATCGACTTCCGCTGCTGATCGAGGTACCCGGAGTACTTGATCTCTGTCTCGACGGTCTTCATCTCATTCCGCACCCACGCTGGAAGCCCCTCCGAATGTGCCTCCATCGCAGCAATCCACTCGGCGAGCCCCCCCTTCGCGGTCATCGTGTCGCCCAGCGCCGAGACCAGTTCCTCGACCGTCATCTCCGGCCGCTTCAGCAGCTGCGCAAATGTGCTGCCTTCTACCTGCGTGCCCTCTACCTTCACCTGCACATCAGAAGGCAGCTTCTCAACCCGCACTCGCGCAGCCTGCAGCAGCTCCCCAAACGCCTGCGCCCGGGCCTGCTTTGCCTCATACTTCGCCCACGCCGCATGGTCAATCAATCCCAACCGTCGCCCATGCGGTGTCAGCCTGCGGTCCGCATTGTCAATCCGCAGATGCAGCCGGAACTCCGCCCGTGACGTAAACATCCGGTAAGGCTCGTTTGTCCCCTTCGAGATCAGATCATCGATCAGGATTCCCGTATAAGCCTCAGTCCGATCCAGTATGAAGGCCGGCTCGCCCTTCACTGCCAGCGCAGCATTGATCCCCGCCATCAGTCCCTGGCAAGCAGCCTCTTCATATCCGCTCGTCCCATTGATCTGTCCGCCAAGATAAAGCCTCTCATACTGCTTCACCTTCAGCGCGCGGTCCAGCTCCGTCGGATCGATCGCGTCGTACTCAATCGCATACCCGGGCCGCAGCATTTCCGCGTTTTCCAACCCTGGAATAGACCGCACCATCGCAGCCTGCACGTCCATCGGAAGGCTCGTGCTCATGCCGTTGATGTAGACCTCGTGCGTATTTAGCCCCTCCGGCTCCAGGAAGAACTGGTGCTTGGTCTTGTCCGGGAAGCGCACAATCTTGTCTTCGATCGAAGGACAGTATCGCGGCCCAATTCCTTCGATCTGCCCCGAATACATCGGCGAACGGTGCACGTTCTCGCGAATCAGCCTGAGCGTCTCCGGAGTCGTATGCGCAATGTAACAACTCACCTGCCGAAGTGGAGGCTTGCCGCCATGCGCAAAGCTCGACCGTTCGCTGAACGGCGTCGGATCGGCATCGCCCGGCTGCTCCTCAAACCGCGACCAATCAATCGTCCGACCATCCAACCGCGGCGGAGTCCCCGTCTTCAGCCGACACTCGCGAAGCCCCAGCTTCTTCAGGTTCTCGCCCAGCAGAACACTCGCCGGTTCACCACTGCGTCCCGCCGTGTACTGCTGCTCACCACAATGAATTAACCCGTTGAGGAACGTTCCCGTCGTTACAACCGTCGCTGCCGCCCGGATCTCGCGTCCATCCCGCAGCTTCAACCCGCTGACCTGGGCCCTGAGCCCTGAGCCCTCAGCCCTTTCTTCCACAATCAGGTCCACCACCTCGGCCTGCTTGATGAACAGGTTCTTTTGCGCCTCCAGCACCTCGCGCATCTTCACACGATACAGCGCCTTATCGCACTGCGCCCGCGGAGACCACACTGCCGGCCCGCGGCTCGTATTCAGCAGACGGAACTGAATCCCGCACGCGTCGGCGACCTCGCCCATCACGCCGCCCAGCGCATCTATCTCCCGCACCAGGTGCCCCTTCGCAATTCCGCCAATAGCCGGATTGCAGCTCATCTGCGCGATCAGGTCTAGATTCAGAGTAAACAGCGCCGTCCGCAACCCCATGCGCGCCGCCGCCATCGCCGCCTCGCATCCGGCATGGCCCGCGCCCACGACGACGACATCGTACTGTTCCGTAAAGCTCACATCCCCATTTTACGGAGGAAAATAGAGATGTGTATCTCAAAAGCGGTTAATCGGCGGCTGCTTCCCACCCGTCGTACTTGCCGCCATGTTGTTCTGCAATTTCAGCCAGCGGCTTCCGTAAGTTTCGAATCACCTCCTGGTTGATTACTTCTATCCTTTCAGCCATCACAGGCCATTTTCTTGTTGGAGGTTCCGACTCCACTTTTTCACCGGCGCTTACCTCAAAACCCATCTGTTCAAGATCTCTGCAAGCTGCGTTTGCACCGGCTTCTGAGCTGAAGGAGAGATAGTGAATCGTGTGTCGTTCTTTCTGTAGATCGGCTCCCAATTCAACGAGTTGTTGGAATACCTCTCGATCGGCCTCATCCTCTATAGTGTAGGATCCCGTCTCCTCGTAGCCCTTCACCGAATATGGTGGAATGATCTCTTTCTTGTCTTTGGATGACATGCATGCATACTAACCCAGGGCTTACTTGAGGAGATCAATAAATGGCTCTCTCGTTTACGGGTATTGCTTCGCTGCCGCTGTTAGCAAATCCTCGGCACTCTGTCCCGTAGTCGGCACGGTGGTACTGCTCTGGGCGAGCTTCCAAGTGCCGCCTTCCTTGATCCAAACCATCGCAAAGCGCACAACCACCTCGCGTTCGCCGACTTGGAAGACGCGGTCAAAGAACAGCGTGCTCACATCTCCTCGCGTCACCGTGGAGACATTCGAGATCGCATGCCAGGACGCGTTCTTCTGCCACAGCTTCTGACCCGCTTCAAAGATTCTCTTCACGCCTTCGCGATCGCTCGCGATCTCGCTCACATCGCTCCCGTACATGTGCAGCGCACCCCGTGACAGCGCGGACATCACCGCCGCCTCATCCCCTGCAGCATAGGCATCAAGAAATTGCATCGCAGCCTGACACCCCGGCGCACTGCACTCCGTTTGGGCCTTCGCCTCAATCGCACTCACAATCGTAATCAGGAACAGCAAGGCAAGTTCAAGAGGTCTTCGCACGCCAGCCGATACGGCGCCAGCGCATATTTGGTTCCAGCGACTTCATCAACGTTCCAAGACAAAAACGATTTAGTCCTCAGCTGCCCGTCTAAGCATCATGGATAATGCTTCACCGCCTCAATCTCTGCCGGAGGCTCACCCGCCGCCTTCATCATTCCTTTCAGCTCCTCCCGCAGCGCCACCGCCTTCGTACGAAACTCCTGCCTCCCCGCCAGATTCACCTGCTCAAACGGATCGTCCGCCTGGCTGTACATCTGGTATTCAACGTAGCGATCGGAGTGCTTCTCCGACCGCCTCCCCTGCGCATCGATCACACAGTAAGTCCAATCCTTTGTCCGCAGCGCACGCGCCGTCATCGACTCGCTAATCTGCACCAACTCGCGGTTGGGCCAGTTCCTCCGCGCCTCCGGCTTGGTCAGCAGTGGCATCATGCTGCGGCCCTTCACCGACTCGGGCACCGGAATCCCCGCCGCCTCCAGCAGCGTAGGCATCACGTGAATATTCCCGACAACCTCCGGCACAGCCATCGCATGGTTGAACCCGGGCCCCTGCACGATCAGCGGAACTCGAATCGAGCTGTTGTGCGGGCTGCGCTTGTACTCTTCATTTCGCGTCATAAAGTGGCAACCATGGTCGCTCGTAAAGAGCACGATCGTATTCTCCGTAAGCTTCTGTTCCTCCAGAACCTCAAAGAGCCTGCCCACCGACTTGTCGATCGCCTCCACGCACCCATAGTAGTCAGGAAGCTGCGACTGCCAGTTGCCCGGCAGCGGCCTCAGGTCATTCGGCACAAACGAATCTCGAAACCTCTCCGCCGATCCCTTTGGTCCAATAAACCGCTTCTCATCGTTCTGAAAGTGCGGCTCAAGTTGCGAAATGTAAAGCAAAAAAGGCCGGTCGTGCTTCTGCTTCAGAACGCGCTCCGCCCTGTCCGTGACGAAGTCCACCCGATACTCGTCCTTGAACGTGATCTCCTTCCCGTCGCGATCGAAGATCGTTCCCGCATACGGATGGGTCGTCCACTCGAACTCGTTGGCTCCCTCCCAAAGATCGAGAAACCCGCCGCGAAACTCCGGCTTCACGTACCCGCGCCCGCCACCCGCCGCCTCGGTCCCTGGAGCCAGGTGCCACTTCCCGATCATATTGGCCGAGTAGCCGGCCTTGCGAAACTCTCCCGCCAGCGTAGGCAGCGACGGGTCGATATTCGTAGCGTTGTGCCACACTCCCGTCTCAGTCGCATAACGTCCCGTCATCAAGATGGACCGCGACGGCGAGCACACTGGCTGATTGCAAATGGCTCCGCCGAAGTTTGTTCCCCGCGCCGCCATCGCGTCCAGATTTGGCGTTCGCGTCGAGGAGTTCTGGCCATTCGCTCCGACAAAATCCGCGCGAAACTGATCCGCGAGATACACAATCACGTTTGGGCGTTCTGCGTTCTCCCTCGCCTGTGCGCTCGCGCCGGCCTGGCTCGAGCCCAACCCTAACGCCATTCCTACTGCAGCGCCCCGCGTAAGAAAAGTCCGTCGATCCAATGTTCCCTCTTCTGCCATTTGCATGACTCCTCGATCTGTTCTCAGAATCGCATCGTTTCGCAACTGGGCAAGCAGATTCCTCTTCGGATTCTAGGCGGTGTCATTCGTTCATTTACATTTCACCGTGAGAACAGCACAATCCAATCATGCCTATCCAAAAGCTGATCGTCGCCGCACTCCTCTGCGCCTCGCTCACCGCCGCAGCGCAAACGCCCGCGGCTATCACAACTGATCCCGCTCCCGACAAGGCTAACCCAGCCGCGATGCAGTCCTTCCAGCTTCCGAGCCATGGCGCGCTCCTCAATGCCATTGTCTACGTAGCCGCAGGCCCCGGCCCGCACCCGGTCGTCATCCTCCTCCATGGATTTCCCGGCAACGAAAAGAACCTCGACCTCGCCCAGTCCATCCGCCGTGCCGGATGGGACGTCCTCTGCTTCAACTACCGCGGATCGTGGGGATCCCCAGGTGCCTTTTCTTTTACCCACGCCATCGAAGACACCCAGTCCGCTATCGCCTATCTTCGCGACCCCGCCAATGCGGCTAAACTCCGCTCCGACCCAAAGTACATCGTCCTCGTCGGCCACTCCATGGGAGGCATGATCGCCGCCAACGTCGCCGCTACCGACCCGGACATCCGCGCCGTTGGACTCATCTCCGCCGCCAACATGGCCGGCCACGCCCTACCCGCCGTTAAAGGCAACCAGCAGGAGGCAGTCCTCCCGCGTATCGCACAAGGTCTCGCCGCCCAAGGCATGGCTCCGCTCGCCGGATGCACCTCGGAATCCCTCGCCCGCGAGCTCCTCGCCAACGCCGCCAAGTGGAATCTTCCCGATCTTGCGTCCAAGCTCTCCGCGCGACCCATCCTTGTCGTTACCTCCGACGATGGCCTCGCCGACGCAAGCGAGGAACTCGTCGCCAACCTGCGCAAGATCGGGGATACGGAGGTCAAAGAAGCCCACATTATCACCGACCACGCCTACTCGGACCGGCGCATCGCTCTTCAGCAAACCGTCCTGGAAGGTCTCGACTATCTCCAGTCCCACCGATAAATGCCGGATGTCCTATGCTGTGCTTTCAGAGACATGCGCCATCCTCACACAGCCGAGAACTTAACTTGATGACCCAGCATCTTAACGGATACGTTTATGCCTCTCACCTTTCACCTCCGCCACACGTGGTTTCTCGCCATCTTCGTCTTCTGTGGAATTGTCGTTCTGGCGAATATCTTTCACTACATCCTCTTCCGCGTTATCCGGCGCAAGGAAGCAGACAAGATCGGCACAGACTGGAAGCTTTACCACTACCTCAGCGGTCCCTCCCGTGCCATCTTCTTCCTTACCTGTCTCCTCATCGCTCTTCCTCTCATCCCCAATCTTCCCGATTGGCTTCACGACAATTTGCGCCAGGCCTTCGCCATGGGAATCATCGCGTCACTCGGATGGTTCGCAATCGGCTGCATCTACGTCTTCCAGGCCGTGATGTTAAGGCGATACGATCTTAAGGCGGACAACAATCTTCGCGCCCGCCGTATCCACACCCAGTTCCAGATGTTTCGGCGAATACTCATCACCTTCGTCGTGATCGTCACCCTCGGCGGACTGCTGTGGACCTTCAACAATCAGCGGATCTGGAACTACGGTTCCGGCCTCCTGGCCTCTGCCGGAGTCGCGTCGCTTATCCTCGCCGCTGCCGCTAAATCAACCGCCTCCAACTTTCTCGCTGGTCTGCAGATCGCCCTGACCGAGCCCGTCCGCATCGATGACGTCGTCGTGATTCAAGGCGAGTGGGGACGCATCGAAGAGATCACCTCGTCTTACGTTGTTGTCCGCATCTGGGACCTGCGCCGCCTCATCGTCCCGCTCTCGTTCTTCATCGAAAACTCCTTCCAGAACTGGACTCGCCTGTCCTCCGATATCCTCGGCACTGCGTTCCTCTACGTTGACTACTCCATCCCGGTCGATGAACTCCGCCAGCAACTCCAGCGCATCGCCGAGTCCACACCTCTCTGGGACAGAACCGTCTGCAAACTCCAGGTCACCAACCTCTCCGAGCGCACGATGGAACTACGCTGCCTGCTCAGCTCTCGCAACTCGAGCGACAGCTTTGACCTCCGCTGCCTCGTCCGTGAGCAGATGACGGCCTACATCCAGCAGCACTATCCCAACGCCTTTCCTACGATGCGCTTCGCAGCGACCTCCGAGATCTCCGTACAAAACGGGTCTGCGGAATGGCCACATTCGCGCCCCGAAGACGCACTCAGATAGCCCTAAGAAAAAAAGAACATCCATCAACAGGGAAACTTCTCTCTCCGGGCTGCGTATTCATCACTACGAATCTTCATCAGTTGCACCCGTTCGCGCATGGTACCCGTCGCCCAGGAGTCTCCCGCATGAAACGCAAGCTTGTGCTCGCTACCCTCGCCGCACTCCTCGCTCCCACTCTCCGCATCCACGCCGCGCAATCCGCCGACACAAAATCCCTCACCGGTCACTGGACAGCCGCGGCCGAATACTACGGCACTCCCCTCTATCTCAACTTCGACCTTACCCAGCAGGGCGACAAGCTGACCGGCAAATTTCGTGGCAGCGCACTCGAAGGTTCAACCGACGGCAGCACCTTCCACTTCTCCGGTAAAAGCGAAGAGGGAGGAGTCCAGCAGGTAAAAGGAACCATCGAAAATGGCACGCTCCACGGTGAAGTCACCGAGAGTGACCCCAACGTTCCCGCCAAACCAGTCACCTTCACTTTTGTTGCCACCCGTCGCCCGCCGCGCCCCACCACCCCGCCCCAGCGCCACGAGTTCACGCCAACCGTCTTCTACCGTCAGTTCTCTCCGTTAAACAAGCCCGTCCTCACCGTCAACCCCGGCGACACCATCCACACCACCACTGTCGACGCTGCAGGCAACGACTCGACCGGCGTCAAGCGCGTCCTCGGCGGCAACCCCGAGACGGGCCCCTTCTACATCCAGTCCGCGACGCCCGGCGACACCCTCGTGGTCCACATCACCCGCCTCCGTCTCAACCGCGACTGGGCTCTGAGCGACGACGACATCGTCCAGCGTGCTACAGATAGCAGCCTCGCCGTGAAGATGAAGGATTCCGGCAAGACCGTCGTCTGGCACCTCGATCTCGCCAACAACACCGCCTCTCCTGCGAAACCCTCCGAGCATCTTGCCCACTACACCGTGCCGCTGAAGCCTATGCTCGGCTGCGTCGCCACAGCGCCCGGACCCGCGCAGGCCCCGCCGCCCACTGGAGACTCCGGCTACTACGGTGGCAACATGGACTTCAACGAGATCGGCGAAGGCGCCACCGTCTACCTTCCGGTCTCCAACCCCGGCGCGCTCCTCTATCTCGGTGACGGCCACGCCGCTCAGGGTGACGGCGAACTCAACGGCAACGCGCTTGAAACCTCCATGGACGTCGAGTTCACCGTCGACATCATCCCCGACAAACGGCTACCCTCGCCGCGTGTCGAAAACGCCACGACCATCATGGCCATGGGGCTTGGCTCCCTCGAGGACGCGTTTCGCTCGGCCACCTCCAACATGGCGAGTTGGCTGGCTGATGACTACAAGCTCACACCTTCTGAAATCGCCCAGGTCCTGGGAACCTCATCCCAGTACAAAGTGAGCGAGGCCGCCGACCGTAACGCCGGCATCGTACTTAAGATCGATAAGGCCCGCCTCGAACCCTTGGCCTCCACGAAAAAATAGGCTGACTTCGCAACTCTTCCGAACTTCCATTTCATGCCATCAAACACGCCTTACACGGCCTCAACGTCTTACGCCGAAGCACGTGCCGACTCGGACAACACCACAACCACGCACCCGCATCCTTGCTCCCTGAAAGGGAGTCGCGATGGATTCGAGAATTCTCATTCTGATCGTCATCGCGGCCATCTTCGTGGCCGCCGCCCTGTTCATGATCCCGTACTTGCGGCGCAAACAGCGAACCGAGCTGCTGCAAACACGCTTCGGCCCAGAGTATGACCGCACGGTCCACGAGATCGGGACAAGCCGTGCCGAAGCGCTCCTCCTTGAGCGCGAAAAGCGAGTCGAACACCTCTCAATTCGGGAACTGACCCTCGATGAGCGCGGACGCTTCAGCACCAAGTGGCGTCTCGTGCAATTGCACTTCGTCGAATCTCCTCACCAAGCCGTCACCGAGGCCGACCAGTTGGTGGAGCAGCTCATGACGACCCGCGGTTATCCGGTCGCGGAGTTTGAACAGCGAGCCGCCGACATCTCCGTCGGCCATCCTCGCGTCGTCGACTACTATCGCGTCGCCCATCAGATCGCTCTCCGTCGTCGCCGCGGCCAAGCAACCACAGAGGATCTGCGCAAAGCCATCCTTTACTACCGCTCACTCTTCGATGATCTGCTTCATGCAGAACTCGTGAGTCACCGAAAGGAGGTCGCTTAATGGCGGACCCCAGAAAAACAAGAGAATCGTTCACGACGGATCAACCGATAGGAAATCCGCTCGCGACCGAGGATGTGGCAAAGCCGAGACGGAATCGAACAATTCCCAGCGAAGTCAATGACCGTTTCACGCGCGACGAATCGGAGGCACTCGATGATGACGATCTCGAAAGCACTGTTCCCATTCGCCAAGACTTTGAGAGCGAGATCGCAGTCGAAACTTCAGTCGCACCAAGTCGCCGCGATTGGGAGGCAAGTGCATCGACAACTGCGGATCAGCAGGCAGAAGTTGCCGCCCTCGCGACACCGCTCTTCTCTCAATTCGAGCTCGACGAACTGCGCTCGCGTTGGAACAACGTCCAAGCGGGATTCGTCGATTCACCTCGACGAGCCGTCGAACAGGCCGATGAACTTGTAAGGTCCGTGATGCAGAAGCTGGCGAACGGCTTCTCCCAGGAGCGCTCTTCCCTCGAAGGCCAATGGGATCGGGGCGGCACCGTATCGACAGAAGATCTTCGCGTCGCTCTCCAGCGCTATCGCGCCTTCTTCGGCCAGCTGCTCCACGCGGCATGACGTTAAGTGCCCTTGGGGCTTCCGACTCCGGCGTCCCCTCTCCCCGCAGAGGACGGCCCAGGAACTGGAAGCCCCTGGGGCAAGCAGCCACGTTGAAGCTCCGGGGAACCAATTTTTCAACCCGTCATCGTATAAAGCGGTGCGAACTCTGGAACTCCAGCCATCCTCCCCGCCATCCACCGCAACACATAAACCTCCACCGGATCAGTCAACGTGTGGGTCAACCCATTGGGAATCACCTCAAGAATCGTGTGCGCCAGCGGATCGCGATAATAATCGATATCCGGCTCGAGCATCACGCAATCGACGCCATCGATCCGTTGCGTGTCATTCTCATGAAACGTCAGCTGTACATTTGCCTCACCAAACTGAATCTGCTTCCACGAATGCGTCGCTCCCGGATGCAGCAACCAGGTCGCGATCGCACCACGCAAAGAACCTGTCCTGCGCGGAGCAAACACTCCGTCCCACCGAAGCTGTTTGACGTGGTCCAGCGGAGCTCCCTGCGACAACGTGATTGAGCTCATCGCCTCTCCCAGGTTCAGAAAACACGCCAGCGCTCGCTCTTTTTTATCGAGAAGATCGTCCTACCGTTCCTCCCCCCCATCGCGTCGTCAATGCCTGCGGCCAGAAACGGATATCTCGCCTTCGTCGTCGCCCATCGCGCATTCGCGAAGTTGAACCCGGGAGTCTTCGAAACCAGCATCATGTCGAGCGTCCGCAAATATGCATTCGACAGCTTCACCGGATAGAACCCGCATCCTTATACCCGTCCGCAGAAACAAGCACGCTGTAGTTGTCGCCCAGGTTGTCGAAGAACGGCAGATCAAACGTGATGTCATTGGCGGATTAGTAATCCCAAACCCTTTGTGTCTGATTCCCATCCACAATCCGCATAAGAAACTGCGCCGGTGCGGCAAACAGCTGGCGGCTGCCATCAAAGATGCGCAGTCGGAGCTTGCTCATGGCCATCACCTCACTTTAGTTTCTATCGGGGAAGAGCAGGTATCTCATCCCTCCGACAGCCAATGCCTTCCTCGGCCTGCAAATTCATGAACCGCGCGCGGTTGCCCGTGCACCGGGTCCTTGACTACACTCCCCGCATGACGCCCGCACAGCTCGAAGCCCTCTGGGCAGAACACACAAGAGACGAGTTCGTCACCCGCGACCTCCAGTCCACACTCGACACCATGGTCGACGACGCGTACGTCAATCACATCCCCACGATGACCGGCGGCAGGGGCAAAGATGCTCTGCGCACTTTCTACGGCCACGATTTCATCCCTTGTATGCCGCCCGACACCACGCTCACTCCGGTCTCCCGCACCATCGGGTCCGACCAGCTCGTCGACGAGATGATCTTCTCCTTCACCCACACGATCGAGATACCCTGGATGCTCCCCGGAATCGCGCCCACCAATCGCCGCGTCGAGGTCCCGCTCGTAGCCATCGTCCACTTCCGCGATGGCAAACTCGCCCACGAGCACATCTACTGGGATCAGGCCTCAGTCCTCAAGCAACTAGGCCTCCTCAACGACCCCGCCCTGCCCGTCCACGGAGTCGAAACCGCAAAGAAAGTTCTGGCGACCCAGAGATAACCCGCGTGTAGAAAAACAAGCGTTTCCCTGTTATCGCCTCTATCAACGAATCAACCGTTCAAGCTGACTTCGTATAAAGTCGGTCGAACAGGATAGAATTGCGCCTGCTCGCCAGGCGCGCGATTGCCGCGCCGCACCGCTCAGCGGGCCGCTCGTCTCCGGTGGTTGGGAAAAGCTAAAAACGCAGCAACAGGCACGACATTCTTCTCCCGGGCAGACCCTGAAAACCCATCTTCGTGATCGGTTTCATCTCCGTCCATCGGGCCCTTTACAGGTAACGAACAAAGGAGAAGAACATGCCTACCTCGACGACTCTCGTCACCGGCCTTGCCGGTGCCATTGGATGTGACTTTCGCACTGCCCAGAACCAACTCATCTTCGTGGAATACGGCGGGAAACTCTCGTCGCTCGATCTCTTTCCCGTAGCCACCATCGTTGCTCAATCGCCCAGCACCGTGCTCAAGGGAACCTTCCTCTTCGACTTCGACACCGGCGTCCAGGGCGGGCTCTCTCCCAACGCCGACGTCTTCTGGGAGCAGGAGACCGCCGTCCTCCGCCAGATGACCCCGCAAAACAGCGCCGGCATCGTCAATCTCGGCGCCGTCGACTTCAACGCCCTAACCGCCACAACGCTACAGAGCCTCACTTATTCCGCCACGCCGATCGACGGCAACAACGACCCCAGCAATCTGCTCGTGCCCGGCGATGTCTTCGCGGTTCACACCACGCAGGGCAACTACGCCAAGGTAAAGGTTCTCGTCTACGGCTACGACCTCACCATCCAATGGGTCACCTACAACATCCCCAGCGGGTACAAGGTCCTCGGCACTGGCTACAACCAGCCTGAAGACGTGAAGATGAGCGTGGACGGCCTCCACTGCTATATCACCGAGCGCACCGGCGACCTTGTCAAAGCCGCTCTCGCCAGCGCCAATCGCGCCTCCGCTACCGTAGTCGCCACCGGAATGACCGCACCACAGCAGCTCTTCCTCGACGAAGCGCACAATTCCGCCTATGTCGTTGAGTACGCCACCCCCGGCAATCTCTACAAAATCAACCTGACATCCGGCGTTAAGACTTCCATCACCTCGGCGCTCACCAATGCCGTCGGTCTAGTCCTCAGCAGCGATCTTCAATTCGCCTACGTCAGCGAGCAGACACCCGGCCCGGACCAGGGACGCATCAGCAGCATCCAGCTCTCCAGCGCCACCCGCACCACCATCGTCAAAGGCCTGGTCGCTCCGTTCTTTCTCACCTGGGCAGATGCCGCGCAGGACGCTCTCATCGTCCCCCTGCGCGATCCGTCCAATTCGATCATCAGCGTCAACGTCACGCTCGACACTTCCAACGTCGTCGCAGCCAGCGTCCCCACGCGGCCATCGAGTGTCGCGTTTGCCAACCCCGGTCTGTTGCTCGTCTGCTCCGACTCCGTCATCGAGTCGATCTCCTACATCGGCTTCCCCCTCAATGGCCCGCTCCTCATGGGAATCGGATTCATCCCCTTCGACAGGATTATCCAGGCGCCTCCCGGCCCGCTCGTGGGAACGGCTGATACGACCGTCGACCCAAGCTACTTCTACCAAGTGAAGGACACGCCCTTTGGCGGAACTCTTCCCATCATGGTCAACTACCAGACCGCGTTGACCGCCGGAGCCTCCTACTATCAGGTGAAGATCGATGGCGTCCCCCACACCGACGCCTAAAGCGACTACCTCTGGAACGGCGCACACTACGTCCTTCAGACCATCGCACCCACAACCGTCGGCCCCTCCGTCGGATGCTATCCCGTGCGGCCCCTGTCCCAGCTCTTCCTCTGGTACAACCCAACCCTCGGAGATCTCCTGGACACCACTGGCCTCACCAACGGCCTGCACTCCCTCACGCTGCAGTTCCTGGATGGCGCCGGAAACCCCAAGGTCGCCGCCACTCCGCTCGTCCTCATGATCAACAACCAATCCTGCGTGGCCTCGCTAGGCCTTCCCCTACTCGGCGGCTCCCCGGCCGACTCCTGCGGCGTGCTGCACTACGGGGCCAACAAATCCGCCATGGTCTCCATCGGCTTCACCGCCAGCCAGCCGGCAAACTACGCCAACTTCTCCATCTCCATGGTCCGAGGCGTCACCCCGGTCGCCCTGCCCGCGTCTCCGCCGACCAGCGGACCGGTTGGCACCGCCGTCTCCCCAATCACCGACACGGTCGGAGCACTTCTCGGTCCATGCCCAACAGCCGGCTTCGCCGTAGAGCTGTACGTCGCCGCAACCATGAATAACGGATGGAGTCGACAAAGCCAGTACGACGCCTCAGCTGCGTTAGGCTTCGTCCTCACACCATAGCTCTTCAGGTGCCTGCTCGTGCAATGCACCCGCAGGCTGTCCGATCACTTACCATGCCGCGAATTCACCGCGGCATGGGTGAGTGCAGTCCCTTGCCTCTTGTCATTCCGGTCGGAGCCGTAGCGGACTGGAGGAATCAACTGTTTCTTCACTTACGAGTGATAGAGGGTCTCCATCAATGCACTAAATAGAACCGGCAGCAAAAAGCCTCGGAAATGACTGGGTTCTTCCCATTTACCAATAAGTCATTTGGATACAAATCTTTACGAATAAGCTATAAAAAGCTATGTAGATGCAATGATTTCAAGATTAGTTGGAATATAAGTCATTTACAGTGAAATATTTACA
>Ga0126381_100004477_pt1 | contig 15242 bp, 17 predicted proteins | sample PanSoiMetPlot_28_FD_96465 | JGI IMG/M metagenome (GOLD analysis project Ga0126381, IMG submission 96465) | Tropical forest soil microbial communities from Panama - MetaG Plot_28 | ecosystem: Environmental > Terrestrial > Soil > Tropical forest > Bulk soil | place: Panama | collected 2016-02-17 | reverse complement strand
GGTCACGAGCGCGACCCGGTGGTACCCCGCCCCGGACACGCGCCCCATTACCTTCATCACCGTACCGTAATCCACCTTGCGGTCGCCACGGACATAAATGCGCTGGTCGAAGCCCCCGCCCTGGGCGTCGGAAATGGCCTTGAGCTTGGCCACCAGGTCCTCGACCCCGATTTCGGTGTTCTGCAGGAAGATTTTCCCCTCCCCGCTGACCGAGATCGTGAGCGGCTCCTTATCCTGGTCGAGGCTCTTGGCCTGGGATTGCGGCAAATCGATCGGCACCCCGACCGTGAGCAGCGGCGCCGAGATCATGAAGATGATGAGCAGGACCAGCATGACGTCCACCATGGGGGTCACGTTGATCTCGCTCATAACGCCGCGCCGCCGGCGATTGCGGCGGCCAGCCTCGACGGCGCTCGTGCCGCTTATCCCCATAATTCACGTCCTTGTTCGCATATTCGGCATTTTTTCTGCATTTTGGGGCATTCGCGCGCTGGCGGCTCTCACCCCCGCTCGTCGATCTGCCGCGACAGGATGGCCGAGAACTCGTCGGCGAACCCCTCCAGGCGCTGCGCCTGCTTGTTCACCTCGGCAGCAAACTTATTGTAGAAAATCGTCGCCGGTATGGCAGCCACAAGGCCGATGGCGGTCGCAAACAGCGCCTCGGCGATGCCGGGCGCAACCACCGCCAGCGAGGTGTTCTTGGAGGCCGCGATCGACTGGAAGCTCGTCATGATACCCCACACGGTGCCGAAGAGCCCGATGAAGGGGCCGGCCGAGCCCACGGTCGCTAGCACCAGAAGTCGCCGCTCCAGGATCTCGACCTCGCGCGCGATGGTCACGCTCATGACCTTCTCGATCCGCTGCTGCAGGCCCGCGAAGGAGCGCGCGTCGCTCTCGATGCTGCGCTTCCATTCCCGCATCGCCGCCACGAACAGAGCCGCCATAGAATGGGTGGGCCGCGAGGACAGCGAGCGATAAAGCTCCTCCAGCGACTGGCCCGACCAGAAGGCCTGCTCGAAGCGGTCCATGGCGCGGCGCATGCGCAAGTGCAGCAGCGTCTTCTCGATTGCGATCGCCCATACCCAGACCGAGCAGGCCAGTAGCCCGATCATCACCAGTCTGACGATCCAGTGCGCCTGCAGGAACAGCGTGAGCAGGGAAAGGTCCGACGAGCTGAGCCCGATCTGCGGCAGTTCGGCGGGATTCATCGACTATCCTTTCGGCGCTCCGACGCGGAGTGAGGCATGCGCGGCGGCGGGGACCAAAAGGAGGCGGCAAGGCGCATCGCGCGCTCCGCCGAACACCCGAATTTGCACGAAAAATCGCGCCGTCCACCACCGGCGTGGCAACGAGTTCATCGCCAAACATGTCCAAACTAGGGCATCCAGGTACGTCCCGGGGTCTTAGGAGGCACCCAAGGCGTTAAGGCTTCGTTACCGGGCCTGCCTGCGCGCCGGCGCGCGCCTCCTCCGCCCGCATGGCCAACCGCAGCGCCTTGGGGATCGGCCGCGCCCGGCCGTCGGCAACGCAAGCAACCCGCACCCGCGCATCGATCAGCACGTCCTCGCCCCGCATCACCTTCTGGGTGAGCCACATGGACGCACCCTTCACTTCCTGCGGCATCGTCACCACGGTCAAGAGATCATCCATGCGGGCGGGCTTGAGGAATTCGATCTGCATGGTGCGCACCACGAAGGCAAAGCCCGGCGCCTCGCTCTGCGCATGATCGAATAATTCGCCGTGCACGACCCCGAGCAGCCGCAGATAGTTGGTGCGGCCGCGCTCCATGAAGCGCAGATAGTTGGCGTGATAGACAACGCCGGAGAAATCGGTGTCCTCGTAATAGACCCGCACCGGCATCACGTGGCGGCCATCGCGAATCTCGCCGTCGAGTCCCGTCATCGCTGAAATTCTTCGTCGACGTCCATGCGGCCCTCGATCATGCGCAGGATGCTTATTCCCGCAGATTCGATGAAGATCAAAATGGGTTCCAACCAGGAGAGCGCGAACTCCCGTGGACAGGCTGCTTGGCTCACGGCCGATAAACGAGAACCGAGCAATGTGCTCAAATCTATTGCTGGAATGAAGTTGTCGGCGACCGCCGGATTTCGCTCTGAAAGATAAGAAACGACTTGTGATAGGTCCGGCCTAGCCCTCTGCGTGCCGAATATCTTCATTGCAGGCGCTTATTTGCGGGCCTCACGCAAAAAATCGTGAAAATTCCATTCTGAACTCCTCCGGCGGCAACATCGTCCAAGCCCTCTGCGGCCATCCCCTTGAGCGCGAAAATTTCTCCGCCTGCTCAAGAAGGTAAGCAACGGCGGGCTCCCGCATTTCCTCCGGGGGAAGGTCAAGAGCTGCTGCAGCTCTTTCTGTTGTCGTCATGTTGCTCACCTTGGCACGCGCCTCCACGCCGCAAAGTCACTCATCATCGCTTTGCCCGAACAGCCCGAACTGGGTCGGGTCGCGCGTCGGCTCGGCAAGGCCGAGGTGGCGGAAGGCGTGCGACGTCAGGACGCGGCCGCGCGGGGTGCGCTGGATGAAGCCCTTCTGGATCAGGAACGGTTCGATGATCTCCTCGATGGCGTCGCGCGGCTCCGACAGGCCCGCCGCGATGGTCTCGATCCCGACTGGGCCGCCGCCGTAGTTGAGGGCCACCATCGTGAGATAGCGACGGTCCATGGCGTCGAGGCCGGCGGCGTCGACCTCGAGCTCAGTAAGCGCCTTGTCGGCGGCGACGCGGTCGATCGAGGTCACGCCGTCGACCAGCGCGAAATCGCGCACCCGCCGCAGCAGGCGGCCAGCAATGCGCGGGGTGCCGCGGGCGCGCCGGGCGATCTCGTTGGCGCCATCCGGCGTCATGCCGATGCCAAGCACGCGCGCGCCACGGTCGATGATCTGCTCGAGCTCGCGCTCAGTGTAGAAGTTGAGCCTGACCGGGATCCCGAAGCGGTCGCGCAACGGATTGGTGAGCAGGCCCGCGCGCGTGGTTGCGCCCACGAGCGTGAAGCGCGCGAGATCGATCTTGACCGAGCGCGCGGCCGGGCCGGTGCCGATGATGAGGTCGAGTTGGAAATCCTCCATGGCCGGATAGAGGATTTCCTCCACTGCCGGGTTCAGCCGATGGATTTCGTCGATGAACAGCACGTCGCGGTCTTCGAGATTGGTGAGCAACGCCGCGAGGTCGCCGGCCTTGGCGATGACGGGACCGGAGGTCGCGCGAAAATTCACGCCGAGCTCGCGCGCCACGATCTGCGCCAGCGTGGTCTTGCCGAGCCCCGGGGGACCTACGAACAACACATGATCGAGTGCGTCCTGGCGGGCGCGCGCGGCCTCGATGAACACGCCGAGATTGGCACGCGCCTGCTCCTGGCCGATGAACTCGGCGAGACGCTGCGGCCGCAGCGATGCCTCCGCCGCGTCGTCCTCGCGCTGCTGCGGCGCCACCAGCCGACGCGGTGCCGTCATGGTGCGACCTCCGTGGGCGGGCGCGCAAAGTGCCAGTTTCGCACCAGCCCCCAACACAGCATCGTCGGAATGACGCAGGTCAGAATCATCAGCGCCGGATATTCGGGAAAAGGAGATCCATCAAACCTTTGCACTCGAAAGCCCATGCGCGGGCCGATGATCTCAAGGTAGACCGCTCCCGAGAGCAAACCCACCGCGAGCGCCATTGGCCAGGTTGTGCGTCCGAAAAAAGCTTGTTTGATGCCGATCGCCATACCAGCCAACGCAGCCGGACCAGCTCCGTATAGGTAACCGAATGGCGCGGCTATCAGTGCGGCGACCGGGAATGTCACCAAGTCGATAAGCGGGGCGCTCGATGAATCCGTTATGCCGAGCAACAGCAGCCAGGCGGTAGCGCCGATCGGCGGACCGAGGACAATGAATATCATTACGATTTCAAAGAACCGAACAAGCCGAGCGGCCGTGCCCGGACCTCCGACCCGCTGCGCGCTCATTTGGCGATCTCCTTGAGGCCGAGGCGAATCAGGCTCTTGGCATCAGCACCTTCGCCGGCGGCGCGTGCGGCGGCCGCGATCGCGGCGGCGGCCTGCGGCTGGCCATAGCCGAGATTGACCAGCGCGGAGACGGCGTCGGACACGGGCTGCGGCGCGCGGCGCCCGTCGAGGGCACCCGAGAGGCGCACGACCGCCGGGTCGAGCTGCGCATGCGCGGGCGCCTTGTCCTTGAGCTCGGTGACGATGCGTTCTGCGACCTTGGGGCCGACACCGGGGGCGCGCGCCACCATGGCCTTGTCGCGCAGCGCAATCGCGGAGGCGAGATCGGCCGGCTTGAGCGTGCCGAGCACTGACAGCGCCACCTTGGCGCCGACGCCCTGCACGGTCTGCAGCAGGCGAAACCACTCGCGCTCGCCGTCAAGCAGAAAGCCGAACAGGCGTATCTGATCCTCGCGCACATGCGTCTCGATCGCGAGCGTGACCGGCGCGCCCGCGGCCGGCAATTCCTGCAAGGTGCGCGGAGAGCAATGCACCTGATAGCCGACCCCGTTGACGTCGAGGATGACGAAATCCTCGCCGTAGGAATCGATGATGCCCTTGAGCTTGCCGATCATCGCATCGCCGCCTCGAGCACGGCGCTCTGCCGGTGATGCGCGTGGGTCACCGCAATCGCCAGCGCGTCGGCCGCGTCGTGGCTGGGCGGATCGGCCTTGGGCAGCAGCACACCGACCATCATGCGGATCTGCGCCTTCTCGCCGTGGCCGACCCCGATGATGGTCTTCTTCACTAGGTTGGGCGCATATTCGGCGACCGGCAGGCCGGCGATCGCCGGTACCAGCACGGCGATGCCGCGCGCCTGGCCAAGCTTCAGCGTCGCGGACGCATCCTTGTTGACGAACGTGGCCTCGACGGCGGCTTCGTCGGGCGCGTGCTGGTCAACTACGCGCCGCAGCCCATCGTGAATGGCCAGCAGGCGGCTCGCAAGCGCCGCACCGTCTTGCGTTGCCAGCGACCCGCAGCCCAGGAAAACGAGTCGGTTACCTTCGCTCGCGATCATGCCCCAGCCGGTGCGGCGGAGCCCGGGATCGATGCCGAGGATGCGAATCGGGCGTCTCATCCCGTCGTTGATAACGCCAGTGCGCGGCGGCGGCTAGCTCGGCGCTCGCTCAGGACCTTCTGGTCGGCCTACCGCTCGTGCGTGGCCGCGCCTTGCGGCCTCTGGCCTGCGCGGTCCGACCTTCATTGCCAAGAACGCGGACATCGCCGGAAACGTTAGCTTCGGATCGGCCCTCGACCGCAGCCACCGTCCGCAGCGCGTCGGCGATTCGCTTCTGTTCGTCGCCAAATTGCCGCACGACCGGGAGCAAGATTTCGACGTCCTCGGCGTAGCCTCTCGGCCGCTTCGAAAGAATGTAGATTCCCTGAACGCGAGACGGCCGCGACGCCCAGCCCTTCCGCGAGAGATAGGTCAAGAGCGTCTGTCCGCTTAGGCCCTTGGCGGCATCAAGACTTGGTTCGGCGTTGATCATCTGAATTTCTCGCGCGATGCTTCCAGCATTTCCAGTATAACGCCCGAATGCAGGCGGTTGGCATAAGGAATTTCTATGCGAACCGAAGCGATATTTTTGGTCGGATCTGCACACAATGTCCACCAAAAAGCCGACGCGTTCACGATAAGGCGGTCGCCAGCCTCGACAACCCAATCGTCGACGCTCGGGCCGAAGCAGACGAGGAAGAGGTAATATGGCGTTGCGGCCGGCGGACGCGTGACGATCAGATTGTAATTTCGAGCATTTAAGTTGTACTTAACGACGTCGCCACCGGGCGGAACCGTGGTCGTACCCTTGAGCTGGAAGTCGACCGGGAACCCGGATTCGATATATCGAGCGCCATCCTTGACGATGTGCTTGAGCGTTCCGTCGACTCCATAGTCGCGCCTGCTGACGGCGATCGTCGATCCCGCCGCCGCAGCGATAGCTTGAACATAGGCGGTCGCAAATTCGTCAAGAAGATGCTCACGCGGAAGTGGCATTCGTTACGCGCTCAGCTTCTGCACGAGCGCGTCGGAAATCTCGAAATTGGCGTAGACGTTCTGAACGTCGTCGCTCTCGTTGAGGCCCTCGATCAGCTTGAGGACCTTCTCGCCGGCCTCGTCGTCGACCGCGACCGTGTTCTGCGGCTTCCAAACCAAAGCAGCCTTACGCGGCTCGCCGAACTTTGCCTCGAGCGCCTTGCTGACCGCGCCGAGTGTGTCGGGCAGCGTGTAGATTTCGTGCCCGCTCTCGCTCGACGCAACGTCCTCGGCGCCGGCCTCGATCGCCGCTTCGAGCATGGCGTCGTCACTCGCCACCTTGGCGTCGTACTCGACCACGCCTAGATGGTCGAACATGAACGATACCGCGCCGGTCTCGGCGAGGTTGCCGCCGCTCTTGGTGAAGGTCGAGCGCACCTCGCCGGCGGTGCGGTTGCGGTTGTCGGTCAACACCTCAACGATGACGGCGACGCCGCCCGGGCCATAGCCCTCGTAGCGAATCTCATCGTAGCTCTCGGCATCATTGCCGCTCGCCTTCTTGATCGCGCGCTCGATCGAATCCTTCGACATGTTCTCGACCCGTGCCGCCAGGATCGCGGCGCGCAGGCGCGCGTTCATGGAGGGATCGGGCAGGCCCATCTTGGCCGAGACCGTGATTTCGCGCGCAAGCTTGCCGAACAGCTTGGACTTGACCGCGTCCTGCCGTCCCTTCCGATGCATGATGTTCTTGAACTGTGAATGTCCCGCCATGGCACTGTTCCGTGGTCTGTCGATCTGAACGAGATTACTCCCAAAAGGCAGGCCCCGCAGGCGCGAGCCGGCCACCCAGGCGTACGCCCGCGATGTGGCGCGCCAGGCCGGTCCTGTCATCGGTCTCGAGCGCGACCGCACACAACGTGGCCTCGCCCAGGGCTGGCTCGAAGCGACCGCTCGGGATGCGGTGCAGAAACCGGGCCAGCGGCTCATCCTTCATCATACCGATGATCGAATCATAGTCGCCGGTCATGCCGACATCCGAGATGAAGCCGGTGCCGCGCGGCAGGATCTGGTGGTCGGCGGTCGGCACGTGGGTGTGAGTGCCGACGATGAGACTCGCGCGCCCGTCGCAGAAATGGCCCATGACTTGCTTCTCGCTCGTGGCCTCGCAATGCATGTCGATGACGACGGCATCGGAAGCGGCCGCGAGCGGATGGGCGGCCAGCGCCCTGTCGACAGCCGCGAAAGGATCATCGAGCGGCTCCATGAAGGTGCGCCCCATGGCGTTGACGACCAGCACATGGGCGCCGCCGCGCGTCTTGAGGAGCGCAGCGCCGCGGCCCGGCGTGCCTGGCGGATAGTTGATCGGACGGATCAGGCGCGGCGCGCGCTCGATGAAGACCAGCGCCTCGCGCTGATCCCAGGCATGATTGCCGAGCGTGATCGCGTCGGCCCCGGCATCGATGATGTCCTGATAGATCGACTCGGTGATGCCGAAGCCGCCGGCGGCATTCTCGCCGTTGACGATGACGCAATCGAGCCGCCAGTCGCGCACCAGGAGCGGCAGGCGATCGAGCACGACGGCGCGGCCGCTGCGGCCCACGATGTCGCCGATGAAGAGAATGCGCATGCGATCAGGCTCGGGAGGCCTCGATGACCTCGCGCTCGGTTAGCACGAGATCGAGCGGCTCGTCGCCGGGGCCGGCGGGCACCGCCGCAATCTCCTGTGCCGCGTAGGCGATGCCGACCGCGTGGACCGGACGGCGAGCCCGCGCCGCCGCGATGGTCATATCGTAGTAGCCCGCCCCGTAGCCGATGCGATGACCGGCGCGATCGAAGGCCAGCAACGGCACGACAAAAATGTCGGGCGCAGCCTCAGGCGCCTGCGGCGACGGCTGGCGAATCCCCCAGACGCCTTCGAAGAGCGGCTCGCCGAACGCCCAGGCCCGCATCACGAGTGCCTGCCCGCGCTCGGCCACGACCGGCAGCACCAGACGAGCGCCCGCGGCGGCGAGCTTGCGCAGGAGCGGCAGCGGATTGATCTCGCTCCTCATCGGCATGAAGCCTGAAACGACTGCGCCCGGCTCGAGCACGAGCGGAAACGCTCGCGCCGCAATCGCTTCGGCTGCGCGCGCGCGCTCGGCCGCCGGCAACGCATCGCGCCGCGCAAGTGCCTGCCGTCGCAGCTCGGCCTTGAGATCTGCCAGCGAAGAGTCGGTCACCATCATTCGATGCTTGAAATACTCGTTGTTCCGGTTCGAAAAAATGCGTCGGGAAAAACCCTTGTTGCAAAGAGTGCGGAGCCGCGCTGGCCGTCGGAGTGTTCGATCCCGGGTTCCCTACGAAAGTAGGTGGGTGCCATATGTCCGAGCCCACGGGCCCGGCCAGGGACAGCTCCCTTGAGGATCGATAAGGCCCCGGGGATAGTGCTCCTGACGCACCCCGCAGCCCCGCGCGCGCAGTGTAGTGCAGCCGCGCGGCCGGCGCCACCTCGCGCCCACCATCAATCCGAAGTTATCCCGGCGTGACCCCGACCGTGCGGCTGTGATTGAGCACCTTGGTGACCTTTTCGATACGCTCAGCCGCGGCATTGAGCGCCGCCGCGACCGCGGCCTGGGTGGCGTTCGAGCGTTCCGCCGAGGCAGCGCGAACCTCCTGCATCCCGGCCATCTCCTCCTCCAGACGCCGCAGCCGCCCGCCGGCATCCGCGAGCTCGTCCGCCACCGTCAGGGCCGCCATCACGGTGAGGCGCGTGTCACCGATCTCGCCGAAAGTGGCGCGCAACCGTTCGATGCGCTGGTCGAGATCCTGCGCCAGCTGGAGCAAATGGCTCTCCTGCCCGTTCTCGCAGGCCATACGGAACTGGCGGCCGTTGATCGTGACGGTGACTTGGGAGGTGACTGGCGGCATGACACGCTCTACTTGGCGCACGTTTGCATCGACTGCGTTTGCATCAGCTGTCATTGGCTTCGATCACTGAGCGGATGGTTTCGATGGCGGTATCGAGCCGCCGCGCAACCTCGTGGTTGGTGGTCTCGAGCACGCGGGCCCGAGCTGTTGCGGCATCGAGATCGGCGGCGAGGCGCGAGCGATCGGCGCCGAGCACGTGCAGCTGCTCGGCGAGCCCGTGCTCGGCACGATCGGCTTCACGCCGCCGCTCGGCCGCCGCCTCCAGCCCGTCGAGCGCCTGCATTAGGCGCTTGGTAGCAACCTCAATAGCGCCAGCGTCGGTCATCCCCGCCCGACCCCACTGATCGGCCCACGTCGAGCCACCGAAATCATATGCGCGGCAAGCAGTTAGGATTGGAACCTTACGTGGGTTGACGGCAGCCCGTCAACGTTGCCGGCAAATTTCTCTCCTGCCCTGTGTATGGCCATACCACGTGGCGTTCCTTGACTCGATCCGATCGCGTGCTAGAGCCACGGCAATCCGCTTGGCCCATCATGCTTAATCCTCCTTTCGCCACCGCCCCCGCAAGCCTTGATCCGCGCCGTACTACGCGCGGTGAGCACGCGCTCATGGCCAACGCGCTGCGCGCGCTCGCCATGGACGCCGTGGAGCAGGCGAAAGCCGGCCATCCGGGTTTGCCCATGGGGGCGGCCGACATCGCGACGGTGCTGTTCGGCCAGTTCCTGAAGTTCGACCCGGCCGATCCAGCCTGGCCCGACCGCGATCGATTCGTGCTCTCGGCCGGCCACGGCTCCATGCTGATCTACGCGGCGCTGCATCTTCTGGGCTACGAGCGGATGACCATCGCGGAGATCAAGCGCTTCCGCCAGCTCGGCTCGCTGACGCCCGGCCATCCAGAGTTCGGCCACACACCGGGCGTCGAGACCACCACGGGCCCGCTCGGCCAGGGCATCGCCAATGCGGTCGGCATGGCGATCGCGGAACGGCACATGGCGGCCGCGTTCGGCGAGGTGGTCGATCACTACACGTTCGTGCTCGCCTCCGACGGCGATCTGATGGAAGGCGTCAGCCAGGAGGCGATCGCGCTCGCCGGGCATTTGCGGCTTGCCAAGCTTATCGTGCTGTTCGACGACAACGGCATCTCGATCGACGGGCCGCTCTCGCTCGCCGATTCGGTCGACCAGGTGAAGCGCTTCGAGGCCGCCGGCTGGGCCGCGTGCCGCATCGACGGGCACGATCCTGACGCCATCGCGGCCGCGATCACGCGCGCCAAAGCAAGCGACCGGCCCTCGCTCATCGCCTGCCGCACCAAGATCGGTTTCGGGGCGCCGACCAAGGCCGGCAGCGAGAAGGCGCACGGCTCGCCGCTCGGCGCCGAGGAAATCAAGGGCGCACGTGCTCAGCTTGGCTGGGAATGGCCGCCCTTCGAGGTGCCCGCCGATATCCGCGCCGCCTGGCAACGGTCGGGCGAGCGCGGCAAGGCCGCGCGACAGGCTTGGCTCATGCGTCTCGCCGCACTACCGGCGGCGGAGCGCGCCGAATTCGACCGGCGCAACCGCGGCGAGCTCGCGGCCGACGCGCTCGCGGCGGCGGTACGCGGCGTGAAGGAGAAGCTCGCGGCCGCGCCCAAGGAGATCGCGACCCGCGCGGCCTCCGAACTCGCGCTCGAAGCTCTGACGGCGGCTCTGCCTGAGATGATCGGCGGGTCGGCCGACCTCACCGGCTCCAACAATACCAAGCCCACAGGCCTCAAGGTCCTCTCCGCGGCCGATTATGGGGGTCGCTTCATCCACTACGGCGTGCGCGAGCACGGCATGGCCGCCGCCATGAACGGCATGGCGTTGCACGGCGGGATCATTCCGTTCTCGGGCACGTTCCTGGTCTTCTCCGATTATTGCCGCCCGGCCATCCGGCTCGCCGCGCTCATGCAGAAGCGGGTGATCCACGTCTTGACCCATGATTCGATCGGGCTCGGCGAGGACGGGCCAACGCATCAGCCGGTCGAGCACCTGGCGGCGCTACGCGCCATTCCGAACCTCCTGTTGTTCCGCCCCTGCGACACGGTCGAGACCATCGAGTGCTGGGAGCTTGCGCTGGAGCGGCGCGAGGGCCCGAGCGTGCTGGCGCTGACGCGGCAGGCCCTGCCGCAGCGGCGGCTCGCATACGAAGCCGACAATCGCTGCGCCGGCGGCGCCTACGAGATCGCGGCCGCGGACGGTACCGCGCAAGTGTCGCTGTTCGCGACCGGCTCGGAGGTTGCGATCGCGGTCGAGGCGCAGAAGCTTTTGCAGGCGCGCGGGGTCGCGGCGCGGGTCGTATCGGTGCCATGCTTCGAGCTGTTCCGCGCGCGGCCGCCCGCCCAGCGGCAGAGCATCATCGGCGCGGCGCCGGTACGGGTCGCGGTCGAGGCCGCCATTCGGCAAGGCTGGGACGAGATCATTGGGACAAACGGGGCATTCGTCGGCATGACGACATTTGGCGCCAGTGCCCCCGCCAAGGACCTTTACCGCCATTTCGGCATCACGTCCGAGAAGGTCGCTGAGGCGGCATTAAGCAAGCTCGGTCGCGGGTGAGCGCAACCGCATCGGCGCCATTGCGTTACTCCCGCGCGGCAATTACACGATTTTTGTAATCGCGGGCTTGCGTCCAGGGGGACCCGCAAAGGAGCCGGGGAAATGTCAGTCCGAGTCGCTATCAATGGGTTCGGCCGAATCGGCCGCAACGTGCTGCGCGCCATCGTCGAGGCCGAGCGCAGTGACATCAGCGTGGTCGCTATCAACGATCTCGCCCCGCCGGAGACCAATGCGCATCTGTTGCGCTTCGATTCGGTGCACGGCCGTTTTCCGGGCGAGGTGACGGTCAAGGGCGACATTCTTGATTGCGGCATCGGGCCCATCAAGGTCACCGCCATCAAGGACCCAGCGCAGCTGCCCTGGCGGGAGCTGGCGGTCGACATCGCGCTCGAATGCACCGGCCTCTTCACCTCCAAGGAGAAGGCGTCGGCGCACCTCGCCGCCGGCGCCAAGCGCGTACTGGTCTCTGCGCCCGCCGACAACGTGGACTTGACCGTCGTCTATGGCGTCAATCACGACAAGCTTTCCGCCGACCACAAGATCGTGTCGAACGCCTCGTGCACCACCAACTGCCTGGCGCCGCTCGCCAAGGTGCTCAACGACGCGGTCGGCATCGACAAGGGCTTCATGACCACGGTGCACGCCTACACCAACGATCAGCCCTCGCACGACCAATTCCACAAGGACCTCTACCGGGCGCGCGCGGCGGCGCTCTCGATGATCCCGACATCAACGGGTGCCGCGAAGGCCGTCGGCCTGGTTCTGCCCGAACTCGCCGGCCGCCTCGACGGTGTCGCCATCCGGGTGCCGGTGCCCAATGTCTCGGTGGTCGATCTCAAGATCGTGGCCAAGCGGGCGACCTCGACGGAGGAGATCAACGGCGCGGTGAAGCGCGCGGCCGAGCAGCAGCTCAAGGGAATCCTGGGCTACACCGAGCGTCCCAATGTTTCGATCGACTTCAACCACGACATGCGATCATCAGTGGTCCATCTCGACCAGACCAAGGTGATGGACGGCACGCTGGTGCGCGCCATGTCGTGGTACGACAATGAATGGGGCTTCTCGAACCGGATGCTCGATACCGCGGCCGCAATGGGCAAGCTGATCTAACGGCCGCCGCGATGACCGGATTTCGCACACTCGACCAAGCCGATGTGAACGGCAAACGCGTCCTCTTGCGCGTTGACCTCAATGTGCCGGTCGGCGAAGGCACGGTCTCCGACGCCACCCGCATCGAGCGGATGGCACCGACGATTCTCGAGATCGCCAACAAGGGCGGCAAGGTGATCCTGCTCTCGCATTTCGGACGACCCAAGGGACCGAACGGAAAGGAGTCGCTCAAGCCGGTCGCCGCCGAGGTGGCACACGTCATCAAGCGTCCGGTCGCGTTCGTTGAGGATTGCGTCGGCCCGCAGGCGGAGGCAGCCACGCAGGCCATGCGCGGCGGCGACATTCTGTGCCTGGAGAACACCCGCTTCCACGCCGGCGAGGAGAAGAACGATCCGGCTTTCGCGGCGGCGCTCGCCCGGCTCGGCGACATCTGGGTCAACGACGCCTTCTCGGTATCGCACCGCGCCCATGCCTCGACCGAGGGTCTCGGCCACATTCTGCCGGCCTTTGCAGGCCGCGCCATGGAGGCGGAGCTCGCCGCCTTCCGCCGGGTGCTCGACGTCCCGCAGCGCCCGCTCGCCGCCATCGTGGGCGGCGCCAAGGTCTCGACCAAGCTCGCGCTGCTCAGCAACCTCATTCCGCGCGTCGATGTGCTGATCATTGGCGGCGGCATGGCCAACACATTCCTTGCCGCGCAAGGCAAGCGGATCGGCAAGTCGCTCTGCGAGCATGAGATGGCGCAGACCGCGCGCGCCATTCTGGCGCAGGCCGCAGCCAAAGGCTGCGAGATCGTGCTGCCGGTCGATGCAGTAGTGGCGCGCAAGTTCGAAGCCGATGCACCGTCGCGGGTCGTCACGGTGGATGATGTGGGTACCGACGAGATGGTTCTCGACATCGGGCCGCGTACGATCGAGCATGTGGTCTCGGTGCTGGCGCGGGTGAAGACCTTGGTCTGGAACGGCCCGTTCGGAGCCTTCGAGATCGAGCCTTTCGATACCGGCACCATCGAGGTTGCCGAAGCGGCGGCGGAACTCACCGCCAGCGGAAAGATTATTTCCGTGGCGGGGGGCGGCGATACGGTGGCCGCCCTCAATTCGGCGCGGGTGACGGAACGGCTGACCTATGTGTCGGCGGCGGGCGGCGCCTTCCTGGAATGGCTCGAGGGAAAGCCATTGCCGGGCGTGCAGGTTCTGCAGACCTGTCGCGGATGAGGCCCCGCAAGTAGTATGATCTTTCGAGCCAACGCGTGAAGGAGGCTGCAAGTGAACCTCGCTGAGCTCAACCGGGTCGCCGAGGCCATGGTAGCGCCTGGCCGCGGCATTCTGGCCGCCGATGAATCGTCCGGCACCATCAAGAAGCGCTTCGACGCCATCGGCGTGGAGTGCACCGCCGACAACCGACGCGACTATCGCGAGCTGTTGTTCCGTTCCAACGAGGCGATGTCGAAATACATTTCCGGCGTCATCCTCTTTGACGAGACCATCCGCCAGAGCGCCAAAGACGGCACGCCGCTCCTCAAGGTGATCGAGAAGGCGGGCTCGCTTCCGGGCATCAAGGTCGACAAGGGCACCAAGCCGCTGCCCTTCTGCCCGGGCGAGGTCGTCACCGAGGGGCTCGACGGCCTGCGCGAGCGTTTGGTCGAATATCGCGGGCTCGGCGCAAAATTCGCCAAATGGCGCGCCGTCGTCGATATCGGCGCCGGCATCCCGACCGCGACCTGCATCGACACCAACGCCCACGCGCTCGCCCGCTATGCGGCGCTCTGCCAGGAGGAGGACATCGTTCCGATCGTCGAGCCGGAGGTGCTGATGGACGGCGACCACGACATCGACCGCTGCTATGCGGCGACCGAATGGACGCTGCAGCGGGTGTTCGGCGCGCTCTATGAGCAGCGGGTCAAGCTCGATGGCATGGTGCTCAAGCCCAACATGGTGGTCGCCGGCAAGACGTGCGCGAAGCAAGCTTCCGTCGAGGAGGTCGCCGACAAGACCGTGCGGGTGCTGAAGGCCTGCGTGCCGGCAGCGGTGCCGGGCATTGCCTTCCTGTCCGGCGGCCAGTCAGACGAGCAGGCGACCGCGCATCTCGATGCCATGAACAAGAACGGCGCCCTGCCCTGGCGGCTCACCTTCTCGTATGGCCGCGCGCTGCAGGCGGCGCCGCAAAAAGCTTGGGGCGGACGCAGCGAGAATGTCGCGGCCGCGCAGCGCGCCTTCACGCACCGCGCCATGATGAATGGCCTGGCGGCGCTCGGCCAATGGCAATCGGAGCTGGAGCGGAAGGCCGCCTGATGCTTGTTGCCCACAGATCGTTAACTGCGGCGACGGTATAAAGAGACCACAGCGCCCCCAAACCGCCCGATTGCGAGAGCAAGCGAACCCGCATGGCGTCCCCAAGCGACACGCGGCGCCTTCAAACGCGCCTCTATCTGGTGACTCCCGAAGTGGCGGAAGCGGCCCCTCTCGCGGACGCCTTGGCGGCTGCGCTTGCGAGCGCTCAGGTCGCGGCTGTGCTGCTTCGCCTGTCGGCACGCGATGAACGCGGCCGTATCAATGCCGGCAAGGCGCTCGCCCCTCTCGTGCAGAAAATCGGCGCGGCGCTCCTCATCGCCGACCATCCGGACATCGTGGCGCGATGCGGCGCCGACGGCGCGCATCTGACGGGCATCGGCGCCTTCACGG
>Ga0126381_100004476_pt1 | contig 15242 bp, 15 predicted proteins | sample PanSoiMetPlot_28_FD_96465 | JGI IMG/M metagenome (GOLD analysis project Ga0126381, IMG submission 96465) | Tropical forest soil microbial communities from Panama - MetaG Plot_28 | ecosystem: Environmental > Terrestrial > Soil > Tropical forest > Bulk soil | place: Panama | collected 2016-02-17 | reverse complement strand
CCGAATTCATTGAATTCGCGTACAACCTCTGGTCCAACGAAGCACAGCGGCACGAACTATCCCGCTTGCCCAAATGGGCGTCCGACGACCGCTACCGCATCGAGGCGCGCGCGCCGATCGGCAACCCTACGAAGGATCAGATGTTCCTCATGGTCCAGTCGCTGTTGGCGGAACGCTTCCAGTTGGCGGCGCGATTCGAAGAGCGCGAGCTCCCGGTGTTTGAGGTTAGGCTTGCCCGGCCTGGTAAGCTGGGGCCGAATATGCCGCTCCATGCGAACGGGCCTCCCTGTGATCGGCCGGGTGTCCCCGCGCGTCCGGGTCTTCCCGGTTTTATATGCCATTCATTTTTTGCACTCGACCTTCCCGGAGCCAAAATCTTGGGCTCGCGCGATGTCACCATGGGCGTGGTGATACGGATGTTTTCAGAGCTGCCCCGGGAGTTGGGCCGCGCGATCATCGACAAGACCGGGCTCACGGGAAGGTACGATGTGACCATCGAATGGGCGCCTGAGCCGAAGCCATCGGCAACACCCGACACGCCGCCGCCTGCGCCAGCTGGTCCGGCCTTCGTCGATGCGGTGCGCGAATCAGCTCGGCCTCAAGCTGGAGTCGTCCAAAGCGTCGTTGCGCGTCCTCGTAATCGACAAGGTGGAACGGCCGTCGGAAAATTGAGTTATCACTCGTGTAGTGCGTCAAGTGGAACGCCCATCGCGAGTGCCTGACCAAGCAATATCCTTGTCGCAAGGTCTATCTCGGCACGCGGGGTTGCTCTAGTTTCTATAACCCTAAGAAAACGCTAGGACTTATCGGAAGTGCCGCCCACGCGGATGCCCGGGTGACGATGACGGCCGGCGGCGGCACTTTCGATAAGCCCGTTTGAACGGAGCCGCTGGTGTTTGCGGCGGGCGCGCGAAGCCATGCGGAAAGCTGCAGGTTTTCGTCTTCTGTTTGGCTGTAAGTTTGATGATTTCGAGCTGCCGGAGTGAGCTGGTCGCGAAGCTCTAATCGCGTCCGCGGCACGTTCGGCTTTACAAATCAAAGTGGCGCGATTTAAACTAATACGGCATAAAAACCCTATTAGAAAAATGCTCGATTCTATCGCTTTGACCTTTATCGTTGTGGCGTTCGCGTTCGCAATTTTATTGGGACAGACGCTGAGCGATGAACCTAGGAAACTTTTAATCGTCTTATCAATTGTGACTCCGAACGCTTTTGTCCGCTTTGACTGGTGAAGCCAGTCTGCGTCTTGGCGCAGACCTCCCACAACGCCGCCGGTACTCATCGGGACGCGGGCGAAGACCTGGACTGTAACGGTCTGCCAATTTGCTGGCAGCGCTACCAAAACCACGCGCTCGGACGCGCAGGTAACATGGGCGGCGTGGTCTACAAACGAAGAGAAATGCGCGTGTCGGGACCGAGCGGGCTAATTGGCTCGTGAAGCGACACCGGTACGCTTGTAGCGTGCCGCTACCTTCCAATAGCTCGGACGCTCGCTCAGGCGCTGTACGTTATAGTTCCAGTCCCAGATGGCGCCCGCGCCGTTATTGCCGTTCGGGTTCCAGTATTTCGGGTTGACCTGGAAGTCCGAGGCGGGAAGCGGCCACTGGCTGGTCCCACCGCTATTGATCACGAAGTCCGTAGCGGTGTAATTGGGCTCCGGGCGCGCCTTCCAGAACTGTGTGTCGTAGAGGAAGAGACAGGCGCCAAGCAACTGTGGCACCGGCTTGGGCCAGATCGCCGCGAACTGGCCATCGACCCAGGCGGCCTGTCCGTCTGGGTTGGCCGGGTCGGACTCGTCGCTGCTCCGGCCGTACTCGGTGAACAGAATGGGTGTCTGGGCTGGAATCCCGTTTTGGGCAAACCAGGCAGGTATACTGACGGTCAGCCAGTTCGTCATGAAACCGCCATCATTGAACGGGTTGGTAGAGTAGACGACTCGGTCGCTCCAGAAGGCTTGTCCCAACTGATTATTATCGCGGACTGCCTGCCATGCGGGGAGTACGCCACCACCGGCGATGTCGTTCGCGATGCCGAACGTGACAGGGAAGGTAATCGGGAGGCGGCTCTCGTCCGGGACGCCGCGCGCATCCTCCAAGGCCTTCCAGACGGCACAGGCGTCGGCCACCAGCGCCATGCTCGCGCACTCGCTGACGTCCCCTTCGTTGAAGATCTTGAGCATGCCTGCCGCGAGATGAGGAGTTGTCCCGGTCGCGCCATAGATCTCGTTGAACATATTCTCCGCGTTCTGCCGGGCCAGGACCATATTGCTCGCACAGTACGCGTTCTTCATCTGGTCGTTTGAAATCGGAATGGTTACTTTCATGCTCAGGCTGGCCGCATAGTCCAGGAACGGGATGTGATCACGCATCTTGCCCCCGCTGGGCGCTCCGGATTGCATACCAGGATTCCAGTCGTACAGATGGACGAAGTTGACGTTTAATTGCTGCTGGAAACGCTTCAGATCATCGCGGCCGCCATTAACGCCGGACCAAAGCTGGCTGAAGTCACTGTTATAGAAATCCGAGTCGTAGTAAATGGTATAGCGGACGTCAACGCCCTGCCGGATATTTTCGAAGTAGGCTCCACCTGCTTTTTGCGGATTCTGGCTCCCGTCGATAGCGAGGGGACCAGGCTTGTAGGCAATTCCGCGAAGGTCGTTGAGTCCGAATTTCGCGGCACGCTCGAGTGCAGTCATACTGTCCTCCGCTGAGGAGTATACGAAATCTGCTAGGCCGGATCTCCCCGATGCGATTGCCGCATTTCCCGCGAGGAATTTAATCCCTGTGCTCACCGCTCTCGTCGAAAATGGGGGTCCGCTGCGCCAGATCGCGAGTGAGACCGGCGGCGCAGGTTGTTCTCGCCGAGCGCCTGGAGAGCATAGTCTTTGCCGGGTACGATTGCTACTTCGAGGGAGACGAACCGCCAGGATTGTGACCTTGGGCCGTGTATTTGGGGCACTTGCCGCAAACGCCAGTTGCCGGGAGCTTATCTTGAGGAAGGCCGCCGACAAGCCAATTTACGAATACGTGGGACGAGCGCCAAGATTTCGAGCCGCCCTTCCGCTAGGCGTTTCTGCGGCCAGCACGCGCTTCGTTCATGAGACGGCCCGAACCGTTCTGTGGCAGAATGCAGTAGGTATATGGTCTTGTAGGGTTGGTTCTGGCTACGCTTACCGAAGGACCTGGAGAGTGAGCGGCAGAATGAAGTCGTGGAAGACTTGGGCAAGGACTTGCGGAAAACTCAGTACGTCATTCCTTTGCGCGGTTTCGATGGCAGCGCAGACCGCTCCCATATTCCGCGCCAGCGTGGCCCTGATCCACGTGGATGCCGAAGTCACGCTTGATGGACGAATCTTGTCCGGCATGACCAAGGACGACTTCCGCGTATTCGACGAGCATAGTCCCCAAACCATCGTACACTTCGCGAGCGAGCAAGAGCCTCTCGATTTGATTCTCCTCTTCGACTTTTCAAACAGCATGCGTCCCGTCGTGCAGTCGGTGGCTGCGGCGGCTCGCCAGGGCTTGCAGGAACTGCGCCAGGGCGACCGCGTCTGCATATGGGTATTCAACCGGCATAGCCAGGAGATCGCCCCGTTTACCAGCGACCTCGACGCCGTGGCCAGGACCATTGAGCAAGAAGTTCCCAATCAGAGTTTTGCCGGTGGGACTTGGATTCGAGCGGCCGTGGACGCGGCGGCGCTGCGGCTCATGAAAGAACCCAAGAACCAGCGTCGGCGCGCCGTGCTCATCATTACCGACGACTACGGAACGCACAAGGAAAGAGAGCAGAGCGTGGTGCGCGATTTCTGGGAGGCCGACGCAATTCTCAGTGGGCTGATCGTGCGGAATTCGTACCTCCAGGCGATCCACACCGGGGCAACCATCGTGTCTCCCGAGATGCTGCTCATATACGCCGGGACGGGAATGAAGGGAATCGCGGCCAAGACCGGCGGCGACACCATCCATTCCAGCGATGCGGGCGCAGCGTTCCAGGAATCTATGCGCCGTATCCGCAGCCGCTACAGCCTCTATTACGCCCAGCCGGACGGCAAACCGGGGACCACACGCAGCATCCGTGTGGAACTGGCCAATAACGGGGCCAAGCAGTATCCCAAAGCGCATGTACGCGCCCGCGCCGGATACGTGGTCCCGAAGTAAGCCATTCCAGTGTTCAGTAACCTGTCGTGAAACCAATCCCCGGAGCTTGCCGCAAACGGTGATGGCGCGAACCGTCTTGACATATTGAATTATTAGTACTAATATTCTAGTAGCTGCGCGGTATCGTACGGCCGCGACGAAACGGAACGCGGAGCGAAACGTTTAACCAGTGAATTGAAAAATGAGCTCAGTGTCAGAACGGCTCCGACCTGAACTGCTAGCAGCGACCACATCGTCGGAACCGGCACACATTCTGCACCCGGCCTGGAGAACTTTCATCCAGTTTTGTCGGGACTTACGCCACGGCGAGATTGAACGGCTTACGATTCAGGATGGGTTGCCGATCCTCGCAGTAACGACTCGCAAAAGAGTCAAATTTCATTCCTTAGCAGGCTGAGGCTGACCGAAGCCCTCGGAGGCCGCCGACAGGGCACCCCTGCCCTGTCGGCGGCCTCTCTGTTTTGGAAGGAGGTCCATGGAAAACAGAACGGCATTCGCCATGATGTTCTTGGGCGCGGTTATAGCTGCTTCAGCCCAGTCTCCAGATTTGCTCTCGTGGATTGCCACAATTTCGTCCGCCGATCAGGCCGCGCAGGAGGGCCGTTATCTGGATGCCGAACGGACGCTGCGATCGGCCCTGGAACAGGCACGCCGTTTGGAGCCGGATCTGGCACCCGCCGCAACGACATACAATAATCTCGCCAGTCTGTACAGGGACCGGCGGATGTGCGATGAAGCCGTCTGGGCTTATCAGCGATCGCTCCACCTTTGGGAAAAGCTGGGGCCACCGCGCGATCGATATTTTCTTGCGACGGCCAATAACCTGGTCGGGCTCTACGTGGAATGTCGCAATCTTGACCAGGCTGAACGTCATCAGCGTATCCTTGTAGCACCTCGCATCAACTCCGTGAGCCGCGCAGACCCGGAATATGCCAGAGCTCTTTCGAATCTCGGTTGCATCGAATTTCTGAAGCACCACTATTCCAAGGCGCGCGCAATCTATCAGCAAGCGCTTGTGATTACGGAGCAAACGTCCTCCATCCCTTCTTTTGATTTGGCTGGCGCGTTGAACAACCTTGCCCTAGCGTTGGTGCGCACCGGGGAATCCAGTCAAGCAATTGAATATAACGGGCGCGCCCTGGCGGTCTTTGAGTCCGTGGGAGCCCCGCTCCATCCCATGCTGGTTACGTTGCTCATGAATGGTGCCCATATGAACTGTATGGCCCACCGCTGCGGTGAAGCAGAAGTGCTAATCCAGCGGGCATTGGCGCTTTCGCAGAGGATTTCTGGTGAAGACGATCCCATGACTGCAAGCGTGGTTAAGGAATATTCCGTTCTGCTCAAATGCTGCAACCGGAAGCAGGAAGCCATCGCCATGGACCGGCGAGCCCGTGAGATCAAAGCGCGATTATTAAGCCCAAGTAGCAGACAAACAATAGATATTCGAGAAATGTCGGGAATCAAGTAATGCCGACAGCAGGAGTGAAGTCGTGATTCCCGCCATCATGGCGCCCCCGCCAGTGCCGGGAGCTCTGATACCAGCAAATGCATCGTCGTTGGAATGCCGCCACGTCCTCCGCGGGGTGAACGACTTTGCGGTGGGTCACTCGAGCCAATGCTTTTCGTTTGTCAAAGACTGGGTAAGGGAAGAAGGTTAGGCGGCATCTGATGCGTGCCCAGAAGCGGGAGGGCTTCGGCTGGAAGAGATGGAGTAGGCAATGGCTGTATGGCGAACTCGGGCTGTTTAACGGCTATCGGGAAAGTCCCACTGGCACGATAGGTCCCACAAACCTTGACAGGAAGCGAGCAGGAAAGCCTCACCCACTTCTGCACGCGCGAAGTCGCCTATTCCTGGTGGGTTCCGATGAGGCTAGATAAAACGAAGATATCATCCATAATCTCCATTAATAGAGTCTGCAGCGCCCATAAAATTCCGATAATGGACGAGAACGCATATCGTTCCCCAACCGGGCAGAGAGTCGCCGCCAACCTCGCTGAGGGCCATGAGCGGCAAAGACCGTGGGATTCCGAGGCCCGCGCGGACTGTTCCGAAAGGGGTCCCGTGTGAAGCGTAATTCCTGTGCTGGTGCGAGGCTGAACACGCAACACTAAGGTTTGACCCAGACGGTATAGGCGAGATAGGCGAGTGTATGCACCTCGCGGATGTCGTCAACGTATTGAGCACCGATCTCCCAGCAGCCTGATGAAGGAATATCTATACCCGTCACCATGAACATCCCCTCTAAACCTTGGGTGTTGCCATTGTCAAAACCGCTGCCCGCCAAGCCGCTCCAGACGAGCGGCCCTCTACCATCCAGTCGTCGAGCCACCACCGTTAGTCGAGGGCGTCCCCCTTTCTTCCAATCGTAGCCCTGTCGAAAAAAGGGCAACTTGCCGCCACTGTGGATGTGCCAATCGGGGTAGACGACAGTCCCAGCCGGTTTTCTCAAATTGAGTTCGACTGCATTGAGCGTTACTGCGAATCAAAGGCGGAGTTGAATTTGAAGCTTGGAAACATTACTCTGGCGTGTTCGCGGTAAGAGTTGGGTTGGTGAGTTGCCTGAGGACGGACTGAGCGACACCCATCACCGGTTAATCGCAGCGCAGGGCCGACAGCGGGTCAACTGCCACCGCCCGCTGCGCCGGCCGCAAACTCGCGCCCAGCGACGCCGCCGTGATCACCAGCGTGGCGCCCAGGTAAGCCGTGAGGTCGTACGGCTGGATGGCCTGAACCAGGTTCGCAAACAACGGCGCAGCCAGCAGCGCCAGCGCTGCTCCGGTTGCGCCTCCGATACTAACCAGTAGCATGCACTGCGACACCACCATGCGCACCACCGCGCCACCGCCAGCCCCCAACGCCATGCGGATCCCAATCTCTTTCGTGCGCTGGCTCACCAGGTACGAGAGCACTCCGTGGATGCCGGAAACCGTAAGCAAGATCGCCAGCCCGCCGAGGAATCCCGCGATCCAGAAGGCGATGCGGAAAGGGTAGATCATCATCTCGTGGATCTCATCCAGCGGATTGATCTGGTCCACTAGTCCCGGCGCGATCTCGTCGAACGCCGCCTGGATATCTCGGCGCCCCGCGCTTTTTCCGCGCGCCGCACTCACCAGCAACGTTTCCCGCTCAGCGCCGGCGAAGGTTGGGAAATATAGGCAGGACGCATCCACGCCGACCCCGGCGAATCCGCTGATCACATCGCCCACAACCCCGATCACGCGAGCCGCACCGTACGGAGGGAGCCGGTCCGAGCGTCCGTCCGCCTGGCGTTTCGACGGTATCGCGATCGACTTTCCCAACGGGTCCTCACCCGGCCAATAGCGCCGCGCCGTGGCATCGCTGATCACCACCACGCCGTCGCCGGCTTTGGCTTCGCCGGCGGTAAACAGCCGGCCGCGCAGCACCGGAATGCGCAGCAGCGGGAAGTATTCGGGTGAGACGAAGTTATATCCGGCCAGTACTTCGGCCTTGGCCCCGGAAGGAACCACCGCCAGTTTCACTAAGTCGCCCTCCACCGGCGCACGCCACACCGCTGCCACCGCCTCGATACCAGCCGATGCGCGCAAGCGGTCGACGCCGGCGGGACCGGGCGGCTTCGACAAGAGGAGATTAAAAACGCCCTCGGTACGGATGCGGATATCCTGATTGCTCACGCGTCGCTGGCTGCGCAGCGCCACGGCGGAGCAGATCAGTAGAAGCGCGCACACCGCCACCTGGCCCGCCACCAGAAAGCTGCGGAGGCGCGATGGCCGGTAATCGCTCGAAAAATTTCCGCGGTTTGCCTCCACCAGCCGCGACCGTGTGGTTTGCAGCGCGGGCACAAGCCCGAACAGCAGCGCCGCGCATACCGCGGCCAACAGAACGAAGGCGCAGACCCGCCAATCGGTTTCGATGGATGGGAACTTGACGAACCATACGAAAGATGGCGGAAGCGTTCGGAACAGCAGCCAGGTGCCGAACCGAAGCGTTCCCGACGATATGGCTATGCCGGCTGCAGCGGCGGGAAACGCCAGCAGCAGGCTCTCGGTGAGAAGTTGACGCACTAACCGGGTCCGCCCGGCGCCCAATGAAACGCGGATCGCTATTTCGCGCTGCCGCGCCAGCGCGCGCGCCAGCATCATATTGGAGACGTTGGCGCAGGCGATCGCCAGCACTAGGCCAAACGCCGCGAACAAGGGAGCGAGCGCGGCCAGCATGCGCGGCGAATACTCGATGGGCGTCGCCCTGGAAACGATGTGGGTGCGGGCGGCACGCCGCGCCGCCGGCAGCCCGGAAGTTTCGGCTTGGGCCCATACCAGCACGCCGCTGGCCGCCACTTCCGGTGTTACGCCCGGTCTCAAGCGTCCGAGCAGCCTTACCGAAGGCGGCGGCTCCGCGGACGCTGGCGGAGGCCCCTTTACCCAGAACTCCCGCACCACATCGGCGATCCCGGTGAAGCCGCTACGCGCCACTCCAATCACTTCCAAAGTGCGGCCGCGCAGCCGGAGCTTGCGCCCGAGAATGTGCGGATCGGCGCCATAGGAGTTTCGCCAGGTGTCATAGGAAAGCACAATGACGTCAGCATCGTCCGGCTGTATGAGCCTTCCTAAGTGCGCGCCCGGCGCGAGCAGCGCGAAGTAATTTCCGGAGACCGTTTCGCCCGTGGCCGAACGGCCGTCCAATGCCGCATACAAGCGGTCGTACGCCGCCACGTCCGTCAACACGTTGTTTTCACGCCGCAACTCCTGGAACTGCGCCCAAGTCGCGCGCCACGTTCCATCCCTCGACTCCCACCAGAACTCGTAGAGGTTGTGCGGATCGGAGACGGCGATGGTCCGGAATACATAGGTGTTGAAGACCGTGAACAGAGTCGCATTGATTCCCAGGCCGAGCCCGATCGTGCCGATCACGGTCAGCGCAAAGCCGGGGGCCGTGCGGATTCCACGCCACGCGTAGCGGATGTCCTGCGCGAACGAATCGAGCCAGGCGAACCCCCAGGCTTCGCGGCTCTGCTCAAGAGCCAATGCCTCGCTGCCGAAGAAACGGCCCTCGCCGCCAACAGCACGATAATCGTGCTCCATCTCGCGGTGAATGCGGATCTCCTCGGCGAGGTCGGCCTCGAATTGCCGGCGCCTAATCCACTGACGGAGCCTGCTCGACAAGCGCATTTCAGCTCTCCATTACGCGCGCAATGCCTGCCAGAAGAAAGTCGAAACTGCGTTTTTCCTCCACGAGCTGTTTTCGTCCTGCTGCAGTAATGCGGTAGTACCGGGCGCGCCGGTTGTTTTCGGTCAACGCCCACTCAGCGGATACGAACTCGTTGAGTAGCAAACGTTGGAGGGCAGGATAAAGGGATCCCTCTCCGACCTTGAGCGCGTCGTTTGACACCTGCTGGATGTGTTGCGCGATTCCCCACCCGTGGTTTGGCCCGCGGCTGAGCGTTTTCAGAACGAGCATTTCGAGGGTGCCCGGTAGAAAATCGGCGTCTCGACTGGCTTTTGACATTCCTATCGACTATCGATAGTATCGACTATCGATTGAAGTTGTCAAGGAAAGTTATGCCGCGAGGTTCGTGTCTGCACTTCCAGCCGCGAGGGCAATTGTGTAGGCCGGCCTTCGCACTTGTGGCTGCAAACGCTGTTGCTTCCTATAATCATTGAAAAACGCAGTTACCGGAGAAGTAGATCTCGGCTAGCAGTATGCCTCATAGGGTCAACTCCATCGAGGGGGAGGTTGCTTCATAAACTTCCAGAAAGGCGAGCGGCCCACCTTCAATTGTCTTGACCAACCGAGCTCTGCCGTCGATGTCCTCGATGCGCCGGGCCATGGCAGCACTAGCGATGTATGGGACCCGCGCGACAACCGGGGATAGACGTCTGATACGATTCCTCCCGTCGTTGGCGACCGTTTCGTCGCCTCCGGGTCGATCGACAGTGGCTATTCGGTGTGTAGGATGCCACTGGTGTTGCGTTTCGGCACGGCACCGACTGGAATCTTTTTCACGACTTGGAGAGTTTGGTTATCGACTACCGTAACAGCGTCGTCGCCGGCGACCGCTATGTACAGGTCCTTGCCGTCGGGTGGAATTGTGAGCCACTCAGGATGGCTTCCGACGGGCACAATCTTTAGCAGCTTACATTCGGGCAAAGAGTAGGCGGCCACATAGCCATAGTATTTGCTGGTGACCCAAAGCAACTTTCCGTTACGCGCGAGGGCGAGGCCGTGCGCGGGCGCTCCCTGAATGCCCTGGGTCTCCTTGGTTTGGCCGGGTGGGTCTGGAAGGCTAACGCGGCGCGTTTCCCGGCGTGTGGCGAAATCGACCAGAGCGAAGCCGTGGAAGTTGGAAAGTTGCACGATGATTTCTTTGGTGGAGCCGTCGGCGTTCTGGGTGAAGGCCATGGGGCGAATCCCGGCGCTGAGGGTTACGTCCCAGACGACCGTGTTGGTGGCGGTATCGATCACGGTGACGGTGTTGGTGGGAATAGATCCGGCGACGGCGAACTTGCCATCGGGCGTGACGTAGACGTTGTGAATGGCGCCCTTGACGGGGATCTTTTTCACCTTGGCGAGCGACGCGGTATCGATGACATCGACTGCGCCGGGCGCCTGAGCGATGCCGACGTAGACTCGGGCGCCATCGTGCGAGACGTCGAGATTGTTGGGACGGCCGCTCAGAGGAATACGCTTGATCACTTTGAGACTCTTGGCGTCGACGGCATCGAGTGTACTGAGGGCCTCATCGGTGACGTAGATGCGCTTGCCATCGGGAGCGATGGCGACGCCGTGGGGGACCTCGATGTCTTCAATCGTTCCGACGACCTGATTGGTTAAGGGGTCGATGACGTGGAGGTTGTCGCCAGCGGAGTTGGTTTGAATGACGCGGGCGCTGTCGGCGTGGAGCAGTGCGATTCCAGCGAAAAGCGCGAGTGCGGAGCGGATCATTTGGCGCCTCCTAGAGTCTGTCCATTAACCCAAGCGGCGAGGGTTTGCCATTCCGGGTCGTCTTGCGACTTCCAATGTTTACCGCCTGCGTGGAAATGGTCGCCTCCGGCATCTTTGGCGAGCGGATGTAGGAGGAGCCGGCTCTTGAGCGGATTTCCCGGCGTAACGAACTGTTTCCAGACGGCGAAGTTTGCTTGGGATTGAGCATCGGTCCAGGTAGCCGCTCCGGCGGCCAGGGGCTGGAGCGGCGGCGCGCCGTGGCTGTGGCAGGTCACGCAGCGGGCGTGGCCGGGGCGCTTCTTGAGAAAGATCGGCTGCACGCGCTCCTTGAAGAAGGCGTAATCGAGCGTGGGGACGTACGCCGGCGCGGCCGGCCACAGGGCAGTCAAGAGAAAAAGTCCAAGGATGCGCATCGCCACTTTCCCTCGCTCTAGAGAGAAGCTATCACATTTCCGGGCAGTTGATGCGTACGCCTGGTGTGGCGAATGCTTTCGACATGGCAAGCCCCGATCGTCCGGAGTTGGGCGCGATTCCGAGGAAACCAGTGATCGAACTTACTAATTGGCAGCTCAAGCGATATCTATGAACATCGGTAGCGACATTCCGGCCGAAACCTTAGTGAGGACCCGTTTCCGTGCGGAAGCAAAACAAACGCCACTTGATCTCGGTTGGGTCGAACGGCTCTTCGAGCGCTGCAACAAGTTCCTTCATTTGCTCGGTTGTAAAGACATTGCCAAGGTTTTGGACACTGGCGTGTCCATTTGGTACCGCGATGGGCGGTTGTTCCGTTCCGTTTTGACTCACGGTCTCGGGCATCTTCACTTCTCCTTATCGTTTAGATTGCTCAAATTGGCGTGAACCACCCCGCGCGACGAGGACGCTTTGAGCTTACTGGGCACACTTCAGGTACACGCCGGCGGGGTTGGTTGGGCTGCGCAGAAAGTACAATGGAGGAAGCGTTCGTGGGTCTGAGGGAAGTCGACCGGCCGTCAGTTCGCTCTCATGTAATGCCGTGTAAAGCTAGACGTTTATTCAGGGCTATATACGTGGTTGACGGCCATTTGTATTCAGCCCCGAAAGGGAGAATCCTTGATCATCCGGTTAAGCACGTTGGCTGTTATCTGCTGTGCCGGTAGCTGCGGACCGAACGTTCCAGCAACCTCGTTCACTCGTGCGGTTATGTGCCCGGGCGGACTGGACAGCGCATCCGCCCACCAGATGGTGCCCGCAGAGAACACCAAATTGCCCTTTCCCGCCGGATAAATTACTCCGTGATGGTAATGATCTTCCCTGACCCACTGATCCGTGCGAGGGTGAAGCAGGCTAGTAGCCAGCACCTCCAGGCCTGGAATATCAGCTGGCTCGCCGTTATATTCCCAACCGATGATGGCTGGAATCCTGTCGCCGGGGCTGAGCCCCGTTCCTTCGTATACCCAGTGTTCAGATTTCGTGACCACCCAGTCTCCGTATCCGACAGTCCTGGCTTTGACGCCCATCAGCTTCTCAGTGTCGGCCATATGGACCTTGCGCGCGAAAGCCCTGGCCGGGTTGCCCGTTATGGAACTGGCATAGAATTCGATTTCATGCCACATCGTATTGCCGGATAGAAAAGCCAAGCTTAGTCCCTCGTCTCGGGCCTTCGTGACCTCCTGATACATCTTCTTTGACCAGTACTCATCGTGGCCGACGGAGAGGAAAATTTTGCTCTTTTTCAAGACTTCGGGATTCACGTGAAGATCGACATTCGAGCAATACGTCACGTCGTAGCCCTGCTGCTCGAGCCAATATGTCATCGGATGTTCCCAGAGGATGTATCCACCGCTTCCCGATGAGAGCGGCGAATCGATGCATTGGCAGTATTTCGCGTACGGACGGTCAAAGCTCACGCGGACGTGAGGTCCCGTGTACCAGATTTCAGGCGTCCCGTCGTCATATAAAGAATCCTTGCCTGGCCATTTGTTATACGCCTGCCAGGTCAAGTCGCTCACCTGGCATAGCACGTCAGAGGAGCGATGCTCCTTTACAACAAAGATCATGTAACTCTGCGTGCCGTGGGGCTCGTCGCGCGTCAGCTTACCGAGGTAAACCCCGCTCGGCCAGCCCTTTGGGATCACGATAGCGACCGATCTCTCCCACACACACTCGCGCAGGCGCTCAATAGTCATCATCGGGACATTCTGCTCGCTGGCTGGAAAAGGGCCCAGCCGCAGCATGTGCCGTGCGCCGGTGCCACCGTAGTATCCCATGCGGTAGATATCGAGCAAGAAGCTCCCCGCAGGTTTCATGCTGACCATCAGATCGATGGTCTCGCCTGGCGAGGCGCTGGTCACCGAGGCATACCCTTCTAGGGCAGAGTGCCGAACACGACGATTCAGCGGGTAAGAAGCTAAAGAAATCGGGTCGTCAAACGTGTGATATCGGAGCTGCCATTCAACCGTACCTGGTTTCTTGTTTTCTTCGACGATGCGGTTGTCTTTCGACGCGGCCTTGATCGGCTGAGCCAGCGAGGGGGAAGCGGCGGGAGCAGCCTCCAGATTCACGAAACGCCGGTGCCCCATGTGGTCCTCGGACATTGAAATTCTCGCAATCGTTCGGTTACGACTACCCGATCTGGTCGATTACCTTACCACGAATCTCCATGAGCCGCTCTCTCCGGCCCTGGTCCAGAAGGTGTCCCGAGACGTACTGGATTTCTTGCGGGTCTGGCAGTACGCAGAATGCGCCCACATCACACCCGCGCTGCAAAGCTTGCCTATCAGAAGTCGGGTATGCAGCCACCATGAACGCCTCGGGTTGAGTTCAAGTCCATTTCCGCTCCGTTTCGAAAGACGTGCTGAATCCCCACGGGCGCCATCGCCGGGTTCTCGTAGGTGGCCGGGCAGTTGACCGTCCTGGGATCAAGAACGACGAGGTCGGCGAAAAAACCTTTCTCGAGACGCCCGCGCTTTTCGATTCCGAATCTGCACGCCGGCTTGTCGGAGATTTTATGAACTGCTTCCGCTAGGGTGAGCCATCCGCATTCACGGCTGATTTCTCCCAGCAGAAAAGGGAATGTCCCATACAATCGGGGATGCGGCCGCCCTTTCACATAAAACGCATCGCTGATGATGCACGCAAGCGGATGCGTCAGAGTCTGGCGCAGATTGGCCTCGCTTTGATTGATCTCCAGAATGTTGACATGCCCGCACTCTTCCCGAATCAGATCCAGCACGGTCTCCACCGGCTCACACGCACGATGATTCGCAATAGCGGCGACAGACTTTCCGATTAGCCCTCTGTTCCTCGGCGATTCCACCGAGGAGATCAGGATTCCGGCCCATCCCTGTGCAAGGGCTCGCTTGGTTTCGATCGCGATTCTTGTTCTCTCGGCGCCGTCTAGTAGTCGTGCAAGCAAACCATCCATCCCTCCCTCGAGTGCCCATTGGGGAAGCAATTGAGTCAAGACGGTGCTGCCGCGCGTGTACGGGTAACAGTCGAAGCCGACATCGACGCCGTTCGCGGCCGCGTTCTCGATTCTATCGAGTACTGCTCGTTGCTTGTCCCAGTTGCGAGGGCCGACAGCTTGCAAATGCGAAATCTGCAGACGGCATCCGGTTCGACGCGCCAATTCGAGTTGCTCATCCACTGCCTCGGCCAAGTGGTCGCCGTAGTCACGCATGTGCGTCGCGATCACCGGATGTACATTCGCCTCGGCGCTCCCCAACCGGACTTCACGCCGGAGAGCTCGACCCGGCTGTTTACGCGTCTTCTGGCGCAGGCACGCGCGTTACCAGGTGTCAGAGAAGCGACGCTATCGTTCGGGGTCCTCGGCTTCGGGGACATCACGTGTGTCAGTACGGATCGCGTGGGCGGCCGGCCGGCTTCGGCTGCCATCGATGTGGTGGAGCCGAATTTCTTCGACCTGATGCGGGTACCGCTGGTGCGTGGCCGCAACTTTTCGGCAAACGAGCAGGGGCCGATTGCCGGCCCGGAAAGCGGACCGTTGAGATCGATCATTGTGAACGAAACCATGGCGCGCCGGCGATGGCCGGGCCAGGATCCGGTAGGCAAGATCGTGTGGCTGGGCTGCCGCGAGGGCGCGCCGCGAACGGCCGGGCAGGTCATCGCCGTGGCACGCGACTACAAATACCGCACCCTGGACGAAGAACCTTTGTCGCTCCTGT
>Ga0126381_100004475_pt1 | contig 15244 bp, 16 predicted proteins | sample PanSoiMetPlot_28_FD_96465 | JGI IMG/M metagenome (GOLD analysis project Ga0126381, IMG submission 96465) | Tropical forest soil microbial communities from Panama - MetaG Plot_28 | ecosystem: Environmental > Terrestrial > Soil > Tropical forest > Bulk soil | place: Panama | collected 2016-02-17 | reverse complement strand
GCGGAACATCTTCAGGGTCTTCTGCAGGTCAATGATGTGAATGCCATTACGCTCGCCGAAAATGTATGCCTTCATTTTCGGATTCCAACGACGGGTCTGGTGACCGAAATGAACTCCGGCCTCCAACAGTTCTTTCATTGTAATTTCTACTGCCACTATTCCTCCTAGTTGGATAGCTGCTTGCTGCGGTTTTGTAGCAGCGGGTTTATCCCGCTGTCGGCAGCCGCGTAGAGCCGCCGCTACATTACCTCAGAACAGCCTCTTGCCGGCTGCTTGCCGGCCGTGATCTCGATCCGATAACTGTCGCTATCAGACCGGAGTTCGTCGCGTCCCGATCCTGATCGGGACACCGTTCACGCAAGTGCGATTAGCGCTTGGTAAACTGGAATCTCTTTCTCGCGCCCTTCTGTCCATATTTCTTTCGTTCCTTCATGCGCGAGTCGCGGGTCAGAAAGCCGTTGGTGCGCAGCGCGGGCCGCAGTTCCGGGTTGAAGCGCGCGATGGCGCGCGACAATCCCATGCGCACCGCCCCAGCCTGCCCGCCAACTCCACCGCCATGCGCGGTCACCACTACATCCACTTGATCCGCCAAATTGGTGAACTTCAACGGCTCGGTGGCGTCATGCTTCCACGCGTGGTTCGGAAAATAAACGTCCACGGTTCGCTTATTGATGGCGAACTTGCCGCTTCCTGCCCGTAGAAAAACGCGTGCCACCGATTCTTTGCGGCGGCCGGTGCCGTGGAACCAGACCTTCGAAGTTGCTGGCGATTCAGTGCTCAACTGTCCTCCTGATCTCCAAACCTTGCGACCCTCTATACGAGTATACGAGTGAGCAGACAGCGCCGCCCATCGCGACGGCCAAACCCTTCCCCGGCGCCCGGCTGATTCCTTACAAGGCCTGCTAGGACCTGCGTAGAGGAACAACTAAGTGCGGAAAACCTGCCCAACTCAGAAAACGCTGAAAACAAATCACGTAGTGCATTCCAGAGCCGTCGATGTGCAAATACTTACACATTGAGTGGCAATGGAATCGGCGAAACTAGACCGCAAGCGGCTGCGGCTTTTGCCCGGTGTGCCGCGTCAGTCCTGCCGCATCGCGGTACACCCGCAATTTCTTCAAGCGCCGCGCGCGCAGCTTGTTCTTCGGCAACATGCCTACAATGGCCTCACGCACCACCCATTCCGGCTTGCTTTCGCGTACCCGCTTGGCCGGGACTTCCTTCAACCCGCCGGGATAACCGCTATGGGAATAATAGACCTTCTGCTCCAACTTATTGCCAGTCATACGAATCTTGTCGGCGTTAATTACTACCACGTGATCGCCAGAATCCAGATACGGCGTGAAACTCGGTTTGTCCTTGCCGATCAGCACTCGCGCCACTTTGGTGGCTAGGCGGCCCAGAACCACATTCGTGGCATCGACCACGAACCAGTTCGCGCCAACTTTCAGTGCTTCGGCTTCTTCACCCTTGGCTACGTACGTCCTCATCGCAATCAGTCACACCTTTCCCTGAACAGCCAAACGTCAATTCTACTGGGGGGGTCGGCGAAAGTCAACGAAGTGTCCGCAGCCACCGCAGCCAAGGGTCTATTCGAGAGAAATTCATGCGCTGAAATGAAAAAAGGAGGCTAAACTTTCAGCCTCCCTCGGGTTCGCTGTGGATCGGGCGCTAGTAGAAAGAAACGCGAATGACGAACTGGAACGCGCGGGGCTTGCCGAAAGAACCGGAACCGGCCCCGACACGCGTAAAGAACGACCTGGTGGTTGGTTGACCCGCAGGCGCCAGTCAGCCTGGAAACCAACGGTCCGGCGAAGTTGCTTTTGTTTCAGATATTGAAACAATCCGCGCTTGGACCGGTTTCCAAGTGCTCCTTTGGCGAAGAAACCGCGTTTTATCCCCGGCCACCACAGGACTCGCCGCACACAATGATGCGCCGCAACCAGACAATCTACGTGACGCTGGATCCGTTTCTCTCGCCCCGCGGCACCCTATTGCACCATTTCGATCAATTCCTGGCTGGACTCGGGGAGCAGCAATTTCCTTGTATCTGCCTTACGGGATTGACCAGAGCTCAACTGGACGAACCTCGCCGCCGGCTCGGCCACAACGATCCGTTCATCGGAGAGAACGGATGCGGCGTGTACTTGCCGGAAGACTATTTTCATCTGAAGGGCAGCAACACCGTCCGGCTGGGCCGGTTTACCTGCATCCCGGTGGCAAAACCGCAACCCGCGGCAGCCGAGGCTCTTGAGGACCTGGCGTCTGACCTGGCTATCGAAGCGGTTTCGCTGCGCAACTTATCTACGCGCGAACTGAGCCAGAACACCGGGGTGCGAGGCAACCAAGCCGAGCAAATCCGCATGCGCGATTTTGACGAGCTCTTTTTCTTCGCCGGCGCCAAGGAATCCGACGTGACAAAATTTGCGGCCGAGGCCGACCTTCGCGGTCTGACTCTGCAGAACCTTGGCGCTTTTTGGTCGCTCTCCTGCGGAGCTAATTATGCGAAATGCATTCGCGAACTGGGCAGGCTATACGACCGTGCGCTGCGATATCACGCATTTCGCGTGGGCATTGCGGTGGGCTTACCAGACGCGCACTTAGGAGCTAGCGACCTGACGAGGAGAGCTCTGGAAGCTTCCTGCGATCGAACGCTGTTTCTGAGCGAACGACAACCGGCAGGACAAGAGGCAGTGCGGAAGGCGGAAGATAATGATGACGAATTCGCCGAGCCCGCCGACGACACCACGTCTGCGGTGAACGTAATTCCAAAAAGTCGCGCGCAAAACGAGTTTCCCCTCCATTCGCCCGACCTGTGGGATAGCTTGCTTGAGACAATTCTCCAGCGACGGTGAAATTGCCAGTGGGGAATTTACGAACATAAGAGAGCTTTCTAGTACCCGTAGAACTAACATCTTGCTTCCCTATAGCACCGCTTCCTCAAAGAAGTGTCCTCAAAATAGGAACTTTCCGAGCACACCCGTCGCAAGACTGAAGTCACGTTTTAGCGAAGCGGACCGATTGGGGGTTTGAAAACCCGCGAAACACGGAGAATTTTGAGAATCGAATGCGATTGAAAAGAGAGTGCAGCCGTGGAACTTAGATTGCTCTAAATGGATGTCCTCGCTGATCGTCTCGGTGAAGAGTCGCGCGAATTGCGCGCACTAGTGGTACTAGGAGATGACTTCATGAGCTGGTTGGTTCGCACACTACGTCTCCCGGCAGCCGAATCGCACACAAATGTTGCCTTGGCCCTTTGTGTATTTCTTATGGGATTGTTGTCGGTCGCCATTATCTGGCAGGCGCAAATTATCGCCAATCAGCGGGATGCGATTCGCTTTCTCGAGACGGTTAAGTTTGGCGGCTAATTGATCGCAGAGTTTTAAAGCAGGCAGCATTGAAAGCGGGGCTCCGTTTTTCCCTGGCCATTCGTGTGCCAAGCGGTTCAACCACTATTCTTTGGAAACATCCGATCCGCAATCATCTAGACATTTTCTTGGGTTGGTGTAGGCTTACTCGTGCAGGGGAATTTCCGTTGGGGAGAAAGCTAGTGAAAAAGATTTTGATCGCCGTATTACTAGCCGCAACGCCTCTTGTGGCTGCGGCCCAGGAAACGCAGGAAACCACGGGCGCGCCAGCGACCGGATCCAGCGCTTCCAGTTCGCACCACTCGCGGCATCATCGCAAGCACAGCAAGAGCACACACCACAGGGCACAGCATCGTGCCGCAAAGCAGCACAGGCAAACGCAGTAGCGGCAATCTCCGGCTCGCGCAGAGAACCTGTCTTCGCGATTCGAAAATCCTTTGCCATGCAAAACGGGGAGCCAGGCGGCTCCCCGTTTTGTCGTTTACGCTTTGTCGTCCGCAGAGCGCCGCAATGCAACGCGAGTTTCGCTGACGACGCGCACCGCATGAGCGGTGTGATTAGCGAGTGTTTTGCTCTAAGCCCGGTGGAGTCATACGCCTCTTTCCGTGGCTCGACGAGCTCACGTCACTGGTTTACGCCGGTGCGATGGCGAATTCAAGCGAAATGATTGCGAAGAAAATCGTTGAAGGCCCGATTGTGGAAAACAAGCGGATGCCTGCGGCGGCTATTTTACGAACAGAGATTCGCGCAACTGGTCGCGGCCCACAAAGGACTTCACCGTGCGGAATCTCGCAAACAGATCCTGGATTTCGCGATTCTGATAAACGCGCTGTGCCGGGCAAAGCGCCGGTGCACCGAGCACCTGCAGGGTATTGGAATCGGCGATGCGATAGCGCTGGAAGGTTTCCGGCTTCTTGCTGTGGAACAGCGCGAAAACGATGCCGCCCGGACGCAACAACTCGGTCAAGCAGCCGACGGTTTGCTTGGCCACCGTGGGCTCCAGATAATCGAGCACATCCCACAGCAGCACCGCGTCAAAGGACGACGGCGAATACTGCAAATTGGCCTGCACGAAGCGAGCCGCGCGACCAGCCGGAGTCAGGTCAATCGACTCCGCGGCGCTCGCGGCATTCTTCAGCCGCTGCTCTTCTTCCACCAGGAAATCCTTCCAGGAGTGCAGCAGGTCGTCGGAGGTTACGCGAAAACCGCGCTCGATAAAAAAGTTCAGTGTGGTTTGCCAGGCGGGGCCAAGATCCAGCATGGTGCCGCGGCCAAGCCCGTCCAGGTTCCAGAGAAATTCCTTTAGTCCATTGGACACGCGATTGGATTCCGCGCCTTGCGGCGCTTTGCGTGCGCCTGCGGTGACCGGCGGCGCAGTATTTCCCCGCTGACCACTGCCTGCGCTGCTGGCCGGAGCATGATGGGACACGTTGCGGCTGGAGCTGCCTCCGGTACCGATTCCTAGTTTATTCAAGAGATCCATGGATTAGATCACCGCTGCCTGCGAGCTCGCCGGTGCGCCGCTGCTACGGGACTTGTCGCCGGCATCGGCGGCGTTCTTCGAACGATTCTCCGCGCCCTTGGAGTGCGCCTTCCCGGCTTCGACCTTCCCGCGCAGCAGGGCGCCATCTTCGATGCCCAGCCGCTCGGTGCGGACTTCCCCTGTCACACGGCCCGAGGTCCACAACTGCACCCGCTCGCTGCCTTCAATCGCGCCGTCCACATGGCCGCGAACGATCACTTCGCGAGCGGTAATATTCGCCTTCACTCTGCCGTTGGGCCCCACGGTGACGCTGGCATTGCCCAAATCCAGCTTGCCTTCCAGGGCGCCGTCCACGAAAAGATCTTCCTTGCCGGTAATTTCGCCTTTAATTCGAATCCCCTGGGTAATACAGGCTACTGCGCGCGGCGAAACGGGCAAAGAGGCGGGCGTTCCAGGACCTGTCGCCGGTAGATTGGTGCTGATAGAACTAGACGGAGCAACAGCTGCGCCTGGAGGAATGGCTGCTGGCGGCACCCCCTGGGGCTTCGAATCTTCTTTCCTCCACATGTGACACCTCGACGGGAACAGTTGGATTTTCGAAGTCGTCGGGCTGGGCGGCGCGACTCAGAAACTTCAAGATAGTACAGGGTTTAGAGTAAGTAAAGCGGAATGGCAAGGGGCAACGATGGCGTGCCCGGTGAATAAACACCCACCTGCCGTAGTTTTGAGAATACTGAACCCACTAGAGATGGTGCCCTTACGGCTAAGAACCCTGCCGGCGCAGTTCCCACCAGGCGACCAGATAGCCGCCCACTTCCTGCGTAAACCGTTTGATGGATTTGCGATGCTCGTACCAGTGCGCCGGATCGAAATCGCCGTCGCGCGCGCTGGCGATGCCAACGCTCACATCTCTTGGGAAAACCTTCTTGAAAATATATTTCGCGCGGCGGGTGTGATAATTCGAAGTCACCACGATCACAGTCTTCCAGTTCTTGCTTTGCACCAGCTTGCGCAGAAATTCGGCTTCCTCTTTGGTGTTGTCCGCGTCCTGAGGAAAAGGAAGAATGTTTGCCTTGGGAATTCCGCGTTCGATTAAGTCGTGCGTCATTAATTCGGCGATTCCAGCGTTTGGCCGGAGACGCACTCCGCTGGCCACCACCACTGGCGCGAGATTCTGGCGAAACAGTTCCGCTGCGCGCGTGGCGCGATCGGCATAAAAATTGTCGTCGCTCAGAATGATGATGGCGTCGGAATTTTTGAGCTGGTCTTCAATCACCAGGCTTTCGCCGGCGAAACGAAGGATCGGGTGCCTGGCGAGATAGATCCCGCCCAGCAGCACGACAAGAAACAGCAACGCGATCAAGGTGGAGATGATTCCACCATGTTCGCCACGCCGGTTCTTGTGGGTCATGAGTTGGGATCGATCGCGCGAAGCTGTTCGGCCGCCTGCTCCGGCAGCACCGCATTGAAGTACGTTTCCTTGATGCTGTAGGACTTGCTTCTTGTTTCCACGATCGGAAGAATTTCGATGTGCCAGTGGAAATCGTCGGCCAGCGTCTTCCAATAGCCGGCCAGTTCGCCTTTTTTGCTGCGAGTGCTGGGCGCGGTGTGGACCACCAGGTGATATGATGGCGCAATCTTTTCCAAACGGCGCAGTACCCTGCCGAGCAGTGCCGCCAATTGGCGGCGATTCGAGCCCGCTTTTGGCTGTTCAAAAAGATGATTGTGACGGCGATGTAGAATCCAGATTTCAAACGGCACGCGGGAGGCGTACGGACTGAGCGCGTAGTAGTCACCCTGCACATCCACGACCCGCGTTCCCTTTTTCTCTTCCTGGCGAACGATGTCGCAAAATACGCAGCGCTCTTTTTCCTTGAACCATTCGCGCGCAGAGCGCAGCTCGTACTTGATGCGCCGTGGAACGAATATGGTGCCAGTGATTTCCGAGTGCGCGTGAGCCCACTCTTCGCCGGCCAGCTCACCTTGGTTCTTGAACACGCTTACATACTTCAGCCGCAAATCTTTTTTCAGATCCGCGATTCGCGAAACCCACACGGTCAGCACGCGGTCAATCTCTTCATCGCTCAATTGCGAGAGCCGCTTGTTGTGGTCGGGCGTCTCCACTACGATTTCGTGCGCGCCCATCGAGCCCATGCGGTCGTACATGCCGTCGGGCGCGCGGCCGGCCTCGCCTTCGATCCGGTATAGCGGATCGGGGTGCGCCAGCACGCGTACTTGCCATTGGCCCTCCGCGGGACTGGTCAAAATCGTCTGCAGCTTATCGATTGCGGGGCGTTCAAACGGACAGGCATCCGTATCGGCCGGCTCGCGGTGGCCGACCACAACCCAGCTTTGCGTAATGGGGTCTCGGCGAATTTCCATTCAGCTCTTTCCTGTGGCGAGTGGTTCGCTAGCGCGCTCGCCTCTTGTTTTTTTCCTTGTGCCGCTTGCAATCTGTTTCTCCGCGCTTTAGTTTCTTAACGCATAAGAGCAATGTCAAGCCACTGGCCATCGCTTCCGACCTCTTGGGATCAATCACCAAGCTGTCGGCGTGGTATGCTTCGAGTCACAGCGTTTGATCACCTAGCCATGAACGATTTGGATTTCATGAAAATCGCGTTGCAGGAAGCGCAGGACGCCGCGGCAGCGAACGAAGTTCCCATCGGAGCGGTCTTAATAAAGGACGGCGAAATCATCGCGCGGGGCAATAATCGCACGATTCGCGATTGCGATCCCACGGCGCACGCGGAGATCGTTGCGCTGCGCGAAGCGGCGCGCGCCTGCGAAAACTACCGCCTCATGGGCACTACGCTTTACGTGACTCTCGAACCGTGCGTTATGTGCGCTGGAGCAATCATTCAAGCACGCATCGCGCGCGTGGTGTATGGCGCGGATGATCCAAAGGGTGGCGCAGCGCACAGTTGCTTCCAGGTCCTGTCACACGACAGGCTGAACCATCGCGTCGAGGTCACCGGGGGCGTAATGGTGGAAGAGACTGGCGCTGTTCTGCAGAACTTTTTCATCGCGCGCCGCTGATTTTCACGGCCCTACGGAATGTTCTTTGTAAATGGCAGATGTCAACCTTGCGTTGCTGGTCCGCGGATTGCTCTGCTAATCTAGTTCACCGACCGCGGAGAGGTGGCTGAGCGGTTGAAAGCACTCGCCTCGAAAGCGAGCGTGCGGGAAACCGTACCGTGGGTTCGAATCCCACCCTCTCCGCCATATCCATGAAAACCGCATAAACCCTGCCAATTGATAGTGGGGGTACCGTTCTGCTACCATTTTCTCGGATTTATTTGGAGGCTCTATGGCAGCGGTTTACGCGAGGTTCAAAGAAGGCCGGAACTGGCGCTACCAGAAGGTCAGCAAGGGCCGTCCACCGAAAGACGCCTCGTTTCACGTCCGATTCACGGATACGACCGGAAAACGCCGTTGGAGCCAGCCCTTCGAATCAGTAGAGGAAGCGAACGCCAACTCTGACGGCGTACGTCTCGCCAGCCAAGCGGCTGCCAAGGGCCTGACCGTTGCTGAGTTCAATGACGTTGTGAACGCCGGAAAGACCACGGTCAAGGATGCCGCCGAGAAGTTCCTCAAGCTGCACCGCAATGATCGCCCGAAGACAGTCCAGCAGTACACCACCGCTCTCAATCACCTTGTTGCTCAGCTGCCCAAGGGCGTGCGTTTTATCGGCGATTTGGCGACCACCGATTCCCTGAACGACTACATCGAGACTTTGAAACGCGACGGATACGCGAAGAAGACGATCAACACCAGGATGGGCGTTATCTTCTCGCTCCTCAAGGAGTACAAGTCCGAGACCGGTGTCGAGCACGCCTCGAAGCTGGTCAGCGTTCCGAAGCCGGTGCAATCCCGACCGAAGGCTTACTCCACCGAAGAATTGGTGCAACTGTTCGGCGCGATGACCGCCGAGGAGCGAGCGCGGTATCTGTTCTTCCTTCACACCGGGTGCCGAGAGCAAGAAGTCCAGTTCGCTACTTGGGACGACATCGATTTCAAGCAGCGCAAGTTTCACGTCACTGGCAACGGCAAAGACGACGTGAACTTTGTGCCCAAGAACCGCGAGGAGCGCTGGATTCCTCTGACCACGGAGTTATACGACATCTTGAAAGAGCGCCGTGCGAAAGCGAAGCACCGCTGGATTTTCTCGAACGAAGTCGGCAAACCGGAAGGACACTTTCTGCGGAAGTTCAAGGCGATTGCAAAAAAGGCGGGATTGAATTGCGGACTGTGCCGCACGACGATTATGGACGGGAAGTATCACTTGCGGAAGCCAACTGCGGTAACGTGCGAGACCCGGCCCGTTTGCGAGAAGCACTACCTGCACCGTTTGCGGAAGACTGCGGCGACCCGCTGGCTGCGAAATGGCATCAACCTGATGGACATCATGGTCTGGTTGGGGCATGCGTCTCTAGCCGTGACGCAAATTTATCTTGAAGACTCGATGCACATTGATTCCGCGATGCAGAACAAACTGGACAAGGCGGCGTCGTTCTAAGCCGCCTTCTTCGTCCCCTTAGCAGTTTTCAATACCTCGGCGCGTTCAACAGCTGCAGCGGCCTTCTCATCAAGATAAGCGTCCATGTGCTCGCGCAAAACGGTGTAGTGACGACACTCTTGCAGCGCGGGTAACTGGCCGCTGCGAATCAGTTCTTCGACATAAAACGGCGTCAGACCCATGTAGATCGCAGCCTGTTCAATGCGAAAGCCACGAGGAGCGAACGTGGGAGACGGGCCACTAGTTTTGAGGGAATCGGGATTTGCTACAGGAACGACGGATTTTTTCTTGCCCATTTGGCACGACCGAGATTGAGGACACTGAGTGTCCCGTGTCGGTGTGCCGTTCGACTGTGTCGTGGCTTTTGCTGGAAAGATGCGCTTATGAACCAGCCGCGCTTGATTGCTGACCGAGTTTCGGGAAGCCGTTCGCCCGTGGGCGCAATCCCGAAATGGCTTGGACGATTCGACTTTCGTCGAAGATATTCGAAATTTAGTGAGTTTTCGTTTTCCGCAGAGAAATTTCGCACCAGGATCGCTTAGAAACGGCGATCGGCAGCTCGGTCGATACACCGCATCCCCGATTTTTCGCCTCCTCCGTGCTTGCTTCCTTCGCTGCTGATTCATCTGCTTCTCCCTAAGACCTAAACAGGACAGTCTTTTTTTTTTCGAGTCAACTTCCGCGAACGAACTTGGCCTTTTAGGCTCCTGCACTTAGACCTCAAGGTGGTGTTGTGTCGACCCATTGAGATCACCGCGTTTACCAGATAAGATGAGAAGGCACTTGCACGGAAATTCCAGTCTATAGAATAGGCAGGCCAGCACTTACTAAGTCCACTGTCCCAAAACTGTCCCTTCGCACAGTAGTTCTCAACAATCCAGGGTTTCACTATTAGCCGCCCACATACTCATTCCTCGAAGTGTTCAAGTCGTGGTCGAAGGGAGGAACTAAAAGCATGAGAAAGCTATGTCTGATTTTGGCAGTGGCTGTGTTGCTGCCTGCCCTGGCTTGCGCCCAGAGTAGCGGCAACTTCAGCTATTCCACCACTGGAAATGGGGATAACCCTATCGGGTGCACTCTCGATTCCGGTGGCAACGTTAGCGGCGGATTTACATGCGTGTCGAGTTGCGCCATCGACGCCAGTGGCAACAGCACTTGCGTGCCCCAGTCCGGACAGTGTGCGGGCATCGCCGTCGCCGGAATCAAAACCTCCAGCGGGAACGGCAACGTGTTCGTTGTTAGGCCTTCGGCGGTCATTGGCCTTCTGACGGACGTCACCGTGAGCTCGAAACAGTCGGGAAGCGGCAACGGCGCCGTAAGCAGTTCCGCTCTCGCCGGGGTGAACTTCTCGGTGTCTGTCACCGGTCCCGGGACCCCTGAAGTCATCCCAAATTTCGCGATTACCTACGACTCACGCTACATCCAAATCAGCACCAATCTTTTCCAGGCGCTCTCTAGCACGTGCTTGGCGATCAATGGCGGCTGCTTCATCACTTTTAACGAGAGCACCGTCTCTGCGCACAGCTTCGACTTCATCGTCAAGAATCTTCAGTCCGGCACTTACACGGTTACGACCAATTGGAAGGACAGCCTCGGAGGTTCGGGGATCAGCCAATCGCTGGCCTGCGTTGGTCCTGTCAACGTGACCGTCCAGCAGAATAAAGTATTCAGCTTCAACACCCCTGGCGGCGTGGTGCCGGTCACCACTCCGTAACCGCTGCAAACACTCGAATCAGGGCCTCAACCGAGGCCCTGATTCGAATTTCCAGAGGCTCCTCGGTGCGCCCTCTTTCAGTTCCACGCTCCGAAGTGCATGGCAACATGGAGAATTTTCGAATGAAATCATTACGAACATTTTCGCTGTTTACTTCTTCGTTCCTCCTTTGCGTGGGGTTGTCCGCCGCCGCGGATCTCGAGTCCGCCAAGCGCGCTTATGAGCAAAAGGACTACGCCACCGCGCTGAAGGAATCTACGCCCCTGGCAGAGCAAGGTAACGCGGATGCCCAAGTTCTTCTTGGCAGGATGTACCTGATGGGCCAGGGCGTTCTCAAGGACACGGACCAGGCAATGAAGTGGTTCAAGGTTTCCGCCGCGCAGGGCAATGGCGACGCTCAGTTCTTATTGGGCTCTTTGTATCTCTTACCGCAAAAAGACATCCCCGAGGGCGTGAGGTGGCTGAGGCTTTCCGCTGAGCAGGGAAACCAGGATGCTCAGTACCTCCTTGGCAAGACCTATATCCAAGGTCTCCAAGGAATTCCGCGCGACCCCGTTCAGGCCGAAATGTGGCTGTGTTTGGCTGCTAAGAACAATCTGGATTTTTATCAGAACGAACTCCGTGTCGCAGAAGCACAAATAACCCCCGACCAGATCACTAAGGGCAAGACGCTGGCGGCAGCATGGAAACCGAAAGCGACAGCGACACCTACCGCGAAAACAGCGACACAACAGGCGCAAAAGAACTAATCGCAAGAAATCGCAAGGAGTTGGCAGACCCATGTCTCCAAAAAAGCCGCTGAGAGTTTTGCTGTTAATGCTTCTTTGGTGCGTGGCCGTTGCCGCCATCTGCCCTGCGCAGTCCAAACCTCAGCCTGGACCCGATGAGCCCATTGCCGTGGTTGCCGGCTATCCGATTTATGAGCAAGACTTGATGTCTGTTGCCGGCCCGAGTTTGCTTGATCTACGCAAGCAGGAATATAAACTGAAAAGTGACGCCCTCAATCAATCTATTCGCAACAAGCTCATCGAGGTGGAAGCGAAAAGGAGGGGCCTGACTACCGAGCAGCTCCTTCAGGAAGAAATTGATTCCAAGATCGCTGAACCTTCCGACGACGAGGCCAAAGGCTACTATCTTGCGGTTAAGAGCCAGACTACCTTGCCTTTCGAACAGATCAAGTCACAGGTCAAGCAGCTCCTGAAGGCCGCCGAAGTTCAACAAGCCCAGGAAAAGTATGCGGACTCACTGCGCGACAAGTCAGAGGTTTCCATTCTCCTTCGGCCCCCAGTCGTCCAGGTGGGCTACGACCCAGCTCGGTTGCAGGGTAACCCCAACGCGCCGATCACCATTGTGGAATTCGCAGATTTCCAGTGCCCGTTCTGCAGCCGGGTGCAGCCCGTGCTGAAGGACGTGCTCGCTAAGTACAAAGGCAAGGTGAAGCTGGCGTACTTGGACTTCCCACTCTCACAGATCCATCAGCACGCCGAGACTGCGGCGGAAGCATCGCGCTGTGCTCTCGCGCAAGGGAAATACTGGGAAATGCACGACGCCATGTACGCCGACCAGTCGAAGCTCGACGAAACTGACTTACTTAAGACTGCTGCGCAATTGGCGATGGCCCCGAACTCGTTCGCGTCCTGCCTGAAATCTGGCAAATATAAAGGGGTGATCGAGCAAGATGTTCAAGCAGGTTCCCATGCCGGTGTTAATGCAACGCCGACTTTTTTTATCAACGGTGAGTTTTTGAGCGGCCCGCAGTCGGCTGCGGATTTCACCAAAATTATTGACAGCCAATTGTCTGTGTTGGACCGCAAGGCCTCAACACAAGCGTCCCGCTGATGCCCCTGGACCATCGCGGTCAAACCCATGCGTCCAACGGATTTTCCCGTTGAGGTCACCGCGCGTTTAAATCCAGCTAGAATATCTTCAGCATTCGTTGTCCCAACTGCGGATTGAAAAAAAATACTCCTAACGAAACACATCTTCGTTTCAACACCAAATTGTGTGCCAGATAAGTCAGAGATGAATGCAAACCTTCGCGACGAAGAAGAGCGCCGAGGCCGCTTCGCGTTGCAGCAGCGACGTCAGCTTCTTCAAGGATGTGTTGTTTATATTCGGCGGTGTAGGTCCGCCGGTTTGGTTTAGCGACGACCTCGGGATCAGGCCGCGACGAGGAACCAGGCGCGGCGTCCACTTTGCTTGGCGAAACACTGCGCTGCGGCTCGCTTCGCTCGCCTTCGCTCCGTTCCGCGCCAGCCAAACCCCCAGGAGAAAGAGCAACACCAAGAGAATTCATATCTGCCTTTTTCTTTCTCGCCCTGCTCATTAATTAAGGGTACTAAACCCGTCTCAGGAATGTTGGCACGGAGGGCACTACATTGACATCACAAAAACAAAAGGTCAAAACAGCGAACCGTAAGGAACATGGCACTAACTTCGCAGCGAAATCGAAGTAACTCGGCGGTTTAGTGTCGTTTAGCTGTCACAATGTCACCAACGTGTTATTTTACTTATCAGTTTACTTCATTTTTGCGTTCAGCTAAGCTGTCCATCTTCCGGTACCCTCGCATTCGGGAACCGGACGTCGTCGATAGCAGCATTTGAATTCTTTTTTGACTCGCAGGAAAAGGGGCTTATTCGAATGCAGGTAATTTTTAACCGCTGTAGCTGGACAGCTGGAGATTTCAAATCTGTTCATCAAGAATGGAATTGTGACGACGTTCGCCGTCTTTTGGTTTTGGCTCAAGGTCTGGGCGTCTCACAAATCGTACTCACGGACCGGTCGATCTTGGGTTTGGATGACACCCGCACACAAGGTCAATACTTCTGTGCTCGCACGAGGCCCGAACTTCTCAAGGCTTGGTTGAAAGATTGGGAACTATCTTCACGGCAACTAATGACCATACGCCGTACCTTGCGTAGTGACGGGGATGTCATAATTTTGTCCTACGAAGCCTGTGATGATTTCGCCGGGATACTAGCACATAAACTTAGTCACCACATCAATCGCGGGCTTGGAGGCCTGAGTCCATCTGACCTGTTTATTGCTGATTTCTCTCGCGTAACAAAAAATATGCGTCGGGTCGCTCGTTTTGCCGAGTATTACTACCAAAACGAGGACGAATATTACGCGGAGATTTGGTCGCGTTTTCTTCGTGGTCGAAAGAATCGTACGTTGTTCCGTTATCTTGACCGAAGCCTTGGCCGTTTACGGTCGAAGCATGCAGAGAAGGCGCAATTGATTGAAGAGCATCGAGAAAGAGCAATACAAGTTAAGCGGCCTAATGGCTCGATCTTCGTTTGCTGACATGATGACGAATCAATGCGGCTGACGAAAAAGCCGTCGACGGTTGCCCCTTCGCAGCCTTCTCGGCTTCCCTTCTTAGAAGAGAAAAATCGCGTAACGCCTGGTAAACGGTGCTGGCTCAGACGGTCGACGCAGTACTTGCTTGAAGTCTACTCGCAGGAGTCTCGAAGGCACGAAGGCAGTGTAATGCAACGCGTCCTTAGGGGAGAGGGGTGCCCGAGATTTCAAGAGAAACCGTCAAACCCGGAGTTATGTTGGGAAACTCCTCCACGAGCGAAATTTCAATAATTTGGTTCGGAAAATGACCCGCGGGATTGGGGTTCCAGGTTCCCTTGAAAACCGGAAGAATCCAAAAGCCAGCACGACCCTCCATTACACAAGGTGTGATCAGAATGTCCTGGTTGTGGTCGATATCAATCTGGTCTTGCCCAGGAATTCTCTGAGTGCTGGGCAAGGGAAAGTGCGGCATCTCTCCGTCGATTCTTACGTTTATCGTTCCCGGGTAGAGGGCCACACCACTTAGGGCCGACACAGTCTGATAAAACTTCGGCCTGTACTTTCCGAAATGCCCGAAGCCTCGCTCGGCGACTTCACCTTTGAACATCACTCGCTCGCTTGCTGAATGGAACCAGAGTTCCTACGGCTCCGTCCCGGTTTCTTCTCCAACCGCACATGGTGCGGGTAATCCTATCACCGCACACGCAGACAGATAACGGGAAATGCGCACCGGCGCGAATTTTACCGGTTGATGTCATAACGAGGTCGGCCTCACGACGAGCCGAGTAGACTGTTGGCGTTCAACCCTACAGCGCTCGGACCGAAGGAGGCCGAATGCGAATTATAGGATGTGATTTGC
>Ga0126381_100004474_pt1 | contig 15244 bp, 13 predicted proteins | sample PanSoiMetPlot_28_FD_96465 | JGI IMG/M metagenome (GOLD analysis project Ga0126381, IMG submission 96465) | Tropical forest soil microbial communities from Panama - MetaG Plot_28 | ecosystem: Environmental > Terrestrial > Soil > Tropical forest > Bulk soil | place: Panama | collected 2016-02-17 | reverse complement strand
GTGCCATTTCGCGAGCTGCGGAAAATAGCCGCTGGTGTCACCGTCCTGAGCAAAATGCAGGATTCGCATTTGGTATTTGCTCATCTACTTCAATCGGTCGCCGGGGCCTGTCTGCAAACCGGTCGTTCGTCAGACCCTTCGTAAGCCCCGACTCCATTGCGGTATCCTCGAAACATGTGGATCCCTATTAGCCCGCGATAAATTCTGTCGAGCGCCTTGCTGTTCGGGGCAATGTGCTCAAGCGCCCAGGCGGCTAGGAACAGTCCATCTCGAAACGGCCTAGCATACAACGCACTCTTTGCCAGCTTCCGCAAGCTCGCCGAAACCGGCTCAGCGCCCCACGATAGTGCGCCGTTAACCGCCTCTCTTCGGACGTTATCGATCCACTCTGGATATCGCCGGCAGAATGGAATCAAGTGACGGCTGCCCCACTCAACTCTCCGGCAATATGTCCGAATAGTAAGCGCAGTGTCTCTATGGGTTGCGACGGCCTCAGGTAAGAACGCGATCGTTCCACCGCGCCTTCTGTGCCTGAGCGCGAAGTCCTGATCCTCGCCGCTGACGATATCGGAATCGAATCCGCCGATGGCCTGAAAGTCATCTCGCGCGATAGACATATTTGCCGCAGTACAGAGATTCGGAATCTCTGTCGGCCCTTCGTGTTCCGGAATGCCGTTCCGCTCGAGCATCTGCCGGAAACGGACGAATGGTGTCGTCGTCTCCTCCTTCGGAAGGACCACCGACCCCACAACAAGGCCTCCAGGCCAGCGCTGATGTGCATTCAAGTGCCGCTCGAGAAAGTCGCTACGCACCGTAATGTCATCGTCGACGAATACGATGATCTCGCCGCGCGCGGCCGCCGAACCGGCATTGCGCGCTCCAGACCGTTCGCCACTGCTACGTCGGATAACAGTGAGTCGAGTGCCCGGTTCGTTTTGGCTCAGTACGACCGGCGGAACGGACCCATCGTCTACAACCACGATTTCAAAAGCTGACCGTGACAGTTCCTGTCGGCTCAGGCAGGAGACTGTTTCTGCCAGGCTCGCCGGCCGATTCCGGGTTGGAATTACCACGCTCAGCGCCAGGTCGGTCATATCCCGTTTCCTGTGGTGAGAGGTGGTTTAGCCAGACTATTGGCCCCCTGGGCTTTGCTTTCGGAGTTTGCCCCCAGGAACCGGACGATCGATTCCAGAGTGGCCGGCAAGAGTGTTACCTGCCGGATCTTGCGCGTATCTATATTAACAATGCGGGGCTTGTCGCTCTCTGAAAGGAGCTCCAAATTTACCTCTCGCCCGGCAATCAAAGCAATATCACGAGGAGAAATCAGGCCCTCGCCGCAGATGTTAAACACTTCTCCATGAATCTGGCGTTCTACGAGCATCCATCCGATTCGGGCCACATCACTGGTCGCCATAAACTGATACTGGGAGTCAGGATGTACGCGCAACGGCTTATTGTGCACGATGTCATAGACTGGATTCTTCCGTAAGCCTGGACCGACCATGCCTCCTAATCGGAGAATCAGCCAATGATCCGAATAATGCGTAACCAGCTTCTCGGCAAGATGCTTGTGAAACCCGTAATTGGAAACGGATCTATCGTTGGAGTTTACCTCTTCGCCGGTCGTTTGGGGTGAGCTCAAGTCGCCATAAACGTCCACACTGGATATGTGCACATGGAAGTCAGCCGGGAAATCGCGCAGGATCCTCAGCTTGTGGCTCACCGAGAGTGCGAAATCTTCGAACGGATCTTCGTCGGCCAGATATTTTCGCGAGTTGCATGATGCGTCGATGACTACGTCACGGGCGATACCGGCACCGCGGTCGTAGTTGCCTCGCGTCACTTCGGCGAGTTCTATGCCGGGCTTGCTGGCGATATAAGATGCAAAGGCAGATCCAACAAATCCGCCGGCCCCGATTATGGCAACCTTGATCATATCTGTGCTGTCAATCGCGCCGTCCCATAGTTGGATTCAAACCACGCGACCGTTTTGGCCAAACCCTCCCGCAAGGAGGTGCGACAGGAGTATCCAAGCCAATTGCGCATTCTAGTCACGTCGAATCCCTTGAGCATCTGTCCATCGGGCTTTTCGGTGTCCCAACGTATCATGCCCTCATATCCCACCAGTTCCGCGACGGTTTCGACGAGTTCGCGGATAGAAGTTTGGACGCCGGAGGAGAGGTTGATGATCTCACTTCCGTCATAAGAGCCGGCAGCGCGCAGGATGGCCTCGCAAGCGTCCTCGATGTATATGAAGTCACGAACGGGCTTGCCCGAACCCCATGCGACGACCTCCTCCTGCCCGGACGATCTGGCAATGATGAATTTGCGGATAAGAGCCGGAATCACGTGGGAATTCTCCAGGTCGAAATTGTCCGCAGGACCGTAGACGTTACCCGGAACCAGGATAATCGCATTGAACGAGTATTGCTGCCTGTATGCTTGCGCAAGTGTCACCGCCATTTTTTTGGCCAGTGAATATGGCGCGCTTTCGGGCTGGGGATATCCATTCCACAATTCGGCTTCCGAAATCGGGCTGGGCGCGGATGCAGGGTAGCTGCACCCTCCGATGAGCCCGATGTATTTTGCAACCCCGGCTCGCCAGGCCTCGTGCAAAACCGTTGTACCCATGAATAAGTTCTGGTAGCAAAACTGAGCCGGCCGCTCCTTGTTCGCCATGATCCCGCCAACGAGCCCCGCAAGATGAAAGACGATGTCGGGATGTGTTTCGGCAAACAACCGCCTTACGTCATTTTGTTCGAGCAGATCGTAATCAATGCGGCGGGGCAGAATCAGTTCGCACCTCGCTTTCTCGAGCATAGGGGTAAGGTTCTTGCCTATGAACCCCGTAGACCCTGTGACCAGGACACGCTTTCCGGTCCAGGTCGACTCTCCCTGACTCACGATCCCTTGGCATTCTTTCATTGGGTGTTCCGCCTTAAGTCAAGCTGCATTCTTGCAACAGGATGTCCGCGAGCGTTCCGGCATTATGAAATGCCTTCCACGATTCATTGAACCCTTTCGCCTTAGACCGCAGCTCATCGTACCGTTCGATAGTCTCGGCCACGGCAGCAGTCAAACTCTCGACGCTGCCCATTTTAAATTCCACGCCGCCTCCCGATCTGCGGAGCTCGTCCGCCATCCAGGTGCCCTTCGGAACGACTACCGGCTTTGACAACGCCAGAGCCTCGGCAAATATGCCTGACGTGGCCGTCGCATAGTCTTGGTGACAATAAGGAATCAATACGACGTCCAGATAACCAATTAGCTCAGCGTAGTCTTCCTCGGATAGTCTCTCTGGAATCAGGTTCACCTTCCCGCCCGACTCTGATGCCAGATCCTCTAATTCAGCGTAGCCCGGTGCTGGCGTTCCGTCGTCGTGACCGCTTGCCGCCGGAGGGCATTGGATTACAAACCGAAGGTCATCCGTCTTACAGGACGGCAACCGGCGTATGACCTCGGGGAGCAGGAAGAACCCCTTGCTCCTGCGGGCATCTCCCATATATCCAAGGGCTAGTCTGCCGTCCTTTACGAGATAATGGCGTTCGCGAACACCATTCGAAGTTGCACTATCGTCGCCAGAGCTGTATGTCCTGCGATTAATCGGGATCGGCAGCGTCAAAATCTTTTTTCGGTAGATGAGGGAAAAGTCAGCCGACAGCGGGTCGCTATCGGTCACAAGGAGGAAACGATTGGTGAGTTTCGCGCTAATGGAACCCAAATAGTGAGGCTTAATTCGCCAAAATGGGTGAAAGTGCGTCTTCCACCGGCTGCACGTGGTAAAGCCGGGAGTTTGTCTTTGCAGGATCACCAGGTGGCCTGACAAACTCTTTCTGGAGAGCAACCGATTCCATCCGATCAGCTCGAAATCGTTAACCGTATGACAGAACACCAGGTCGTAGTCCGCCGCCCCGCCCTTCTCTAGGGCGCCTTGGAGATCATCCGCGTAAATAGCGCTTCGCTCATAGAGAATGGTTAGATCACCGAGAGGGCTCCTGCCCGGAGGAAAGTCATATGCTCCATAAGAGAAGACTCTATGAAAGCCCGAAGCTCTAGCCAGATTCTCCTCTAGTCGCCGACTCGCGAACACATCGACATTACAACCCCGTTCCAAAAGCGCATCCTTGACGGCTTTGGTGTATGAGTAGTTGTGGCCGCCCAGATTTCTCAGTCCAGAGTCGACTATTAAGACGTTCCTAGGCATCGACTTCACCAACGCTGTCACTCAACCTGTAACGGCGGCCTGCCCATTCAGTTTTTCGGGCGATACCATATACCGCGAAGCCGAACGCCCACCACATCGTGTGCTCCAACAAAGCCGCATCGCGCCGCAGCAGCGCCCAGAGCAGCGCTTTTGGAAAGGCAAGGCGCACCCTGCCCGATACCATGTACTTGCTCTCTAGAACCTCTGCGTCGTACATGCGGAACAACCGATAGAGGCTTTGAGGAGTGTGGGGCCTCCCAATGTGTGTTGGGTCATCGTAGAAATTCAACGACCTGGATTCCTCATGCTTGAAAGGCATGGAAGGCAGGCGCAAGCTTCTATCAGAGGGGCATTCCAGGTATAACAGACCGCCGCGCTTTAGGACCCGAAAGATCTCGTCCATTAATTGCATCGGATTTGTAAGATGTTCGATGACGTGGCTGGCCACTACAGCGTCAAACGAAGCGGACGGGAAGGGAAATCGAGCCGAGTCCAGGTCGAGCTCTGCGAATGAGTAGCCTTCAGGCGGCGGCACTAAGGTGCGCTCTCGGTCGATTCCTGAGTGCTTGAGGTCAGTCACCCCGATCGACTCACAATGCCTCAAGAAGCTGTAGTCCCAGCACCCGACATCGAGAACAGACCCGCCGGCCGGTATCAGTCTCGTAAAGCGCTGTCTCGGATGCTCCTTCATCAGATTCCCTGAAAGTGATGAACTCCAACGTAAGGGCGACAGTCCTCTCGGTTCAGGCTTGTCCGTAGACTGCCGCCTCGCCTGATTCCGGGGACTCCGAACCTATCGAATTGAATACCTGCCGTGTCTGTATGGCCTGACCGCTCAGGTTTACAGCGAATAATGCAAATGCCATAGCGAATGCCATACCCGCGGTTCCGAGCGGACGGGTCAGCATGATCCCGCCCGCAACGGTCACTACAGCATTAACCCCCGCGATGATGGCCTGGCCTCCGACCCGTTGCACTCCATACAGCATGACCGAAGCAGGTGTTACGACAGCCGCTACAAAAACGTACAGGCTGAGGCCCATGATCAAACCATTCCCGGGGACAGCCTGTGGTCCAACCCATATCCTGACTAGCGGCTTGGCCAGAAAGGCAAGGCAGCCAACCATAATGGTTGTGCTGCCAGCCGACATTGCCAACGTGCGCCATAGCGTGTGACGAATCCAATGCCAGTCGCGCCTGGCCTGAGCTTCTCCATAGGCAGGCATTAGCGGAAAGGTGAACATTTGCACGACCAACATGGGTAGCGTCAGCAAACGCTGCGCAATGTTAAACAGCCCGACTTGGGCCGGGCCGAGCACCTGGGCGATTATTATCGGCTGGCTCTGGAACATACCTATTCCAGCCATCTGGGCCGTGAAGTATTTGACGCCCAGCGATAGCAAGTCCCGCATTGAACGCTGGGAAACCGCCCGGGGCCAAGGAACCAGCCAAGGATATTGGCGACCAAACAGATAACACAGGTTAGCCACCGTCACTGTGATCCGAGCCCCGGACAGCGCGAGCACGAGCATCGGTAACCCCCCTCTAGCGCGGGTTACCCACACTAACGCGACCAGCGATGCCAGGTTTGCCCCCATTCCCCAAATGTTCCCGATATAGCCCTGTTGGTGGCCCTGGTAAATGGCATCGACCAGGCTGATTGGAAACATAAATAAGAAACAGATCATTGAGAGAATTACGGCCCGTTGTAATTCAGACGGATCGACTGCGCCGCCAACGTTAAACACAGCAGCCCATGGCACGCACTTGAAGGCCAACGCAAAGAGAAGACCCAGCACGGCGGCGATTCCCATCAGGCTCCAAAACGCCGTCGCAACCAGCTCACGGGCCGCCTCTCGATCATCCTTTCCGTGTGCTTCAGACAGCTTGTTGATTAATGCATTTCCGCCAAAGCCCAGGTTGCTTATCGCGAGCCAGTTCCAAAAGCTGTTCAAAGTCAGCCATATGCCGTATCGTTCCGTCCCCAGGTAATGAACAGTCAACGGCACCGATATCATCCCAGTGCCGATGATCAGACCTTGAGAGACCATCGATGTGACGCCGCTTAATCCAGCCCGCCGGATGCGGTCCCGGCCGCGATTGCTCGCTTGAGTGAACATCGACGCATGCAACGCCCTCAGCGATACCGTCATTGGAATGCAAAAGCCTCTTCGGCTGCAGGCCGATAAAATACGAGCGCGCTCCCCGAGTGATCGAGCCCAAAGTTGACTCGCGGCAGGTCGTGAAGCGCTTGCTCAACAGCCGAGTGATCAACTGGATGAGCCATCAACAGCAAGAACCCGCCTCCACCGGCGCCCAGCAGTTTTCCACCCACGGCTCCCGCCTCGCGGGCCTTCTCGTACCATTCATCGATTTGGGGGTTCGAAATCTTACTCGACAACCGCCGCTTTGTCTGCCATGCCGTGTGCAGCAGCTCCCCGAACGCTGCGATTGGATAGCCGTTCATCAATACATCGATACCCTGATCGACCAGTTCACTAAGGTAACCCAGCTCCTTCGAGACCGTTCCTTCGCGAGTTCGGTTGATTTGTTCTTCCAGCACCTGATGGGCATGGCGGCTGATTCCTGTATAGAACAGCATCATATGGGACTGGAGGTCTGACAGCCTCTGTCGGGATATCGGGATCGGCAACGCGGTGATTTCGCCGTTTCTACTGAATTGTAAGTGCACCAACCCGCCGTGAGCGCAGATATACTGGTCCTGCACTCCGACCCGCTCGCCGAGCAACTGCTGCTCCACGTAAACCGCCTCGCTTGCAAGCTGCTCGGCGCTAACCAGCTCGCCCCTCGTCGCACGCAGAGCATGCAAGAGCCCAACTGTAAACGAGGAAGATGACCCTAGACCGGTGCGAGCCGGAAGGTCCCCGACATAATGAACTTCGAGACCGCCATCCATCTGCAGAAATTGCATGCATCCGCGCACCGCCGGGTGCTCGATCTCGTTTACCTGGTTGACCAGTTCTGTCCGCGAGTAGCTGACGCGAATCTTGTAGTCGAACAGGTTTGCCAGCGAATTCACAACCACATAGGAGTACTTGTCAATCGCTGCTCCCAGCGTCTGGCCACCATACTCGAGAAAATACTCCGGGTAGTCAGTGCCGCCGCCCAAAAAACTAACTCGCAATGGAGTCTTGGTGATGATCAATGTTCGTGCTCGCTGAATCGATGGGGATAAGACGCTCTGAGGGGCTGATTTCGGGTGGGGCTAGATCGTGGTAGTGACTGCTTCGTGCATATTGCCGCAAATAGCGTTTTCGACCATAGCGCACAACGAATGCCCAATCGCGATATGCGCCTCCTGAATGTGAGAGGTGTTGTCGCTCGGCACTCTGATGACTACTTCGGCCTCGCCAGCGAGCCGGCCGCCGGCTGCGCCCGTGAAGGCAATTGTGCTCAGCCCAAATTCTCGGGCGAGCGAAACGGCTCGCAGAATATTCGGTGAGTTACCGCTTGTGCTGATGCAGATCAGCACATCGCCGGGTCTTCCGAGCGCCTCAACTTGCCGGGCAAAGACGCCTTCAAAGCCAAAGTCGTTTGCGTTTGCGGTCAGAAATGACGTATCCGTTGTGATCGCGATTGCAGGTATCGCGGGCCGGAGCCGCTCCCTGATCAGCGCGCTGGTCAACTCGGCAGCAATATGCTGGCAATCGGCAGCGCTGCCACCGTTGCCGCATAGGAGAATCTTGCCTCCGTTCCTCAGGCGATGCACCAGCATCGAGACCGCAGCAGCGATATCATCGGCGCACCGTTCGGCAACACGCCGCTTAACCTCCGCGCTTTCGACAAGGTGTCTGTGAATCTCGGCCCTATACCGATCACTCTCCAGCGTTTCTTGATTCGCCATCATTCAGCGCCCTTAGTGCCAGCGGAACAGTCGTCCAGAAGCCCGGTCCCGATTAGGTGTGCGGCCTTTTGCAGCCTCTGGGGGCTCACTTGATTTGTGGAAGGTAAATCAACAATCATTGTGCGCATCTCGAATCGCGAAGTGTTATCCCACCATGCCAGTGCTTCTTTCATCGCAGGGACATAAGAACCTGTGCGTCCAGGTAGGCTTCGGGCGTGCCGATGTCAACAAACGAGCCCGTGACCTGCAACCCATACATCCCCTGGCCCGTAAAATTTGGGAGCACATCCAGCTCGAGGGAGGTGCTAACACCGGAAGGGATAGCCTCTAAGACCCTGTGGTTCATCGAGTAAATTCCCGCGTTTATAAATCCGGGGCCGTGCTGACCTTTTTCGAGGAAGCCTGATATCGACCCGTCGTCTGCGACTACAGCCGAGCCAAACCGGGTCTGATCAGGCACCTGCGTCAGAGCCAGAGTGATCAGGGCCCCCTTGTTCTTATGAAGGCGGAGCAAACTGGCAAGGTCGGCTCGAATCAGCGAGTCTCCGTTAAGCACCAGAAAAGGGTCTGAGGCGATAAACTTTTGGGCATGCTTGATTGCCCCGGCCGTTCCAAGTGGCCTGTCTTCCACCGAATATCGGATTCGTATTCCCCACCGAGAGCCATCCTCGCAGTAACTCGCTACTCGGTCCGCTCCGTACCCGGCGCATAGCACTACGTTCGCCAACCCTTGATCTGCCAAATAACTCATCAAGTGGTGGAGATACGGATATCCTGCAACCAGGGCCAGCGACTTTGGCAGACCGCCTATAGCAGGTTGGATTCGAGTTCCCCTCCCGCCACATAGGATTAGTGCTGTAACATCAGCAGGTGTTCCCATGGTCAACGCCCCGAAGATTCCGCGCCAGACGCTGTCAAATATTCTTGAACCGCCCCCGTCCCATCATTCGAAACGCCTTGATCAGTTCCTGAATTCCATCGTCAAGGGAACGCCTGGCTTGAAATCCGGCTGCGGCAAGACGTCGATTCGAAACAATGTAATTTCGCTTATCCGGGTCGCTTCCCACGGCCGAAAAATGTACGTAAAGCCTCGGCACGTATTTCTTAATTCGCAGCGCCAGCTCCTCCTTGGAAAGATTCGCATCGTCCAGGCCAACGTTGTAGCATGTGCCGGACATTCTCTCCGCGTTTCGGATCGAGTAGATGAAGCAATCAGCGACATCCCGGATGTGCACATAGTTGCGCTTGAAATCCTTTTCAAAGATGACTATGTAGCCGTCGGTTATCGCGGTGTAGACAAAGTCGTTCACCAGCAAATCAAGCCGCATCCTTGGTGAAGCGCCGAAGACAGTCGCCAGCCTGAGAGTGATTGCATTGGGGGTTTCAAGCAGCTCTGCCTCCGCCTGCACCTTGCTCCTGCCATAAGCAGAAATAGGCTCGAGCGGCGTTTCCTCGTCGCAATACACATCGCCGCTCTTAGTGCCGTACCCGCTATTTGTTGTCGGGTAGATGACGAGCTGGCTTGGGCTTCGCAGGCGGTTCAACATCCTCAGGGACTCGAGGTTTACAGATTCAGCAAGCAGCGGATCGCGGTCGCAGGCCGGTGCGCCGACGATCGCCGCAAGCGGTATCAACACATCGGCATCTTTGATCAAGCTCCGCATCAGCCTCTCATCCCGCGCATCTCCCTGTATAAAATCGAATCGCGGGTCGGCGCACAGGTGGAACAGATTGTGCTCCCCGTATAGCAGCGAATCCACCGCCACAACCTCATAGCCGGAATCGAGCAATTGCTCGCATAGAATCGATCCAATGTAGCCGGCCGCGCCCGTAACCAAAATCTTCTGACTCATCTCAACTCCTGTACCACAGCAGGTTCGACCTCTATCCCATGTCTTTGTTCTCGAGCAAGCCTTTCATCCAGAACATACAGGTATACGGGATAAACTCCCCTAGGGGGCGGCTGCTTCATTGGAACCAATCGATATTCCGGGAAGACAGTTCTCTGTTGCTCGTCATGCCAAATCATAGCGGGATATCTATTAGTCCCTATTGCACTCTTAAGTAAGTCGGTCAACTCAGGGGACCGCCCGTCAATATATTGCATCCAATCCCCGAAGTCATACTCGCACCCGGCGCCTGTTACCAGCTCGGGATAAACGCTGAAACAGGTGGCTCCCGGCGGAGCGTATTCCGCCAGGGTCGCCATCATTTCCCTGTAGTAAGGGAGGCTTTGCCATCGGACGTACTCACCATGCGTAATCCTTGCAAGTTGGAAACCGCTGGCCATGGTCAAAAGGCCAACACCCAGAGCATGAATGGCCTTGCGTGTTGTCTCCTTCTCGATCCGGTCCCAGGCCAACGCGACCGCAATTGCCCCGACCATCGATGCCTCGAGATAGTAGTTAACGCTTGCTCCATTACGAGACGAGGTCACAAATCCTATTGTCGCAGCGACCGCAAGGTGTACGAAGACCAGATTTCGCGGTGACTTGAGAGCCTGACACAGCTCCATCAGCGGAGCCTGGAACCTTGGTGCCGCCTTGGAACTCTGCCTCAAGGCGGCAAAAATCAACGAGGCAATGACAATCAATAGGGCAATCGACGTCGCGGGCACCTTTACAAGGTCGAATGCTATTCCGATTGAGCGGGAATAAGTGTGAGAGTTTTGGCTCATTAGCGTGAAGTGTTGCCAAAAATAGCCCCCTCCGGACGTGCTGTTCAGTAGCACCGCCCCTCCCGCCACCACCGACAACGCGCCAGCAAGCGTAAACAGCGCTACTTTCCGTTTTCCAGCCTGGAAATAAATAGCGGCAGCAATCAGTATTGGCAGCGCGATCGTCATCTTGAAGAAGAACGCCGATGCCACAAGAAGAGTCGAGAAGACCGCGGGAGCCGTTATTCTATCTGAAGTCTCCTTCGACCATTTGAACGCAAAGTATAAGCCGGCCAGGGCCGCTGCAAGTCCCGGCAAGTCTGATCGCTGGAGGCCTATCCACGCTTGGAACGCGAATGACGAGAGGGCTGTCAGGACGGCCAGAATCGCTGCCTCCGACTTCTGCGTTAGAAGAAACGTTATCTTCCCAACATAAGCAATCACGATGCAGCTCGCCACCAATGAGACTCCCCGCCCGAACCAGAACTGAAGGCCGAATGCTTTAAGCCCACAACCGATGGCCACGTAATAAAGATACCCGTAACCTGCCATCACGTACGGGGATTCCGTGACCTTGGCCGCATCGTACGGATTGTGCCCCGAGATACTGAGCAAAGACGGTCCCCACATAACGGCTTCGTAGTGACCGGTGTCGAAGGGATACACCAGTCGCGAAAGGCCGATGCCGGCAATCATGACCCCGAGGACGCAGAATGCCGACACTGCATAAAGACGTTGACAGCGCAGGCCCAAGACTTCAGCTCGTACCCAGATCGCCATCCGCCGCCCCGTAGCTGGAATAATAACTGTAGTAGTAGTCGTCGTAACCCTCGCGCTTGAGATTGAGGTTATTAAGAACCACACCGAAGACCTTGGCCCCGACGTTAGACAGCTCTATGCGGGATCGCCGAACTACATCCCGAGTACTCTTGCCACCGTGAATCACGAGTATGACTCCGTCGACGATTGTGGAGAGAATGACGGGATCGGTAACGTGCATCAAAGGAGGTGAGTCGACCAGAATGTGATCGAATCGCTCGCCAAGAGTCCTGAGCATCTCCTTCATTTTGTCCGAACTGACCAGTTCCGAGGGATTTGGTGGAATTGGCCCGCAAGGCATCAGGTAGAGATTCGCGATCGGCAGCTTGTGAATCACGTCGTCGACAGGCACTTTCTCTCCCGACAAATAAGTCGACAGGCCAGCGTTAGGCCGTATCCCAAATACCTTGTGAGTGCCGGGCTTTCTCAGGTCGGCGTCAATTATCAACACTGAAGACCCGAGCTGTGCCAGCGAGATCGCCGTATTGATAACCGTAGTAGTCTTGCCTTCACCAGGTTGGCCGCTCGTGAACATCACCGACTTAGGCGGCCCTCCTGCCGATGACAAGAGCACGGAGGTTCTCAGGCCGCGGTATGCCTCAGCCGCCGACGACCGGCTGTCAAGAGTCACTAGCTGCACCTCTGCGCCGTTTCCTCCCATTTTGCTCGCGGCTTCAGCCGGTGCCAGCACCGGCCTCGCCTGTTTCCGTCCGCTGAGAAGCTTGCGAGGCTGTTTCGATGAGATGGCCGGGATAACCCCAAGTGCCGGCAGGCCGGCATACCGATTGACGTCGTCGACAGTCTTTATCGTGTTATCGAGGTGCTCCAACAAAAACGCCAGCCCAATCCCACCCACCAAACTCAAGAACCAGCCCATCGCTATCGTCCGTAAGCGATTCGGACCCACTGGCGCCGTCGGAACCTGGGCCGGCTCAATGATGCGCATGTTGTTGTGCTGCTCAGCCAACTGGACCTGTGCCTGATTCGTCTTCTGCAAGAAGTCAGTGTAGAGCTGCTTCGCAGTCTCAACGTCCTGCTTCAAGATATTGAACTGAATGTTGGCCGTGTTTTGCTGGACTGCTTCTGCCTTGGCGTCTTCGAGTGCCGTCTTCAGCGACTTCTCGTCGCGAACGGCTCGCTCATAGTCGGCCTTCAGCTTTGCCTCCAGTTGAGTCCGGCTGCCATTTAACTGCTCTTCTATAGCCGCCAGTTCTTGCTTCACTTCAACAACCTTGGGATTATCGGGTCCGTATTTAACGTCGAGCTGGGCCAACTGTACCGAAAGATCTCCCGCTCTCTTCTGAAGCTCCGTTGTCCGTGTATCCGAGAACGCCTCCGGCAATCGATCGATCCGACCTGCCTTTACCTCTTCATACAATGATTCTTTCAGTATGCGATCTGATTCAATCCTGGTGTATTGATCGAACAGGCGCGACAGCTTCTCACTGTTCAACGTCTCCTTGCCGTCGACTGAGAATAGGTTGTGCTCTCGGGTATAGTTCGCCACTGCTGCTTCAGACTGCTCCAGCTTGGCCTTGAGTGAGCGCGTCATCTGATCAAGCCAGTCTGATGTTTTCGTGAATTTCTCCGTGCTGTTTTGGAATGAGCGATCTATGAACACCTCCGCAACCGTGTTGACGATCGACGATGCCAGCGCCGGATCCGTGTGTGAATACGAGATCACAAGCATCCGAGTCTCTTCCAGCGGCTCGGCTGTCAAATGGCTCCCCAGCGCACCCACATAAGGCGCCAGTCGCGCGCTCTCCTCAGGCGATCGTGGCCCGGCTTCCCTTATCGGCGGCGGCGGCGGCAGCGGCTCAATGGGCGTCGATGACTGCCCCTTGATCCTGCCCCCCAGGCTCCTGATCGCCTCCCAAACGGACTTCTTGCCGTCTACTTCCATGAATCGCGGGCTCTTGTCCAGATTCAGAGTCGATACTACATCCTCGAGCAACGGCCTCGATTGAATGACTCTGATTTTGGTCTTCATGTTTACCGCGGTAAAATACGCGTCGTCACTGCCTTCTTCCGTCTGGATTATCACGTCGCCTGATCGGACCAGCGTCCTGTTCTCCTTCTCGATTTCCAAAGTCGCCGATGCTTGATAGATTGACTTGTTTTGGAAACTCACAATCGTGACAATGCTGGTCACCACGATCGCGATCACCGCGATCAGCCCTTTCCTCTTCTTGACCGTCCGCCACACCTCGCGCGGATTGAACTTTCCACCCGCCTCCGGATATCCATAGCCATATGGGTCGCCATAACTTGTAGGATAACCGGTTCGGGGGTAGCCCGGCCGCACGAGCGCCGAGGCTTCGTCCGAAAGCGAGGGTTTCTCCAAATCCGTCATGTCCCCTGCCATTTCAAAATCTCCAAAACCGAGTACTGAGGAGCGTAGTCATGTTTGTCGTCCTGATATCGGCGTCGAGAGGCTCCTTTGAGGCGCGAGGACTCTAACGTTGTTTTTTACGGGACCGGAACTCGTAGCGCGCTTGTGCCAAACCCTTGCAGCATTATCTGAAGGGCCGATCGCGTCCGGCTATTGGGCACCACGATGATGTCATTGGCAAGAATTGGGATGTCCTCGCGCTTGCCCCGCATCACCGCGCCCACATCGACCTTTATCTCTGTGCGCTTGCCCCGCGGGTCGTCCCTGAAGATGATCGCGTCCCCCGTTGCGGCTTTGAACGTGGTGCCCTCCGCCATCGAGATGGCTTGCTGCAGTGTTGTCCCGTCTTTCAGCGGAAAGGAACCGGGTTTACGCACTTCTCCGGCGACAAAGAATAAATCCGTCTGCGGAATGTTGATGATGTCGCCCGGTTGAATCGCCATGTCCTGGCTGAAATCGCCGCGGAACAAACCATTAATGTTGGTTTTCATCAGATCATATTTGGGTTTGTCGCTCGCCGCTCCGCTTGAACCCTGTGATCTCACCGGAACTGATTGGCCGGACGAATCGGCACCCGTTCCAAGGTTCCCTGCCGGCTCTCGTATTTCTCGTATAATGTAAGCCGTCGATCCGTGGTTGTCCGCCAATCCCCCGGCGATGGTAATCAGCTTCATCAGCGTAGGATGGCCGGCAGCAACGTACATACCTGGCGTGTGAACTGCGCCCTGAACGTAATATGAGCGACTGTTGGATTGCAGGACCGTGACTGTAACATGCGGATCGCGCAGGTAACGGCCTCTCAGCCCGTCAGCAATTTCCTTTTCTACCTCCCGGCAAGTCCTTCCGCCGACTGTCACCGACTTCAAATACTCCATTGAGATTGTCCCGTCGGACCCGACGGTGAACTTCTTGGACAGCTCAGGGGCGTCTTCGATATGAACTTCTATTAGATCGGTGGATCCCAAAACGTAGTCCCCACCCGAGGGAATCAAATTTTCACCCGGGTCTGGTTTTCCCACTGGTTGATTCACCGCGGTTCCCCGTCCTCCCCGCTCGCCATCTTGATGGCCGCGCGGAAGACTTCCAGTCGATATCCGGTTTATCGTGATCAACGCTGGGTGGGCGGCCGAATTCCCCTCGCTCAGGCCAACTATACACACGATAGATACAACCTGCAGCAGGCTCAGCATAGCGCGCAGGCGAAAGGGCCCGCTCTTGGAGTCTCTCTCGAGACTTGAGGCGAGTCCTATCCTTTGAACCGATCTCCAACCGCTCATCACTTCGTCGCTTGGTGTCATCCAGTTTGAC
>Ga0126381_100004473_pt1 | contig 15246 bp, 15 predicted proteins | sample PanSoiMetPlot_28_FD_96465 | JGI IMG/M metagenome (GOLD analysis project Ga0126381, IMG submission 96465) | Tropical forest soil microbial communities from Panama - MetaG Plot_28 | ecosystem: Environmental > Terrestrial > Soil > Tropical forest > Bulk soil | place: Panama | collected 2016-02-17 | reverse complement strand
GTCTAGGTTCGAATCCTAGCGAGGCAGCCACGTAAACTCCGAAAGCGTTCGGGGCACATGGCGATGCGGTTCACAATCAACCGCGTTGGCCGCAGCTTTTACGGCGCGGCTATTGCAACGGGACGATTTTTCCTTCGATGTTGCAGCCATCGATCTATTGAGAATCTACCCGGCCCGGTCAGCGACAAACTGACAAAGGCAATAAAGTAAAGCGCTGCCCTCAACCAATCCTCCTCCAACCGCACACTCGTGTACAGCGCGCCGATCATTCCCAATGCAGCGCTGATCGCGAGAGTACGCGTAAGGAGACCACACCCAATCAGGAAGGCACCCACGGATTCATTGAACGTGATCCAGAGCGCAAGAATGACGGCCATCGGGAATCCAACCTTGGCGATCAAGGGAGCAAGGCCGATTGAAGAGAATGGTTTATTGGAATGAAAAGCCATGACGTACCATCCGATCTTTTCAATGCCAAAAGTGAACGCCAGGAGGAACCCGGCGCCGCGGAGAGCAAGCAAGCCGAGATCGAACATCGCCGCACAATCAGCGCAATATCCGCACGCAAGAGAACGCTCGGTCGCGGTTATTCGTCATCACTCAACAATTGCAATGCGAGTGGGATTGTCGTTAACGCGCCTACAGCGACGAGCGTCCAGCCGATGGCTCGCCTCTGCTCACCGCTTAGCTTTTCAGAAAGCAGGAGCGCGATCCCCGCACCAAGCATTGCACGCGTGCCGGCGATCAGACCGATTTGAGGAACAGTGACTTCGTGTTGTTTCATCCGTTATTTTACTCCTTTAATTCTGACGCTAACACTCCAGAGAAACGCTCGGGTGTGACTGTCACAGACGGCTTAACATAGCATCTCGCACGCTCGTTTGCGTCGGGCTTTTGCCCGCGGCCACCACACGCCATGCAATATCGCGATCGGTGATTACGCCAATTGGTTTCAAATTCTCCACGCTTTCTACTATCGCAATTTCGCCGCAGTCGTACCTAACCATCATCTCCGCTGCTTGCCGCACGGTGTGCTCCGGCGTGCAGCAAGCGAAGTTGGCGATCATGATGTCTTTGCCTTTCATGGGACAGCGAAATGTTGTTAATTCCCTAATATAGTTTCGCATTTCGAGTGTCGGTAACGCGTAACGTAATCAGTTGTTCGCATTGCAATCAGTTAGTAGTCCTGCGTTTTTTCAAGCATAATCGATCAGGATCGCTCTGCTCTTTTCTATCCTGCGTGGGGACCAGGCGATGGTTGACACCCGATTCCGTGATGGAGGGATACACTGAATCGAATGCCTCAAGAGAATCTTGAGCAGACGCTTCAGCCTTGCGAAAAAAAATCAAAAGACAAACGAAAGGCAGAATCCATGAGAAAACTTCTCTTAGCCGCATTGGCGATAAGCGGACTGGCTTTGGTTCCAGCCCAGTTTTCTGACGCTCAGACTCAGACGACTGTTTTGGTTCCCAGAACCGAGGGCCTAAGTTTTGGATTTCCGAGCGGGTACTACGGTTCTCCGAGTTATCTCAATTATTATCCTTACGGATACTATCGGCACCCTTACGTCCATTACTATCCGTACGCCGGAAATCCATATGCTTATTATTCCGCGCCGCCAACCTACAGGCACACTGCGCATCGGACTTATCACCATCATTATCGCCACCACGTGCACCAGGGCGAGTAAGTCTACACTAGGGACATTTCAAAATTCGGTACGTGATTGGAAATCATTCCAGATCGCGAAACTGAATTTTAGCCTCTTTTTTTCGTGCACGGGGACCGCGGGGGTGTTGAAATCCGAATCATACTAAAAGAGGAAGAGGCGCGCTTTTCATATGCGCCCATGCACTCCTTGCCAGGAGTTGGCATTCCTCGCAAACGAAACAAACAAGGGGGAAATTATGAAAAAGCTTCTTTTACTTCCATTGGTAGCAATCGGACTGGCTTTGGTTCCGACGAAACAAGCTGATGCTCAGGTTTCGGTTGGAATTGGCCCGGGAGGAATTGGAGTTGGTCCCGCATACGGATACAGCTATTACGGATATCCCGGATATGGCTACTATCCGCGTAGCTATTACAGCTACTACGGCGGTTCTCCATATTACCGAACGTATTATTACAATGGTCGGCCCTATTACAGCGGCCATCGGTATCACAAGCATCACAAGCGTTACTATCGGTATTAACGCGCAAAGTTAATGTGAGGTTAATCAGCTGGTTTGGAGCAATTCCAAGCCAGCTTTCGTGTACAAAGCGAGTTAGCTCGCTGTTTCCTCGCGGCGTTTGCGAAAGAATTCCTGTAGGATTGCGGCACACTCTTTTTCGAGGACACCGAATGTGATTTCACATCGGTGATTCAGGTTCGGCATTTGAAGAAGGTTCATCATGCTCCCGGCGGCGCCGGCGGAAGGATCGGGGCAGCCAAAAATCACACGCCGGACTCGCGTGTGCACAAGCGCGCCTGCGCACATTGCGCACGGTTCTTTCGTCACATAAAGATCGCAATCGGTTAGGCGCCAGTCACCAACGGCCGCTTCTGCCTCCGTTAGCGACAGCATTTCGGCGTGCGCTGTCGCGTCCTTGAGCAATTCGACCTGGTTATGCGCCCGCGCGATGATTTTGCCATCGCGCACAACGACGGCCCCGACCGGCACTTCGTTCCCCGCGAACGCTTTCTGCGCCTGTCGCAATGCTTCACGCATGAAATATTCGTCGGGCAACGGTTCGAACATCGTTAAGTAAAAAGAGTTAAACTGTTAAAAAGTTAAACAGAAATGAGCTGCTATGACTTTTGACCTTTTAACCCTTTTTAACTTTTAAACCCGTGGCGTTCAACGCCGCGCTTGCTCTCAAGTTTTCCTAGCCATATTAGGGACTGCTCATGCACGACAACATTGAATCGCATCTGGTCGAAAAACGTGTTTTCAAGCCACCACCGGGTTTCAGCAGTAAAGCGCGAATCAAGAGCCTGGCTCAATACCGGCGAATGTATCGAGAATCGATCCGGCAGCCCGCCAAGTTCTGGACACGCGAAGCGAAGGAGCTCCTTTGGCGTGCACCCTGGAAGAAAATCGTCGATTGGAAACCGCCCTTCGCAAAATGGTTCGTAGGCGGGAAACTGAACGTTTCCGAAAATTGCCTGGACCGGCATCTCGCCGGGGCGCGTCGGAACAAGGCGGCAATAATTTGGGAAGGTGAGCCCGGAGACAAGCGCACCCTCACCTATCAGCAGTTGCATCGTGAAGTCTGTCGCTTCGCAAATGTGCTAAAACGGAACAACATCAAAAAAGGCGATCGCGTCATTATTTATCTGCCAAACATTCCCGAAGCTGCGATTGCGATGCTGGCCTGCGCACGCATCGGTGCAGTGCATTCCGTCGTCTTCGGCGGATTCAGCGCCGACAGCATCCGCGACCGGATCAACGACAGTGGCGCGATTGCCCTGATCACTGCCGATGGCTCCTATCGTCGCGGCGGGATTGTACCACTAAAGAAAAACGTGGATGACGCGCTCCGCGAGGGCACTTCTGTCCGCCGCGTAATTGTGTTTCGTCGCGCGGGAAACGACATCCAGATGGAGGAAGGGCGCGACGTTTGGTGGCATCGGGAATTGCAATACGTGGATGCAAATTGCCCGCCAGTTCCCCTCGACAGCGAGCATCCGCTTTATCTTCTCTACACGAGCGGATCGACGGGCAAACCGAAAGGGATTTTGCACACCACCGGCGGTTACTTGGTGAACGTTTATTGCACCACAAAATACGTCTTCGACATCCGCGACGAGGATATTTTTTGGTGCACGGCCGACGTGGGGTGGGTCACCGGCCACAGCTACATCGTCTACGGTCCGCTGGCGAATGGCGCGACAGTTGTCATGTACGAAGGCGCACCGAACTGGCCCGAACCCGATCGATTTTGGAGAATCATCGAAGAGTATCGGGTCAATATTCTCTATACGGCCCCGACGGCGATTCGCGCATTTATCCGCTGGGGCGACGATTGGGTGAAAAAACGCGATCTCTCATCGCTACGCTTGTTAGGCACAGTAGGCGAACCGATCAATCCGGAAGCATGGATGTGGTATCACAAAACCATTGGCGCCGGACGTTGTCCCATCGTCGATACGTGGTGGCAGACCGAGACTGGCTCGATCATGATCGCTCCTCTTCCGGGGGCGACACCAACCAAACCGGGTAGCGCCACGCTTCCGTTCTTTGGCGTCGACCCGGCTGTCGTCGACGCAAAGGGGCAGGAAGTAGGCCCGAATATCGGCGGCAAACTAATTATTCGGCGGCCGTGGCCTTCGATGTTGCGCACGATCTATGGCGACAACGCACGCTACCGAATGCAATACTGGAGCGAATTTAAGGGCAATTACCTCACGGGCGACGGCGCGCGTCGCGACGAACATGGTTACGCTTGGATCGTCGGCCGCATTGATGACGTTCTGAACGTGGCTGGTCACAGACTCGGCACATCGGAAATCGAAAGCGCGCTTGTCAGCCACCCGCGAGTCGCAGAGGCTGCGGTGGTTAGCAGGCCGGATGAATTAAAAGGTCAGGGCGTTGTTGCGTTTGTGACCGTGAAGAGTGGAACTGAGGTCAGTCGCGCACTGAAAGAAGAACTACGCGACCACGTCAGCAAGCACATTGGCGCAATCGCAAAACCCGATGAAGTGCGTTTCGCCGAAGCGCTTCCAAAAACGCGCAGCGGCAAAATCATGCGACGGCTGCTCAAAGAGATTGCCAGTGGGAAACAAGTTACCGGTGACACCACAACGCTGGAAGACTTTAGTGTGCTGGCCAAGCTGGCAGCATCTGAAGAATAGCCACGTCTGTCCCATGCGAGGACACATGAAAAATCTTTTTCCCGTTCCGGGTTCGTATAGCGTCCTCTCGTGAGCTTCATTCGCACAGGCTTCCGCGAACTGGCCTTAAAGCTCAGGCGCCAGAGAACGCGTATAGCGCTCCGGCACGACCGGCGCCTCCTACAGAGAAGTGAAATTAACCTTGGACGCGAGGGGACGGCGCAGGCAGCAAATTTTCCGGAGCTGCGCAACGAGATCGTTGCACTAAAGAAACTGGAGCAAGAGCAAAAAGAAGTCGCGCTGCGCATCGCGCGGATAGACGAAGGAATAAAACGAATTGAGGAAGAACGTCAGCAAATCGCGCGCGAGCAGACAAGCGCAATTGCGAAACTCGAAGCAGAGAAAAAGCCGCTCCTTCAAAAGCGTAACCAGGCAAAGAATACCGCGGAGGTGTGCGAGCGAGAGATGGCCAGCGTGGAGCGGCGCATTCAGGAAAGTGAAGCTGCGGACCGCGATCTTTTAAAACAACTTTCCGATCTGCATGCGCTTGATCCCGCTCCTCCCGATCTCGAAGCGCTTTCTGCAGGAATCATGGCAAAACGGGCGCGTCTTCCAGACGAACGCGCCGAACTTGTGCGGGCACGCATGGGCAGCAGCGACGCGGTGCGCACGGCGAAGGAAAAGCTGAACACTGCTGAGTCCGAGCTTGCCGCCGTGGAGAAAAACATCGCGCGCATACGGAGCGACTTCGAAGTGCGCGATCGCAAGCTGGCTGAGAGCGTTCGAACACAACAACTAGCAGCGCGCGAAGCCCGGGCACGGCATCAGACAGTCGAAGAACGAAAAAATCCGGCCTATTTGAGCATCGGCCGGCATTTGGCGGAAAAGGGCGTTGCTCCGCCGAATGCGCCGCACCTTTTACAGGAGGCTCATCGTCGCAGAGACGCGGTAGAGCTGCAATTGAAGCATCAAGCGGAGCTGGCCCAGCTCTCCAGCCAGATTGATAAACAAGAGCTGCGGAAATTTTATTTCAGCACATTTTCGGTGCTGGTTCTCCTGGCGATCACACTGCTGGTTGTTTTTCAATCGCCGCGAGGACGCGAATGGCTCCCGCAGGAAACCGACACCATCCTGTCGATTAACGCCGATCAATTCGAGCGCGCAAACCTCGCAAGGCACTGGCGCGATGCGAAACCCAAACTCTGGCCTGGATTGATCGGTCCCGCCGCTTCCGTCCCCGGGTTAAATCCATCGCGCGATACAGCGCGTATTACGCGCGCGCTCACCACAAACGAGGCGGGCGAGACTAAAGAGTTTAACCTGGTTCAAAGCCGTCGCGGACTTGCCAAGGTGATTCGTACCGTCGCCGACGACAGAAATTTCCGAAGACGCTCGGTCAACGGTTTGCCCGTTTGGGAGCGACAGTCCGGCACCGCCGCTCCACCTTCGCAAAACTCCGGCGCGCCAGGGAGTACAGCCGTCAAACCGGATTTCGCCCTGGCCCGTGTGGGACCGGCAACGCTTGCCGTCGGCGCGCCAGAAGAAGTGGATGAGCTGGTACTCGTGCGGTTGGGAATGAAACCGGACCTGAAAATTACAGGACAGCTGTTCGATCGTTTTCAGGCTCTCGATCACGAAAGCGCGCTGCGGCTGATATCACGTGATCCACCGGATTTATCCCGAGTTTTCCATCCCATTTTTTCAGGCGAATTGCTCGCTTCCTCGCAGTTGATCGGCCTTGCAGTGAACCTGCAAAGTCCAGTAAAAGCCAGAATTCTTATAAAGGTGAATGCTCCTAAGAACGCCGCCGACCTCGCGCGCGATCTGCGCAACAATCTGGAGCAATGGCTCCGCATGCCTGACTCGCGACTGTTGCTTTACTCGCAGCCGCCAGAAATACAAACACAGGGCAGCTCCAATCTTGAGTTGCGTTTCACGATGCCCGAAGAGAGCGCACGCCTTCTCCTGGAGCGTCTGGCCGGAACCGACGCGCCCGAAACAGCTGTAGTAGAGGATTAGTCAGCGATGCAGGGACCTCGCAACAAGATTTGGCCTTGGTTGCTTCTTGCGGCGGCGACGGTCCTAGTGCCGATCAGTGCAAACGCTGAACCTCCTCTCGTCGACATTCAATCAGTCGATCCGACGATCGTCGTAGAGTTGCGGTACGCAGGGAATAACAATTTGCTCAAGCATCCGCTTTATCCGCAAGGTATGCGCGCTCTGGCCCGCCCTGAGGTCGCCGTAGCATTGAGTAAAGCGCAAACGATTCTGCGTGATTACCAATATGGGCTCAAAATCTGGGACGCTTATCGGCCGGTGAAAGTACAAACAAAGCTTTGGCAGGCATCGCGCAACAGTGACTATGTTGCGAATCCTGAAGTAGGTGTCGGGTCGCTGCACAGTTGGGGGATTGCCGTCGACGCCACGCTGGTTGATTCATGGAACCGCCCCGTTAGCATGCCGAGCGACTTTGACGATTTTACGCCTGCTGCGATGTGGCGATATACGGGGCCATCCTTCCAAGTCCTCGGTCATGTTCGTTTGCTCCAATGGGCGATGCATAAGGCCGGATTCTGGGGAATGCGTACCGAATGGTGGCACTTTACGATTGCGGACTGGAAAAAATTCTTGCCGGAAGAAGCGCGGCAATCCGCGCACGTCCAAGGAACTCATTGGACCGGTAAATTATGATTGACGGGTTTCTTCGCGGTTTAAGGCAGCCGGAATACGTTCATGTGTTGCTCAACCCGCTGCCCGTTTACGGGTTGCTAATCAGCTGGATCGGTCTTATCGCCGCACTGATTTCAAAAAGTCGTAGAGCGCTCGTTGTCACATTAATACTCGTGTTCATCACCTCGATTTCCGCATGGCCGGTCTATGAGTTCGGCGAACAAGGATACGATCGTGTCCTGGCCATGACCGATGACGATGGTCATGCCTGGCTCGACGAACACCAGGAGCGCGCTCAGAAATTAATTTATCTTTTCTACCTGATCGCGGCGCTAAGCGCGGCGGCCATCTTCGTTCCGATGCGCTGGCCGAAATCGTCCGTTCCGCTCGCCATCGCAGTCGTATTCCTGGGAGGGATCACGTTGGGCTCCGGCTGCTACATCGCATACGCCGGCGGCAAAATTCGTCACCGCGAATTTCGCAACGAACCAGCGCCGCCGATAAAATCGCAAGAAGGTTAAACGGCTGTGTCGTGTTGTAGGGCAGGCGCTCCCCTGCCAGTTTTCGGTGGGCAAGCGAAGCGCATGCCCTACAATTTGCCGCGTGATCAGCGAACTCGATCGCGCGGAACACACTGTCGAACAACAAAGCGCCGCCCTCAAGAAGCCGCTGGGACTGCGCGATCTCGTTCTGACACAAATTCTCTTCGTCGTCGGCTCGAGCTGGGTGGGCACCGCAGCCAAGCTCGGCCAGGCGCATCTGTTCTTCTGGCTGTTGGCGATCGTACTCTTCTACGTTCCACAAGCCGTCGTCGTCATTTACTTGAGCCGGGTAATGCCGTTCGAGGGCGGTATTTACCAATGGGCTAAACTCGCGTTCAACGAATTCGCTGGCTTCATGGTGGCGTGGAATTTGTGGTTGCTGTCTATAATGGTGATCGCGATGGGCGGAATGTTCGTAACCACAAACATCTCCTACGCAATCGGCGATAGCGCCGCCTGGATGCTGCACAGCAAGTGGTGCGTTTCACTGGTAAGTTTCGTAATGGTAGCCGGTCTTGGGTGGATTGCGGTGCGAGGCCTTTCGTTAGGCAAATGGGTACACAATATCGGCGGCTTCACAATGCTTGCCGTTTATGCTGCGCTCATCGCGTTGCCATTGGTCGCGCTCTTGCGCGGCGATTTGAAGGAGTATCATCCGCTCGTCCTCGCCGCGCCTACCATGTCGATGTTTTACTGCATCAACATTTGCACGAAACTCGCGATTGGGGGCCTCAGCGGGTTCGAATACGTCGCGATTCTCGCCGGCGAAACGCGCTCCCCGGCGCGCGACATCGGGCGCTCCGTCGTGATCGCGTCACCGGTGATCGCGTTGGCGTTCATTCTCGGGACGAGTTCGGTGCTCGCATTTATCGGCGACAAACCGATCGATCTGATTGGACCAGTGCCGCAAACGCTCCGTCTCGGGTTGCGTTTCTTTCCAGTCGCAAGCGCCATCGCGTCCATCGCCATTATTTTGATGACCGTGAAAACGATCGCGTCCACAAGCGTCCACGTCACCGGCGGTTCACGATTGCCGATGGTAGCCGGCTGGGATTGTCTGCTGCCCCAATGGTTCTCGCGTCTGCATCCGAAGTTCAAAACGCCGATCAACTCAGTCATTTTCGTAAGCGCCTTGACGATCACCATTGCCATCGCAAGCCAGATCGGCGCCGGCATCCAGGAAGCATTTCAACTGGTGGATAACGCTTCGAATGTTTTCTACGGAATTGTTTACACCACCTTGTTTACAATTCCACTCTTTGGCGCCGGCGCGATTCGTACCGGGGCTCCAATCTGGTTGCGCATCGCGGCCATTTGCGGCGCCGCCGTAGCGCTATCGGCTATTTTCTTCACCATTTACCCCATCATCGATGTTCCGAGCCCGTTGAGTTTCGCAGTTAAGATCATTGTCGTGACAGCAATCGCGAACACCCTTGGCCTCGCAATTTATCTGACTGGCAAGAGACGTCAGCGCGCCTGACCGCAGTTCTCCGCAACCCACCGGAGATATTCCGGTAGACCGCTCCCAATTGGAACGAAAATGATCTCCGGCACGTCGTACGGGTGAAGCGATCGCAGTTTGTCCTGAAACGCTGCTCGCCGGTCCTCGCTGACTTTGAAAAAGACCAAGGTTTCGTTCCCCGATTCGATTTTGTCCTTCCACCGGTAAATCGATTCGACAGACGGCAAAATGTTCGCGCAAGCCGCAAAGCGTTCGCTTACCAACTGGTTCGAAATCCGGCGCGCGATTTCCGCGTCCGGAAATGTGCTTAACGCGAGCAGGATTTTTTCAGGCATTTTGTTACGCGAGAATCGTCATTTCGAGCGAAGTCGAGAAAGCCCGTCGCGCTCTCTTATTGCACGATCGCGAGTTCCTTCGACCCCGAAAGCTTTCGGCGCTCAGGATGACGCGATGGAATGTTGCGGCAAATCCAGCCGCCGCCGAGGACGACATCACCGTCATACATGACTGCAGCTTGTCCGGGCGTTACGGCACGCTGAGGGTCATGGAGTCGCACGTGCGCGCGATCATTCTCGAGCGGCGTAACTGTCGCACGCGTCCCGGGATGGTTATATCGGATTTTCACGGTCGCTGAGAAGCGATCGTTGTAGCCGGGGGCGTTGACCCCGGCCGCTTGCGTGTCGCGCCAGCTGCCGCGGTCAACGCCGCTTCCTACAGCATGCCAGTTCACACGATCGATCTCAAACTCTTCGCAAATCAGATCGTCAGCATCGCCAACAATGACGCGATTTGTTGCCGGATCGAGATCGACAACATAACGCGGACGCACCGAACCGCCGGGCAGCCCTTTGCGCTGTCCAATCGTGAATAGCTCGATACCCCCATGTTCACCGAGGAAGTTTCCAGCAACGTCGTAAATTTCTCCGCGGTGAAATTCGCCTTCTCCCAGATGTGAACGCAAAAACGCCTTGTAATCGTTTCCGGGAACGAAACAAATTTCCTGGCTATCTATCTTGTCAGCGACTTTGAGGCCTAACGAGTGAGCAATCTCTCGAATCTGCGGCTTTGTCATCGTACCCAGCGGTGTAAGCGCGCGACGCAATTGTGACTGACGCAGACTGAAAAGGAAATATGATTGATCCTTGCGTGGATCGACGCCTTTGCGCAGCACGGCGTAGCTGTAGCCGGGATCGTTGCCCCCGGCAGCTGAAGTCTTGCCAGGTGAGTCAACGCGGCCGTTAGGGCCCGCGGCGACAACCTGCTGGACAATCGCATAATGGCCCGTTGCTATGTAATCGCAGCCGAGTGCCCTGGCTTTGCTCCACAAATTGCCGAACTTGAGTTTTTCGTTGCACATCACACATGGATTCGGCGTTCGACCGGCCTGGTATTCGCTGGCAAAATAATTAATAACAACACGCTCGAACTGATCGGCCTCGTCCACCACGTAATGCGGGATGCCGAGCGCATGCGCTACCGCTCGCGCATCGGCGACTGCCTGTGGCCCGCAGCATTTGTCCTCCGCTCGCGAGATACAATCCTGCGGCCAGACCTTCATCGTCACGCCAACGACTTCGTAGCCCTGCTCGCGCAGTAAATACCCGGCGACGCTGGAGTCCACTCCACCGCTCATCCCAAGCAAAACACGCTGTTTGGTCTTGTTCATCGAAACAAAGAATTTCGATGAATGGCAAATTGAGTCAATGAATCCTGTAGCCGCTTCGCTCTGCGAAGCGTTGGACGTCGCCCACAGGGCGACGGCTACCGTTTTACCGCTCGGCTCACGAACGGGCTCCCGCGCAACGTAAATCGCCACGGTAGATGGGTCGAGCGGGTAATGCCGATGCGTTTGTCCGCTACCACATCGAAAGTCGCGCGTGAATTGGAGACAAAACAGCGGCGCGGATCGGAGCACAGGTCGATTTCATGATCTCGGCCCGTGATAGCGAAGGCTTGGGTGATTTTGCCCGGACCGGAGCAAAGTTGACGGAGATCGTCAACGCCACGGCGCCGCTTCATCAGTTCAATCCCTCGCCGCGGCTCGAGCGCGCGAATCAAAACAAAACCGTTCGCGTCGCCTTTCACCAGCACGTTCAACATCCAATGAACGCCGTAATTGAAATAAACGTAAGCTGCGCCGGCTTTGTTGCGCTCGATGAAGCTTCGCGCGCTCGGACGCGTAAAGGTATGCGCAGCTTCGTCGTTGATTGCCGCATACGCTTCCACTTCGACCACGACGCCCGAGCATTCGTCCCAAATCAGTTCGGTGCCGATAAGTTCGCGAGCACAGGTGAGCGGGTCGCGCTTGAAGAAGGACGCCCGCACAACCCGATTCATCAACCAACGCTTACTGTTGGTCTTCGTCCTCTTCCGGAGTGGAGGTAGCCGATGGCTTGTAGTAAACTGGAATTTTCACGTTGGATTCGACCGGTTTGCCAGCACGGAACGCCGGAATGAATTTCGCCTCGCCAAAATCGGTTAGAGCCGCATTGCCAAAACCAAGCAGCGGCGGTTCTTCAGACAAAACCTGCAAGTTCGTCAGATTTCCTTTCGCGTCGACGCTCAGCGCGAGTTCCACAACGCCCGTGACCGCCACTGTGCTGCCGGTTTCGGGATAATGCAGGCCAGTGAACTTTGAGTCGTTTGGGTCTTTTGGATTCAGCCCGACGTACGGCTGCGGATCAATGAAATCGGTTTCCTTGTCCACTTCTTCGAGTTGCTGATTGGAAAAAATTCGGAGCCGCGGTTTGCCGTTTACGACTGCGAATTTCACTGTCCCATAAAAAACGGCGAGGACCGGGATGTGATTGTGCACCGCTGGGATGAACCTGGCAGTCGAAAGCCGTTTGAGTAATTCCTTCTCTAGCAGTTCGGATCCGTGTGTACCGCGATAGGCGCCGCTGCGAACGACCTGGCCAGTCGGCGCGACCAGACAGGTAAACATTACCGCGGCTTCCTTTTGTCCCTTCTTGACCAGGTCGGCGGTGTCTATCGTGTTGATAAGCGAATTTGGAGCGGTTCCGACTAACGCCGGCCTGATCTCTGGCAGTTTCGGCGCCGGTGAGGGAGACGGTGATCCGGGTTTCGATGTCTGCGCTAAGGCGAGATCAACGCTCAGCAACAGACCAACAAAGCAAAAAATCCCAAGTCGCATGGCGGAATAGGCAAGCGAAAGCCGCCCTTTTTGCAAGCGGCAAACTTTCAAGGAACGACGGCTTGGGCAGCCGTCGATAGAAACATGACGGCTGGGAAGCCGTCACTCCTTGGGGCGCCGGGCTCCATCTACGCGGCCACAGCCTCGCAGCACCCAGCAACCGCAATCTTTTGCACCACTTTGTGTCGCCGAAAGTAATCGATGATGGCGTCGCGTGTTTGCACTGGGTGCAGAACGCAATTCGCCTCCGATCTCTCCAGCAACAAGCGCAGTTTCATGAAATGGTGACCGCCGCTCCGCGCGTCGAAACTGTTGAACGCGATCATATATCTCTTATCGCGCTCCAGTGCCCGTCCATCTGGAAATGTCATTGAAGTGATCCTGCAATCGGGCCCGCGGCCCTCTTTTCTTACCGCAATCCCCAGTAAACTTCGTGGCTCATGACTGGCATACACTTCCTGCATCACGCTTTTTATTTCATCAGGGGAAAGCGTAGCCGTAACGATGACGTTCTCGTAGGGAATGATGTTCCAGATGTCGTTTACGGTCGTTAGGCCTGCGGCAAGTTTGGCGTTTTCATCGAACACTCCATGCATAACCGCATCGACAACGACGCTTCGTTCCGCCAATGTTTCTTTAATCGCGGCGCCAATCAGCTTCTCGATTTCACTTGGGTGATCGCGCCGGCCGCGGGCGTGCAATGTTTCCCTCAACTGGCCGATCGGTTGTGCAAGCGACGCCTCCGATTGTTCAAGCTGCGATCCTGCCCTGGAAAGTACAACTTCATCCGGACCGAAACGGTTATCCATCAGCTCACAGATTGCTTCCCGACGCAGCAATTTTTTGGAGTTTCGATCAAACAGCAGATCCACGCGCCCCGCGTGAATTCCGAAATGGTCCGCCTGCGTGAAGAGCACGCGATTCGTTAGGCGGCTTGGAATTGCCTGATGAGTGTGACCCGCCATGAACGCTGCGACATCCGGGAATTCGGAAGTCAACGCCATTACTGTATTCGCAAAGTCATCGCCGCCCGTGCGCGGCTTCAGTCCCATGTGACCGGTGAGTACAATCGCATCCGCGCGTTCGCTGTTCGCTTTAGCCATGGCGCGGCGTACAGGTTCAACGGGATGCTGAAAATCGATCCCAACCGTAAACTCCCGCGGAAGCCAGAATGACATCCCTGGCGTTGTGATTCCGATAATTGCGATTTTGATACCCGCAATTTCCTTAATGATAAATGGCTGAACCTTTGCAAATGGATGTTCCGAATCGGAAAATGAGCCGGCTGCTTTTCCGTCGAACATTGTGTTCGCAGCCAGGACCGGCATTGCCGATTTTTGCAGCGCATTAGCAAAAGTCTCGATTCCCCAATCGAATTCATGATTGCCAATCACCCAGGCGTCGTATTTGAGGTGATTAAAAAGATCGATCATCAGTTCGCCTTTATTTCGGAGACTTACGTCTGTGCCTTGGTAAACGTCGCCGACATCAATCAGGATTGAGTTCGGATTTTGCCTGCGCCAGCGCCGAATTTGCGTGATGCAACGCGCAAAGCCACCGCGATCAGCGATTCCGTCGTAATCAAATGTCGGCAAAATATGACCGTGCAAATCTGTCGTGTGCAAGACTGAGATGCAGACGGTGTCGGGCTCCAGCGCGGCAGCAGCACTGGCCAGTGTTGGGAAGGCGCTAAGCAATCCCGCGCGACCGGCGAGTCTCAAAAAATCGCGCCGCGTCCAGGATCTGTATGGCTGAGACATTGCGGGGTTGCCTCTGCCGACAGGCTAACCGGAAACGAATGGCAATTTCAATGGAAAATCGCGGATCGCCAGTTGCAATGGAACGGCGGCTTTTCCGCCCGCGGTCACCTTGCCCAAGGCGGGGGCAGTGGCCCGAAGCCTAAAATCGACGGCTGAGAAGCCGTCGTTCCTTGATCGACCGGTAACACGGGGTAACTGTCTGCGTTACAATCCTTTTCCTATGCTCAACGAAGATTCCATAGCTGAACTAAAACGAAGCCTCAGAGGCAGACTCATCCAGCCGGGCGACGCAGATTATGATGAAGCGCGCAAGGTCTACAACGGGATGATCCATAAGAAGCCGCGGTTGATCGCGCGGTGTGCTGATGTCGCAGATGTCATCCACTGCGTAAATTTCGCCCGTGAAAACAATCTGCTTGTCTCCATCCGCGGCGGCGGACACAACGCGGGCGGTCTGGGAGTTTGCGATGACGGTCTGGTGATCGATCTCGCTTCTATCAAATACACGCAAGTCGATCCGGCGGCGCGCACGGTCACGGTCGGTGGCGGATGCGTATGGGGTGACGTCGATCATGCCACTCACGCGTTCGGACTCGCAACGCCGAGTGGCGTGATTTCGACTACCGGCGTTGGCGGATTAACCCTCGGTGGTGGAGTCGGTCATCTCACCCGCAAATGCGGATTGAGCATTGATAATTTGCTGTCGGCCGATGTTGTTTTGGCCAACGGCAAATTTGTGAGAGCCAGTGCCGACGAAAATCCGGATTTGTTCTGGGCCCTCCGCGGCGGCGGCGGCAATTTTGGCGTCGTAACCTCGTTTACGTTCAAGCTGCATCCGATCGAT
>Ga0126381_100004471_pt1 | contig 15250 bp, 10 predicted proteins | sample PanSoiMetPlot_28_FD_96465 | JGI IMG/M metagenome (GOLD analysis project Ga0126381, IMG submission 96465) | Tropical forest soil microbial communities from Panama - MetaG Plot_28 | ecosystem: Environmental > Terrestrial > Soil > Tropical forest > Bulk soil | place: Panama | collected 2016-02-17 | reverse complement strand
TTCCGCACGGTTTCAGCAATATCGGCCGCCGAGCCGGTGAAATCCGCAAAATATCCATCGCTGTCTCCCGCCAGGCATCGGCGCATTTCGTGATGAAAGTCATCTGACCACATGGCATCAAGCCCCAAGCCTTCCGGTTCAGGAGTGATCATGCGCACCAGATTACGGTGGTCTTCCACGGCGATCACCACGTGCCGCTGCGTGCTGGCCATCGAGATCCGAACTCTCCTCTGTAGTTCTGCGAGGATGTGCCGCGGGCCATCATCTACCATGGCGTGTGTTGCGTCCAAGCGCAGGCCATCAAAATGATATTCGTGGATCCAATACAATGCATTTTCAACAACAAAATCCCGCACGGGCGCACTATTTTCTCCATCGAAATTCATTCCCGCGCCCCACGGAGTCTCGTGCGTATGCGAATAGTAATGACGACTGAACTCACCAATGTAGGCACCGTCCGGACCGAAATGATTGTAAACGACATCCAGGTGCACGGCTAAACTCAAGCCGTGCGCATCATCGATCAGTCGCCGAAGATCATCCGGAGTTCCATAACACCTGGCCGGCGCGAACATCGCGACACCATCGTAGCCCCAATTGCGCATACCAGGGAAATCCGCCACCGGCATGAGCTCGACGGCTGTGACGCCGAGGTCGCGCAACTGCGGCAGTTTCCGGCGGGCGGAATCAAATGTGCCTTCCGGAGTAAATGTGCCCACATGCAACTCATACAGAACGAGACGATCAAGAGCAACACCTGCCCAGAGACTATCGGTCCAAGCAAACGAAGAGGGATCTACGATCTGCGAGGGACCGTGAACACCGTGAGGTTGGAAACGGCTGGCGGGATCAGGAAAAGGGCCGCGGCCGTCCACTCGGTACCTGTACAGATCTCCTGGTCTCAAGCCAGCTTCCGCACGCGTAAAGCACCCGTCAGCGGATTTTGTCAGCGGGCCAATGTCAACGGCTCCAGATGTGCCTTCTCGGATTACTTCAACGGATGTAGCTTCGGGTGCCCACACACAAAAATGGGTACCGGACCCACGGTGCACTGCTCCGAGTCTAGCCTGCCAAGGCAAAAAGTTACTCCTCCCTCCACGCCGATGGATCGTTATATTGCTGGAACTGGCTGAGACGATATTCGCAAAACACCTCGCAATTCATCGGCCGTCGGCTGCTAAAGGTGACGAAAGGACTTCTCCCCGCCGCGACGCGTTCCGCTTCCGGCCTTCCCGAGCTCGTTCTGGAGAGCTGGCCGCCGCAACTGGAAGACGCCGGAGCGCCTATGCGGCCCCGATGAAGTTTTGGAACACCGGGAGTTCCATGTTTCCGGTTTTGACACATTCAAAGGCGAAGAGGAACATTCCTGCGGACCTGGCTTGATCTCTGACACCCATAGCCACGCCGCTCTGGCCATGATGCCACTCATTGAACCCACCCTCCTGGTTCAAATTCGCTAGGCTTCGTAGTGCTAACTCAGCCGCATCACTGCGCCTTACCTTTATGAGGGCCGCAACATAGAATCCACCGATAAAAGGCCAGACACCGCCGTTGTGATAATGGTGTGGCCGATTGAGCATTCCATAGTAATCACGCCAATCCCGATCCCCCGGCCGCACGACCGGTGTCAAGCTTCGTAAGGGCCAGGTGTCGAGCGAATGGCGGGAGATGAAATCGAGGATGATCTGACTCCGCTTCTGGTTGGCGATGCCGCTCAAGATGGCTAATAGGTTCCCCAGCGAGTCAAACCACTCACCCACTGCGCGAAATCCGAGATAGGGCAGATAATACTGCTCGTCAGCGAGATATTTCTTCTCCGGTACCCACCGCTTCCGGCCTAACGAATCCCGTTCCTGTTTGCTTTCAGTGCTGAACGTATGCGAAATGTGCCGTAGCATGTCGCCGTCGCCCCTGTACCAAAACCACTGATTGACATGCTCCGCCGCTTGCTCGGCGCGCTGAATGTATAGTTTGCTTTCCGCAGGGTTGGATAATGCAACCAGCCTGGCGGCGGCACGCAGCGCGATGACGTAGAGGCAATTGAGATATAAGCCCTTGCCGCGTGTGCAGAACAGATCCTGCCAATCCGCGCTTTCTTGCATTTGGATCAGCCCGCTGTGGTCCACATCCTGGCACTCATACCATTTGAGAATCACTCGAACGGTGTCCGCATCGGGCGCAAGCAAGCCGCTGCCTATTACCCACCACAGTCCCGCATCTGCATAAGCCCGGAAGTTTGGTCGACCCGCTTCCCAATCGACATTGTTCGGGATCTCCCCGCTTGGCGACTGATGCCGCTTTAGTATCGAGATGCTAGCGCGCAGCGCCTTGTGAATCTCGTCGACCGGGACCAAATGACCGCCCAGTAAGCTGATCATGCTGTCGCGAGCCCAGATCTGCCGGTGCCCGGACAATTGACCCGAAGCTTTCAGGCCATATGGGCAGCAGCACCGGCGGAGCGTCTCGACCGCGCTCGAGTAGACGGATTCTGCAAGATCCAACCGACAATTCTAACTGAGTTTGCCTAGAAATGGCTGAGCGACTCTTCCGACTGTCGGGCGGCCGTTTTGCTCGCTTCCCTTTCGAGCGAACGGGTCACCAATTCTTTTGATCCGAGACCCACCGCCAGCGCCAAGGCGAGCACGATTCCACCGAACAGAATACCGAAGCCGAGGCGGATGATGAAACCGCCGATACCAAGATGCTCCAGCGCCATAGCCACCGTCAGCACGATTACCAGCCACTTCACTCCCGCGGCCAGCAGGCGCGCGTACTGCAGGTTCATATTCACCGCGCCGATCAACACGCTGCGCGACAGGAATCGGGCGATAATATTTCCGGCCACCAGGACGATCACCGCGGCGAACACATGCGGAAGATAGCCGAACAGCCCGACCACGAGTTTCGAAGTCAGAGAGGTGTCCATAGCGGAGAGGCCGATCAGAAAACCAATCAAAATCAGGATCCACCAAATCACCCGCGTGACCAGGAGGGTTGGACTCTTCGAGGGTGACCATTCGACGAGGGAGGAGAGGCCGCCGCGGAACATCCTCTCGTCAAATTGAATCCGGACCAAGAGCCGCCGCAAAATCCCAGTCAGCAGGCCTGCCACCAGAATGGAAACGAATAGCGCCACAACCAATGCGGCGAGTCCCGGCAGCAGGCTCGCGAACTGACTTAGCACGCGAACCATCGCCTGGTTCAGCGACTGCTCGACTTGTCCCCACATATAGCCTCCTAGTCTATAGAGACCGTCTATTAATATTGTTACGGGTTGAAGCGGTCGGGCCACCGCCAGCGCGACATCAGATAAGACTTGCCAGCCTCAAAGGCTCTGGATAGTCGCTCGAGCCGCGACTCCACCGCTTCGGGGGTAGCCGTTTGCACCTCCCGTGCGTAAGAAACCACCCAACCCAGGTAGAGGGGCGTCATCGATCGGAGCAGATGATCGCGGCTGATGGTTCGCAGACGATGCGCTAACGCAAAGTCGTAGATGATCGAGACCCACAGTTCGTCCGGCATTCGGAACTGATCGGGCGGCAGACGCGCCAGTCGAACAGTTTCGAGCATCGTCTTGGGGGGCAGCGCGAGACTCCACACATCGCGCAAATTCTGGACGCCAATTTGAAACGATTCCAGCATACGGTGCAAGTCGGCGGTGCCGGTTTCCTGCGGCGGCGACGCAGGGTCTCCGAACCGCGGGACGGGATGCGATCCCCGAATTCTTTGCCAGACAGCCGCATTGCGCTCCATATCAAGAAAAACAGGCCCCATTACCTGCGCCACCAAAGAGCTCAAGTCTTTAGGGTCCATGGGCGGCAGCAGACGCACCCCAACATTTGCTTCGCAGACTTGCATGCCGGCTGCGATGGCGGTGGGCGTAATGGTTGGTACCGGGCTGATCTGGAGGGCTGGGGAACGCGATTCCTGCCGGAAGACCTGTTGTAGGAGCTTGCCCGAAAGGCCGAAGTCCGGGCCCATGGGGTTCTGAATCCGCGCGCCATATAGTGACCGGTTCAAGGGAGCGACAATGCTCTTGTTGAGCAACCCCTCGAATTTGTGCCCGCTGTAACACGGCGTGACCAGATCAAAGCCTTCTTCCAAGGCTGGCTCCACCAGGCGGAGAATCCACTGCGGGGTTACTGCCCGCAAGTCCGAGGCGATTACTCCACAAGCCCGCGCCCCAAGTTTCCCTCCCGCGGTGAAGATCGCGCGGTAAGCGTCGGATAGGTTCTGCGGGGGCGTTCCCGCCAGTTCCGGACCGGCCAGTCTGCAACCCAGTACGCGCACCCGCTCCTCTTCTACGGGGCTGCTGGACACGTTGGACGCACTCGCGGCGGTTCCGTTGTTGTGGATCACGACGGCGCGTGCTCCGCCAGATAGTCGGCCGAGTGCTTCACGGACCAAACGGGCAGCGCCATCGTCCTCTCCCTCCGGATCGCTACGGAGGACCCCGATCACCAAGTCCGTGCTGCCAATCCGTTCGATCTGCTCTAAGGTTTCGCCGGGGATGGGGTCTGGTTCCACTAGCGGCCTCCATCTTCCACCGGAAGCGAAAGGATGCCTTGCAGCGGGACTCGTACCCAGGCCGGGCGATTGTTCAGCTCGTAGGAAAGTTCGTAGAGCGCTTTATCCAACAGATAAGCGTTGAGCAATGTTCGGAAGCCTGCACCGGAGGGCAAAAAGGCGGCGCCTTTAGCAGTCTCGCGGTAACTACGCAAAAACTCGGCCGAATTAGCGCGCTCCCAAAGCTGCGCCCACGATTCCAGCCGGGCAAGATCTTCAGGCCGCCGGGCCGTATATGCGATCAGGCCCGCGTAGGCTGCGTATCCGAAGGAGCGCAACATGCCGGCCACATCCTTCAGCGGGCTTTGCTTGGCGCGCCGTTCGGCCATCGGGCGTGCAGGTTCTCCCTCAAAATCCAGAATGACAAAATCGCTTTTGACGCGCAAAACCTGACCGAGGTGCAAATCGCCGTGGACACGGGTACGTTGCACGGGAATGTTATCCGCTGCGAGCGAGCGAAAGCTCCCGAGTAGCTGCCGCCGACGGCCTAATACCAGAGCGGCAAGATCGAGGGTTTCGTCTGGAAGGCCCGCCATACTTTCCTTCAATACCTCGAAGACGCGCGTGGCGTTGCGCCGAAGATCCGCGGCGAGATTCTGCAGATCATCGGCCGTCATCGGCTCCGGCGCCAATACCGGGTCATCGCTCGGCCGTGCAAGCGCCAGATGCAGTTCCGCCGTGCGCCTGCCGAGACTGGCCGCGTAATCCAGCGCAATACCCACATGATCTCTGGCTAAGGCCGTGGGCTCCTGTTCGGAAAGCTCGAACAGATCGGCCGAACCGGCAGTTTCAGAAGGAAAGGGGACAGGCGCGCAGTTTTCTAAATAGCGATCGACTTCCTCCAATGCCAGTTTCCAGCCGTCTCCTTCATGAGCCACCAGCCCCTGAAGCAGAGCGAGAGTGAAGGCTTCGCCCTCAGCTGGAAGGTACTCGATTACACCCGCAAACGGCGGGACACCATCGAAGTGAGATCGCAATAAATATTTTCCAATTTCGTAGTCCGGATTTGGCCCGGGTTGCTGGCGCCGGAAGAGCTTGAGGATTAACCGGTCGCCGAATAGCACGGACGTGTTGCTCTGCTCTGCGGAGCTGCGGCGCGGCGGCAGGGACATCTGTGCCGGCCCCCGTATAGTCGCCCATTCCGTGCTGGGCGTCGCGCGGATCAACCCTCGCCGTGTTGTCGACTGCCCCGCACTTGCGATAAAATCCAACAGCGACGCGCACGCTGAATCATCCAACAGGCCATCACGCAAAACGCCCGCACCCTCACCCGTCACGATGGGAGCGAGGATCGAATTAGCGGCTTCCTGGCGTAGCCTGTCCACCTCCTCCCCGAAACTCACGCCTAATGTAATCAAGTAAGTGTCCGGCTCTCCTCGCTCATATTGCACTTCTACCAGTGCCAAGACAGGTTGCGATGCGCCGGATTGGGAACCAAAAAGCCGCGCCCAGTCCACCACGCGCGTAGTCCGGATGGGATGCGCCTTTCCTCCAAACCAGCGCTGCTTCGGCAAATATTCGGGAAGCACTACACTTTCGAATCTGTCCCTCCCGGCCCCTTCCAACAGGTTCTCCCAAGTCTCTGCGACGAGAGGCGCCAGATTCTTCTCGATCGCAGCCACTTCCGGCTCCGGCTTGCGGTGCAGTTCCAGCCAGAGGAATGCGTATGGACTTAATGTAATCCGGTATGGTGACTCCTCGATGGGAGGAAACTCCACGTATCCCAGCATCTCGATCGGAATCATTCCCGCCAATCCTGGCATTTCCAAATCGACTGGCTGTGCGAACCTTGATAGATTGGCAACACACAAGACCTGTTCGTCCTCATACCGCCGGAGATACGCCAAAACCTTGCGATTTCCGGGAGTGAGAAATTCCAGGGTCCCGCGGCCAAATACACGGAACAGCTTCCGCAGGGCAATCATATTGCGCATCCAACTGAGGAGGGAGGAAGGGTCGCTCTGTTGCGCTTCCACATTTACAGCTTCATAGCCCCAAACCGGATCCATAATGACTGGGCTGTACAACTTCGCAGGCGTGGCGCGGGAAAAACCGGCGTTGCGGTCGCCGTTCCATTGCATGGGCGTTCGCACCCCATTGCGGTCGCCAAGATATATGTTGTCACCCATGCCGATTTCGTCGCCGTAGTAAATGATCGGGGTACCTGGTAAAGAGAAGAGCAGACTATTCAATAGCTCGATGCGCCGCCGGTTATTGTCCATTAGCGGCGCGAGACGGCGCCGAATTCCCAGATTCAGCCGCATCCGCGCATCGGCGCTGTACGCGAGATACATATAGTCACGTTCATCATTAGTGACCATCTCCAGCGTAAGTTCGTCGTGATTCCTCAGAAAGAGGCCCCATTGACACGTATCTGGGATGGACGGGGTCTGCGCCAGTATGTCCGTAATCGGCAGCCTGTCTTCCTGCCGAAGCGCTACGAAAATGCGCGGCATCAGGGGGAAGTGAAACGCCATGTGACACTCGTCGCCCTCGCCAAAATACGGGCGCACATCGGTTGGCCACTGGTTGGCCTCGGCCAGCAGCACTCGGTTGGAGTAATGCCGGTCGATTTGCCCCCGCAGCGCTTTGACAATCGCATGAGTCTCCGGAAGATTTTCGCAGTTAGTACCTTCGCGCTCCAACAGGTAGGGAATAGCGTCTACGCGGAGCGCGTCCACCCCCATGTCGAGCCAGAAGCGGACCACCTGGAACATCTCTTCCACTACGCGGGGATTCTCGTAATTCAAGTCCGGCTGGTGCGAAAAAAACCTGTGCCAGTAATACTGCTGCGCCACTGAATCCCAGGTCCAATTCGATTTTTCGGTGTCCGTGAAGATAATGCGCGCGTCCTTATATTCTTGATCCGTATCGCTCCAAACATAGTAGTCGCGTTCCGCCGAACCCCGCCGGGCCTGCCGCGCCCGTTGAAACCAGGGGTGCTGGTCCGAAGTGTGATTCATCACCAGCTCAATCATTACTTGCAGCTCTCGCTCGTGGGCAGCCTCCAGAAGGGCGCGAAAGTCGTCCAGAGTTCCATACATCGGATGAATATTCAGGTAATCCGCGATATCATATCCGTCGTCTTTCAGGGGAGAGGGGAAGAACGGTAATAACCACAAACACGTGACGCCCAGATCCTGAAGATAATCGAGCTTCTGAATCAAGCCCGGGAGATCGCCCACTCCGTCGCTATTGCTGTCGGAAAGAGCGCGCACGTGGAGCTCGTATATGATCGCGTCCTTGTACCAGAGCGGGTCAACTGCGCTGCCTGGTTTTCTCAGTACGGCTTGCTCGATGGGCGCTGGGGATCCGGCAGACATTTTTATCTTCCTGGACGGAAAACCACTACGCCCAATGGCGGTAGGGTCATATTTAGCGAATAGGGCCTTCCGTGGATCGGCAGCGGGCTGGCGGTGATGCTGCCCATGTTTCCTTGCCCGCCGCCGCCATACAACGGCGCGTCGCTATTCAGCACTTCTCTCCATTCCCCATCGAACGGGACGCCCACCCGGTAATTGTTCCGAGGGACCGGAGTAAAATTGCATATGAAGAGTGTCACCTCGTTGGGGTCCTTCCCCTTTCGGATAAAACTAACGACGCTCCGTTCAAAGTCATTGCAATCCACCCACTCGAATCCCGAAGCGTCGAAATCCAACTCGTAGAGTGACGACACGCCCCGATAGAGCGTGTTAAGATCGCGTACCCAGCGGCGCAAGCCGGCATGAAAAGTGTATTCAAGCAAGTGCCAGTCGAGGCTCACGTCGTGATTCCACTCGGCCCATTGGCCGAATTCTCCCCCCATAAACAGAAGCTTCTTGCCGGGATGGCCGAACATAAAGCCATAGAGAAGCCTCAGGTTCGCGAACTTACGCCATTCATCGCCCGGCATCTTCGCGATCATGGAGCCTTTGCCATAAACGACCTCATCATGAGAGAGAGGCAGAATGAAGTTTTCCGCAAAGGCGTACATCAGGCTGAAAGTCAGCTTGTTGTGGTGATAGCTCCGGTAGACTGGATCGCTAGATATATAGTCCAGAGTGTCATGCATCCAGCCCATATTCCACTTAAAGCCGAAGCCAATTCCGCCTAAATAAACTGGGTGTGAAACCATTGGCCATGCAGTGGATTCCTCCGCGATCATCATCGTGTCCGGATACGCAGCATAAACATTTTCATTGACTTGGCGGAGGAAGTTGAGAGCGTCAACATTTTCTTTGCCTCCATACTGATTCGGAATCCATTGTCCCTCGCGTCTTCCATAATCCAGATACAACATCGACGCCACCGCGTCTACCCGCAGGCCATCGATGTGGTATTTGTCAAACCAGAACAACGCGTTGCCAATAAGAAAACTCTGCACCTCTCGTCGGGCATAGTTGAACACAAGAGTGTTCCAATCGGGGTGTTCTCCCTGGCGCGAGTCAGCGTGCTCATACAGATGCGTGCCGTCGAAGAAGCCTAACCCGGCTTCGTCTTTTGGGAAGTGCGCGGGCACCCAGTCCAGAATCACGCCGATTCCGTGCTGATGCAGATAATCCACCAGGAACATGAAATCCGTCGGATTTCCGAAACGGCTGGTCGGCGCGAAGTACCCGATCGTTTCGTAGCCCCAGGAGCCGTCAAAGGGATGTTCGGACACTGGAAGAAATTCCACGTGTGTAAATCCGGCGTTATGAATGTATTCTGCTAGCTGAATAGCCAACTCGCGATACGTGAGCCAGCGATTCCCCTCTTCTGGCACACGCCTCCAGGAGCCGAGGTGCACCTCGTAGATCGAAATCGGCGAGTCCAGCGATTTGTTTTTCGCGCGAGTTGCGATCCATTCGGTATCCCCCCATGTGTAGCTCGCCAAATCCCAGACGCGCGATGCGGTATGCGGCCTAATTTCCGCCGCAAAGCCGTAGGGATCGGCCTTATCCACTTGATAGCCGCCATATCTCGACTCAATGTGATATTTATAGAGCGCTCCAGAGCCGAGGCGCGGTGTAAAGCTCTCCCAGATCCCTGCTTCGGGACGCACGTGCAATGCGTGCGATCGCGGGTCCCAGTTATTGAATTCCCCTATCACGCTGACTTGCTCGGCATTGGGAGCCCAGACGGCGAAATGCACCCCTCGTTCGCCATCCACTTCCCCTGGGTGAGCGCCTAGTTTCTCATAGATGCGATGATGCGTTCCTTCGCCGAACAGGTATAAGTCGTAATCGCTCAGCCATCGTGCCGCTGTGATTGTCGCCATGCCTCACTTCCTCGTACACAGTAGTTACCCAGGGCTCAGAGGTAGTAGTCAAAATCTCTTTCCGTCCGCACCCATCTGCGTACTCGCATAACGTGGGCCGGAAGACTTCCCGGAACCAGTTCAAAGTAATTACGAGCGCCGAACCAAAGGAACCGGCCATCACCAAGTTGGTCGTGCGCTTGGAACGCGCGACTCGGATCAATTCCGAGCACGTTGAGATCCAGACTTACCCAGCCTCTTTGTGTGTGAAAAACATCCAGATTTACGATTACGATGATAACGTTTGAGCCGTCGTCGGTGGCCTTACTGTAGCAAATCACCATGGGGTTATCGGTCTCGTGAAATCGCAGATTGCGGTCACGCTGTAGAGCCAGATTGGCCCGGCGGATCTTGTTGATCCGTGCGATGAAATCGCGCAAGCTCTGTGGGCTCTTCAGATCTCTATGCTTCAGTTCGTATTTTTCCGAATTCAGATATTCTTCGCTTGCGGCCTCCCGCGGATCGTTTTCGCACAACTCGAAGGCTCCGCCATAAATGCCGTAGTTAGCCCCCAGAGTCGCTGCCAACACCAGACGGACCATGAAGGCAGAGCGGCCTCCTACTTGCAAAAACTCCGGCAGAATGTCTGGAGTATTTGGCCAGAGGTTAGGGCGGAAGTATTCACGCACTTCGGTCTCAGTGAGTTCCCGAAAGTAGTCCGTGAGTTCAGCTTTCGTATTGCGCCATGTGAAGTAAGTATAGGATTGGGAGAAGCCGGCTTTGGCGAGATGGTACATTACGCTCGGACGCGTGAATGCTTCCGCCAGAAACAGGACATCCGGATATTTCTCCTTGATGTCCCGGATCACGCACTCCCAGAAGCCGAGTGCTTTGGTGTGTGGGTTATCGACGCGGAAGATTCTAACCCTGTGCTCAATCCAAAACAGAATAACCCCACGTAATTCCTCCCAAAGCTCCCGCCACTGCGGCGTTTCAAAATCCAGAGGGAAGATGTCCTGATATTTCTTCGGCGGATTTTCGGCATACTGGATTGTGCCGTCCGGACGCCTGCGGAACCACTCGGGATGCTCGCGAGAATAGGGGTGATCGGGTGTACATTGCAAAGCGATGTCTAAGGCAATCTCCATGTCGTGCTCTTTGACCCTGGAGACCAGCCGGTCAAAATCATCCAGCGTTCCCAGTTGCGGATGGATTGCGGTATGACCACCTTCTTCCGAGCCAACCGCCCACGGGCTGCCTACATCACCGGGTTGAGCATTGATGGAATTGTTCTTACCTTTGCGGGCCGTGCGGCCGATAGGATGAATGGGCGGCAGGTAAAGAACGTCGAAGCCCATGGAAGCCACATAAGGGAGCCACGCCTCGCAATCGCGCAGGGTTCCGTGCCGGTTTGGCTCAGCCGAGCAGGATCGCGGGAAAAGTTCGTACCAAGTTGAAAAGGCCGCTCTCTCAGGGTCCACAGTGACATTTAAAATCTTGCCGTATCGGCTGGCAAACCGCCTTGTGGGATGGCGTTGGACAGCTTGTGCCATCTCCTCGTTAAGGTCAAGAGCGTCCGGCTGCCGGGAAGCCGTGTCCTTTGCTTCCCGCAGCGCTTGCGCCCAACCCCGTAGAAGAGCTGCGTCCTCACCAACCGCCCCCTCTGCAACCTCCTCAACGAGGGCTCCTCCGATAAGACAATCGACGCGAATGTCCTGTGCAGCTTCGATTCGCTTCACCAAGTCGCTCCGCCAAGTGCCAAACCGGTCTATCCAACCCTCAATTGTGTACTCATATCGTCCTAACCTTGATACCCGGAATTCGCCACGCCAGCGGTCACTTTGGACCCGCTTCATCGGAGAGCGGGACCACTCCACTTCTGTAGCGTGACGATAGAGAATGTCGCAAGATATCTGATCGTGGCCGTCGGCAAAAACGTCGGCCTCGACAATCACACTTTCTCCCGGCACCCGCTTTATCGAAAATCTGCCGAAATTGATCTCGGGGCGAACACGTTCGATCACTACACGACAGCGTCCATCCGCGCATGGCAGTGAGTCTTGTTCCACAATTGCTCTCAGGCTACGGCAGATTAGATGCCAGCCTGGGTTAGCTCTGGACGACAATCGTGCTGCGAGTCACGAAGGTACGGACCTCATCACCCAGCCCCTTGAGGTAAACAAAGTAATCGCTGGTACGCGGGTTCCGTCTGCCCGCCGGCGGCGCGCAGCGCACGACCGCCGGAGCAGCGGAGGACCACCGAAATGTTGCCGCTTTTCCCCCGGGTCGAACAGAGTTTCATCGCTAACGACACCATGGGAAAAGTGCAGTTGCCGCGATACAGAAGGCGCGGAGGTCCGTTTCGGGGAAGCTGGCGGGCATTAGGATATCGGCCATTGATAGCCCTCACGATTGTGGACTGGCTCTAGCGGGCGTTGACCATTGCTTGGAGCCAATCTGATAAGGTCGCCGGGCGAAATTAAGAACATCAACCTTTGAAACCGTGAGGAATCTCCAGTGTGGTCGTGGTTGATTGGGACGTGCCAGCGCCATCGATCACCAAGGCGTCAGGGTGAAGACTGGGTTGCGAGCCATAGCAGTTGGCAAAGATCTTTGTTAATTCGGCACCAAGGAAGAAAATCTGTCCAGAATAGTAGACCCAAACGATGAGGATTACGATTGAGGCAGCCGCCCCGTACGTGGATACGAAGCTGGCTCTGCCTAGATAAATCCCGAGGGCCAGCTTGAGAATGGTGAAAAGGACTGAAGTGATTGCCCCTCCCAGCACGACATCCCGCCATTCGATTCGCACATCCGGCAGGAATTTATATATTGCGGAAAACAACCCGGTGATTATCACAAACGAGACAACAAAATTGAGGGCCTGCAGAAACACTTCATGCGCCGGAAGGATGGAAGCGGACCAGGCACCAAGTGCTGCAATCCACGCGCTGATTGCCAATGAGACGACCAAAGTGAAGCCGATGGCCAGCACCAATGCAAATGAAAAAAGGCGTTCCTTGATGAAGCTGGAGATTTTCTTGAGGCCGCTCAGTTCTGGGCTCGGAACCTCCCAGATGGTGTTCAACGCATCGCGAAGCTCAATCAAAACACCGGAGGCGCCGAACAAGAGGGTCAACAAGCCAAAAGCTGTCGCAATAATACCGTGAGTGGTGTTTCGGGAGCCTTCAAGTAAGGCCTGAGCCGCCATTGCCCCTTGGCTGCCGACAAGCGCCTGAACCTGCGCAACAATATCGGCTTGTGCCTTTTGATGACCGAGCACTAGGCCGACAACGGATACCAGGACCAAGAGGAGGGGCGCGGTTGACAGCAGTGTATAGAACGCCAGAGACGCTCCGAGTCGGGGCGCCTTATGTCTGCTCCACTGGCCGAGACTGGCATTGAACAACGAAACTATGTCCCGCCAGCGAAAGGACGTGAGCGGCTTGCGATAAGTTCGGGCGCCACCCGCGGAGGTTGCTACTTCGGAGCCCCCAGCCTCGAGCACCTTTGGTATCTTTACACTCATCGGCTTTGTGCGGCCATCCGATTCACGAGAGTTTCGGTGCTTGGGGCTCACGACCACTCCCATCCTGACAAACAAACTGTTTTTGAAGAGCGCGAGCGATCCTAGAAAATCGGACGCATCCACATTCTGTTCTTTCCCTGGCGCTCAGCTCTAGAAGGCCCCGCGGGCGAAAAAGGCAATATGGCCGCTGGTATCGGAGCAATCGCTTTTCCAAGAGCCCTCCAGCCCCATGGTTAGACCAATCGGCCCATGGCGCATTGGTATATCATTGCACCCAGAACTCTGTTCAATTGGAGTTTTTAGAGGAAGTCTGCTGCGATGGTGTCGCTGGATTGAAACAATACAGCCTTCTGGTCAGTGCCAAGTCGGGTTGGAGGGCCATCGCGTCACACTGGTGGTCAGTGCGGCGTGTTCCCTCCTGGGACGTGGCTGATACTGGCAAAAGGCTAGCCTTTTTCATATTTTGGCAGTACGATTCCTGTCAAATCTAAGGCGGTGGTCATGTCTCACAAGATTCGTGATTTTCATTACTCCCCAAAGACCAGACATCGGCACGCCCCTGGAGAAACAACAACTCAACATTCCGCAAGGATTCCCATGTGAATTTAGCTGCTCCTACCAGGAGGCTATGCTTACCCGCCGGCGCAGGCGTCGCTCCTGTTCATCTGTCCAGGTGAGCCAAGCGGAACCGATCACGAAGGCAAGTTCCGCTTCCCGAAAAGGCTTGGCAATTAGATCAAAAGCACCCTGGTTAACCACCTCCGACCAAAGTCGGTCATCAATTTCACGTGAGACGACGATCAGATGTGGCCGGTCCACTAAGGATGCAAGGTGGCTGAGTACGTCTTTCCAATCGCCGTCCGACAACTGGCGCTCACAGATCACGATCGACACATGGACCCGGCGGAGTTGCATGAGTGCTCCCCGGACCGTATGTGCGACGTAAAGCTTCCAGCTCGCCTCCTCGAATCTCTGTTGGAGAAATGCAATGTCGTCTGAAAATGGACTAACCGCCAAGCTGGAGAACGTGTTAGGCTCAAGAGCTTGACCGCCTTCAATAATATTGAGAGGGTCCTGGGTTCCCGGCATGGCCCTCACCACATCGCTGGCATTTGCCCAGTGCCGCTGTCCGGTTGACGGCAAAACATGATTGTTCGTGCCCTCAGGTAATACGCCTAGCCTAATCGTCGCAGTTTCGAGCCGGGTCTTCGCAGCTCAGTTGCTGGGCAACATTGCCATAAGCAACTCCCTCGCCCACATCGGCCCTCAGATCCATCGGACTACCAGTAATGACGGGGGCGTGCAGCTTATCATGGCGGCAAAGTTTACCATGCAAAAAAGACATCACCATCCTTTCTATTAGCGCCGCAGAAACATCAGAGTGATGGGGTCGGAAGCAAAATACCAGGACATTACGCCTAGCTTAAGTCATCTACTGCGCCTTCGCCCAAGACTTTCCAGCAATTCACCAAACATGACGGACGGGGGACGAAGCCGCACTCCGTTAGAGTACTTGATTTTGCGGAATTCGAGACCGGCCACGCCTCAGTTGCTGGTACTACTGACCCTTGATCGGCCGCAGTTCGTCGAGGACTGATTTGATTTCAGCCTGAAACTGCGAAGTCTGGGCTTTTGACCGTTGCAATAATTCGCCGATCTCTTCGAATTCACCAACTGCGGCGTGCCTCGGCACCCGGTCACCCATCGCGAAGCCCGCAGCAAATCGGTTGCCATTGGAAAGCGTGAACCGTGACCACTACGTCGCACGTCGGCGCCTTCTTCGAAGCCGTACCGTCAAAAAACTCGGAGCAAGTTGAACAGTTGAACAGACAGGGCATTATGGCCATTCCAGATGAAAGAAACCAAGTGGATACGCCTGCTGGCGTACGTGACCGGCCTGGTAAACCAGGAACAGCTGCTGCAGAACGAGTATTTGG
>Ga0126381_100004470_pt1 | contig 15251 bp, 14 predicted proteins | sample PanSoiMetPlot_28_FD_96465 | JGI IMG/M metagenome (GOLD analysis project Ga0126381, IMG submission 96465) | Tropical forest soil microbial communities from Panama - MetaG Plot_28 | ecosystem: Environmental > Terrestrial > Soil > Tropical forest > Bulk soil | place: Panama | collected 2016-02-17 | reverse complement strand
TACTCGCGCCATGGCGACTGGTTCGCCTGGAGCTGCCTTGCTATCGGCGCAGGGCTCGCGGTCCTGAACCTGTTTCGCCCCGCTCCACTCTAGAATCGTGAGTTTGCTGTTCGGACTCTACCCGCTGCGATTCTCGTTTGTCGCGTGCGATCCCGTGTACTTCCCCCCCGGAAAGGCCTCCAATATCCTTCGTGGGGCGTTTGGGACGATCTTCCGCCGGATCGCCTGTGCACCTCAATGCACGGGCACGCGCGGTTGTGAATGGAGGGCAGCATGTCCATACGCGCGGCTGTTTGAGCCGTCCGCGGCGGGGGTGGGTCCCAGCGGCATGGCCGACTCGCCGCGGCCATTCGTCTTTCGCGCGATGCACCTCGACGGTGTCACGATCGCGCCCGGGTCACGGTTCCACTTCGATTTGAATCTTTTCGATTTGAACGGCAACACCGTTGCGTATCTCGTGCTGGCTTTCGCGCAGCTTGCCCGGGAGGGCTTGGGACCGCGCCGGGGCCGCGTGGACCTGACCGCGGTGTGGCAACTGGACGGAAACGGCGAACCGTCCGTGGCGCTCTACGATCGCAGATCGCTGCTGCTTCGGCAAAGCGCCCCGCCGTTGGAGTTGAGCCTGGAACCGTCGCTAGAGCCTGTCACGCGCTTGCGCCTGCAATTCCTTACCCCGACTGAATTCAAAAGCGCGCAACAGATCGGCGATCGACCTGACTTCGGCGTGCTAGGAGCCCGGGCGCGGGATCGAGTCAGCACGCTCCGCGAATTGTACGGTCCAGATCCGCTGGACATCGATTTTCGGGCATTCGGCGAACGCGCCGCGCAAGTGCGTATGACGCACTGCGAGATCCGCCACGTCGATGTGGCGCGCAGGAGCAGTCGCACCGGACAAACCCACCCGATTGGCGGATTCATGGGCGAAGCTGAGTATGAGGGGGACTTGACCGAGTTCGTTCCCTATCTGCGCGCGGCACAATGGACAGGCATTGGCCGGCAGACAGTATGGGGGAAAGGTCAGATCGCCGTTGTGGAATTCTGAGAATGGTTTTGCGAAACGAAGCCAAATAGCGCTCCGAAATGAGTAGATTGCGGAACGAACTCTGGCGCAATTCGCCATCAAAGGGCGAATGAACGGTGAATCGTGCCGAACGAACCCAATTCGGGGTAGAGAGCTGGCCGTTAATTCAAAACGCGAGCTTCAGAGCAAACTGCATGAGCCTGGGAGAATTCGCCGTGAGGATCTGGCCGAAACTTGGCGAATTGAGATCGGCGACGGGCAGCCCAAAATTTGGGTGATTCGCAACATTGAACGACTCAGCGCGAAACTCGAGGCGCATGCGTTCTGTCAGAACAAAGTCGCGCATGAGAGAGGCGTCGACATCTGTAAATGCGGGGCCCCGTGCAATGTTGCGTCCGGCGTTTCCGAATTGGCCGGCTTGCGTTATTGGATTGAGTCGCAGAAATGCCGCGGAGTTGATCCATTGTTCGACGGTATGGGGGCCGCTGTTAGGATCCCCGACGAGGTCGGGACGGCTGGCGGGATATCCCGAGATCGGAGGACTGTTCGCCTGCAGAGAGACGTTTGTGGAGTCGTAGACGGTGAAGGGTGGCGATGAGTTGTGAGAGGCAATCACGTTGATCTGCCATCCGGCAAACATCTTTCGGACGAGCGCCGGGCCGCCGGCGAACTGGATTTCGTACGATCCGCTGGCAACGAATCTGTGGTGTGCGTCAAACAGAGACGGTCCGTGTTCCGCGTCCAAATTGAAGGGGTTTTGCGCGAGATCGTTTTCGCCAGCCAGGGGCTGCGAAGACGCTCCTCCCAGATTCATCGAAGAATGATAATCCAGGGATTTAGAAAGCCAATAAGAAACATTGAAACCCAGACCGGAGGCAAAGCGCCGGGAAATGCTCGCTTGGGCGGCCTCGTAGGTGGAATTGGTGATATCGGCGAGTTCGGCGATCGTGGAGAAGGTGCAAGGGCCGCCGCTCGGTGGGCAGCCGGCATAGACGCGGCGTCGATCTGCGTTTTGAGCAGTTGCGCCTGGATCGTATACAGCTGGATTCGCCTCAATATTGCGCGGTAGGTGTGTTCCCTTCGCGCCGACGTAACGCACTTCGACCAGGTAGTGATCGAAAAGAGAACGCTGGACATCAAAATTCCAGTTTTGTGCGTAAGGTGGACGCGCTGTCGGATCGAGCGCGAATACCGTCGATGGCGGGACAAAGGTGTTGGGCTCTGGATACTGGTGACCCTTGAATGGGTTTGCAAAGTTGAGTCCGGCCCCGCTGAATTGAACAAACTGCGCGTATGGTAGAGAGCTGATGGGCACTTGAGACGCTGTCCCCGCGCCGTTCTGAAATTGATCGTAGAAGATACCGTATCCAGCCCGGATTGCCCACTTGCCATCACCCGCCGGATCCCACGCAATCCCTATACGCGGCATAAAGGCGTTGTCGCCGGGCGCGATGCCCGCTGAGATGCCGGGATCCCCTGGAAACAGCAAGCCGGTTGGGGCTTCGGGAAAGACCTTCGACTGAACTCCCGGTACGAATGCATTCAAGCGATTCCCGACCTCGGTAATGGGGTTAATACGTTCGTAGCGAAGGCCGTAGTTCAACGTGAACCGCGAGTTGATGCGCCATTCATCCTGCGCGTACAGACCCAGGTTCCAATTGCGTAGTCCCCTATTGAAATCTCCGAGACCCTGATAAAACGTCACAGGCGCTCCTAGCAGCAGGTTGGCCACCGCGTCGTTGGTAGGAAAAGTGGAGGCGAAGACGAAGAACGCGTTGGGGGCAATGGCCTGGAACATGTCCAACTGCGTGCGCAGGAATTCAACACCAAAGCCCAGTGAGTGAGCACCCTTGATCCAGGAGAGATTTTCCTGCACTTCGTAGGTATTCTGTGCAGAATTACGCGGACCGGTGATCGCTCCTCCCACCGGCGAATAGCCCACGACATTGAAAAACGGCGGCCCTTGGCCGGCGGCATTCGACGAAGCATATTCGAAGCCGAGAGCACTAGGAGGAGTCTGATTCAGGCGTAGATCGAAGTCGAACGGGAAACGGAGGAAGGTAAAACGTGCGGAATTGGTCAGCGAAGGCGAAAAGGTATGAGTGCTTGACAATTCGGCGGAATGTGTCTTCAGGTTGTCGCGCGTTGGGAAACCGGGAATGGTTGTGCCGCGGACCGAGACGGGATTCAAATCGTGGCCACCGGAGAAGGAATAGCGAGCAAATAGCTGATCCTTCGCCGAGAGATTGTAGTCGAGCCGCATACCAGCTTGGTCGTAATCATTTGTACCTACTACTGTCGTGCGATAGACGTTCGGACCCGCGTTGGGCAACGGGTAGAGATTCATCACATTTAGAGCAACTGGATTGAGGAACTCCGGGGGGATCTTGTTCCCAGGAAAGTGCGTCCCTCCGGTAGCGAAATTGAGAAGCGGATTGCCGAGGCCTGAGAAGTCTCCTGTGCGTTGCTGAGCGCTCGGAACAATGGAGGAGGTCGTTTGTCCCTGGCTGTTCCGGTATCCCTCGTAATAGGCGAAAAAGAAAAGCCGGTCTCGCCTGATGGGCCCTCCGAAGGTTCCTCCAAACTGGTTTTGGTGGAGAGGTTCTACGTCCTTCGAGAAGAAGTTGCGGGTATCGAGATTATTGTTGCGAATGAACTCATATAAGTTGCCGTGAAAGTTATTGGCGCCCGACCGAGTGATCACGGTAGTAGTTGCTCCAGCGGTGCCGCCGTATTCGGCGGGAGCCGTCTGCGTCAAGATGCGGAATTCTGAGATAGCATCGACAGGAATCTTCAATGCATAGCCGCTATCCATCCGGTTGAGATTCTGCGCACCGTCGATCAGGTAGTTGTTCTGTTCGGGCCGCGCGCCATTGACCGAGTAGGTTTGCCCCTGCCGCAAGGGACCACCCGCTGTGATCAAACCAGCGGTTAAAGGGGCCGCGCCACTCTGCAGCAATCCAAGTTGCGTAAAATTGCGGCCGTTGAGGGGAAGATCGACGATCTCCCTACCGGTCACAACTGCCCCGAGCGTATTGGTCGAACTGTCCACAAGCGGAGCATCGGAGGTGACTGTTAGCGTTTCTTTGACCGTCGCGAGAGCGAGTTTCAGCTCGACACGGACGGTTTGGCTTACGTTGACTGTGATCGGCTGCCGTATCAGCGTGGCGAAGTGCGGCGCGTCGACGGTAACACTGTAACGGCCGACCGGCAGTAAGGGGACACGGAAGAAACCATTGGCCTCGGCGGTGACCTCCTTTATTAAACCGGTGTCGAGGTTTTTGGCTCCAACGCGTGCTGCAACGGGACTGGCGGACGTATCTCTGACTAGGCCTTCTATAGCTCCGAAGGGATCCTGGCCGCGGGCCGTCGAAGCAAAAAGCGAACAGATCAGTCCAAGGGAGCCGAGTGTACGCGAAGTCATTTGGCAACCGCCATTTCCTGAGCGGGCGCTGCAGGTTGGCCAAGCGTGCTGGCCGTATAGCCATCCTCGGCAATCTTGGCGGCACGTTTTCGATAAAAGTCGGGATCGTCTGGAGCCCAGGTAGCAAGGCCATCAACGTAGCGATTGCACATGCAGAACATTGCAGCGATCAGGATGGTGTCGTGGATTTCCAGGTCGGTGGCCCCGAGCCTGCGCGCCTGGTCTATATCGGCGCTCGTAACGTCCTTTCCGCTTATCTGTACCTTGCCCGCGATGTTGAGTAATGCCTTCAATTTTTCGGAGATGTTGGCATCCCGAAAATCCTGCTTGACGCAGTTCACAAGGTTCTCGTCGCCATCTAAATGATGGGCAGCTATAGCGCCGTGAATCGTCTGGCAGTAGAAGCAATCGTTGCGGGCGGACACGAAAGCGGCGATCAGTTCACGTTCTCCACGAGTCAAAGGATGAGGCCCGCACAACAGGGCTTCAGCCAGTTCGTTCATCGGCTTCGCCGTTTCGGGCCGGAACATCATCGGTCCGCGAATTCCCGGCACTCCTTCGGCAAGCGCTATGTGCGGCAATGTAATCACCCCTGATCGGAGAATGTTGAAAATCTTGCTGCGCAACTACTGCGGCAAGATTTGAGCCAGTTTAGGACCGATGACGAGGGTCTGTCATCGGTCCTGGGATGGACTTCCGCTTACAACCTTCGTCAAGCGCATGCAATGTGCTGATGCCGACGTGGGCGCCGGGCGGTGTTAGAAATGACGCTGGTGCGGCCCGTCCTGCGCGGTTTGCCGTTTTACTGCGTTCGAGATGCTCTGTCGATTTCTCGCACAAACACGTCAGGAGCCACACGCCCGTGCCCCCAACGCTGGTCGAATTCCGCGGCTGGATGACTGGCCACGATCTGGTCTTCGCTTCGACCCTGCCGAATCATATCCTGCACGCGGCCGCGGACAGTCACGATCATGTCACGAAACGCTTTGACCGCCGCTCCGTTTGTCACGTTTCCGTATGCCGGAACAACACGAATCGAATCGCCGGTCCAGGCCCCAAGCGTTTTCATCAGGCCTTCCAGCTTACCGCCCTGGGCGGGATCGATGGTAGGATAGCCGTCCCCGGGAAATATTTCGCCGAGATAGACGAGACTGGCAACGTGGAAATGCGCGATGGCGTCGGCGTCGCTGTAAGCGGGCGGCTGGTGAACGATGTGGATTGCTTCTCCATTCAGGTCGAAGGTTAAGACTTCCGAGAATGCTGCGCGTGGGCGGTCGACTCCAAGCTCGATCAAGTGGCCCGGCAAGGCTTGAGGCGGCCCCATGCTGTGGCCACCGAGACGGCCGAGCGCATTTTCCTGCATAGCCACGAATGCGCCGCGTCGAACCCATCCGGCGTCGCCATTGGAATGCGCCAGGTCCTGCGGAAAGATCACCACGTAGCGCACGGCGGATCTTGTGTGTTCCGTGAGTATGGCGGCAATCTGCGAAGTACTAGCCACTGATGGAGTGCCGACGAGTAAAGCGCCGTCGGGTCCGAGGGAAGCGACGACATTTCCCGCATCTGTCGAAAACAACAACACGTTAGGCGTGATCTCGGTGACACCGACAACTCCCTCAGCGGCCGCACAGATGTTTAAGCCAAAAATAAGCGCAGGCCATAACCTGCTCCCCACCTGCTTAGACATCGACCCAGCCGTGCTTAGCCACACTTTCCAATACTTTTTCGAGAAGAATCATCCCGCGCAGCCCGTCTTCGAATGTCGGATAGTCCACGGGGGCCGAGCGGTCGGCAATCTTCGCGTAAAAGCGCTTGAAGACCTGCTTGTGCGAATCGTCGTAGCCCTCGCTGTGACCGCCGGGAAGATCCGCAAAACTTGCCGCCCCGGGGTAAAACAGTGAGGCATCCTTGACGATGATTTGGTTGGGTTCGTTGCGATGCCCGATCCACAGCGTGTCGGGCTGTTCCTGGTCCCACGCCACGCCTGACTTTGTGCCGAAAATTTCGAACGCGAAGCGATTCTTCCTCCCGGCTGACATCTGGCTTACTGTGAATGCCCCGCGCGCCCGATCGCCGAGATGGACGAGCACCGCTCCGAAGTCTTCCGTATCAATTGGGAATGTTTCGTAGTCCCCTTGAACTCCTTTTTTACCGGAAAACGTCTCGACCGAGCCCTTAGGCCGTTTTCGATTCTTATGAAAGATCGCAAGATCCGCGCATAATGCTGTAATCGACAGCCCGGTCAGGTGTTGGATCATGTCCATCCAGTGCGAGCCGATGTCCCCCATTACACGCAGCTTCCCGTTCGATTTGGCATCGAGCCGCCAGTTCCAGTCGGTGTCGTACAGCAGCCAGTCTTGCGAATAGGTACCCTGTACGACGAGGATTTCACCCAGGTCCCCATGCGCAATCATTTGCCGCATCTGCTGCACAACCGGGTAGTAGCGCAAATTATGTTGCACGCAATTGACGGCGTTCTTCGTTTTGGCGGCGGCTACCAATTGGCGCGCTTCCTCAACGTTCATGGTCATAGGTTTCTCGCAAAGCACAGCCTTGCCGGCCTCAATCGCCGCGAGCGACATCGGGTAATGATCGACGTTCGGGGTGCAGATATGAACAGCCTCGATCTCCTTGTTATCCAAGACGTCCTTGAGATTGGCGGTGGCGACCGGCACGCCCATGCTGTCGGCGAACTGCTTCGCCCGGTCAGGCCGGCTGCCCACAACCGCTGCAATCTCGACATTGCCCAACCGGCGTACATTCTCGGCGTGCACCTTACCCATGAATCCGGTGCCCACGATGGCAATCTTGATCTTTCTCATCGCGTTAGTTTGTCTCCTTAAGGCATTCCGCTTGCAATTCTTGCGGTCAGTTTCGGCTCGGTAGTCCTGCGAGAAAAGTATAAGCGAGTGCTTTAGAGCGCCAAAGGAAAATTGCTGCTAGGCTGTGGGAAAGGTTTCGCTCGGATGTTGATTAGGATCCGTTGGAGCAAGTATCGCGCCGACGATATGCCTGGGCTGCAGAGCACAGCCCTCGCTATCGCTTCCCTTCTGGCGCCCTCAGCCCTCATGGCGTTTACGATTGGGATCTGGAGCCTGGCAGCCAATCTACACTGGACCGGGGATTTCTTTATTCCGACCGGTTTATTCTCCCATTGGGAGTCCTGGCTATTTACGGCGGCGGTTATGGTCCTTCTCGCATGGCTCCTCAACCGGTACGCGGCCAGTGATCAATATTACTCGAAATAAGCTCTGAGTTTTCATAAAATGCCTATTAGAACCCGAATCCTTTTTCCTAAAGCACTTCCGTGTTCACCGACCAAATTTGTTACCAGCTTTCGGAAACGCTCGAACTCCTCCTTTCACGTAACCGTATAGGAGGTCGTCTGTTCTCTCTTAGCGCAACTTTCGGCATTCGGCGTGCATCGGAAAACCCAGAAGGGCAACATGCCTGAAACAAGAACATCGGCCATAGCAATACAGCCTGAGGCAAGACGTGCCGCTACTGTATTGCAATCCTTGCCATCCACCAGCACGGCTTTTTCGAAGGCAGCGGTTTGGGCGGGTGATACTGCCCAGAAGTTTGGAGCGCTAGTTTCCGCTCTTATGGGCCCCGCGGTGTTCTCTGCCTACGCATTCGCATTCTGGAGCCTGGCGGCGAATCTCGGCTGGACAAACAGCTTCATTTTCAGTGCAGGACCCTTGTCCAATTGGCTGGTGTGGCTTGGAATTGCGATTCTGACCAATGTGGCCGCGAGCGTCCTTTTGCGTCACACCCAAGCTTAAGATTAAACAACTGCACTCCTTCCAGGCACTCCGCCTGACGAGCCGGCTTGGTTTGTTATCCTCGAATGAGGATTCTCGCTGTCGATGGCTTTCAGTTCGCGCTCGTACGTGAATCGCTATATTCCGTCGAATCGCTTCCCGACTGGCCTGAAATGGCTCCTCATCGCGAACGTCGGAATCTCGGTTCTAGATTTCATTCTGCGCGCGAGCAACGCCGATCTTCTGCTTCAAAATTTGGCGTTGGTTCCCGCCCAGGTCGTTCAGACCTTCGCAATCTGGCAGATTGTTACATACATGTTCCTGCATGCTGGCATTGGCCACGTGCTCTGGAACATGCTGGCGCTATGGCTGTTCGGGATTGAGCTGGAGCGCACCTGGGGTACACGCCGCTTTCTCCGCTTCTATTTCGCCTGCGGTATTATTGCAGCGCTTACGGTTATTCTGGCGGCGTATATTTTCGGTGGAACCAACCTGAGGACGGTCGGTTCCTCGGGTGCCGTCTACGGTGTCCTAGTCGCCTACGCCGTGCTGTTCCCCGATCAGACTGTACTCTTTGGCTTCCTTATTCCGATGAAGTCCAAGTACTTCGTCATGATCATCGGTGCTATCGTGTTCCTGCAATCGTATATGGCAGTAGCGGGCGGCCGCGGTTCGGGCGTCGCCGTAATGGCGCATCTGGGCGGTTTGGTAGGTGGATATCTGTTGCTGCGGGGAAAGCGCTTACGAACGCAACTGACCTACCCGGTGGTTACGTCGTATAAGGAGTGGAAGCTCCGCCGGGCGAAGCGGAAATTTGAGGTTTATCTTCGTAAGCGGGATTCCGATCGTGACCGCTGGGTTCATTAAACTGGGTATATACGCAGTCCGAACTTCAGCAAAGGGCAGGAACATGAACTCGCGTTTTGTTGCCGCAGGCATTGCCGCTCTCGGCCTCTGCTTTGTTAGCTTATTTCCACTGGATCTGAACGCGCAAGAGGGCCCGCAGTCCCAAAGCGGCGATTCGGTTGCAAAACCTAAGAAAAAGCCTGCGGACGATACGTCGACCGGCGATACGACGAATACGACCGATCAGCCTGCGATCCCATCCGAGTTTAAGAAGCCGAAGGAAGTTCCTGCGGATACTCCGACGTTCCGTACAAATGCGACCACAGTGACTGTCGATGTAAGCGTCCTGGACGACCATAACCACTTCATTCCGCGAATTCCCACGGGCAATTTCCGTGTGATGGAAGACGGAGTTCCTCAGCAGGTGGCCCAGTTCGGCCAGGGCGAAGCGCCCATTACGATCTGCATGGTGATTGAATTCAGCGGCCGTTTCCAGGCCTTTTGGACATATGGCTGGTATGAAACACTGCAGGCATCCTACGGCTTTCTCAGCACTCTGAAACCGGACGACAATGTCGCTGTCGTGGCCTTCGACCTGCGCACGACCATCTTGTCCGATTTTTCGCCCGATAAGAATAAAGCTCAAGAAGCTATGGGACGTCTCCGCATACCGGGTTTTAGCGAGTCGAATGTTTTCGATGCTTTAACCGATATGGCGGACCGGATGTCGAATATCGAGGGCCGGAAGGCGATTCTTTATATCGGGAGCGGAATCGACACATTCAGCAAGCTTACGTTCGACAAGGCTCGTAGGTCTCTTCAGGAATCGGGTGTACCCATCTACACCATCAGCACTCTCCAGACTTCGCGCATCATGGCGGAATCATACGGGATGAGTCCTATTGCCCAAATGGATTTCCTCCAAGCCGACAACGAAATGCGCACGTTTTCGAAAGAGACGGGCGGCTTGAGCTTTTTTCCTCGATTTCTTGCTGAATATGGTTCCGTATTTAACCAAATTGAAACCGCGCTTCGCGATCAATATACTCTGGCGTACCATCCAACCAATACTTCACGCGATGGGAAGTTTCGTCACATTAAGGTCGAGCTGGTGAACCCCGCCACGAACGAACCGCTCCGCATCACGAACGAGAAGGGTAAAAATATCAAGTATCAGATTATTGCGAAAGCGGGTTACAAGGCGCCTCACGAAGTGGAATGAGTTGCGCGTGTGTTCGGGTTGAGGATGCACGCCGCTCGACAACACACCGTGCTCTTCTGTCAAGTCCTCAATCTGCTGTTGTTTCATTTTGATAGCAGTGCATTGACACTTTCGTTACGCTTTGCTATTTTCACTGCGTCTCGATGCGATCAGCATCTTCAAATCGCGCACAAAATTCAATCATTCTTCTTGTCGACGACAATCGCGATGGACTGAGTGCGAGGCGGTCCGTTTTGGAAGAGGTGGGTTACAAGGTCGTGCCGGCCGGTTCCGGATCGGATGCTCTCAAAACCATCGAAGAGCATGACTTCGACCTGGTCATCACCGATTACAAGATGTCCCCGATGAACGGCTTGGAACTGATTGCCCAGTTGCGTGAGCGCCGATTCGGGAATCCGATTATTTTGTTGAGCGGGTTCACGGATACGCTCGGGCTGCGTCCGGAAACTACCGGCGCTGATGTTGTCCTCCAGAAAAATGCAAATGAGATATCCAATCTCGTTCGGCAGGCGAAGCGTTTGTTAAATCCAGGCCGGAAGCCTCCCGCTTCCCAACTTGCCCGCAAACGGCAGAATCGCAGCGCTGGTTGAACGGGCAAGAGCAGGTCCATACTTGAGATGAATGGGTCTTTCAAAGGCGTGGCTTCCTTTCGCGCTGGTTCTTGACCTGAGCCTATCGTTAGGGGCGGCGCCTTCGTCCCCTGTTCACAGCCTTTCCCTTCGCGACCGCATTGCGCAAATGATTGTCGTGCGCGGTTACGGTGATTACCCGCCAAGCACGAATGCCGAATACACGCGATTTGTTCATTGGATTCGCGATCTACATGTCGGGGGCTTCATAGTTGCGGGGCGTATTCGCGACGGAAACGTTATTCCTGCGCAACCATTCGAGATGGCAGTCTTTATCAACCATCTCCAACGTCTGGCGAAGACGCCACTGCTGGTGGGCTCGGATTTCGAGCGCGGGGCCTCAATGCGGGTTGCGGCAACTGCGAAGTTCCCGTACATGATGGCTTTCGGTGCGGCTCACGACCTGAATGCAGTACGCGAGCTAGGTGCGGCCACGGCTCGCGAAGCCCACGCCTTGGGCGTCACCTGGGTCTTCGCGCCCGATGCCGACGTAAACAACAATCCCGACAACCCTATCATCAACACCCGCTCATTCGGCGAGGACCCCCAGGCCGTTGCAGACAATGTGGCAGCCTTCATCGATGGTGCACATTCCGATCCGGGCAATTATGTTCTCGTCACTGCGAAGCATTTTCCGGGTCACGGGGACACGGCGGAAGACAGTCACATGCAGCTACCCCGGCTCGATCAACCGAAGGAGCGCATCGAGTCAGTTGAGCTGGTCCCGTTCCGCGTAGCTGTCCGGCACGGAGTGGACGCGGTGATGACGGCACACATTGCTATGCCAGCCTTCGAGCCCCAACAGATCCCGGCCACCGTTTCGCACAACATCTTGACCGGCCTATTGAGAAACGATCTCGGGTTTAAAGGACTCGTCGTAACCGATGCGATGGAGATGCAGGCTCTCGGTGGGCTCTACTCGCCGGGAGAAGCTGCAGTTCGCGCCGTGGGAGCCGGAGCGGACGTCCTCCTGATGCCCACCGATCCCGAAGCATGCATCCGCGCCATCGAGGCGGCGGTCATGAGCGGCAGAATTTCCCAGCGCCGCATCGACGAAAGCGTCTCCCGGATTCTCGCGGCCAAGCAGAGGACAGGCCTTTTCCGCAGCCGGTTGGTAGCGCTTGAGTCCATCACTGATGATCTGGAGGCCAAAAAGCTGGACGAACTCGCGCAGCGGGTTGCCGACCACGCCTTCACACTCGTCAAGGATGAAAAGCACCTGTTCCCGCTCCCCGATCCCGACGGCGTATGCCTGGTGACGATCACCGATGACCCGTTCTCGACGCGCGGCGAGCTGCTTGCTAAAAGTCTCCGGAGCAAGGTACCCGCGCTGGAGATCTACCAGGTAAACGCAAAGATGACACCCGATCTGCTAAAGCGATTTGCGGCCGATGCGGGTCATTGTAAAGCGACCTACGTGGCCGCTTTTGTTACTGTCGCGGCGAATCGGGGCAGTGTTTCCCTCGAGGGCGGTTTAAATGATTTCGTGAAAACTTTAGTTCAGGCTGACGCGCCGGTGGCGTTGATTTCTCTCGGGAGTCCATATCTGGCGCGCGACTTCCCACAGGCGCCGTCATACGCCGCTACGTTCAGCAGCACCAGCAGTTCGGAGGTAGCCGCTGCGCGAGCCATACTCGGCGATATATCCATATCCGGAAAATTGCCAGTGTCAATTCCCGGCTTTGCAAAAAGCGGAGACGGTCTGAATGTACCGGCAAAGGTCTACACGGCATCTAACGGGACGCGATGACATACATTACCTGGCTTGGGCACGCTACCTTTGAGCTCCGCTTCGATGACGGAGAAATTCTTGTGACGGATCCATGGATCGAGGGGAACCCTGCTTTTCCGAAAGAGTACAAAGTGAAGCACGTGGACGTTATTGCCGTTTCTCACGCCCACTCCGATCATGTGGGTGATGTGCTCCCCCTGGTCAAGCAGTTCCAGCCGAAGGTAGTAGCGATTTTTGAAACCGCCTCGTGGCTTGCAAAAAAGGGCGCTAAGAACGTCATCGGCATGAACAAAGGCGGTACCGTAGACCTTGGCTTTGTGAAATTGACCATGACGCACGCCCTTCACAGTTGCTCCATCCAGGACGGCGACAACTTTATATACGGCGGCGAAGCGGCCGGATATGTATTCACCTTCAAAGACGGGCGACGCGCGTATTTTGCTGGTGACACATCGATTTTCTCCGACATGTCCCTGATTGCCGAGCTGTACAAACCGGAACTGGCTTTCCTGCCAATAGGCGATTACTACACCATGGGCCCGGCGCAAGCTGCGCTCGCAGCGCGGTTGCTTAAGGTGAAAACTATCATCCCCATGCACTACGGAACGTTTCCCGCGCTAAGTGGCACTCCCGAAGCACTGAGCGCGGAATTGAAGGGGCAGGACATTCGAGTTTGGCCACTGCCAAAAGGCCAACCGGTTGAATGGGGCGGCTAGTATTTCTGGACGATGACTTTTCCGAATCCGGTTTTGCGTAACTCTTCGCGAGTAGAGGAAAGCTCTGCGACGTCGCTAACCGGGCCGACAATGACACGGTAGAGTTTCGCGTTGCCCGGCACCGGAACTGCGTGCGCCGAAAAGCCCTTTTTCCTCAGGACGTCTGCTACATTCTCAGCCTCGTTGCGCGGAACGGCGGCGACTTGTAGGAACTCCTGTCCGGTTTGCGGGAGAAAATTCGCCGCAGCGCCTGACACAGTTCCAGTGTCCGCAGGCGTGGACTCAGTCTTTGCCTCGCCTTTGTGCTTTGGTTCGCCGAGCGCCGGCTGGTTCGCCTGATGATCGCCTGGCGTGCCTGCATCAGGTGCCAACGTGTCCGGAGGAGAGACTGTGCGCGTTTCACCCCCGGCTGGATTCGGTGCTTTGGAAGGCGGCGCTTCTTTCGCAGCCGGCGAAGGGCTAGCCACCTTCTTGTCCCCGGCTCCGCGCCCTAACATGAACCCGCCGCCGAACGCGACGCCAATCAGGGCCGCGACTAGAAAGAAAATGCCCAGGAGTTGCTTGTTGCCAAGCAAAATCTCTGTTTCGCTCTCACTGCTTCGCAACATTTCTTACTAAAAGTGTACTGAAGTTTTTTGCGTCTGAAAATAAGTTTCGACGGGTTACTCTATCAGAGAAGCTATGCGCTCTTTGTTTGGTTCCACTGCGGTAGCGGGGTCGCTCGCCCGGCGATCCGGCTGGTTGCCGTTTTGTGCTGTCACGCTTGCCTGTGTTTGCGGTAGCGTCCTGGCGGGCCAGCCGTTGCACGCCGAGCTCAGTGTTCTTCCGGGCATGCCGCCGGTTCTGGATCCGCATAACATCTACTCGGCTGATGGGCCGGGTATGCTCTCGGCCGTCATCAAAAATCATCCTTACCGTGTGTATGTGCCCAACTCGAAAAGCGATACGGTGGATGTCATTGACCCGAACACGTACAAGATCATCGATCATTTCGTGTTGCCGAGGCGCTCCAAGCACTTGCTGGAACCGCAGCACGTCGTTCCTTCGTGGGACCTTAAGAAACTCTGGGTTGCGCAAGACCTGGGCGATCAGTTGACCCTGATTGATCCGGCCACCGGTAAGCAAGGCGAGACCATCCACGTCGACGACCCGTACAACATGTATTACACCCCTGACGGAAAGTACGCCGTGGTCATGGCCGAGCGCGAAAAGCGTATCGATTTCCGCGACGCGCAGACAATGAAGGTGGTCAATCGTGTTCCAGTGGGCTGCGAAGGGGTCAATCATGCCGACTTCTCGCCCGATGGCCGCTATATGATCGCAACCTGCGAATTCTCGAGCGAAATCATCAAAGTGGACGTTCCGCAACAAAGGATCCTGGGCCATCTGAAGTTGGAACCAAAGGGCATGCCGCAGGATTGCCGCCTTTCGCCTGACGGCAAGGTCTTCTATATAGCCAACATGGATGCGAACGGCGTGCACGTGATTGATGGAAAAGCCTTCAAGCAGATTGAATTTATTCCGACCGGCAAAGGCACGCATGGCGAGTACTTCAGCCGCGACGCGAAGTATATGTACGTTTCCAATCGCGGGGAAGGCTCTGTTTCGCTGATCGACCTGGCAACCCGTAAAGTGGCGACGAAATGGATCATCCCCGGAGGCGGAAGCCCCGATATGGGGGGAGTCTCTATCGATGGCAAGTCGCTTTGGCTTTCCGGACGTTATAACGGTGAAGTGTACGTGTTCGATACCTCGAATGGTCACCTGCGTGCCCGCATCCGTGTCGGCAGAGACCCCCACGGACTGTGCGTGTGGCCGCAACCGGGACGGTACTCGCTCGGGCATACCGGGAATATGAGATAGAGCTGACAGCCTTCAGTTATCAGCCTTCAGCAAT
>Ga0126381_100004469_pt1 | contig 15252 bp, 14 predicted proteins | sample PanSoiMetPlot_28_FD_96465 | JGI IMG/M metagenome (GOLD analysis project Ga0126381, IMG submission 96465) | Tropical forest soil microbial communities from Panama - MetaG Plot_28 | ecosystem: Environmental > Terrestrial > Soil > Tropical forest > Bulk soil | place: Panama | collected 2016-02-17 | reverse complement strand
TCGAAGATGGCGATGGCGGGATGAAGCGCAAGGACAGCTTCTTCGAACTCAGTCGGGGTGAAGCGAGCGGGGGCAGCGTGAGTAACGGTCAACGTAAATGCTCCTGTTTATCTAGATATTTTGCGCGAAGCACCAACAAATTGCACAACATGGTTGTGAATATTGACGCAAGGCATAAGAAGACGCTGCTGATGAAGTTGATTCCCGCAGGCTCGCGGCGGCGTTCGGGCGCAGAAGTTTCCTCGATAATCCATTCAGTGTCCGAGAATCGCAATTCCGAACTGCTCTGCGAATATCTCGCGTATCTGCGGGTGGAGAAGGGATTGCGCCCGTTGAGCTGCGAGGCATACGGGCGAGATCTGCTGCAGTTTGCCGAGTATTTGGAAAACGAAAATGCACTGCTTGCGTCCGCAACGCACGCACACGTCGCAGGATTCCTCGAGCATCTGGGTAAGCACGGCGTGGAATCGCGATCGGCGGCACGCAAGCTCTCGTGTTTGCGCGGATTCTTCCGCTGGCTGCGGCTGGACAAGCGCATCGACCGCGACCCGGTAGTCAATTTGGATTCTCCGTCGACGTGGAAGGTGCTCCCGAAGTCTCTGGCGCAATCGGAAGTGAGCGAGATGCTGGAGCGTTCGGGAGTGGCGGCAGAGCATCCCGAGGCGGATGCACTCGCACTGCGTGACCGAGCGATTCTCGAACTGCTGTATGCGGGTGGGCTTCGTGTGTCGGAGCTGACCGGGCTGAACGTGGCCGATCTCTCTCTGGATGCGGGGCGGGTGCTAGTGCGCGGCAAAGGCGACAAGGAGCGCATCGTGCCGCTGGGGAAAGCGGCGGTCGATGCGATTGAGAAATATCTGAAACAGGGCCGTCCGGATTTACAGAAGCGGGGTCGCGCCTCGGGCCGGCTTTTTCTCTCCGCGCGGGGCGAGGCGCTAACACGACAATGGATTTGGCGGATGGTGAAATCGACAGACAGTCACGCCAGCCCTCACATGCTTCGCCACAGCTGCGCCACTCACATGGTGGAGGGCGGAGCGGATCTCCGTACAGTGCAAACACTGCTCGGTCATGCCGACATCGCGACGACGCAGGTCTACACGCATCTCGCGCTGGGTCGGCTGAAGGCGGTACACAGGCAGCATCATCCCAGAGCGAAGAAGGCAGCCGAATGAGTCCCGGCCCTCAAATTTCAGCACTGGTAAACGAATTTCTTGCAGCGCTCGCACACGAGCGCAACGCTTCGCCGCATACTCTGCGGGCATATCGCCGCGAGTTGCACGATTTCGCTGCATCCCTGCTTACTAAGCAGGGATCGGAACTTCAGATCGCAAAGCTGGAGCATCCACAGATTCGGGCTTACCTGAGTGAGCTTTATGAGCGCGGCCTGTCGAAGGCGTCGGTGGCGCGAGCGCTGGCCGCTATCCGGGCGTGGTTCAAATGGCTCGCGCGGCGAGGATATGTGGAGCAGAATCCCGCTGTGCTGGTAGCGACGCCGAAGCTGCCGAAGCATCTGCCGCGCGTGCCGACTATCGAGCAGCTGAATCGCGTTGTCGATGCTGCAGGATCGGAAGTCGTGGCCGCTTGGCCGGAGCGCGACCGGGTGATTCTTGAGTTGCTGTACGGATGCGGGATTCGCAATGCGGAGCTGGTCGGGCTGGATCTGCGCGACATTCACTGGGCCAATGAAGCGATTCTCGTTCGCGGCAAGGGCCGCAAGGAGCGGTATGTTCCGCTTGGAGATATGGCGGCGCGGGCACTCCAGGCCTATCTGCCACAGCGCGAGGCGAAACTGGCTGCAGTAGCAAAGACTTCAGAGGCTTTGCTGCTGAACGTTCGCCTGCGCGGAAACGGCAAGTTGACGACACGAAGCGTTGGCCGCATCGTGAAGCAGATTGCGCTGGCGCATGGACTACCGGCGGATGTACATCCTCATACACTGCGGCATGCTTTTGGCACGCACCTGCTCGAGGAAGGTGCTGACCTGCGGGCCATCCAGGAGCTGCTGGGGCACGAAAGGCTCTCAACCACGCAGCGCTATACGCAGCTAACGGTCGGGCAGGTGGCAGAGGTTTATGACCGGACGCATCCCAGAGCGAAGTAAGTCGCACAGCCGCCGAGATTTAAATGTAGTGTGAATTTGCTCCCGTGCTCGCTTAGCTACGAGTAATCCGCTCCAGCAGAATCATCCCGCCTCGACTACACTAGTGAAGAGTATCCTGCGCGAGTTTCGCCCCTGAAGCGGCGACCAAAGCAGGCTCCGAGACGTCTTCCACGACAGCCGAAGACGCGATAAAGGATTTCTCTTGATTGGCAAGGCACTAACGAAGGTATTTGGGACTAATAACGAGCGCGTGGTGAAGCGCCTGCTGCCGCGGGTTCAGGCCATCAACGCGCTCGAGCCCGAGATGCAGCAGCTTTCCGACGATGCTCTGCGGGCAAAAACGCTAGAGTTCCGGCAGCGCATTGGGGCAGCCCTGGAAGGTATCGAAGACGCGGAGCAGCGCGTTGAGGCCGAAAGGCACGCTCTGGAGGACGTTCTTCCCCAGGCTTTCGCAGTGGTGCGTGAGGCCGGACGCCGGGTGCTGAACATGCGGCACTTTGATGTGCAGCTTATCGGCGGCATGGTTCTGCATCAGGGCAAGATCTCTGAAATGAAAACCGGCGAGGGCAAAACGCTGGTCGCCACACTGCCGTGCTATTTGAATGCGCTGGCTGGGCACGGCGTTCACGTGGTCACCGTGAACGACTATCTCGCCAAGCGCGACGCCGAATGGATGGGCAAGATTTACGAGTTTCTCGGGCTGAGCGTTGGTGTCATCGTCCATGATCTTTCCGACGATCAGCGTCGTCAGGCCTACGGCGCTGACATCACGTACGGCACCAACAACGAATTCGGATTCGACTACCTGCGCGACAACATGAAGTTCGAGCTGACCGATTGCGTGCAGCGCGGGCACTACTTCGCGATTGTTGACGAAGTGGACTCAATCCTGATCGACGAAGCGCGTACACCGTTGATCATCTCCGGTCCGACAGACCAGACGACGGACAAGTATTCGCGGGTGAACCGCATTATTCCCCAACTGGAGCAAGGCGAGGAGATAGAGCAGGGACAGGGTGAGGCGAAAATCCTAACGGGCGATTACGTTGTCGACGAGAAACACAAGACAATTGCGGTGACCGACGAAGGCTGGGAGAAGATCGAGGGCTTGCTTGGTATCGGCAACATAGCCGACGCGGAGAACTGGGATCTGAAGCATCACGTCGAGGTGTCCATCAAGGCGCATACATTGTACAAGCGCGATGTACAGTACGTCGTGAAGGATGGCGAGGTCATCATCGTCGACGAGTTCACGGGACGCCTCATGCCGGGTCGCCGCTGGTCCGATGGCCTGCACCAGGCAGTCGAGGCGAAGGAGGGCGTGAACATCCGCCGCGAAGATCAGACGCTGGCGACCATCACATTCCAGAATTATTTCCGCCTCTACAAGAAGCTATCCGGCATGACCGGTACAGCCGAAACGGAAGCGGCGGAGTTTGACAAGATCTACAAGCTGGAAATCGTCGTGATTCCGACGAACAAGCCGATGCGGCGCGTTGAGAACCCCGATGTGGTGTATCGCACAGCGAAGGAAAAATACTTTGCTGTTGCCGATGAGATCGCTGGGCTGCACGAGAAAGGCCAGCCGGTGCTGGTGGGCACTACATCGATCGAGAAATCTGAACTGCTATCGCAGATCCTGCAGCGTAAAGGCGTACGGCACGTCGTGTTGAATGCTAAGTTCCACGAGCGCGAAGCAGAGATTGTCGCGCAGGCGGGTCGGCTGGGCATGGTCACGATCGCCACCAACATGGCGGGGCGCGGAACTGACATTCTACTGGGCGGAAACGCGGAGTTCGTGGCGAAGCAGGACCTGGTGAAGAAGGGAATCGCACGTTCGATTAGCGCTGCCGAAGGTGCCATCAATCCGATGGCGGCTCCGGGCATGCTGCGTTTCTACTACCAGGGCCAGGAGTTTGAGACAACGCAGTCGGAGTGGGACCAAACCTTTGCGGCGTATTCGACGAATGCGGCTAAGGAACACGATGCCGTCATCGGCGCTGGCGGGCTGCACATTCTGGGGACGGAGCGGCACGAATCGCGGCGTATCGACAACCAGCTTCGCGGTCGCGCAGGCCGTCAGGGTGATCCCGGCGCATCGCGCTTCTATCTCTCGCTAGAAGACGATCTGATGCGCATCTTCGCGAAGGAGTGGGTTTCGACGCTGCTGCAGCGAATGGGCATGGAAGAGGGCGTGCCGATCGAGTCGCGCATGATTTCAAACCGCATTGAGGCTGCGCAGAAGGCGGTCGAAGCGCAAAACTTCGAAGCCCGCAAGCATCTGCTCGAATACGACGACGTGATGAACAAGCAGCGCGAGGCCGTCTATGGATTGCGCCGCCAGCTGCTCGAGGGCCTCGACCAGAAGGAGCTGATCGTCGAGGACTACGTCGCAAACATTCTCAGCGACCAGATGGATGAGTATCTGCCAGAGAAGATTCATCCCGATCAGTGGAATCTCGATGGCTTCAAGAGCAAACTGGCCGAACAGTTCGGCATCGATCTCACCGCTGAGCTCCCCGATATGCACCAGCTCACGCGGCACGAGATTGGCGAGGCGCTCTTCGAGAAGCTGAAGGAACGCTACGCGGCCAAGGAGCAAATCATCAGCGACAAGCAGATGCGTTTCCACGAGCGCATGATCATGCTGAGCGTGCTCGACGGCCTGTGGAAAGATCACCTGCTCAACATGGACCACCTGAAGGAGGGCATCGGCCTGCGTGGATATGCCCAGCAGGATCCCCTAGTGGCGTACAAGCGCGAATCCTTCGATATGTTCGAGGGGATGATGAGCCGGTTCCAGGAGGACACGGTCCGGTATCTCTTCCTGATGCAGATCGTGGGGCCGGACGGACAGCCGGTGGCGATTCCGACTCGGCCGCGTCCGGTGGTCCCTGCCGCGCCTCCCGTGGCTTCAGCAGATGGACACTTGCCTGCAGCTGCTCCTGTTGGGGGCAATGGGCATGGCACGCCTCCCCCTCCGGCGTTGCCGACGAGGGACGCTTCTGCGGCTCCGAGCACAACGATCGACGCCATCGAGCGCGAGTTCCAGCGCAAGAAGCAGCGCGAGCTCCAACATGCTCGCATGGCTGGCGGTGGCGAAGAGTCGCGACAGGTTGCGCAACGTCGCAGCGGCGATAAGGTCGGACGGAACGATCCTTGTCCCTGCGGGTCAGGAAAGAAGTATAAGAAGTGCCACGGGGCAGACGAAGCCTAGACTCTGCCTACACGTAAGCAACGCGCGTGAGAGCATTTCTTGCGCGCGTTTTGTTTTGGGATGCTGTGCGTGCGTCAAACGTTTGATCCGGAGCTCAGGACTGCAGGGAGTGAGGGGCGACAAGCAGGGCGCGGAGCGCGCGTCCACGATGGCTGAGCTTGTGCTTTGTGGCGAGATCGATCTCCGCCATGGTTTTGCCTAGTTCGGGCAGATAGAAGAGTGGATCGTATCCAAAGCCTCCATTGCCGCGAGGAGCAGTGAGGATCTGGCCCTCGACTGAGCCATCAGCGGTGTGCACACATTCGCCGTCGCGTGCAGCAGCGAGAGCGCAGCGGTAGCGCCCACTGCGCTGGTTTGCAGGCACCCCTTCGAGGCGCGTGAGCAGGTAGAGGTTGTTGCGCTGATCGATATTGGTATCTGAACGAGGTACAAAACCTGCATCGGCGGCGTAGCGCGCCGATCGAACTCCGGGCTCGCCGCCCAGCGCGTCGACTTCGAGGCCGGAATCGTCGGCGACGACGATGGCTCCGGGAAGAAATCTGCTGTAGTAGATCGCCTTTGTGCGGGCATTTCCTTCAAAGGTGGGCTCGTCTTCCGCAGGGGGAGCGATGCGGTCGAGTCCAGGCAGCGGTTGGATAGAGGCGTCGATCTCTTTAGCTGCCGCGGCAGCAAAGTCGCGCAGTTTGCCGGGGTTCGAAGTGGCGGCATAGAGAGTGATCATGCGGCAGGCTTTTTGTGATCGTGGGTCAGATCGAACGCCAACGGACAGCTCTCGCACTTCGGCGCGCGGCCGCAGTGCCTCTTGCCTACCTGGACGATGACCGCGTGGAATTCGTTGTAGTGTTGCGTTAGCGACCCGGCAGAATCGCCTGTGAAGGCGGTTTCGGCGAAGCTCTGGATCTTGCCGTACTTCGCCGTTGGCGAGAGCAGGCTGTGGCGCGTAACGACGCGGCGCAGATACTCATCGACAACCATCGCGGGCTGTCCAAGGGCGTAAAGCAGGATGGCGTCGGCGGTCTCGGGACCGACTCCAGGCAGCGCGAGCAGGCGCGAGCGCAAGATCGCGGACGGCTCGGCAGCGAGTTTCTCGAGTGCTCCTTCGTAGTGCTTGTCGAGAAATGCGATGAAGGCTTTGATGGCGGCGGCCTTGCGGATCATGAACCCCGAGGGGCGGATGAGGGTGCGGAGGTCTTCCGCGGAGACGCGGCGCAGCCCGTCAATCGAGAGCAGTTGGCGCTCTTCGAGATTGTGCAGCGATCGCTCGACGGCAGTCCACGCCGTGTTCTGGGTCAGATAGGCGCCGACAACAACCTCAAGCGGTGTCTTGGCGGGCCACCACTGCTGCGGGCCGTAGGTTTCAACCAGGCGTTCGTAGATCCCGCGCAGGCGCGTCGTGGGAGATGCCTGCATCATTTGTGGCTTTCCGACGCTTTCTGTTCGCGGAGCTCGCGCTTCCAGCCCAGCAGCTTGGCGCGCGTTGCGGCGGCCTCCGCTTCTGCGATCTTTCCCTGATGCTGGTAGAGGATGGAGAGGCTGGTGTACGCGAGGATGTCGTCCGGATCAGCAACGATGAGTTGCTGCGCAACAGCCACAGCTTCGTCGAGTTGACCGGCCGCTTTCAGCGCGTGAAGAAGTCCATGGGACGCGTCGGCGAACGATGCATCGGCTTCGAGGCTGGCGCGGAAGCCGGAAATGGCAGCAGGGAAGTCACCCGTGGCGAGGCTGTCGACGGCGCCGTGATAGCGAGTCTCGGCGAGAGCGCGTGCGTCAGTGCCGGAGGATGAAGAGAGGGGAACCACTCTCCTCATGATAGCGAACCGAACCGGGCTAGTGACCGCGTGACGACGAGCTTGTATCCGGTTCCGATGACCGTGTCAGCGTCGTCTGCGGGACGCCGTTGATTGCGGGCAGCACAATAATATCCACGCGGCGATTCTGGCCACGTCCCTCAGCGCTCTCATTCGAGGCAACGGGGTGGTACTCCGCGTAGCCAGCAGCAGCTAGCCGGCGCGGATCAAATTGAAAGCGTTCGATAAAGAGGCGAGCCATGCGCGTGGCTCGCGCGGTCGAAAGCTCCCAGTTGGATGCAAACTCGCCGGTGTGGATGGGCACGTTGTCGGTGTGGCATTCGATGCGGATGTCGTAAGGAGTGGGTCGCAGAACGGAGATGATAGAGTCGATGCTGCCGATAGAGCCGGGGTGGGGCGTGGTAGAGCCACTATCATAGAAGCCCGCTTCGCGCAGTGAGATGACCAGGCCTTCGCGTCCAATCTTGAGGGCGACGACGTGTTGGGCGATCTGATTGGAGAGTTTTGCCTGCAGTTCGCGGTGCGTGCGTTGGAAGTCTGCTTTGACGGCGTCTGAAGGCTGGGCTGATAGTGCGTCTCCAAGGACAATGTTGACGGGAGTGACGGGTTTGTCGGCGGAGACAGCCCCGGATTTTGCGTTGTCGGGCTGGAAAAGCCCGAGCGCCTTGAATGCCTGGTTGATGGCCTGCGCTACCTGGGCTTGCTTCCTCATGTCGGTCTGCGAACTGGCGTAGAGCACGACGAAGAAGGCAAACATGAGGGTGATGAAATCGGCGTAGGAAACCAGCCAGCGCTCGTGATTCGTGTGAGCTTTATGACGATTGCGCCTCATGCCGCGCCTTTCTTTACTTCGACCGGACCCTTTTCCCTGGGCTTGGGCGTGGTAAGGAAGCTTTCCAGCTTGACCTCGATCATGTGGGGATTCATGCCTTCGAGAGTGGAGATCACTCCTTCAAGGGTCATCTCTTTGAGCACTTGCTCCTCGCGAATGCGATGGCGCAGCTCGCCGGCGACAGGCAGAAAGAAGATGTTGGCAGCAGCAACTCCGTAGATGGTCGCGACGAAAGCGACGGCGATGCCCCGTCCAACCTCATCCATGTGATCGAGATGCTGCATCACCTGGATGAGACCCATGACGGCCCCGATGATGCCGATGGTATGCGAGAATCCGCCGGCGGACTCGAAGACGGCTGGCAGCTTCTCTTCGAGCTCGAAGTGGTTGTCGATCTGCAACTCCATGATCTTGCGTAGCTCAGCCGGCTCCGTGCCGTCGACTGCCAGCATGATGGCTTGTCTGAGAGAGGGGTCGTCGATGGATTGGAGATCCTGGTCGAGCGAGACAATGCCGCTGCGGCGTGCCTTGTTAGCGAACTGTACAAGCTGCCGCACCGTGGCTTCGCCTTCAGACCCGCGATGCAGGAAGACACGCAGCAGACGGACGGCAGCGGCGCCGACGACACTGAGCGGATACTGCAGCATCACTGCGCCGATGGTGCCGCCGAAGACGATCATGGCTGCGGTGGGCCGCAGCACCTGGCCGATGTGACCGTCCTCGAGCAGCAGCCCGGCGACGATGCCGGACAGGGCGAGTAGTATTCCGACAAGACTGCTGGTGTCCATGGCTTTCCTCTAAGCGCCGATTGCGCTGCTAGCTTTGCCGTCGCCGTCTTCTCGCCGCAGCAAAGGCGTCCGGTTCCACTCTGTCTGAAGACCCGGGGATGGACTGCGGAAGCAGCGTATGCGGAGCTGCAGCGGCGATCACAATGCCTCCGGGACAGCAACGCGATACTTCTGCAAGCAGCCGGGAGCGAAAAGAAATGATCAGGTCAATCACCTCGCGCGCGCCCTCGCGCACGACAACCTTTTCTCCGTTAAGCAGGGTGAGTGTGGTGTCAGGCGCCGACTCGACGTATTGAATGAGATCGCTGTTGACGACCAGAGAATTGCCGTTGAGGCGGGTGAGTTCGATCATCGTGGACTGGCCCTTGCTTCTGTTTATCGGCGGCGAACGACGAATATTGATTGGCTGGCAAAGTCGCGGACGAGTACGCACGCAGCGTGCCAAACGCCGGCCTTCTCCATAAAGGCGTTGCTGCCCGCGCCGATGAAGGGGGTGTGTTAAAGCCCCTCCTCCAGTTGCTCGAGTGATGTGGAGGAAGGCTGTCAAATGGTTCCTTCCGCGAGGCGACCCGGTCAGAGGCATGGTGTTTGTGACCGGCAAAGCGCCTGATGCAGGAACCCATCGATCGAGGCAACGATCAACTCGCAAAAGGGAGCAATCAATATGTCTTTGGGTGTCCTGAACAACATCGCTGCAGTCTACGCGGAGAACAACCTCAACGCCACGCAGGCCAGCCTGCAGAATACGCTCGAACAGTTGTCCTCTGGTTCGCGCATCAACTCCGGCGCCGATGATGCCGCCGGCCTTTCGATCGCCGATGGTCTCGGCGCAAACTCCGCTGCTCTGACACAGTCGGCAGCGAACGCTAACCAGGGTGTGGGTCTTCTGCAGGTCGCAGACGGCGCACTGTCCCAGGTGACCAACCTTCTCAACCGCGCCATCACACTGGCGACCGAAGCTTCCAACGGTACGCTGAGCACTTCGCAGAGTGCCGCGGCCAACCAGGAATTCCAGTCGATTCTGGCGGAAATGAACAACATCGGCTCAACCACAACCTTCAACGGCAACAAGGTATTCTCCGGCACAGCAGTCATGGTTTACTCGGGCAACGCGACCACCACAGGCGGTGCTACCGATGCACTTACCATTGCGGCGCTGACCTCGGCGAGCGTGGGCGACGTGGGCGGCACCATCAGCTCGGCGGGAACGGCCATCAGTTACACCGTGGGAACCGGCCAGGATTTGAGCGCGGACGTGCTTACCAGTGCGACCGCTGCACAAACGGCCCTGACCGACGTCAACACAGCGATTACAGATGTGGCAGCGCAGCGCGGCTACGTTGGTTCGCAGATCAACACGCTGAACGCGATCTCGAGCGTCGACTCGACCAAGCAGGAGAACGTGCTCTCGGCGCTGAACTCCATCCAGGCGACGGATTACGGACAGGCAACCTCGAACCTTTCGAAGTTCGAGATCCTCAGCCAGACAGGCGTCAGCGCTTTGCCGCAGGCTAACAGCGTGGAGCAGGAAGTTACCAAGCTGCTTCAGTAAAAGGGATGGCTATTCCTCGCGGGGAGCTTCGGCTCCCCGTCTTTTTGGGGGAGGCTTCTTATCGGAGGCGACCTGGGCGATTTCCTGTTTGCAGGGACGCTGTCGCGAGCCTGAAAGCAGGATCCTGAAGTTTCACTGGCGGGGTGACGATAAGCAGGATATGGGCACTGTAGGCATCTCATTCGGCTCGCCGACCAGCGGGCAGGGCTTCGATGTTACCAGCACGGTCAACCAGCTGGTAACGAATTTGCAGGCAATTGAAACTCCCTGGAAGACGCAGCTCTCCAATTTGCGGTCCGAGGATACGGTGCTGACTTCGATCGGCTCGGATCTGAGCTCGCTGTCGACGGCGTTGCAGTCGCTGACGGATTTTCAGGGCGTGCTGTCGGAGAAGCAGGGCTCGAGTTCCGATACCTCGGTGCTGCAGCTGACCGGGGCGGCGTCGAATGCGATAGCGGGCAGCCACACGATTACGGTCACGAACCTGGCACAGACTTCGTCGCAATACAGCGATCTGGTTCCAGTTTCCGATAGTCTCAGCGGGACGCTGACGATTGCGGTCGGCAGTGGCGCAGCGCAAACTATCGCGATCGACTCCTCGGACAATAGTCTGTCGTCGCTGGCGGCCAAGATCAATTCCGGCAATTATGGCGTCACCGCCAACCTGATTACCACTTCCGGCGGCCAGAGGTTGTCGCTGGTGAGCAGCACCAGTGGAGCTGGGGGAAATATCGCTCTCTCGGGAAGCCTGAAGGACGCGAGGTCCTCGACCGCGATCAACTTCACGCAAGGGCAGGCGGGGCAGGATGCCCAGCTCACCGTGGATGGCGTGGCGGTTACCAGTTCATCCAATACAGTCACCAATGCGATCCAGGGAGTAACGATCCAGCTGTTGAGTGCGGCGCCCTCGGCCGACGTGCAGGTGGAGATCACCAACAACAACAATGACGTTGAGTCGGCGCTGAACAGCTTCGTGACGGCGTATAACAAGGTCATCGGCGACCTGAATACGCAGGAAGGGAAGGACAGCTCGGGGAATCCTGAGCCTCTCTTCGGGAATCCGGCTGTGGCGACGATCCAGGAGAATCTGCAGTTGGCGCTGGCGTTCGTGCAGTCCGGAAATGCGATCTCGTCGGTCTCTCAGCTGGGCATCTCGACAAACGGCAACGGGACGCTGAGCCTTAACGCGGACACGCTCCAGAATGCGCTGAACAGCAACTACCAGGACGTCGTGAACTTCTTCCAGTCGAGCGTCAGCTTCAAGTCGTTCGGAGCCAATCTGAGCACGGCGCTCGATAACTTGGGCAACGGCGCGCCAAACGGGGCGGTGTATCTGACGCTCCAGCAGAACGCCGCGCAGGAATCGTCGTTCAATACCAGCATCAGGAACGAGGATGCACGGATCAGCGCGGAGAAGACGCAGTTGACGACCGAGCTGAACCAGGCCAACTTCATCCTGGAGCAGATTCCCTTGCAGATTGCTCAGGTCAACGAGATCTACAGCGCAATTACCGGTTACAACGAAAAGTCCTAGAAGGACAAAAGGGCAATATGAATTACCAGCAACAGGCGGTCGCCGGGATGAATCCGGTGGAGCTAGTCGTTGCACTCTACGACGGCATGGTGCGCTTCCTGTACCGTGCCATTCGGGCGATTGAAGCCGGTGACGTGCACGAGCGGCGGGTGGCCATCAAGATGACGCTCGATATCCTCATGCACCTGCAGTCCCGGCTCAGGATGGACATCGGAGGAACGTCGGCCAAGGCGCTCTCCGAGTCTTATGCGGCGACTTTCGCGCTGTGCATCGAAGGGTCACGGCTGGCTTCGGTTGGGCGGCTGAAGGAGGCGATTGCCTGTGTCCAGGATGTCCGGGAGGCGTGGCACATTGTTGCCGAGGATCGTGAAGTGCTTCGGTTTTTGGCGGCGGAGCAGTCGAAACAGCCGGTCCGGGTAACCACTCCTGCCCACGTCAGAGTGATGGGCGAGGGACCGACTTCTAGTTGGAGAGCCTGACCCCCTCCTCCTCTTATCTTGCTGTGATCTGTAACTCATTCAGGAGATTTGGCTTGCGTCATCGCGTCCGTAACCGTTTCATTCCATTCGAATTACCCGAGACCCATTGATTCTGCAAGGATTGTTCGGATGAGAAATGATTCCGTCTGTAAGCGTTTCATTCTATTGGGAAAGTCTGTAACCGATAGTTTTGGCAAGAGTTAATCAGAGGGAGCGGCTAGTTCTCGCCTCTGTTTGACCGACTCTCGCAGCAGGCTGGAGTGTATTGAAAAGGCCCGCAGCAGCGGGCCCTAAGGAGTCCCTATTTCTATTTTATCGAGCCCAACGAAATAGTCGGCCAAGTTTCTTGCGCCGGATAATCGGACACTGCGGACCCAAGTTGGGATTCAACGCGAGTTGCGCTCGCGTTTTCTGCGCTGGTAGGCGGCGACTTTCAGTTTGTTGCCGCATAGGTTCATGCTGCACCAGCGGCGCGATCCCTTCTTACTGGTGTCGAAGAAATGAACGACGCATGACTCGCACTTGCGGATACGAGACGATTCCGTTTCCGCAAGAAGGTTTGCTGCCGAGTCGATGATCGGCGCCCAGAAGTCTGCAGGTTTCTGAGGCTCGAAAAGAGTCTCCCTGACGATCTTCCCGTTTCGCCTGCGAAGCGCGGTGTGCAGGGGATGCTGCAACAAACGAGCGTTGACCTCTTTGAGAAATTCATCCGACGGAGCGGAGCCACTTTCAATCCGTAGAACGGCTTCCCTCAATTTTTCCCGAAACGAGACCAGATCCTTGAGGAATGCATCAGAGGAGTGGCGCCAGCTTCGGATAAGGGTTTTGATCCTGGGCGAGGTTACGATTCCCGAAGCAATCAGCCATCTTTCCAGCGCCTGGGCATCGGGAAGGAGTTCTGTGGGACCCTCTGCCAGGACGGGTTTCGTGTTCAGGAAGTCGAGAATCAGTCTATTGGCGACGAATAAAAATCCGTCAATCCAATCGTCGTTCGCTTGGGCCCCGGTGCGCATATCCGTCCTCAATCTTAAATATCGCGAGAAATGATAACACCGTTATTGACAGTATTAACGGTGTTGTATAACCTGATTCTATCGCAGTGCAATTGCGGTGAGGGCCTTCAACTCAAAGAGGAGAGATCCATGACTACCTATCAATACGCCACTGTTCGCGGCCTCAGACTTTTCTACCGGGAGGCAGGCTCAAAGACCTCGCCGACCATCGTGCTGTTGCACGGCTTCCCAAGTTCATCCCACATGTTCCGTGACCTGATCCCGCAACTCGCAGAGAAGTTCCACGTGATTGCACCGGATTACGTCGGATTCGGATACAGCGATGCTCCCACCACTCGCGAGTTCGAGTACACCTTCGATAATCTCGCCGCTCATGTTGAGGAGCTGCTTTTTGGGGTTCTCGGCCTGAAGAGATTCAGCATTTATGTGCAGGATTATGGCGCTCCGGTGGGTTATCGGATCGCGTCAAAGTATCCAGAGGCGATTGAGGGGATCGTTGTGCAGAACGGGAACGCCTACGCGGAAGGCATCGGCGGAGCCTTCGACCCGATGAAGCCTTTTTGGGTAAGCCGCAATGCGGAAACCGAGAAGCCTGTACGCGCGCTGCTTACGAAGGAGACAACCATCTTTCAGTACACGCATGGGGTGAAAGATACGTCCCGTATCAGTCCGGACGCATACACCTTCGATCAGCTCTTTCTTGATCGGCCGGGTAACGACGCCATCCAGCTCAACCTGCTTCATAACTACCAGTCCAACCTGACGCACTATGACGAGTGGCATGAGTTTTTCCGGAAGAAGCAGCCTAAGACTCTCATCGTATGGGGACAGAACGATCCCTTCTTCACAGTTGAGGGGGCGAAGGCATACCTCCGCGACATTCCGAAGGCCGAGCTTCACCTGCTCGACACCGGCCACTTCGCCCTCGAGGATTCCGGCGACTTTATCGCGCAAAAAATCATAGAGGTTCTTGGCTGAAGTTCAGACAGAAGCGCATCTTTTTAACACCCGGAACAACCGAAAGGAAAAATGTCGTGTCGATTTCGAATGCCACCATTGTTGTCGTTCACGGAGCCTGGGCGGACGGATCGAGCTGGGAGCCGGTGATACGCCGGCTTCAAAAGCAGGGATTCAAGGTGATTGCCGCACCCATTCCACTGACTTCTCTGAGTGATGATGCTGCAGCCCTGAGGCGAACGATTGCGCGAACCGAAGGACCCGTAATTGTTGCAGGACACGCCTATGCCGGCGGGGTCGTCGGGACCGCAAACGATGAGCGCGTAAAAGCTCTGGTCTATATTGCCGCACTTGCACCAGACGAAGGAGAAACGGTCGCGCAGGTCTTCTACCGGGATGAGCCCCATCCGGAAGCGCCAAAGCTTGCTCCCGATGCCGACGGCTTCATCTGGATGACCGATTCAGGATTTGACCACGCCTTCGCTCAGAATGCGACGGCGGAGCAGATCGTCTTGTGCGAGGCGGTACAACGGCCAATTGCTTTGAAGAGCATTCAGGAGCCGGTTGCCGCACCGTCGTGGAGGACAAAGCCGGTGTGGTACATGCTCGCGGAAGAGGACCGGATGATCAACCCCAAGACGCAGCGCTTTATGGCGGAACGGATGATGGCAACGGTGAAGTCGTATGCGGTCGACCATACGCCGCTCCTCACTGCGCCGGAAAAGGTCGTGGAAGTCATCCTGGATGCCGCTCGATCAACGCTGTCCTGAAAAGGACCGATAAAAAACCATGACTATGTACAAAGCGTATTTCTCGAGGTAAAGAAAAAGGAGAAGACAACATGATCACAACAGCAGAAGGCCACATGGTCAAAACACCAGAAGGCAATAGGATCTCTGCGGCATTTCCGTACCAAAAGAAGCGGCGGCAGGTCCTTGGCAGCGAGATGGCGTACGTTGAGGTGGGAG
>Ga0126381_100004468_pt1 | contig 15255 bp, 22 predicted proteins | sample PanSoiMetPlot_28_FD_96465 | JGI IMG/M metagenome (GOLD analysis project Ga0126381, IMG submission 96465) | Tropical forest soil microbial communities from Panama - MetaG Plot_28 | ecosystem: Environmental > Terrestrial > Soil > Tropical forest > Bulk soil | place: Panama | collected 2016-02-17 | reverse complement strand
GTGGGCGAACTCGGATAAAGGAAGGCGAGCTAACTCGAACTGAGCTAGCTCGCCTTGTTGGTGTTTAGACTCGATTAGGAGTTTGAAGTTGAGAGCGTCTGATTTGGTGGGGAAGGTGGGGGAATGTTGGTGGCCGGTGGAGTCGCGATAGGAGACGCGGAAGGAACCGGAGTTAGTTGGGTGTATTGACGCCACTAACTGAAATCACTTTCCCCTCCGGGCTACTGCAAACCATAACCCCTGTCTGATACATCAAACAGTTCTGGTCCGCGATAGAAGGAGTGGGAATAGTAGTCGCCACCACCGGCTTCGAGTGTACAGCAGGGTTGGTGGCGGGGGCAGGGGCCTGCAATGCCACCACCAACCCTGCGATCGCTACTCCTGTCACGGCTCCCGCCCAGATTACCCGCCAGTTCATCCGTCGCCCCTCTCCCGCTGCACCCAGCGTAACACCCATCGTACTCATGGTCAATCCCTTTCCTTCTCCCGTCATGGGAACTTGTCATGGACAATGTTACGGGAAGTGTTACGGGGTTGTCAATACCCCCTGGTCAGAAAGTTGGATACCTCGACCATCCGGTCGTACATGAGAAGGCCCCCACCAGGGAGAACTTGGAGAACTCCTGGTGGGGGCTGGCGTCAGTGGGCATGGGTGATTGGGGATGATCAGGATTTCACACCCCCATGTTACGGATTGTTACGCGCTCCCGGCTGCCTTGACCGCCGCGTAGAACTCTGGACCCCCTTCGATGTTCGAGATGTCAGCCACCCCGACGCCACCCTTGATGAGAGCGTTCGTGATAGCCATGTTAGGGATACCTACTGCCTTGTCACCGAAAATGAAGAGGCCGGGTTCGCCAGCGTCCATGAGAACCAACATGTCTTTGTCTCCTTGAGAGGGGTTGATGGGAGTAGGGGTGGGGGTAGGGGTGGGGGTAGGGGTGGGGGTAGGGGGAGGATCGGGGTTCAACAGATCCACAACCCCCGCCTTCCCCCACATCGGCACATGACCCTGTAACACCAGCTCGTCGTACCCGCCGTTGGTGTTAGGGATGTGGAGGGTGGGTGATTGGCGTTGGTAGATGTTGGCGCGAGGGGAATCTTGGCTACCCGACCACGCGGAGGCTTGGATGTAGAAAGCGGCGGTGATCGTCTACACCGTCAACCAGCTCCCATAGCACCCTTTCCCCCTCCCCCCTACCGCGTTGAAATACTGGGCGATAGGGACGAACTGGGTGCCGGAGGCGTTGAAGTCCACCGCGTAGAAGATCGGGCATTGGGTGGGGTAGGAGAGGGCGTCGGCTTGATGGTTGGCGGTGGAGGACTGGGAGGCCCCGACCGTTGCACCCCCGAGAGTGTCCAGAGTCCCGTTCTCCCAGTAGAGGAGGATAGCGAGACCGGCGCTATGGAGAGCCTGAGCCTCTTGGATGGTGAGGTTCTTGGTGGGGTCGAGGGAGAGATAGCGGATAACGAACCGGTACCCAGCGTTAAAAATGTCTTGGGGGGCCGGATGGTTCCACGCGTAATCAACACCGAGGATGGTCACGCTACGTCCTCTTCTGTGCGGGTGGGGATAGCGACAGTTTTGTGTTCTAGGGAGGAGACACGAGACTCCAGGACAGCAAGGACCTTCGCTACCGTTTCTAGATTGTCGGTGTTCTTATCAAGCTGTTTGATTAGACGGGTGAGGAAGAAGGCGATAAATCCAAGCACCACTAGCCCAAGGGTGGTTAGGACAGACCCGACGATGATCCCTAGCATGCTGGAGGAGATGTGAATCCCACTAGACGCAATAAATGTCATCTTTGGGTTCCAGGTCGGTGATAGCTTTCGGGAGATCCACCCATCCGAGAAGGTCAACAGGTTTGACTTTGAGAACTCTGGCGAGGTTGGTGAGATGGAGAGGGGAGATGGAGCGGGTGCCGTTGCAGTAGTGGGAGAGGTAGGAAGGGTGCATGTGGGCTTCGTTGGCTATCTTGTAGAGAGGACCTTTACCCAAGCAATGCAACTTGAGGCGGGTCATGCGGTCAGTGGGTTTGTGGGACTGATACTTCCCCATCAGATGTTCCTTTGATAGAAGAAGTGGTAGAGAGCCATCGCCAGTATCGCTCCTATAACCGCACAGATAAGCAACCCCCACGCACCAGGAGACTGAAGCGCCTCCCGAAACTCGGTCGTGATGTATTCGTGGTGGTGGCGCTTTAGCCACAGATCCATAGGTATCCAAGGAAGGAGAGCGAGGGCGACACAGATCAACCCGAGCCAGACACCTATATGGGATTCGTCAGTCATTGTCCTCCTGCCTGCGGGAACTGGGGTTTAGTGGCTTTAGGTTTAACCATCACAGCCTTCAACACCGCGTTATTAATCTGCTCTTGACTCATGTTCTGTTGTTGCATGGAGTTGTAGAACTGTTCGAGAGATTGGGGGGAGATGAACTGTCCGTTGTAGGGGACGAGGTTGAAGTTCCTGATCTGCGAAAAATCCCCCGTAGTAAGGGCATGAGACACGGCGTTCTGGGCGACCTTGTACACGTTGTCAGCAGCGCGAGCCCGAGTTTGTTGGACATTTATTTGCTGGGGGAGGAAGGGGAGTCCGAAAGAAGTCCGCAACGCTGAAGCGAAAGCCTGCGGGTCTGTCTGTCGGAGGGATTTATACTGATCGGCCACCCCGATAAGAGATCGGAGAGACGCGAGCTGAGGGAAAAAATCGTCGGCCGCTGCCGAAACAAACTTGCCCAGTGAGGTTGGCTGCGCTTGCAGTGAGCCGGTTTGCGGGTTGTACTGAAGGTTCGGATACAGATCAGGCGCTCCAGTAAGCTTGTTGACCCCGAGAGCATCAAGTCCCAAGCCAAGCAGAGGTGACAGGGACATGGTGATTCCGGCGATGGAGAAGTCGTTGAAGAAGGAGCGGAAGGGGTTGATGGCACGTACGTCTACTCCTGTCACATTGCCGTTCTGGTCGGGTTTCCCCATGAATAGAACCTGCTGCCAGAGATAGGGAAGACCGGTGTTCCAGTTTTGAGTTTCCTGGTCCGCGATCTGGGAGAGAACCTGAGCCCGCCAAGGATGCTCGGCCGGGAAGGTGCCGAGGAAATCGAAAAGGTGTTTGGTGAAACCGTAGAAGGGGAAGATGGTGCGGACAAGGGAGGACTCGATAGGGGTCATCTTGTCGGTGGAGATGAGGACCCGGTTGGCCGCGTCGATACCTGCTTGGCGGGCAGTGTCAAGAGTGGCCTGGTCGATAGTGGAACCGGCCTTAGTGGCACTCTTGATTAGCCGGTCGTGGGCTTGGAAGTAGGCGAGGGCCTTATAACTATCGCTTATGTGTTGCTGAAGTCTCTCAGGCGCACCTGGAATCGCCTTAAGCAGAGTGCCGACTTTGAACCCGTTAACGAGATGATATACCTGGTCTCCGGAGTATCGAGACAGGCTCTGAGTGACAACTTCGGGAAGGAACTCGTGTCCCATTCCAACCGCATACGAGCGCTTGACGTTAGAGAGAAGGTTAGGCGCATCCTTAAACTCCGTATCTGCTATCACATGCATCAACCCCCCGATACCGATGTGAACAAGGTGGCGGGGGGTGGTGAAAATCGCGTGCTTCCAGAACCCTGTAGCCCCAGTGATAGCCTTACCGAGTTTGGTGCCAGGACCGTTGGTGTCCGGGCGGGGGGCGAAATGGCCGCGGAAGAGAGAGTCTTCGCGGTAGAGGGCGTCGTGGATGTGGCGGGGGATGTTGAGATAGATGGGTTCGCGGATGTAGGTGGTGGTGATCGATTTACCGCGAGAGGTGACAGTTTTAGCGGGGGTGGTCACATCTTTGGTCATCGTGACAGGGTTGGTGGAATGGACCCTTGTTTCCTGCCCTGCCGCGTTCCTCATAATATGGTACGACTGGCCTTGGATCTGCTGGAACTTGATACGGTTCCAGCCAGCCCCCTCCAGCATCTTCACCTGATCGGCGGGAGAGACTTGGGTGTGGACGATGCGGGTGGAGGCGGGAATGGTGCGGATCTCCCCTCCACCTTTCGTGGTTTCGCGGCGGGTGACCTTCGCCCCGGTAGGCACCCGCTCTCCCGGTTTCAGGGCCCGCTCTGGAGAGTAGTAGTTGTCATTCCAGGGGGCATGTTGGGACGGACGCCACTCCCGATACCCGAGAATATATTTCTCTTTAAGGTTCTGGGGGATGTGGTCCAGGTTCGCCATCAGCTCATCGGTAGAAACGACAGCCACCTTGTTATTGATCATCCACTGCACCCACCCGTCGATCCCCGCCCGGTAGAAAGCCTGGTTGATGAGATTCAAATGGGAGTCGGATATACGGGAGGCGTTCTGTACTGCCCAAGCCTGATCCGGCTTGAAGTTCCTTATGACGTCTTCTACCTGTCTTTGCTCAGACTCCGGGAGAGCCTTGTACCCTTCAAGTTGGGTGAGGTGTTGATCGATGAGATGCTGGGGGTTGTCGAGCTGCCCGTAGGCTCCTCTTGTGTACTGTTTAAGAGTGCCGACCACACTTCCGATATCCTTCGAGAGCCCCAGTTTCCGCGCGTACTCCTGAAATAGTGCCGACGCACCAGAGGATCGCGATAGGGCTTGTAGTGGTTTGCCACGAGATAGGGACTCCATAACGTTCGCGCGGGAGGGGCCGACCGCAGCCTGTTCCCCTATGGCCTGGTGGTAGAACTTTTGGGCGAGAGAGATCTTGCCGGAGAGAGAGGCGGAGTCGAAGGCTTGGGCGGCCTCGGATCCGGCCTCCAGCGCCTTCCCCATCCTCCCAACCGCGGCGAGCTTCCCGGCCATGCCCACCTCGGGCAGAACGTCCAGAGCGGCGGATACGGGGGCTCTCGTGAGCTGCTGGCGTCCCTGCTGGTTGGTGAGCTGGGCGAGATCGGTGACGCCGGGGACGAACACGGCGGCGGTGTGCTCCCCGATGTTGCGGAGAGCCGCCATAGGCCCACCCGTCTCCAACCCCTTGGATTGGAGATAAGCCTTATTCTTCGATGTCTGATTGATACTCGACTCGACAATCTTCGGGGTGTTGACGAACTCGCGTATCCAGGTACTCGGGTGAACGATAGAGCCGGTGATCCCGGTAACAATGTTCCTCACATCCCCGCCAACGTTCTGGGCTATGTGGGTGATGCCAGAGGGGGTGGAGGGGGCGTGGATGGTGGGATGGCCGGACGCGGAGGTGATCGCGTTGATAGCCTCCTGGTCCGTCATCCCTGAATGGCCTTGGGAGACCTTACTGATATCCATCCTTTGAATGGGGAGGATGTCCTGGAGGGTGAACCCGGCCGCGAGAGCAGAAGATCTCCGTTTATCCCAGTTGGATTGGGCGGTCTGGAGAGGGGACTTAGCCATGAGCCCAAAAATCTTTCTTTAGGACATATTTTAGCAAGCTAGGACCACAAGTTCTAATAGGGATCCCAAGGCTATCTACCTCAATAAACCGATAGAAGACATCAGTGGGGGCGGTGCCAGCCGAAATGTACTTGTATCGTTTCTTAGCCATGGTAAACCGGGTTCGACTTGCTACTACCCAAGTTCGCGAAACTGGCAGGGGTATTCGTCAACGTGCTCGTGTTCAACATCCGGTAGTAGTTTTGCAATGCTGCCTTCTGGGCGTTTCCTAGGAGGGTGGTGATGGTGTTGATTTGAGGTTGGGCGAGACCCGCCGCCTGGGATGCTTCCGACAACCCAAGCATGTCCTGTGCCATGTTCTGCCTACCCTGTTGGACTATCGCCTGATACTGACTAGGGAGGTTGGGGTTGTTAGGGGTGGAGAGAATCTGGTGGTATAGGCTCTCCGCGTTGTTTCCCACCTGCTTCATGTATGGGGCGATGGTTTGACTAAAGAACTGTTGGACAGCTTGGGGGTCGATGATGTTCGCGGCCGACTGGTTCCCGGCCGCTTGGGGGGTCCACTGGGCGTCAGAGGCGAAGTTTTGGAGAGCGGTGGCAAGGTTCTTCTGGTTAGCCACGTTGCCTGGATATTGACTCTTCAGGTAGCTGTAGACCTGATCGGCGGTAGCCCCACCCGTGTCATATTGGCTAAGGAACTGGGAGATCTGGTTTTGGGGGGACCAGTTGGAGGCTTGAGCCCCAGAAGAGGACTGAGAACTAGCCGAAGCGCCACCCCCTCCACCACCCCCTCCACCTCCACCCATCAACTCCCCTAAAGCCGCTACCGTCCCCACCCCCGGAATCCCCGCCAGAGCATTCTGTCCAGCCCCAGACAGGTTCCCTTGCAACAGATCCCCGATAGCCGCGCCCTGTCCGACTACCATCCCCACCCCCGGCACCGCTTCCGCGGCCTTCAAAATATCCCCGAACACACTCACTTACGCACCTCCGAGAAGTTGGACCAGACCGGGAAGAAGTTGGGAAAGGTTTTGACCTTGAGTGGAGTTAAGCCCGCCGAGCTGTTGGAGTAACTGGTTTATTTGGCTATTCCCCGACATGGCGAGCTGCTGTTGCTGTTGCTGGGCGGACTGGTTGGCCTCTCGACCTTGGAGGGCGAGTTGTTGCCGGGAGAGGCCGAGTTGTTGGTTCTCGATCCCGAACTGTCCTTGCTGGGCCGCGTAGTTCTGTTGGAGGGAGCGGGTATCGATACCTAACGCGGCTAGAGCGTTCTGGAACTGCTGGAGGTTGGCCCGTTCCGATCTCCCGATCCCCCCAAGCTGGTATTGATAACCCTGCTTAGCCGCTTGCTCCTGGAGACCTAGAGATCTCTGGTTCAACACATCCCCCTGCTGTTGGAACTGGTACTGCTGGGCGAGATTGCCGAGAGCCTGTTGTTGTGTCCCGGTTCCGATAACCCCCGTAGCGGCCCCCTGCTCCTGCTGGCTCTTAACCCCCTGCCCGTAGTTATACCGCTGCTCCTGTTCTGTCAACCCTAACTGCCCCTGCTGGATACCAAACTGCCCGAGCTGGTTTTGGTACTGCTGGCCTAGATAGCCTTGCTGGGCTTGAAGGTTGGCAAGAGTGTTCTGGTAGTTCTGGGTGTCAGAGGTTCTAGTTAATCCAAGTTGCTGAAGCTGGTTCTGGTACTGCTGCCCGGCCAGGTTTTGACTGATCCCCAAACTCTGCCCTTGCAAAGCGTTCTGTTGCTGGGAGATCTCTAGACCTTGGAGAGTGTTTTGGAGGTTCTGGTTGATATAGCCAGATTGAAGCCCCTGTTGCTGGGGGATGAGGGCAAGCTGGTTCTGGAGGGCATCGTATTGCTGCTGATACCCGAGCTGGGACATCGACGCGCCCGGCCCGTAGAGACTCTGCAAGGCGGAGGCGAGAGAGTTCCCTTGCATCCCATACCCACTGGACTGTTGAGGCCGGGAGGAGGCCCCCGGTTGCATCATCCCCGCCGCGGTCTGATACGGGGAGGAGGACACATCGGTCGGGTTCATCAGCGGCATCTCTACTCCCCTCTTACCATTCCGGCCCGTACAACCAATATGGCACACCGTTCATCAGTGACGGTTGCATATACCCCGGCTGGTTGGAAACTTTCCTGCTCACATCTATCAGCTCCCCGATTTTCTCATCGTACAGGGCCTTCTGGGCCTGCCATGCAGGATCATTTCTCTTGATCAGGCCGTGGTAATAGGCGAAAGTAACGATCATGTCATCCCACCCTTCGATCAAATCCGGTCGGGTGGAGTATTCGCCGGGGTTGGCTACCGGATCTATCAGTCTCGCGGGGTAGGAGTAGTAGAAAAGATTTAATTGCCCACCTTGAGAGGGGTAGGGATATAGCTGAATAGTGAACGCGTGCCTCCCGCTACCCCCCTGCACCCCTCTCGTCACCCAGTATTGAGGGTAGGAGGATTGATCGGTTTGGTAGGTCCCCCAGATCTGATCCATCTCATTTTGAGTACTAGCCTCCAACTTGTATTGCTGGGTGGTAGAGCCGGTGGGGATGAACTCCACCCTCTGAACCCTTATGATGTCGTTGGGGAGAGGGTAGGCGGGGACGAGCCCGGCGCTAGGAGTGAACGGAGGAATCTGGAGGGTGGTGTCGTAGGTGAAGAGAGTTTCTGTTCTCCTCGCGATATCCCTCAACCCGTCGTTAACCCACTCTGTCAACTCTGTGTCGGAGAAGAAGGTGTTGGTTTGGGAGGAAATCGAGCCGGGATAGGTGGGATAGGAGGGTTCGTTGAGGAGAGATCGGGTTCTATAAATCAAGTTACTCAGCGTAACAGTCATCCTCTCATCTCCTCTATAGCGCTACCGCTCGAAATCCGGTGAATCGCGCCGTGTAAGTTAAGGCCACGCCGGATGTTTGGAAAAGGGTGTAGTCCACAGAATCTCCAGGGACCACATACAGGTCCATCGCGGCGGTGGTACGGCCGAGACTGTCGTTGTTCGCCGCATCAGCCCATCCCCATGAGTTCCCTTGGACATCGTAAGTGAGGGAGATGGCATGGATGGAAGACCCCCGCCGTCCGACCGCGTTGTTGGCGAAGGTGACGCTGGCCTTAAAGTTCCATAACCCCCCCTGCTGCGCCGGGCAGGTCCATTGCATGTTCGAGCTGCTAGCGAGGAACCCGGAAGATGGAAGGATAACAGTATCGAACTGGGCGATAGTTGTAGCGCCCGAAGCAACGGTAGGACCTGCCGTGTTCAACGCAACAGCGAAACAGGGAGTTTCGTTCGCGCCGGTCTGCCTCTCCATCTGCCTGACGGCCTGAGGGATGTCCTGAGGATTCCTGGAGGCCCTACCCTTCAACGTGATGAAGAAGGGGGTGCGGGTAGGGTTGCCGGTCATGCTATGCCTGTGGTGCGGGAACGGGTATATCCAAGATTCACTTCATGGAGGGTGGGGGCGCCCGCGCTACCTGAGGCGGTGATAGCAACACAGAGATTGTATTCCTGGAACCCGCACCGTTTAGACTGTCTGAACCCGGATGTGTGGGCGGGGATGGTGAAAGGGATGGATTGGGTGGGGTTGATAAAGGAGGAAGCCATACCCGCGGGTACGGTGGGGGTGACGGTGATGGTGGCCGGTTGGGCGGTCGGGTTGGAGGCGAAGATCTCCACTTCCGAGAGAGTGGGTATGCCGCCGACCGGAGGGGAGGGGATGGGGTTACTGGTCCAGGCCCACGATGTAGCTACCGTCTCGTTATCCACCACATACACGGAATGGTTCCCCCCTGTAGAAATAACTCCAGGCATGCCATATATGAATCGGGTGGTGGATTTGGATACCGTCCAGGTGGCGAAGTTGAGGACGTTAGGGTCCTCGCACAACCACCACGAGTTGTTGATCGAGTCGAAAACCCAGTTGTTAGCGAAGAACACCAACCCACCGAAAACGTCGTGATGGGCGCGAGCCCCTATCGCCCCGAGAGGTGTGGCACCTCCCGGTTGGAGTTCGGGGCGGATAGTGGCGTTGTCAGGGATTTGAGGGGAGATCTTTTGCGAGGTGTTTCCGCCGTTCCACGCCCACACCCCCGCGGACTCTGTTACATACACAGCCCCCACATCACACATGGTCATCCGTTGCAGAATCCCCCCGGTGCCTTGGATGGCCGGGAGTTTCGTGACGGAGGTGGGGAAGGCGCCATCACCAGATACCACAACCCCACCTTGCCCTTTACGGATAAGAATCAGCTCCCCGGTTGACACACTCCCCCATGCCCCAAACCCGGAGGCGTTCTCCAATGAATAGCTCAAGTTGCCGGTGAAGTTGATGTTGGCGGTAGCTGCGTTAGAGCCTGGCGGGTCGGAGTAGATGAGGAAGTTGTCGAACTCGATAGATAAAGGGTTGAGACCGGTAATGAAGTTATTATTCCTCCATATCCCGAACATGCGGTTGGTGTGGGCGAACAACCCGAGAGGACCAGGACCACCACCACCCGCATACGCCAAGGCCACCATCTCGGCACCCGCTACATACGGAGCTGCCATGCCAGTAGAGTTGTTCCCGACAACGTTCTGAGAGCACGGATGACCCATGACAAGGATCGTGCCGACTTGGGCGTTAAGGGTCTGGGTGGTGATGTCGAACGAGACCCCCGTGAGGCGGAAAGGTTCGGTAGGGGCGACAGCGATGTTTGTCGCAGTGGAGGCCCAGAGGGTAGTAATCGTGTCGAAAGGGGTGGTACCGCTGCTAGACAGCCACCTCGTTCCGGACGTGTAGATCCCACCCGCCGAATCGATCCCACAAACGGTTGCCACGAGATAATCGGAGTAGGTGGCGGCAGTGGAGATAGCCCGGCCGTAGGTGGTCTGGTTTCCCACCCCTCCAATACTCCCGATACCTGTGTTGATGAACTGTGTCCAAGGGTGGCCTCCGGGGGAGTTGCCAGGGCCGAGAGTGTGGGTAGCGCCAAGGGTGTAACCGAAGAAGGGGATAAGCCCTATCCCCGGCCGGTTGATACATCTTGCAGCGAAGGACGCCGACCCGATAGGCGCGTTAGGGGCGAACGTGGTCGGATATCCCGCCTGGCCGTATTGGATGATGCCAGGGGAGAAATCTTGGATGCGGATTAGAGAGAGGCTAGGGTCATTGACAATCTGACCCGCAGTGTTAGACACAGGTAAGAAGAATCCTTAGGAACTCGATCTCCGCTTTGTGAGAATCTCTTAGAGCCTCGTAGCGGTAGGTCTCCTCGATAATGGGACGGGCGAGATGTTCCGCCTCTCTCTGCTTGGCCGCGATAGAGGCAGCTTCGGAGTTCTCGAACGTTTGAACCTCGATCCGGGCTCTTTCCGCGTAAAGGAAACCGAGGCGGGTTAGGGAGTCGTTGTGGTCGGTTACCGCCTGGCCGAGGATGTCGAGGAGGGTGGCTTTGGCGAGAGAGTGGTAGGTGGTGATGTCACGCATTGGGGGGCTGTCCGGTGACGATCTGGGCCATGTCGGTTACCACCCGCGAGAGTTCACCGATCTTGAGAGCGAGCTGGGCGTCAGGGGCGGAGGGAGAGGGGGAAGGCTGGTTGGAGACGACAGCCGCCTGGACCTGATGTTTCGCGTGGAGGTGGATAGCTAGCACGATCCCCGCCGCGAGAGTGGAAGCGGCGGGGACAAGGGTGGAAACATCGGTGTGGAAGACGTTTAATACAATGGACGCGACAACGGTGAGCGCCACAGCCCATGAGGAAGGATCGGTGAGGGAGAAGGTGGGGGTGTTCATTAGGTATCTCCTTTTCATGGAACCGGCCCCCCTAGTTGCTAGGAGGGCCGGGACCAGGGGGGATGTTGCTGGTAACTAAGGGGATTTAATCGTTGTCGGGTGGAACTTCGGTCTCCTCCTCGTCACCGGGGGCGACAGAGGTGGCGTTCACTTGGGCCTTCAACAACGCGAGCTGGCGTTCGAGCTTCGCGATGGAGTCACCGGCCGAGATCTGGGATGTGGTCGGGGCCGTGAAGTTAGATCCGGTCGGATCGTCCAGCACACACCAGATACGGTTGTCGTCCTGGTCGTACACCTCAGCCTGGGGAACAAGATCCGCGATACCGAACTCGTGGGAAGCCTGACCGATCCCCAACCCGTACTTGTGGCCGAGACGCTGGATCTCCGAGGGGCGGGAGGGGATGTGGTAGACGACAGCACCCTCTTGAGCGGTCCAGCGGGAAGGGGAGTCGGACGACCAGGGATGCCCGAAGGCGTTAACCATCTGGTCGAAGGTCGCGAAACCCACCTTGCCAGGCTTGATCGTGACAGCCCTACCATCCCATTTCAGCTCGATAGGGTTGGTGCCGGTGTTCTTTACGTGGACGTAATCGTCGGGGGTGAGGGGCATCAGATAGCCCCAATCTTTGCCCGGATAGTGTTGTTGGTATCCTTAGCTGCGGCTGCTTCGAGAGCGATACCGATAGCTGCGGGGAAGGTGGCAACCGTAAGAGCGTTGTTAGAGATAGCCACTGCTGCCACCCCGGAGGAAGCAAGTACGTCGTGGGACACGACAGGATTGGCCGCGATGTTCACCCTTGCCACCCCGGCGATAACCACCTTCATCGGAAAACCAACCGGAACGGGAAGGTTCTGGTTGTACTGACTAACCACACCCAATTTCGTGACATCGTTCGCGGTAGTGGTGGTGTTGCCGAGCGTCCCAGTAACATCCACCACGATCACATCGCCATAGTTCCTGGCACCGGCCGAGTTGTTAACAACCTCGATCTCGACAACGTCGTTGGACATAACCGTCTGTCCACCGAGGTTGGTGCCGGAGAGGGGAAGCCCAAACGCTCCCTTAGGGTTAGCAATACTTTGCTGTGCGGGCATCTCTATATCTCCTTAGCTGAACGTTCCGACGATCTTGCCCTGACGGGACGGGTTGACGCCGATCATGTTTCCGGCCCAGAGAACGAAAGCCACCATCGCGTCCTGGTTGATCGGCTCCCTGAACTCGCGCATGGAGAAGTCGGCGCGAGGGTTCACGTACAGGTAGAAGTAGTCTTCATTAAGGAAGTACATGGCCCCGTTGGCCCCGGATTCGAGGCTGATATGGGAGTCAACCGCCATCGGGACATTGTTGAAGACGACGTTGGTGAACCCGTTCTGGGCGAGCTGCTCGTCGTGCCCTTCCGGCTGGACCGGGAATGACTGGCCTGCTAGGGAGGTCTGCCAGTAGAGGTTGTAGACAAGCTGGTTGACGGCGATGAGTGTCGGGTGCCGTCCACCATCAGTGAGTGCCCCCCACATGGTTTGCATCTGGGAGAGCCCGGTAGTGGCGAAGGTACCGGAGAACGGGGTACGGGTGGATTTCCACCAGGGGGCGGAGGCCCGGTTGATCCCGCCGTAAGTGGCGGTGTTGGTTCCGTCGTCCACAGCTCCGGCCATACCGTCGATGAACTTGAGGTTGGTCTTAGCGTCCGACCACACCCCTGTCCCCAAGATGTCCGCGAGCTGGACTTGGGCCTGCTCGAAGAGGAAGGAGAGAAGGTTAACAACAGCCTCAGGACTATCCGCGCGGATGAGGGAAAGCCCGTCGATGGAGACAGGAACTTCAGCCTGCCGCCAGTCCCACGCCGCGTTCTGGACGGTATCGGAGGGGGAAGTGTCGAGCAGGTCGTAACCCTGATAGAACCCACCGGCTGCCATCTGCTGGTAGACGATGGGAACTTCGATCTGCAATCCACCCTGAAGAACCTTCTTGTTCATCTGGTTCAACCGGAAGAACATAAGGTTAGAGTGATAGGTGACATCCACGAGGGTAGGCATGATGTAACGCCGGGATATACTCGTGATGACGTTGGTACCGAAGGGGGTAGCCATGGTTAACCGGCCCTCCTAAGCCGGTGGGATGTTAGGTAAGTGGATGCGGTGATTAGCCGGTCAGGGTCATCACCAAACTTCCCTAACCCGGTGTTACAGTCGTTGCAGAGGAGACCACGGACAACTTGAGTCTTATGGTCATGGTCTACAACAACACTCTTAGAGCTACGACCGCGAGGGATAAGAGAGTCGAAGCAGATAGCACACTGGCCGTTCTGCTCATCCCACATTCGATAGAAAGCGGCGACAGGAATCCCGTACACCCTCTCGCGGTCGGTGGTCATTCAAGCCCCAAAGATTGAGACAGTTCCTTCACCATCGCTGCGTTGATCTCCGCGCGGGTGGTGGGAACAGGGGGAGGGGTGCGGGGGATAGAGCCGGAGGAGCCACTTAGAGACCCGGCTTTGGCCTTCCTCTTCTGGTCGGTGGTGGTCTGTTTGGAGAGGCGGGCTACTTCAGCGTTCCTAAGGTCATCAATCTGGAAGAGAGCTACATCGAAGACTTTGAGAAGAGCGTCCTCTTTAGATAGGCCGGATGAGAGGAGAGGCCCGAGCATCTGGGCGTAGGTCTCCCCCGTCTTATACACCCGCTCCATCGCCACGTCATCCAGCTCATGTAAAGACTGGTAGGTGGCCTTAGCGCGGGTTATGGCCGCGTCGTTCTCCCGCTGTTGCTGGACTTCAAGGACTTGCTGGTGTTGCTGAAGGGTGGGGAGAACCTGGCCGAGACGCTGATCGATGTAAGCCTGGATGGCCGGGTCGAAGGGGAGTTCGGGGGCCTCTTCGAGCTGCGGGGGGTTCTCGTCCGCGAACGCTTGGGCGAACCGGGCCGCGAAATCCGGTTCGGTCCTGAGGCGGTTGTCGATCCCCTGGTAGATCTCCCACTGCTGCCACTGCTCATCAGACAGGGCGCGGGGGTTGAGGGCGGGAGAAGGAGTCTCAGGGGCCGGAGAAGGAACCTCAGCGTTCTCTACGGCCGGGGGAGTCTCGACTTCCTCCGAGGTGGAACCTTCTGGAGTCTCATCAACCTCTTCAAGTCCCTCACTCTCGATGCTCTCATTAAGCTCCGTTAGGGCCTTGTTAAAGTCGTCACCTTCAAAAATACTCATTACGAAACCTGTCCTGCGTTAGAGGGTGCTGTTGCGCCTAGCACCCTTCGAAGTTCATCCGGGGATGAGGTGTTGAAACCGGGGTTAGCGCCCCCCATGCCTGCGTTGTTTTGAGCTGGCGGGGGACTTCCTTGCATCCCGGCTGCCTGTTGCATGTGCTGTTGGGCCATACCGGTCGCTTGTTGAAGCTTCTGTTGCACGTAGCCTTGGACTACCTGTTGAAGCTGGGTGAGAAACTGCATGTGGGCAGCGGAGTCGGGAAGGAGCATCAGACCGCCAATATCACTAAAGACGTTCTTGAGTCCATCTACTACCGTCTGCCCACTAGCGGTCTTCATCCCCAGTCAACCCCGAACTTGCCCCATTCAACACTCATCACGGCTTCAGATCCTTAGCCTTCGCCCCGGCCTCTCCCCGAGCTTGAACACTCGGATCGTTGCCGTAAGCGCCGCGCGTCTGACCCTGCCGCATGAAGAGGTTGGTCCCCTTCTTGGCGTTAGGTGTCGGCATCGTTAACCTCTCTTACCTTTGCGTCGGTATTTAGCCGACCGTCCTGTGTTCTGTCCGCCCGCGGGACCGTGATGGCGGGACGAGGCCATAGACCCCTTCATGTCCCTACCAACACGATCCTTTGAGGCTTTGCGGAAACCCATTACTTCCTCTTCGGCTTACGGCGACCGCGGCCAGCCGCAACCCGATATTTACTTGATGCCTTGGCGTTGGCTGGCATTGCTATCTCCGTTTCTTCGAACGGGAATGACGACCTTTTCTCTTGATGTCGCCTTTCCCTCCAGGGGTGCCGAATCCGGGCACTTGGGCCTCCTTCTACCGGCGCTTGTGCCGACCGCCGCGATGCTTCTTACGAGCCACCTGATATCACCCCCTTCCGTGGGCGTTAGCAGCCAAAGTTCTCCTCAAAGTC